>OLLL01000042.1_pt1 | contig 134669 bp, 122 predicted proteins | sample 1604541 | NCBI WGS metagenome assembly OLLL01 (sample SAMEA104055722, study PRJEB20765) | soil metagenome | isolation source: soil
CCTTTAGGTTTGCCTGTAGAACCGGATGTGTAAAGGATATATGCAAGATCGGGGACGGAGGGAAGCAGCTGCGTTTTGTTATTTTTTAACAGCAGCAATTCTCCCGGTAATTCCGAGATCAGCGTAAACGAATCCTGGAATAAATCCTGAAATTTTTTATGAATGATCAGTGCTTTTACATCGCAGTTTCCAATGATAAATAGGTTGCGTTCAGGTGGTGCACTGTAATCAACCGGAACATAAGCAGCACCTGTTTTTAACGTCGCAAAAATGGCGCTTACAAATTCCGCCGACTTATTCGTATAAATAGCAACACGGTCGGTTTCGCCCACAGATAGGCTGCTTAGCTGTGTGCTTAATTTATCTGCATCTGCATTTAAAACAGAATACGTGATTTTTTTTTCGCCATCCACAAGCGCTGTCGCATCCCGGTAGGTACGCGCTGAATACTCAAGGAGATGATGTAAATGGATTTTTTTATACACTTGTTTTCGTAACAACAAAATTGGCAATGCGATCAATCGTATCTAAATTATCCCTGTCTACTTCATGCGCCGCAAATTCAAACTTGTAATTTTCTTCCAGCCAGTTCACCAGCTTCATTGTCGCAATCGAGTCAATGATCCCTCCGCTGATCAATGGAGTTGTATCATTCAATGTTCCGGCACCCGCATTTTTTAAATAACGCTCGCTTATAAATGTTCGTACATTGTTTTTTATTTCAGAGATCTTCTGTTCCATTTTTTTAATCGTTTTAACCAAGGATTTGTAAACCGAATAAAATTAATGTTTTTTTTTAATTATTGCACGTCTTGTTAAAATCCCCAATCCTAAAATCCAAAATCATCAATAGTAAATCCGAAATACTGATTCCTCCATCCTAAATAAATATAGTATATTTGAAACAGTCTAAAAACAGAAAACGGGTATGAATAATATTGACAAAAAAACATTTCGCAGGTGTATTCTTTTCTTTTTCATTCTTGCATTCATTATCTACGGAAAGAGCATTGGCAATGATTATGCGATGGACGATGAGTTTGTGATCCACAACAATCAGCAGGTGCATGGAGGAATAAAAGCCATTCCTAATATTTTTAGGACCACTTACGCCATCGGTGCCAAAGCAAGTTACGAATACCGCCCGCTTGTAAAAGCCACTTATGCTTTCGAATACCAGTTTTTTGGTGAAAATCCGCACATCAGCCATTTCATCAACATTTTATTATACCTGTTGTTGATCACCTTTTTATTTTATTTGTTGTTAAGGCTTTTTTACAATTATCATTACCTGTTCTCCTTCGCGGTCACTTTGCTTTTTCTTGTGCATCCGCTGCATTCCGAAGTAGTCATGAGCATCAAAAACAGGGATGTTTTACTCAGCTGTCTTGGATGTTTGCTCAGCTTGTTCTTTTACTTGCGGTATGCTGATAATAAAAAAATATACAATGTTATTTTCGGAAGCTTTTTCCTGTTATTTGCGATCATGTCGAAAAAGGATTCCATCACCTTTTTGGCTGTAATCCCTTTCTCCATGTGGTTTTTTAAAGAATCCGGCTGGAAAAAAATAGTACTTGTCATCGTTTCATATCTGCCCGTATTGTTTACATTCCACCTGGCAGCAAGCCATATCACAAATACCAAGATCCGTACGGTGCTGGAATGGGAGAATCCGCTTTATCGGCATACTACCATGTGGCACCGCATTCCGCAAGGATTTTATTCGCTTTATTTTTATTTAAAAATGTTCATTCTTCCGTATCCGCTGATTTCTTATTATGGTTTTAACCAGGTTCCGCTGGTGGGCTGGAGTAATCCGGTAGTATGGATCGTGATTTTGCTGCTGATCGTTGTTGGATATTATGTTGTGAAAAATTTCAAAGCCAAACCTGTATGGATATACGGCCTGCTGTATTTTATCATCACCATTTCCATGTTCCTGAATGTTGTGGAGCCGGTTGTAGGTATTGTGGGTGAACGTTTTGAGTTTATTCCTTCATTGGGATTGTGCATTGTTGCGGTTTATTTTATTTTAAAATACCTTAAAGTGCCGATCGAAAACACACAGTTCAAAATAGGTTCATTCAGTACAAAACTCTGGCCTGTAGCGGGCGCTATTGCGCTGTTGTACGGAGGCGAAGTGTTTGCACGGAATGCAGCATGGAAAGATGCATACACTCTTTATAAAACAGATACCGAGAATGCGCCTGAATCGGCACACATTCACTCATTACTTTCGGCTACCGCCATTCAAAAAGTACAAACAGAGCCGCGTTTATCACGGGAAGAAAAACACCACCTGGTGCTTGAAGCCGAAGAACATTACAAAGAAGCATTGCGCATTATTCCTGATTATATTTCGGCACACAATAACCTCGGTATGGTGTACTATACCTACATGGGTGCACCCGATAAAGCAATCCCCGAACTCACCAGGGCGGTGCAGCTCGATACCAATTATGTGGAAGCTTATTTTAATTTAGCTTCCTGCTATGCGGCAATCAAGCAATACGACCAGGCCGAAAAATATTATTTTAAAACCATCAGCCTCGATCCTAATTTTACAAATTCTTATTTATCGCTCAGCAACATGTATGCGATGAATAAGCAATTTGATAAGATCCTTCGACTAAACCAACGGGCCATCGACAAAGGGATTAAATCTGATGTGATGTACATAAACATAGGAAATGTTTATTTCATGAATGGAGATACTTTAAAAGCATTGCCTTATCTTGAAAAAGCCATAGAATTTAATGCGAATAATAAAAACCTGGATGCGTTTCTGGCCAATTACTATCAAACAAAGGGAAATAGCCAGAAAGCGGCCTATTACTATGATCTTTCTTCGCGCTCTACACCGCGGTAATTTATTTATTTTTTTTAAATAAGAAAAGTAATGCAACCATTTGGATGGGTTTTGCATCAGCATTGATATATAGCATTTTGTTGGATAATCTGTTTTTTTTAATACCTTTATCGGTAAAATCGTTAGTTTAATGATAAAAAAATTTAACCTTGTCTAATATGAAACAAATTTTTACGGTATTATTCTTATTATTCGGCTTAACCGTTTTTTCACAGCAAAAAACAACTGCAAAGCAACAGCAGGCTAAACCGCAAGCTGCTAAGCCGGCTACTGCCACAAAGCCAACCGCTGCATCTACATCTGCTCCGGCCGAAATAAAACCGGCAGCAACCACCGAAAATCAAACTTCCACAAATTCTCCTGACCCGCGTACAGCCGCATCTTCTTCCCAATCCCGCGCTGTTGCACTGCCTTACGATGTAGATGATAAATACATGGGTAGAAAGGATGAATTTTTAAATGATATTACACTTCCTGAATTGCCTGCCGACTTCCCTGTGTATGACAAGCAATGGAACCTGAAAGAATACAACCAGGTAGTGGATGCTTATTTCATTAACCACAAAGAAATTTTGAAAGCCCGTGTAAGAGAAAAAATTGATCTTCTCCAACACTAATGCCCTTTACCCCTTTGTTTTTCATCTCTTACTCAAATTTTTAAAATTAATTTAAAACAATCCATATGAAAAGAATCTTATTCTTTTTTGCAGCTCTTTTAATGTGTTACAGCAATGCCTTCTCTCAGGGCGGTAATAACTGTGCAAGCGCGGTTCCTTTTTGCGGTAACGTATCCTTTCCGAACAATGTTAGTACTACAGCTCAAGCAGGACCTAGCTACGGATGTTTGACAACACGTCCCAACCCGGAATGGTTTATCATTAAAACTACCGCTGCAGGTACCATGAACTTTACCATTAGCCAGACAACTGGTGGTAGCGGTATTGATGTGGATTTTATAGCCTGGGGCCCATTTAGCTCCACCAGCAATATCTGTAACAGCTTAACCGGTAGCTGTAGCGGCGACCACGCCTGCTCCGGGAATATCGAAGATTGTAGTTACAGTACTGCCGCAGTCGAAAATATGACACTTGTTTCTCCTGCTGCCGGACAATATTTTATGATCCTGATCACCAACTATGCCGATGTAAACGGTACTATTACATTTAATCAAACCAGCGGGCCTCCAACGGATTGCTCTATTACATGTCCTTCGGTTACAGCAGGAAATGGCTTTTTGCAGACCAATGGGACCAATATGCCGGCAACAATAGCTTGTAGTGCAACCCCGCTCTCGCTGATAGCCTCCAATAATACACCTTACGGGAATCCAATTACGCCTGCCATTATTATTTCCTTTAACTCCAATGCCAATAGCACCCTCCAGATCAACTGGTACGAAAATGGTACGTTCATACTATGTGCCGGGCCGGTTGCCGCGGGTTGCGGATTGCAGATTCCTACAAACACCGGAAACGACATTCAATTTTCAACCATGTCACCTTCCGCCACCAACGGTATTCAGTTTTGTGAAACCAGTACCACGGGTGGTAATATACCTTATACTATAACAGATGCTGCCAGTGGAGTCGTCATTAACTCAGGCACCTGGGTCACGGATGCCGCATGTACTACAGTAACAATTCCCCCCGGAACCATTTCCGGGGTTTCTACCTGGAGCATTTCACCGGCCTGTCCGGGTTGTATGACTACCACTGATTGGGGATTTGCCACATTTAACCCGGGAGTAGCACCTGCCGGAACTTATAATATTTGTTATTCATTTGACCCTCCGGGAACCTGCCCAACCTATACCTATTGCCAAAGCATTACCGTTACTAATCCTAATAACCCTGCCTGGACAGCTCCTGCGGCATTATGTGCCAATGCTGCGTCAATCAACTTAAATTCACTGGTTACCGGTACTGCCGGTGGAACATGGACTGGTACAGGTGTTTCCGGTAACACATTTAATCCGGCAACTTCCGGTCCCGGAACATTCACCATTACTTATACGCTGGGTTCAGGATCCTGTAGTGCTACACAATCGCATACCATCACCGTAAATCCGGTTCCGGTTGCTACTGCTACACCTACCACACAAACTATCTGTTCGGGCAGTGCAACATCTATTGCATTAACAAGTTCTCTCGGAAGTACAACATTCAACTGGACTGTGACGCAAACAGGAGCCAGCGGTGCAACAACGTCATCCGGCACCAGTATAGCACAAACACTTACGGCAACGGGTACCACAGCGGGTACCGTAGTATATACAATTACGCCAACTGCAGGCGGTTGTACCGGAAACCCGATCTCGGTAACCATAACAGTAAACCCTAAGCCTACTGTTACAGCTACGCCTGCGGCACCAACCATTTGTTCGGGTAGCGCTACATCCATCGCCTTAACAAGCAATGTGGTGGGAACTACTTTTGCCTGGACAGTAACACAATCAGGTGTTACCGGTGCAACGGCAAGCAACGGTTCCAGCATCGTGCAAACACTAAGTACCACAGGTACCACAGCGGGTACTGCCGTTTATACCATTACGCCTACAGCAGGCGGCTGTCCGGGAACACCAATTACGGTAACCGTTACAGTAAATCCTATTCCTACAGTTACCGCTACGCCTACAACGCAAACAATTTGTTCTGGTAGTGCCACTTCCGTTGCCTTAACCGGAACGGTTGCAGGCACAGTGTTTAACTGGACTGTTACTCAATCCGGTGCCAGTGGCGCTACTGCCGGTTCAGGAACATCCATTGCACAAACATTATCAGCAACGGGTGCAACAGCAGGAACGGTTGTATACACCATTACTCCAACTGTTGGAGGCTGTTCCGGAACCCCGGTTTCTGTTACCATCACAGTAAATCCACGCCCGGTAGCAACGGCAACACCGGCTTCACAATCATTCTGTTCAGGAGGTTCCACATCCATTTCTTTATCAGGGAACGTTACAGGTACCACATTTGCCTGGACGGTAACGCAAACAGGCGTTTCCGGTGCCACAGCCGGCTCAGGTTCTAGTATTGTACAAACATTAAGCACAACAGGCTCCGTAGCCGGCACCGCCGTTTATACAATTACGCCTACAGCAGGAGGTTGTTCGGGCACACCAATTACAGTTACCATTACTGTGAATCCGACTCCAAACGTAACAGCAACGCCAACATCGCAAACCATTTGTTCCGGAACCGCAACATCCATTGCATTGACAGGAACAGTTGCAAGTACGGTGTTTAACTGGACAGTAAGCCAGTCGGGTGCAAGTGGTGCAGTTGCAGGTTCAGGCTCTTCCATCGCTCAAACATTGTCAGCAACAGGTACTACAGCCGGAACTGTTGTATATACGATTACACCTTCCGTTGGAGGCTGCTCCGGAACTCCGGTATCTGTTACCATTACTGTAAATCCACTTCCTATTGCGACTGCAACCCCCAATTCACAATCAATATGCTCCGGTGGTTCAACAGGCATTAACTTAACAAGCAACATTGTAGGTACTACATTCAGTTGGACGGTATCCCAGTCAGGTGTTTCAGGTGCCACAGCCAGCTCGGGAACTACAATAGGGCAGGTGTTGACCGCTACAGGAACCACACCCGGTACTGCAACATATACTATTACGCCAAGTGCAGGAGGTTGTTCAGGTACACCAATCACCGTAATAATCACTGTGAATCCTAAACCGGTTGCAACAGCAACGCCTGCAGCTCAGACCTTCTGTACGCCAGGTACTACAGCCATTGCTTTAACAAGTAACGTAGCGGGTACTACATTTAACTGGACGGTAGTTCAGACCGGGGTAACCGGTGCTACTGCCGGTTCCGGCACTTCCATTGCGCAGGCATTAAGTACAACGGGTACTGTTGCCGGTACTGCCGTTTATACCATTACGCCTACAGCAGGCACATGTACCGGTAACCCTATAACTGTTACCATTACAGTAAATCCGAAAGACAATGCTGCATTTACCTATTCATCTTCTACTTATTGCCAAACAGGTGGCAATCCTTCTGCAACCATTACCGGTTTGGCAGGCGGTACATTTACATCCAGTCCTGCTGGTCTGGTGTTTGTGAGCACTTCAACAGGTCAGATAAATGTAAGTGCAAGTGCATTAAATACATATACAGTTACTTATACAACAAATGGGATCTGTCCTAATACAAGTTCCGTAAATATTACAATTACCAGTGCCCCGTCTGCCAACTTTAGTTATGCAGGCTCGCCATTCTGTAAAAATGGTGCCAATCCAACTCCTACATTTGGCGTTGGTGCCAGTGCGGGAACATTTACAGCTACGCCTGCCGGTTTGGTATTTGTGAACGTAAATACGGGCCAGATCAATTTAACAAGCAGTGCAGCTGGTTCGTATACCATTACCAATACAATTGCCGCGAGTGGTGGTTGTGCCGCAGCTACAGCTACATTCCCGATCGTGATCAATCCTGCTCCGGTTGCTACAGCAACTCCGGCATCACAAACCATTTGTTCGGGATCTGCAACATCCATTGCATTAACCAGTTCACTTGGAGCTACAACGTATAACTGGACGGTAGTTCAAACCGGTGTTTCCGGTGCTACAAGCAGCTCAGGTTCTACCATCGCGCAAACATTATCTACTACAGGTGTAGTGCCGGGTACCGCTGTGTACACCATTACACCAACATCCGGAGGTTGTCCGGGAACACCGATAACAGTTACTATTACCGTAAACCCTATTCCAACAGTTACAGCAACGCCTACATCCCAGACACTTTGTTCGGGCGGTGTAACATCCGTTGCATTAACCAGCAACGTTGCTACAGCTATCTTTAACTGGACAGTAACTCAAACCGGTGTGTCCGGTGCAGCAGCAGGCTCAGGTACCAATATTGCCCAAACGCTTTCAGCAACCGGAACCACACCAGGTACGGCAGTGTATACCATTACGCCATCGGCAAATGGTTGCTCCGGAACCCCGGTTACAGTTACCATTACCGTAAACCCTGTTCCTGTTGTAACAGCTACCCCATCGTCACAAACCATTTGTTCGGGTAGTTCTACATCTATTGCCTTAACAAGTAATGTGGCATCTTCAACTTTCTCCTGGACAGTTTCTCAATCGGGGGTAAGCGGTGCATCTGCAGGCAGCGGTACTTCCATTTCACAGGCACTTTCTACTACTGGAACAGTTCCCGGAACAGCAACTTATACGATTACACCATTGGCAAACGGTTGTTCAGGCACACCAACTACCGTTACGATAACAGTAAACCCTATCCCGGTGGTTACTGCAACACCTACATCGCAAACGCTTTGTTCCGGTGGTACCACAGCCATCACATTAAGCGGAAACGTTACAGGAACTACATTTGCCTGGACCGTAACTCAAACGGGTGTTTCAGGCGCTACAGCAAGTTCCGGTACTTCCATCGCCCAGATTTTGATCGCTACAGGCGCTTCTGCAGGAACTGCAGTATATACCATTACACCAACAGCAAACGGTTGTTCCGGCACCCCTGTAACTGTTACCATTACCGTTAACCCGATTCCATTTGCGACCGCAACGCCAACCACACAAACATTGTGTACGGGTGGTACTACAGGTATTGCATTAACAAGCTTTACAACCGGAACAACATTCTCCTGGACAGTAGTTCAAACTGGTGTTTCAGGTGCTTCTGCAGGTAGCGGGACATCTATTGCACAAACCCTTTCTGCAACGGGTACAACTTCGGGTACGGCAGTTTATTCGATTACACCATCTGCTAACGGTTGTACAGGTTCACCGATCACTGTTACAATTACTGTAAATCCGATTCCGGTAGTTACGGCAACGCCAACCGTTCAAACCATTTGTTCAGGAAGTTCAACTTCCATTACGCTGAATAGTAATGTATCCGGAACAACCTATGCCTGGACCGTTTCGCAAACAGGTGCTTCAGGTGCTTCTGCAAACAGTGGTTCTTCCATAACGCAAACATTAACTGCTACCGGCTCCGTTCCGGGAACAGTTGTGTATACCATTACACCAACAGCAAATGGTTGTTCGGGTACGCCGGTAACTGCTACAGTTACGGTTAATCCAACACCAAATGTGGCTGCAACGCCAACATCTCAAACCATTTGTTCAGGAACAGCCACATCAATAGCACTTTCAGGAAATGTGAGCGGTACGGCCTATACATGGACTGTTGTGCAGTCCGGTGTTACAGGAGCATCAAACGATGCCGGCAATACCATTACACAAACACTTTCAACAACCGGAACAGCAGCGGGTACTGCAGTATATACCATCACGCCAACAGCTAATGGATGCGTAGGAACTCCTATTACCGTAACTGTAACAGTTAACCCAATTCCGGATATTTCTACTACGCCGGTAAACCAAACGATATGCTCGGGTACAGCTCCATCCATTGCATTAACAAGCAGTGTAGCTGGTACAACGTTCTCCTGGACAGATACGCAAACGGGTGTTACCGGTGCATCCGCCGGCAGTGGAAATACAATCGCACAAGTACTTACAACAACCGGTTTAACCCCTGGAACGGTAGTATATACAATTACTCCGTCGGCAAGCAGCTGTTCCGCTGCAGTACCGGCAACCGTGTCCATTACGGTAAATCCATTGCCAACTGCAACGTCAACTCCAACAACGCAATCTTTATGCGACGGAAGTGCTACATCTATCAACTTAACAAGTAACCTGGGAAGTACCTCATTTGCCTGGACCGTTGCACAAACAGGTGTTTCCGGTGCAGCAGCCGGCAGCGGATCTGCAATATCTCAGTTGTTAAGCTTAACTACCAGTACAGTAGCAGGAACAGTAGTATACACCATTACGCCAACCAATAGTGGTTGTTCCGGTGCTCCTGTAACAGATACTGTGCATGTTAATCCAATTGATATTCCTACTTTCACTTATGGGTCAGCTACATTCTGTCAAACAGGTACAGATCCTGCCGCTACCATTACCGGAACTCCCGGAGGTGTCTTCAGTACGCTTGATTCCGGTTTAGTGTTCCTGGATACATTAACCGGGCAGATCGACCTTAGCGCAAGTGTATTGGGAACATACACCATTAGCTATCACACAAGAGGTGTTTGCCCTAATAATAGCTCTGTAAACTTAACCATTACAACTGCACCAAGTGCCGTGTTCTCATACGTAACACCGGCATGCTCTTCCAATCCAGATCCATTGCCAGCCTTCGGTACAGGAGCCAGCGCAGGGGTATTCAGCGCTTCTCCTTCTGGATTAAGCATCGATGTAAATACTGGAGAGATCAATCTTTCAGCTTCTACGCCGGGTACGTATACAATTACCAATAGCATTGCTCCTGCAGGTGGTTGTGCTGCCGCAACGGCAACAAACACATTTACATTCAATGCTGCAGCCACCGTGTATGCTGGTGTAAACGACACTATTTGTCAGCTCGGAACCTTAACGATGGCTGGCACAATGGGTGGCAGTGCCAGTTCCATTGCATGGACAACAAACGGTACAGGTACATTTGATGATGCCACAAATCCGGTAGCAACATATACGCCTTCACCAGCTGATATAGCTTCGGGACAGGTTGTATTAACAATCACTACAAATGATCCTGCAGGCACATGTCCTGCCGTAAATGATTTTATGCTGCTTAACATTACACCCCTGGATAATTCGTCATTCAGTTATTCCGGCGGTACATTCTGCCAATCCGGAAGTAATTCTGTACCTGTTGTAACGGGTGTAGCGGGTGGTTCATTCAGTTCGTTCCCAACAGGCCTTGTGTTTGTAAGCACATCCACCGGCGAAGTTAACCTGGCCGGAAGTACTTTAGGAACCTACAGTATTGTGTATACTACCAACGGGCCTTGCCCAAGTGCTGATACGGCTCTGCTGACCATCACAACCGCGCCGGTTGCAACATTTGGCTTTACATCTTCAGCAACTGCGTTCTGCCAGTCGTCGCCTAACCCTACGCCAATTTTTGGTGCTGGCGCAAGCTCAGGTGTGTTTACCGCTACACCATCGGGTTTAGCCTTTGTAAATGCAGCTACAGGCGAGATCGACCTTGCAGGATCAACTCCCGGAACATACGTAGTTACAAATACCATTGTAGCGGCAGGCGGTTGTGCAGCTGCAACGGATTCACTTACTATCACCATCAATCAACCGGCAACAGCTGAGGCTGGTGTCAATATGGCTGTCTGCGCCGGTTCAACTGCTACCATTTCGGGTGCATCCATCGGCGGAAGCGCAACTTCCTTAACCTGGACAAGCAACGGTACCGGTACATTTAACGATAATACACTTGCAAATACAACGTATACGCCATCTGCTGCGGATACAACAGCTGGCGCAGTTACATTGTACATCAGCACCAATGATCCCGCAGGAGCATGTTCATCCGTACTGGATAGCATGGTGCTTACACTGATTGCATTACCGGCAGCGCCCCCTGTAATTGCGCCTCCTTCTTATTGTGTGGGCTCTACAGTTGGGCCGCTTACCGCAACAAGTGCCGGTGGTAGTATCAGTTGGTATTCCGATGCTGCTTTAACAACACTGGTTGGAACATCTAACCCGTTTACTCCAACTGGCGTTACAGGTACTACAACCTTCTGGGTAACCGAAACGGTTGGCGCCTGTACAAGTACGTCTTCATCCGTAACTATCAACTTTAATCCGCTTCCGGTGGCTGATTCTTCTTCCAGTATTGTAACATCAGCAACCTGTGGTACAACTACCGGTAGCATTACAGGTGTAACGGTCGTATCCGGACAAAACCCATTAACCTATGTATGGCAGAATGCAGCCGGAGTAACGGTGGATACCACTCTCAACCTTTCTAATGTTGGGCCTGGAGTATACACGCTTACAATTACAGATGGAAATGGCTGTGTTACACAAATAGGAGGGGGCTCATCCTTTACCGTGCCTTCCACAAATGGAGTGAATGCATCCTTTACACCAAATCCTGCTACTGGTGAAAAGCCTTTATTGGTTAATTTCACCAACTCTACAGTAGGTGGTGTAAATTACACCTGGAATTTTGGAACTGGGGATGTTTCTTCGGCTTTTGAGCCTTCGTATACCTTTACCCAGTTAGGCAACTTTACAGTGTGCTTATATGCGGATAACGGTGCCGGTTGTGCCGATACTGCCTGTACCAATATCGATGTGTACATCAACTCGGTATTTGTGATCCCGAACGTATTTACACCGAATGGGGATGATATAAATGATATTTTTACTGTCAAAAATGTTGGTTTGGAAACCCTCGATGCGGAAATTTATAACCGTTGGGGACAAAAAGAATACGAATGGCATACCACTAATGGTGGTTGGGATGGACGTACCGCCAGTGGGGTTCTTGCACCGGATGGAACGTATTATTACATTATTAGCGCTAAAGGATTTGATGGAAAAGAGTACCTTGAAAAAGGTGGATTTACATTGATCCGGTAAATTATAAAAAATAGGAGCTTTCCTGGAAATCGGGGATTTGGTCAAACAAATCCCCGATTTTTTGTCTGGATTAAAAAAGTTAATAAGTTTTTTTATTGACCAAAAATCAATGAAATCAGCAGTTTTGAAAAAAAGGTCCCGTAAAACGTAATTATTTTCAAGAAAATGCACATTTTTTTTTAACCGACTATTGTTTATAATAAATAATTATTACCTTTGCCCTCCCCAAAAAAGCGGGGGTTTATTTTATTTGTAGTAAAAATCGATAAAAAACTAATACCAGAAAAATGCCTACTATTCAACAATTAGTACGTAAAGGAAGAACAAAAGCAGCTAACAAAAGTAAGTCTGCAGCTCTTGAATCAAGTCCTCAAAAACGCGGAGTATGTACCCGTGTTTATACAACTACACCTAAAAAACCAAACTCTGCGATGAGAAAGGTTGCCCGTGTACGTTTGACAAACAAAAAAGAGGTGAACGCATACATCCCGGGAGAAGGTCACAATTTACAGGAACACTCGATTGTTCTGATCCGTGGTGGAAGAGTGAAAGATTTACCAGGAGTACGTTACCACATTGTTCGTGGTGCATTGGATACATCTGGAGTTGATGGTCGTAACCAAAGACGTTCAAAATACGGAACTAAAAAACCAAAAGCAGGAGCTAAAGCGGCACCAGCTAAAAAGAAATAAAAAGAACCGGGTCAGGATTTGAGTAAGGGAAAACCCCTGAAGTAACAAATACGAGCCCTAACAAAAACAACAATGAGAAAAACCAAAGCAAAAAAGAGAATCCTTTTACCGGATCCAAAGTTTAACGATGTGTTAGTAACACGTTTTGTAAACAACCTGATGTATGATGGCAAAAAAAGCATTTCTTACGATGTGTTTTATGATGCAATCGAATTAGTTCAAAAAAGAACTGAAGCAGACGGTTTAGAAACATGGAAAAAAGCATTGAGCAATGTTACCCCTGCTGTTGAGGTTCGTTCCCGCAGAGTTGGTGGAGCTACTTTCCAAATTCCTTCAGAGATTCGTCCTGAAAGAAAAATTTCTATGGGAATTAAATGGATGATCCTTTATGCACGTAAACGTAACGAAAAATCAATGGCGCAAAAATTAGCCGGAGAAATCGTTGCTGCTTCTAAAGAAGAAGGCGCTGCTTTCAAAAAGAAAGAAGACGTTCACAAAATGGCAGAAGCTAACAAAGCATTCTCTCACTTCAGATTTTAGTTAATATTGGCGCTCTGCGCTTGCATTAATTTATCCCTCTGAAAAGCGGGACTATATTAAAAAAGAACAAAAAGAAAGAATATATAACATGTCAGATTTAAGATATACAAGAAACATCGGGATCGCAGCCCACATTGATGCAGGTAAAACTACTTGTACCGAGCGTATCCTTTATTACACAGGTGTTACTCATAAAATTGGTGAGGTACATGATGGTGCTGCTACTATGGACTGGATGGTTCAGGAGCAAGAGCGCGGGATAACCATCACATCTGCAGCTACTACTTGTTTTTGGAAATACAGAGATCAGCAATATAAAGTAAATATTATTGATACACCGGGCCACGTTGACTTTACAGTTGAGGTGAACCGTTCATTGCGCGTATTGGATGGATTGGTGTTTTTGTTTTCTGCAGTTGATGGTGTTGAGCCTCAATCAGAAACTAACTGGAGATTAGCAAATAACTATAACGTAACCCGTTTAGGTTTCGTAAATAAAATGGACCGTTCCGGTGCTGACTTTTTAAATGTTGTAAAACAGGTAAAAGAAGTATTGGGTGGTAATCCATTACCATTACAATTACCGATCGGTGCTGAAGAAACATTTATTGGAGTTGTTGACTTGATCAACAATCGCGGTATTGTTTGGAATGAAGAAGACAAAGGAATGACTTTTAAAGAAGTTCCTATTCCTGAAGATATGAAAGAAGATGTGACTTATTGGAGAGGCCAGTTGCTGGAAGCAATTGCTGAATTCGATGAATCATTGATGGAGAAATTTTTCGAAGATCCTAACTCGATCACAGAAAGAGAAGTATTAACGGCATTACGCCAGGCATGTATAGCGAACAAAGTGGTTCCAATGCTTTGCGGATCCGCTTTCAAAAATAAAGGTGTGCAGACAATGTTAGACTTGGTGATGGAATTAATGCCATCTCCAATGGATAAAGATGTTACTCATGGTATCAATCCTGATACAGATGAGCCTGTTACACGTAAACCGGATGTAAAAGAGCCGTTCACAGCTCTTGCATTTAAAATTGCAACAGATCCTTTCGTAGGCCGTTTGTGTTTCTTCCGTGCATATTCCGGACGTTTGGATGCTGGTTCTTATGTATTGAATACACGCAGCGGAAACAAAGAACGTATTTCACGTATCTTTCAAATGCATGCGAACAAACAAAATGCAATTGATTTTATCGAAGCGGGTGATATTGGAGCAGCAGTAGGATTTAAAGACATCCGTACAGGTGATACTTTATGCGATGAAAAACATCCGATTGTATTAGAAGCAATGAATTTCCCTGAACCGGTTATTGGTATTGCTATTGAGCCAAAAACTCAGGCAGACTTAGATAAATTGGGTATTGCATTAAATAAATTATCCGAAGAGGATCCTACATTCCGTGTAAAAACGGATGAGGATAGCGGACAAACAATTGTTAGCGGAATGGGTGAGCTTCACTTGGAGATCATTGTTGACCGTTTAAAAAGAGAGTTTAAAGTGGAAGTAAACCAGGGAGCTCCTCAGGTTTCTTACAAAGAAACAATCAACGGTTCTATTGAACACCGCGAAGTGTACAAAAAACAATCCGGTGGTCGTGGTAAATTTGCCGACATTAAATTCCATGCATCTCCAGTTGATGCGGATTGGGATATCGTTAAAGACGGTGGGTTACAATTCATTAATGAGATTTCCGGTGGTAACATTCCACGCGAATTTATCCCTGCAGTTGAAAAAGGATTTAAACAAGCAATGGTAAACGGTGTATTGGCTGGTTATCCAATGGATTCATTAAAAATCCGCTTAGTTGATGGTTCTTATCACAATGTCGATTCTGATGCATTATCATTTGAGATCGCAGCTCGTACTGCATTCCGTGAAGCACTACCAAAATGTAAACCGGTATTGCTAGAGCCGATCATGAAAATCGAAGTGTTGACGCCAGAACAAAACATGGGTGATGTGGTAGGCGACTTGAACAAACGTCGTGGCCAGATCGAAGGAATGGATTCAAAAGGCGTTACACAAGTTATCAAAGCAAAAGTTCCATTGTCGGAAATGTTCGGGTATGTAACTCAGTTACGTACGATCACTTCAGGACGTGCAACCAGCACAATGGAATTTGACCATTATGCAGAAACGCCTAAAAACGTAGCAGATGATGTAATCGCAAAAGCAAAAGGTAAAGCAGAAAAAGTATAAATCTAACAACGTTCTTTATATAAAACTATGAGCCAAAAAATCAGAATCAAATTAAAATCATACGATTTCAACTTAGTTGACAAATCGGCTGAGAAAATTGTTAAAACTGTGAAAATGACAGGAGCAGTAGTAAGTGGACCAATTCCATTGCCTACACACAAAAAGATTTACACAGTTTTACGTTCACCGCATGCAAACAAAAAAGCACGTGAACAATTTCAATTATGTTCATACAAAAGATTGTTGGATATCTACAACTCAACTTCAAAAACAGTTGATGCACTTATGAAGCTTGAATTGCCAAGTGGAGTAGAAGTGGAAATCAAAGCATCGTAATTAATTAAAGTAGTAAATAATAATAAATAAATAAAATGTCTGGAATAATAGGTAAAAAAATTGGAATGACCAGTGTTTTCAGTGCCAATGGTAAATACATACCATGCACAGTTATCGAAGCCGGTCCTTGCGTTGTTACGCAAGTAAAAACCTTGGAGAAAGACGGTTATGCTTCAGTACAATTGGCATTCGGTGAGAAGAAAGAAAAACATACTTCTTCTGCAATGAAAGGCCACTTCGCTAAAGCCGCGACCACTCCTAAACGCAAAATCGTTGAATTTAAAGATTTTGAAGAAGAAAAAAATCTTGGTGAAACAGTTACTGTAGAATTATTTGCAGAAGGCGAATTCGTTAATGTAGCGGGTACTTCAAAAGGTAAAGGTTTTCAGGGGGTTGTTAAACGTCACGGATTTGCTGGTGTTGGTGGAGCTACTCACGGTCAGCACGATCGTCAGAGAGCACCGGGATCATTAGGAGCATCATCTTGGCCATCACGCGTATTCAAAGGAATGAGAATGGCTGGCCGTATGGGTGGTGACCGTGTTAAAACACAAAATTTAGAAGTAATTAAAGTGATTGCAGATAAAAACCTGATCATTATCAAAGGTTCTGTTGCAGGAGCAAAAGGTTCATTCGTTACAATTGAAAAATAAAATGGAAGTATCAATAGTAAATATAAGCGGTAAAGCTACTTCAAAGAAAGTAAGCCTAAACGATGCAATCTTTGGCATCGAGCCCAATGACCACGCCATTTATTTGGATGTTAAACAACATTTGGCAAATAAACGTCAGGGAACTCATAAATCGAAAGAAAGAAATGAAGTTTCCGGGTCAACCAAAAAACTAAAGAAACAAAAAGGTACCGGCGGAGCACGTGCAGGTAGTATAAAATCAGGTACCATCGTTGGTGGTGGTCGTATTTTCGGGCCTCGGCCAAGAGATTACTCTTTTAAATTGAATAAAAAATTGAAAAGATTAGCTCGTATGTCGGCTTTGGCCTATAAAGCGAAAGAAAGCAACCTGACAATCCTGGAAGATTTCAATTTCGACAGTCCAAAAACTAAGAAATATGCTGATTTGATCAGTAATTTGAAGCTTTCAGATAAAAAAACACTATTAGTGTTGGGGGAATCAAATAAAAATATATATTTGTCGTCCCGAAATTTAAGCAACACGAAAGTGGTAACTGTTTCAGATTTAAACACTTACGATATTTTGAATGCTCAAAACCTGTTAATGGTAGAGAGTTCGGTTAAAGAAATTGAAAATTTATTAAGTAATTAATAAGATGAGCATAATAGTAAAACCGGTTATAACCGAAAAAATGACGGCACAAGGCGATAAATTTAATCGCTATGGATTTGTAGTAGCTGGAACAGCTAACAAAGTTCAGATAAAAAATGCTGTTGAAAAGCTTTATGGTGTTAGTGTAGAGTCAGTAAACACTCAAAACTACGTAGGTAAAGTGAAATCCCGTAACACAACCCAAGGTTTGGCTATTGGAAGAGTAAACAAACATAAAAAAGCAGTAGTTACGCTTAAAGCAGGCGAATCAATTGATTTTTACGCGAGTATTTAATTAGGTAGGTAGTAATTATACAGGTCAGTAACCTGTGAAAATAAAAAAACGAAGATGGCTTTAAAGAAATTAAGACCGTTGACACCTGGTCAGCGATTTAAATTAGTAAGTGATAACGCAGATATTACTGCGGGTAAACCTGAAAAAAGTTTATTAGTACCGGTGAAAAAATCCGGTGGACGTGATAATACTGGTAAAATGACTATGCGCTACATTGGTGGTGGTCACAAACAACAATATCGTATTATTGATTTTAAAAGAGATAAAGCTGGTGTTCCCGCAACAGTTAAAACAATTGAGTACGATCCAAACCGTACTGCACGTATTGCCCTTGTAGTTTATGCTGATGGTGAAAAACGTTACATCGTTGCTCCAAACGGCTTACAAGTTGGTCAAAAAATCGTATCAGGAAAAGATGCAGCACCTTCAGTAGGAAATGCACTTTACTTATCAGATATTCCATTAGGTACAGTAATCCACAACATCGAATTACGCCCGGGCCAGGGAGCAATCATGGCTCGTAGTGCAGGTTCGTATGCACAATTAAGTGCACGTGACGGTAAATACGCGGTAGTTAAAATGCCTTCTGGCGAAACCCGTATGATCTTAGTTACTTGTATGGCTACAATTGGATCTGTATCCAATGCAGATCACAACTTGGAAATCAGCGGTAAAGCTGGTCGTACACGTTGGCAAGGTCGCAGACCGAGAACTCGTCCGGTAGCAATGAACCCTGTTGACCATCCAATGGGTGGAGGTGAAGGAAGAGCTTCAGGAGGTCATCCTCGTTCACGTAAAGGATTGCCTTCAAAAGGATACAAAACACGTTATCCTAAAAAAGCTTCCAACAAATACATTATTGAGAAAAGAAAAAAATAGTATAAACTGGTTTAATGGTGGAGGAGGAAACTTCTTCAGTCACAACTAAAAAACAAAAAGAATGTCACGTTCACTAAAAAAAGGTCCTTTTATCGACTGGAAACTTGAGAAAAAATTATTAGATCTTCAGGCTTCAGGTAAAAAAACAGTAATTAAAACCTGGTCACGCAGATCAATGATCTCCCCTGACTTTGTAGGATTAACAGTAGCGGTTCATAATGGAAATAAATTCATTCCTGTGTATGTTACAGAAAATATGGTAGGTCACAAATTCGGGGAGTTTGCTCCAACAAGAACGTTCAGAGGCCACGCCGGTAACAAAGATAAAGGATCTAAATAAGTTTAAGTAAAGAGATTATAATATAACGAAAAAATGGGTGTTAGAAAACAAAACGTAGCAGACGCACGCAAAGAGGCAAATAAAAGCAGATATTTTGCTAAATTAAACAATTGCCCTACATCTCCCCGTAAGATGAGATTGTTAGCTGACCTTATCAGAGGTAAGGAAGTATACATGGCTTTAAATATTTTAAAGTTCAATGCTAAAGAAGCGTCAGGAAGATTAGAAAAATTGTTGACTTCAGCAATTTCAAACTTCGAAGCGAAAACAGGCGAGCGTCCTGAAGACAGTAACCTGATTGTTAAAGAGGTGTTTGTTGATAGCGCATTACAAATGAAGCGTTTGAGAACCGCTCCACAAGGCCGTGCCAACAGGATTAGAAAACGTTCGAACCACGTTACGATTGTAGTAGATAAAAAACAAGAACCAAAAACTAAATAATAATATTTAAATGGGACAAAAAGCAAATCCGGTAGGCTTACGCTTAGGCATCATTAAAGGATGGGATTCTAACTGGTATGGCGGAAAAAATTTTTCTGACAAATTAGTTGAAGATTTTAAAATCAGAAATTATTTGAAAGCACGTTTAGCGAAAGCTAGCATTTCAAAAATTGTAATTGAAAGAACTGTAAAAATAATTACTGTTACAATCAATACATCACGTCCGGGAATTATTATTGGTAAAGGTGGTCAGGAAGTTGACAAAATCAAGGAAGAGTTGAAAAAGATCACTAAAAAAGATATCCAGATCAACATCTTCGAAATAAAACGTCCGGAATTGGATGCTCGTTTAGTAGCAGACAGCATCGCTCGTCAGATCGAAGGCCGCATCTCTTTTCGTAGAGCAGTTAAAATGGCTGTAGCATCAACAATGAGAATGGGAGCTGAAGGTATTAAAGTAAAATGTTCAGGTCGTTTGGCTGGAGCGGAGATGGCGCGTGTTGAAGGATATAAAGAAGGACGTACACCATTGCATACTTTACGTGCTGACATTGATTACGCTTTAGGTGAAGCACATACAACTTATGGTCGTATTGGTATTAAAGTTTGGATTTGCAAAGGCGAAGTTTACGGAAAACGTGATTTGTCTCCAAATATCGGGAATGCAGCTGCAGGTTCTAAAGACGGAAAAAGCGGAGCACCAAAAGGAGGAAACCCGAAATTCGATAAACGTGGTCCGGGTGGCCCAAGAAAAGGTGGGAACGATAACAGAAGCAACGATAGAAGAAGAGATTCTAAATAAGAATAAACAGAGAAGATAACGATTTAAGTTTATAATATAATAGATATAACAAAATGTTACAGCCTAAGAGAACCAAATTTAGAAAGATGCACAAAATGAAAATGAAGGGTGATGCCAAACGTGGCGACCAACTTTCATTCGGTTCATTCGGACTAAAGGCAACAGAAGGATGCTGGGTAACAGCACGTCAATTAGAAGCAGCAAGGGTTGCGGTAACACGTTTCATGAAACGTGAAGGACAAATTTGGATCCGTGTGTTTCCGGACAAACCTATCACCAGTAAACCAGCTGAGGTACGTATGGGTAAAGGTAAAGGTGCTCCGGAATATTGGGTAGCGGTTGTAAAACCAGGACGTATAATGTTTGAAGCAGAAGGTGTTCCAATAGAAATTGCTAAAGAAGCATTAAGATTAGCAGCACAAAAATTACCTGTAACAACAAAGTTTGTTGTTAGAAGAGATTATTCGGCAGAAGCATAATTTTCAAAACAATTAAGTTCAACAGAGAATTCTAAAATAAAATGAAACAAGCAGATATTAAATTACTTTCTACGAGCGATCTTGCTGAGAAAGTTAACGAAGAAAAAGGTGCTTTGGCAAAATTAAAGCTGAATCATGCAGTATCTCCTATTGAAAACCCTGCAAAAATTACTGATAGCAGAAAAACAGTAGCAAGATTAAATACGGAACTTCGCAAAAGAGTAATAGCAGAAGCAAAAAAATAATTTCAAGCAATGGAAGAAAGAAATTTAAGAAAAGAAAAAGTTGGCCTGGTTACCAGTAACAAAATGGACAAGTCAATTGTTGTAGCTGTAGAACGTAAAGTGAAACACCCTAAATATGGGAAGTTCCTTAACAAAACTACCAAATTTATTGCTCATGATGAGGCAAATACTTGCAACATTGGTGACACAGTAAAAATTATGGAAACCCGTCCTTTGAGCAAAAATAAATGCTGGAGATTGGTCGAAGTAGTGGAAAGAGCTAAATAGTAGTATATAAAGCGAGTTTGCGATTGCGCTGACCTTAGATTGGTTTATCAATCCAAATTAATATAGTTAACAAAAACAAGAAATGGTACAACAGGAATCAAGATTAACAGTAGCGGATAATAGCGGAGCAAAAGAAGTTCTGGTTATTCGTGTACTAGGCGGAACTAAAAAAAGATATGCTTCCATTGGCGACAAAGTGGTAGTTACCGTTAAGCATGCATTACCTTCTGGTAATATTAAAAAAGGAGCTGTGTCAAAAGCTGTAGTAGTAAGAACAAGAAAAGAAGTAAGACGTGCAGATGGTTCTTATATTCGTTTTGACGATAATGCTGTAGTGCTTTTAAATGCTACAGACGAATTAAGAGGAACTCGTATTTTCGGACCTGTTGCCCGTGAATTAAGAGATAAACAATTTATGAAAATCGTATCACTTGCTCCAGAAGTATTGTAAGTGAAAAACCAAATATAGCAATGCAATCAAAATTAAATATCAAAAAAGGGGATTCTGTAAAAGTAATCGCCGGTGATTCTAAAGGTCAAGAAGGAAAAGTGCTATCGATTGATAGAGCTAAAACCCGCGCCTTTGTAGAAGGAGTTAATTTAGTATCCAAAAGTACAAAACCGGATGCTAAAAACCCTCAGGGGGGGATTGTGAAGAAAGAATCTTCGATCCATGTTTCTAATTTGATGCTTATTGAAGCTTCAACAGGCAAACCAACTAGAGTTGGAAGAAAATTAGATGACAAAAGCAAAAAACTAGTTCGTTACTCAAAAAAATCAGGGGAGGTAATTAAATAATGGCTTATTCACCACGCTTAAAAGACAAGTATAAAGCGGATGTAGTTCCGGCTTTACAGAAAAAATACGGATACAGCAGTTCTATGCAGGTTCCTAAATTGGAAAAAATTTGTGTTAACCAGGGTATCGGTGATGCTGTTTCCGATAAAAAACTGATCGAAGGTGCTATCAAGGAAATGACCACAATTACCGGTCAAAAGGCGGTATCTACTACCTCTAAAAAAGATATCTCTAACTTCAAACTTCGTAAAGGAGTTCCAATCGGAGTAAGGGTAACTTTACGCGGAGATACAATGTATGAGTTTTTAGATCGATTAATTTCCGTAGCTTTGCCCCGCATTCGTGATTTCAGAGGAATCAATGAAAAAGGATTTGACGGAAACGGAAACTATACATTAGGTGTAACCGAGCAAATCATTTTCCCTGAAATTGATATCGATAAAGTAACAAAAATCATGGGTATGGATATTACATTTGTAACTTCAGCACCTTCTGACGACGAAGCGTTAGCTTTATTAAGTGAATTTGGATTACCATTTAAAAATCAAAAAAAATAAGAGTCAATGGCAAAAGAATCAATGAAAGCAAGAGAAGTTAAACGTAAGAAACTTGCTGACTTATACGCTGATAGAAGAGCTGCTTTAAAAGCTGCAGGTGATTATGTAGGTTTACAAAAATTACCACGTAACTCTGCACCAACACGTCAGCGTAACCGTTGTAAATTAACAGGTCGTCCGAGAGGTTATAGCCGCCAGTTCGGATTGTCACGTAATACATTCCGCGAAATGGCATTAGATGGTCTGATCCCGGGAGTTACAAAATCAAGCTGGTAGTTAAAACCACTTGAATAGAAAAAGAGTATTAATGTATAATTATCCTGCGTGCGGGATAAGATATAAAAACAAATAAAATGACAGATACAATCTCAGATTATCTCACTCGTGTGAGAAATGCAATCGGTGCAAACCACAGAATCGTTGAAATTCCTGCTTCTAACCTGAAGAAAGAAATCACGAAAATCCTTTTTGAAAAAGGATACATCCTAAGTTACAAATTTGAAGATACTACCACTCAGGGAATTATTAAAATAGCCCTGAAGTATCATCCTGCAACTAAGCAGCCTGCCATTAAAGCTTTACAGAGAATAAGTTCTCCTGGATTACGTAAGTATACAGGTGCAACTAAATTGCCACGCGTTCTGAACGGGTTAGGTATTGCTATTCTTTCTACTTCTAAAGGTATTATGACTGATAAAGAAGCAAGAGTGCAAAAAGTTGGTGGTGAAGTATTGTGTTACGTATATTAATCTTTAGGAGGAACAGATCATGTCAAGAATTGGGAAATTACCGATATCACTTCCGAAAGGAGTAGAGGTTAGCGTTTCAGATAAAAACGTAGTAACCGTAAAAGGTCCAAAAGGAACTTTAACACAAAATGTTGATTCAGGGATCAGCGTTAAAAACGAAGATGGTACAATCACGTTAACACGTGCAACCGAGCAAAAACGCCACAAAGCAATGCATGGCTTATACCGTGCATTAATTGCTTCTATGGTAAAAGGTGTGAGCGAGGGATATAAAACAGAACAAGAGTTAGTGGGTGTTGGTTACCGTGCTGCAAACAAAGGACAATTATTGGAATTAACTTTAGGTTATTCTCACAACGTGTCTTTTGACTTACCGGTTGAAATTAAAGTAACGACTACTGCTGATAAAGGACAAAATCCAAAAATCATCATGGAAAGTGCTGATAAACAATTGATCGGAATGGTTGCTGCGAAAATACGCTCATTGCGTAAACCTGAACCATACAAAGGAAAAGGTATTAAATTCACTGGCGAGATCTTAAGAAGAAAAGCAGGTAAATCAGCAGGTAAATAATAAGTAGAAATTTCATCATTGTCGGCACAAACCGGTAATAAATAAGGTAAAGAAATGATCGTTACAAAAGAATTTAGAAGAAACAGAATCAAGCAACGTATCCGCAAAGTGGTTAACGGTAGTGCTGAAAGTCCAAGACTTTCTGTTTTCAGAAGCAATAAAGGAATTTACGTTCAATTAATTGACGACGTAGCTGGTAAAACATTAGTAGCTGTATCTTCAGCTGATAAAGGAATTGCAGATGCAAAAGTGAATAAAATTGATCAGGCAAAACTTGTAGGTAAAGCAATCGCTGAAAAAGCAACACAGGCAGGAATTACATCTGTGCGTTTTGACAGAAACGGTTACTTATATCATGGTAGAATTAAATCATTGGCTGAAGGTGCCCGTGAAGCCGGACTTAAATTCTAATAAACAATAAAGTAAAAATTTAAAAATTTTATATCGTGTCAAACGCAAACATAAAAAGAGTTAAATCAAGTGATATCGAATTAAAAGATAAACTTGTTAGCATTCAACGTGTAACTAAAGTTACCAAAGGTGGTAGAAACTTTACATTTTCAGCTATTGTTGTAGTTGGAAATGAAAAAGGGATTGTTGGTTATGGCCTTGGTAAAGCAAAAGAGGTTACTGATGCAATCACTAAAGGGATTGATGATGCTAAAAAGAATTTGATCAAAGTTGCTATCGTTAAAGGAACTGTTCCTCATGAACAACTTGGTAAATTCAGCGGTTCTGTTGTCTTCTTAAAACCAGCTGCTCATGGTACAGGTGTAATTGCCGGTGGTGCGATGCGTGCTGTTTTAGAAAGTGTTGGCGTAACTGATGTATTGGCAAAATCAAAAGGTTCATCAAATCCTCATAACGTAGTAAAAGCGACTATGGATGCGTTGATGAAAATGCGTGATGCGGCTACTGTTGCTCAGCAACGTGGTATTTCAATGGAAAAAGTATTTAACGGGTAATAGAAATGTTAAATTAGAAATGTTGAATTTCATTTATAATTTATAATTCACAATTTATAATTTCAAACAATGGCAACAATTAAAATTAAACAAGTAAAAAGTGGAATCGATCGTCCTGAGCGTCAAAAACGCACATTGCGCGCATTGGGTTTCAGAAAAATGAACCAAACCATTGAAAAAGAGGGAACACCTCAAATCCTGGGAATGATCGCTAAAGTAGCGCATTTAGTTACGGTAATAAAATAGTTAACAACAACGAAATAATAATAAGTGATGAACTTAAGTAAATTAACACCAGCAGAAGGTTCGGTAAAAAACGCTAAAAAACGTTTAGGTAGAGGTCAAGGATCAGGAAAAGGCGGAACTTCAACAAAAGGACACAAAGGAGCTCAATCCCGTTCAGGATACTCTGCAAAAAGAGGTTTTGAAGGTGGTCAGATGCCATTACAAAGACGCGTTCCTAAATTCGGTTTCAAAAACATTAACCGTATCGAATACCGTGGAATCAACCTTGATGTTATTCAGGGATTAGTTGATAGCAACAAAGTAGAAACAGTTGATCTGGAATTTTTAATTTCGAAGGGCCTTGCTCATAAAAACGATAAAGTTAAAATTCTTGGTCGTGGTGAGCTGAAATCAAAAGTGGATGTAAAAGTTCATGCATTTTCTGCTACAGCAAAATCAGCGATTGAAGCTAAAGGCGGGTCAGCAGTGTCAACAGAGAAAGCATAATATTTACGTGTAAAAACGGTATATGAAAAACTTTATAAATACAATTAAAAATATTTGGAGGATCGAGGATCTTAGGGTGCGCATCTTGAGCACACTGGGTTTTATCATGGTCTATCGCTTAGGTTCGTACGTTGTACTTCCGGGCGTTAACTCTGAAGCACTTTTACAGGCTAATAAAACGGCAAACGAAGGTATCGTTGGATTGATCAATCTTTTTGCAGGTGGGGCTTTTTCACGTGCATCGATTTTTGGTTTAGGGATCATGCCTTATATTTCCGCTTCGATTGTGGTTCAATTGCTTGGAATGGCATTGCCTTATTTCCGTAAAATGCAGATGGAAGGGGAGAGTGGACGTAAAAAGATCAACCAGATCACTCGTTTTTTAACTGTTATTATTACTATTTTTCAATGCCCTGGTTACATTGCAACCCAAATTACAAATAAAGCCGGTGCAGTGGCTGATCCAAGCACATTCTGGTGGATTCAATCTATTTTGATCCTTGTGAGCGGAACAATGTTCGTAATGTGGTTGGGTGAAAAAATTACAGACAAAGGAATTGGTAACGGAATCTCCATCATCATCATGATCGGAATTATCGCTCGTTTACCATTTGCATTTATATCCGAATTTGGCTCACGCTTAGGTGATGCTGGCGGCGGATTGATCATGCTGTTAATCGAATTGGTTCTTTTATTATTAATCGTGATCGGTTCTATTTTACTGGTTCAGGGAACCCGAAAAATTCCGGTTCAATTCGCGAAAAAAATTGTTGGAAATAAACAATACGGTGGTGTACGTCAGTATATACCGTTAAAAGTAAATGCTTCGGGTGTAATGCCGATCATTTTTGCTCAGGCAATCATGTTTATTCCGCTTACACTGGGCCGTTTGTCTCAATCAAATGCAATTCAAAGTATCTTAGCACCATTAGCAAACAACTATGGTTTTGCATACAATTTGGTCTTTGCACTTTTGATCATTGTGTTTACTTATTTTTACACGGCGATTACGGTTAACCCGAATCAAATGGCAGAAGATATGAAACGCAGTGGCGGCTTTGTTCCTGGTGTACAGCCAGGGAAAAAAACAGCTGAATTCATTGACTCAATTATGTCAAAAATTACACTGCCGGGTGCCATTTTCTTAGCGTTAATTGCTATTTTACCAGCATTTGCTATAAAATTGAACATCCAACAGGAATTTGCACACTTTTACGGAGGAACCTCGTTATTGATCCTTGTAGGTGTTGTGTTAGATACTTTACAACAAATTGAAAGTCATTTATTAAATCGTCATTATGACGGATTAATGAAAACCGGAAGAATTAAAGGTCGCTCTTCCATGAGTATGGAGCCTGCATAATATAAAGAGAGAGGGGGATTAACGTGTCGAAAGCATTGTATTATAAGACCAAAGAAGAAATTGAGTTAATAAGAGAAAGTTCTTTACTTGTTGGAAAAACTTTAGCAGAAGTAGCAAAAGTTATTAAGCCTGGAATTACTACCTTATCGTTAGATAAAGTAGCATACGAGTTTATTAATGATCACAAAGCTGTCCCTGCTTTTTTAAATTATAACGGTTTCCCAAATTCATTGTGTATTTCAGTAAATGCGCATGTTGTTCACGGAATTCCCGGTAAATATGAATTAAAAGACGGAGATATTATTTCAGTGGATTGCGGGGTTGTTAAAAATAAGTTTTTTGGAGACTCTGCTTATACATTCCCGATCGGAGATGTAAAACCTGAAGTGTTAGATCTTTTAAAAGTAACCAAAGAAAGCCTTTACAAAGGAATTGAAATGGCCGTTGCTGGAAAAAGATTAGGAGATATCAGTGAGGCTGTTCAGGCATATGCTGAAAGTCACGGTTACTCTGTAGTCAGAGAATTAGTTGGACATGGCATCGGGCAAAATTTACACGAATCACCGGAAGTACCTAATTATGGTAAAAAAGGGACAGGGTTAAAGTTACAGGAAGGTTTGGTAATTGCAATTGAACCAATGATCAACCTGGGGAAGAAAGCAATTATACAGGAAAATGATGGTTGGACGATACGTACTGCGGATAATTTACCTTCAGCGCATTTTGAACATACCATTACAATAGGGAAAGATAAAGCAGATATTTTATCGAGCTTTGAATACATAGACGAAGTAGTGAACAAAAAATAGATAAAAAATTATTGAATTAAAGATCTTTCGGATTAATAGTCAATAAACAAAATATGGCAAAACAAGCATCAATAGAGCAAGATGGAACGATTTTAGAAGCATTGTCGAATGCAATGTTTCGTGTTGAGCTTGAAAATGGACATGTAATTACAGCGCACATTTCAGGAAAGATGCGTATGCATTACATTAAAATTTTGACAGGCGATAAAGTAAAAGTGGAAATGTCGCCATATGATTTAACAAAAGGAAGAATTTCGTACAGATACAAATAATAACAGATGCGAGGTATCAGCTTGAGATAGCAAAATTCTCAAACTCAGGTCTCAAATCGCCAATCTAAAACAAAAAATGAAAGTAAGAGCATCAGTAAAAAAGAGAAGTGTTGATTGTAAAATTGTTCGTAGAAACGGACGTTTATATGTTATCAACAAAAAGAATCCTAAATTCAAACAAAGACAAAAATAAAAACAGTCCGAGGTTTGATATTGGAAGTATTTGTATTTTTGCAAACTTTTAATATCGGGCTTTACAACTTTTAACTAAAAATAACAATGGCAAGAATTGCAGGTATTGATTTACCAAATAACAAAAGAGGCGAAATAGGTTTAACTTACATTTTCGGTATTGGCCGTAGCACAGCTAGAAAAGTATTGGCAGAAGCCGGTATTGATGTGAATACAAAAGTTCAGGACTGGAATGATGAGCAGTTAACTGCTATTCGTACGATCCTTAACGATAAATACAAACTGGAGGGAGCTTTACGTTCTGAAGTTCAGTTACACATTAAACGTTTAATGGATATTGGTTCTTACCGTGGAATTCGTCACCGTATTGGTTTACCTGTACGTGGACAAACAACTAAAAACAACGCGCGTACCCGTAAAGGAAAACGTAAAACAGTTGCTAACAAGAAAAAAGTAACTAAATAATAAGCCTCAACCCTGATGCTCTTCTCTGCGGAAGAGGTAAGGAAAGGAATTTTTCAAACAACAACGGTTAACTTAATTGTTAACGATCATTAAAAACAAAAAATGGCAAAACAAAATCAATCAACCACAGCTGCTAAAGCTGCGGCAAAGAAAAGAGTTGTAAAGGTAGAGGCAGTGGGTCAGGCTCACATCAATGCTACTTTTAACAACATCATTATTTCTTTAACAAACAATGCCGGTCAGGTTATTTCCTGGTCAAGTGCTGGTAAAATGGGATTCCGTGGTTCTAAAAAGAACACTCCTTATGCAGCTCAGTTAGCAGCAACGGATTGTGGTAAAGTTGCTCATGATGCAGGTTTAAGAAAAGTGAAAGTATTTGTTAAAGGTCCGGGAGCGGGACGTGAGTCAGCTATCAGAACACTTGCAGGTGTAGGTATCGAAGTATCCGAGATCATGGATATTACGCCGATCCCTCACAATGGGTGCCGTCCTCCAAAACGCAGAAGAGTATAAGCACATGCAAACTGATGAATTAGGAATTATAAATTTCGAATTCATCCAGAACAATTAAATTTATAATTCATATTTCAATTTTATAATTACAACAAATGGCAAGATACATAGGCCCAAAGTCAAGAATTGCAAGAAAATTTAAAGAACCAATTTTTGGTCCGGATAAAGTTTTAGAAAAAAAGAATTACCCTCCGGGACAACACGGTTTATCTAAAAAACGTGCAAAACAATCGGAGTATGCAGTGCAGTTGCAGGAAAAACAAAAAGCAAAATATACATACGGTATTTTAGAGCGTCAATTTGCTAAGATTTACCACATGGCTCAGCGTGCACATGGTGTAACAGGTGAGGTATTGTTACAACTGATCGAATCCCGTTTGGATAATGTAGTTTATCGTATGGGTATCGCTCCGACACGTAGCGGCGCACGTCAATTAGTTGGTCACCGTCACATTACCGTTAACGGAAGCGTTGTAAACATTGCTTCTTATATCCTTAAAGCAGGTGATGTTATTGGTGTTCGTGAGCGTTCTAAATCACTGGAAGTGATCAATACTTCTGTTGCAGGCGCTACAAACCAATTTTCATGGATCGATTTCGATAAATCGTCGATGACCGGAAAGTTTATTTCTGCTCCTGAGAGAATCCAAATTCCTGAGAACATTAAAGAACAACTAATTGTCGAGTTGTACTCAAAATAATCAGTAAATTTGCAGGATTAATTAAACAAGTATTTAACTTAAAACAATATATACAATGGCAATTTTAGCTTTTCAAAAACCTGACAAGGTTATCATGGTAAATTCCAGTGAAACTGAAGGACAGTTTGAATTCCGTCCGTTAGAGCCTGGCTATGGTATCACAGTAGGTAATGCGTTGCGCAGAATTTTGTTATCATCACTTGAAGGGCATGCGATTACAACTGTAAAGATCGAAGGCGTTGACCACGAATTTTCTACTTTAAAAGGTGTAACTGAAGATGTAACTGAGATTATTCTTAATTTAAAACAAGTACGTTTCAAAAAACAAATAGATACTACTGATTTCGAAAAAGTAACTGTAAACATTACCGGTAAAACACAATTAACTGCTGGTGATATCGGAAAATTCACATCTGGTTTCCAGGTATTGAATTCAGATCTAGTGATCTGCAATATGGAAGCAAATGTGAAATTGAAAATCGAGCTTACAATTGACAAAGGCCGTGGTTATGTTCCTGCAGAGGAAAACAAACCGGTTAATGCAAGCGCAGGTTTAATTCCAATTGATTCTATTTACACTCCTATCAAAAATGTTCAATACAGCATTGAAAACTATCGTGTGGAGCAAAAAACGGATTATGAGAAATTGGTAATGAACATTGTTACTGATGGTTCTATTCATCCGAAAGATGCTTTGAAAGAAGCAGCTAAAATTCTGATCCACCACTTCATGCTGTTCTCCGATGAGCGTATCACATTGGATACAGAAGAAAAAATGGCGACGGAAGAATTTGATGAAACATCGTTACACATGCGTCAATTGCTGAAAACTAAATTAGTTGATATGGATCTTTCTGTTCGCGCTTTAAATTGCTTAAAAGCTGCAGATGTTGAAACATTGGCTGATCTTGTATCTTTCGCGAAACATGATCTATTGAAATTCCGCAATTTCGGTAAAAAGTCATTGACAGAATTAGAAGACCTTGTTGCAAACAAAGGCTTGAACTTTGGAATGAACCTGGCAAAATATAAATTAGATAAAGACTAAAAACAGTACTTTGTACTTAGTATTTAGATGTTAGATTTCTAAAGACTAATAACTAAAGACTCAATACTTAAAACAAAATGAGACACGGAGATAAAATAAACAATTTAGGCAGAAAATCAGCACATCGCAAAGCGTTGTTGTCAAATATGGCTTGTTCATTAATTCTGCACAAACGTATCAGCACAACGCTAGCGAAAGCTAAAGCGTTAAGAACATACGTTGAGCCACTTATTACAAAATCAAAAGATGATTCGACACACTCAAGACGTACTGTTTTTGCTTATCTTGGAAACAAAGAGGCAGTTAGCATGTTGTTCAAAGACATCGCAGTAAAAGTAACTGATCGCCCGGGTGGATACACCAGAATCTTAAAAACCGGTCACCGTTTGGGAGATAACGCTGATATGTGTTTTATCGAACTGGTTGATTTCAATGAAAACTATACTGCCGGTAAAGCGCCTGCGAAAGCAAAAGCTTCACGCCGCGGTGGTAAAAAGAAAGCTGCTGAAACAACAGCTACAAAAGAAGAATCTACAGAATCAACAGATGACAGCGCAAAAAGTGAATAATTTGTTAATTTAAAATTTTCAATCTTAAAAAGGATAAAGTATTTTTGCTTTATCCTTTTTTTTGACCTGAACCCAACGCTTTTCAAAGAAAATACAGGAAGGAAAACTCAATATTACTATGAAGTATACAGCAAAAGCCCCGGCAATTTTATTACTTGAAGATGGAAAAGTATTTTACGGCAAAGCAGCCGGAAAAATAGGTACGACCGCCGGTGAGATTTGTTTTAATACCGGGATGACCGGGTACCAGGAAATTTTTACGGACCCGTCCTATTTCGGGCAGATCATTGTTACGACGAATGTGCATATTGGGAATTACGGGGTAAATGATGATGAGGTAGAATCGGATTCTATCAAGATTGCGGGGCTGGTTTGCAAACAATTCAATGAGTTTCATTCGCGGAAACGCTCAAACGGCTCTTTAAAAGATTATTTTGAAAAGAACAATCTCGTAGCCATCTCGGATGTAGATACGCGTGCTATTGTAAGATATATACGTGATAAGGGTGCAATGAACTGCATTGTATCTTCTGAAACGCTGGATATTGAAATTTTGAAAGAAAAACTTGCCAAAGTACCTTCGATGGCCGGTTTGGAATTATCCTCGAAGGTGAGCACAAAAGAAGCTTATTTTGTGGGTGATCCCGCTGCAATGTACAAAGTGGCGGTAACCGATTATGGGGTTAAAAGGAATATTTTACGTTCCCTGACGGAGCGCGATTGTTACCTACAGGTATTTCCAATGAAAACTTCTTTTGAGGAAATGTTGAAATGGAACCCGGACGGATTTATGATCTCGAACGGCCCGGGCGATCCATCGGTGATGAAAGATGAAGTAGCGGTTGCGAAAAAAATGATCGATTCGGGCATCCCGACATTTGGGATCTGTTTAGGTCACCAGCTGATCGCGGAAGCATCCGGAATTTCAACATTTAAAATGCATAAAGGACATCGCGGGATCAACCACCCGGTGAAAAATTTAATTACCGGCAAAAGCGAGATCACTTCTCAAAACCACGGTTTTGGTGTGAAAGCGGAAGATGTAGCGAAAGTGAAAAATATTGAAATCACGCACATCAACCTGAATGATAATACGGTGGAAGGATTGCGTTACACGGACAGGAATGTCTTTTCGGTGCAATACCATCCGGAAGCATGCCCGGGACCGTATGATGCGCGTTATTTGTTTGATGATTTCATTACGATGATCTCTAAAACAAAAAAGGCAGAGAAAAAATCAGCCGTTACAGCATAAAAAAAGGCTTCGCATTTTGCGAAGCTTTTTTAGTTTAAAGCTTAAAAATTTGTTGTATACTTAGTTCAAAGCTTGCACTATGTGGTGGAACGCGGATAAAATTACGATGTGTTTATTTTAACGGTTCAATGTCCAAAATTACAAATGATCCTGCTTTTACTTTCGGGCGCTGCTTTTCATCTATAGGTGCTTCAAATTCTGCAGTTGGTAAATACAGGTGATGTGTTTTTTTATCGATTGTAATTGTTCTTGCGCCTTTTTGCGTAGCTACATTTTCCAATACTTTATAATCCTTTCCGTTTGTTCCCTGGATCACGGTCATAGTGCCTTCGCCATTGGAGCTATATGCACGCTCTGTTTCGGGGTCGAATGCTGCGCCGTCGACATTTTCGCCGATTGGTAAGGCTGCGATAACGTTCCCGCTTTGCGCATCAAGGACGATCATTAATTTATTGTCGCATACGCTGAATAAGCGGTGATTTTTATTGTCGATGGCGAGGCCGCTTGGTTCTTCGCCTTTACCGAGCGACCAGGTTTGTTCCACTTTGAGTGTGGCAGAATTGATCCTGCAAATTTTGCTTTTATCTTCGATGTTTACGTATACGTTGCCTTTTTCGTCGGTAACGGAAAATTCCGGTTTCCCAGGAAGTGGAATGGTTTCGATGACTTTGTTTGTTACAGCATCGATTACTGTTGCATTAGAGGTGCGGCCATTGTACACAAATACTTTATGTGAAAAAGGATCGTACAGAATAGCATCGGGATTAATGCCTGTGACTTTTATTTTTGCCTGTACCGCTAATGTGGTAAGGTCGAAAACGGTAACGGCTGTATCTTTTCCATCGCTGATAAAACCTTTGTTCAGATCTTTTGCGAGTGCAATGCCGTGCACGCCTTTTGTATCGGGGATGGTGCCGAGAAGCTGGCCGCTGGCTGCATTTACTACTTGTGTAACGGTACCGTGCGAAACGTATAATTTACCGGTGGCATCATCTGCTGTAAGGTAATCCCAGCCGCCTTCGCCTTCGAGCTTTATTTTGTTTGCAATTTTATAAGCAGAAGTTTGTGCGTAAATGGTTTGTGAGCACATCAACGCAAGTGCAAACACTAAATTAATTGTTTTCATGAACAGGTTTTTTACGGTAAATTATTTTTAACATGGTTGGTAATACGATCAGGAGGAGCGGCAATGCAATGATGAAGCCGCCGATAACGGCAATGGCCAACGGTTGATGTAATTGTGCACCGGTACCGATGCCGAGCGCTAATGGCATGAGTGCGATGATGGCGCCGAGCGCAGTCATTAATTTCGGGCGCAACCGGGTGGAGATAGCATATACTATGGCATCTTCGGCGCTGCTGTTTTTGAGTGTGGTTGAAAATTGCTGGAATGTGAAAATGGCATTTTCGCCGATGATGCCAATGATCATGATGAGGCCTGTATAACTTCCCACGTTAAGTGGCGTGTTGGTAATGAACAGGGCAATGTAGCTGCCGGAAACACCAAGCAGGGAAATAATGATGATGAGCAGGGAGATTTTATAATCGCGGAATAAAAACAGGATGACTGCAAATACAAGCAGGCAGGCGGCAATGAGTACAGTGAGCAGATCGTCGAATGATTTTTTTTGTTCTGCAAAAGCACCGCCATAAGTAATGTGATAACCTTGCGGCAGGTGAACATTTGCTTCGATCTGTGTTTGAATATCTTTCATGACAGCTCCAAGATCGCGGCCGTTGAGGCGTGCGGTAATGGATACCATGGATTGCAGATCCTCGCGTTTTATTTCGGCTACGCCGGATTTTATTTCGAGGTGTGCCAGATCGCTGATGGATTTTAATTTGCCATCCGGTAAAAAAATGTCCTGATCGATGATGCTTTTTACGCCTGCATTTTTGCCATTCGGGTAGATCATGCGGATACCGGTCATTTGCTGATTTTCGATGATGGTACCAATAAGATTTCCTTCGAGCTGTGTTTGCATCTGGTATTGGAAATCGGCGGGTGAAATACCAAACTGCGCCAGCTTTGCGTATTTCGGAACGATGTTTACTTCGGGACCGGCAATTACCACACCGTCGAACACATCAGCTGTACCTTTTATATTGTTTACGATGGTAGCTATTTGCCGGGCTTTGAGGTTGAGCGCAGTGGGATCGGTACCAAATACTTTTACTTCGATGGGTTGTGTGGAACTCATTAGATCGCCGAGCATATCGCCGATGATCTGTCCGAAATCAATTTCGAGTGAAGGCTGGGTGCTCCTTATTTTATTCCGGATATCGTCGATGACTTGATCAGTAGTTCTTTTACGGTCTTTTTTTAACTGGATGAGATAATCGCCGCGGTTAGGCTCTGTGATGAAAAAACCCATTTCGGCACCGGTACGCCGCGAATAGCTTTCGACTTCGGGCACGGTAACAATTAATTTTTCGGATTCGCGCAGCATGCGATCGGTTTCTTCAACGGAAGTTCCGGGAGGCGATTTATAATCGAGTACAATGGTTCCTTCATCCATTTCGGGCAAAAAGCCCGTTTCCAGGCGTGGGTAGATGTACCATACGGAAACAATGAGCGTGATCACGAATAGTAAACTTAATACAGGTCGCCTGATAAAAAAGGAGATCCATTTGTATGTTTTATGTTCAGCAGGCTTTGCATTGATACTGTGCGTTTTTTTCGAAAGCAATAAATAGATCACGGGAAGCCCGATCCAGGTGACGAAAAAGGAACTGATGAGGGTGATAATAATGGTGTTGGTGAGCACATTGAAGTAAGCGCCGGCCACGCCGCCCATCAATACAAATGGAACAAAAATAACAATGGTGCTGAGGGAAGAGCCGATCATTGCCGGAAACAAATAACGGATGGAATGGACAAGAAGGCCTGTAACCGGTTCGCCGGGATGTTCTTCGTGTGTGCGGTGAATTTGCTCGACCACCACAATTGCGTCATCGATGATGAGTCCAATGGCAGCGGCAATCGCGCCAAGTGTCATGATGTTGAACGTATAGCCCATTATATACAGCACGAATAAAGTAAGGCCCAGGGTTACCGGAATGGTGATTAAAATGGTGATGCTGGCTTTGAAGGAACGCAGGAAAATGATAGCGACAACGATGGCGAGCAGTAGACCGATCCAGAGGCAATCGACCACGCTTTTTACAGCGTTGTTTACGAAATTGGCCTGGATGTAATAGGGCTTGAGAGAAACATTCTGCGGCAAGATTTTATTCAGATCTTTTACTTGTTGCTCCATTGCATCGGATACTTCGATGAGGTTGGCATTGGGTTGTTTGAATACGTTGATGAGCACGGCGCTTTTTCCGTTGGCGTTGATCTTTGTATATTCGACTTGTTCCCTGATCTCAACAGCGGCAATATCTTTTAACAAAACCACGCGGCGGCCATCGTTGCGGATGATCACATTTTCGAGGTCGGATTTATTATAGAGGCCGGCATCGGTAAGGTTTAAATAAAGGCGGTTGTAATCGGCGGAATAACCGTTGGAAGTAATAAAATTGGTTTGATCGAGCGCATTTTTAATGATGTCGGGTGTGATGGAAAAGGAACTCATTTTTTGCGTGTTGAGCTCGATCCAGTATTCTTTTGTTTTGCCGCCAAGTATGCGAACACTGGCTACACCGTCGACCTGCGAAAGAAAAGGCTTGATGATATTATTGGCGATGAGCTTTAATTCGATAGGTGTTTTTCCATTTGCCTCGAGGGTATATCCCATGACGGCCAGTAGGGACGGGTTCATTTTTTCGACGGTAATGTCGGTAGTTGGCGGCAGCGTATTGCGGATCTCTTCGATGCGGGATTCCATCATTTGCTGGCATTGGTCAATGTCGGCATCCCAGTTAAAATAAGCGGACAATTCGCAGGAGCCGCGACTGGTAACACTTTGCACCATGTTGAGATCATGCACCTGTTTGATGGCGGTTTCCAGTGGCTTGGTAACGGTGATCATCATTTTATCGACGGGCTGCTGGCCGTTATCGGCGATGATCTTTATTTTTGGAAAGGTGATCTCGGGGAAGAGCGAGGTTTGCATTTTATTGTATGCAAAAACGCCTGCCAGCAATAAGATGGCGAGTACAAATGAAATGGAATTCTTATGTCCGTTATAAAAATGCTTCATCTTTATTCTGCTCCTACCGGCTCTATAATTATTTTGGCCGTGTCCGCCAATCCGTAATTGCCGCTGTAAATAATGCGATCGCTGCTGTTGAATTGCGGATCGGTGATTTCAATTTCGGTATCGGTTTCCAATCCTTTTTGCACGGAGATCTTTACGGCGGTACTGTCGTTGATGAGCTTCATTACCCAGAACTGTGTTTGCGCTTCATCTGCCAGGAGCGCTGTTTTTGGAAGCACCTGCGCTTTTTCTTTGGTGTTTTTTACGATGTGTACTTTTGCAATTAGATTTTCGGGAAGACTCGATTCGCCGTTGACTGTTACAACAAAACTTTGTGTTTGTGAAACGGCATCAACTGTAGGTAATGATGATTTTATGTAACCCTTTGCTGTGGTATTATCGGGAAAAAGGATGGTACAGGTCATACCGGGTTTTACATACCGGTGCAATTCAAAAGGAACATCAAGAATAAAGATAAGGCTGTTGCGTTCGGAGATGATCCCCAGCTCGTCGCCATCCTGCACGTAGTCGCCTTTCTGATGTTCGAGCAAGGTAATGATGCCTGTTTTTTGAGCTTTTATTTTTAATAAGCCGGAAAAATTAAGGGATGTATCGCTGATCATTTTTGGATTTTCGATGGCGTTTGCTTCCTTGGTTTTAATGGTGAATAATACTTCTCCAAGCGTTACATCATCGCCGATACCTATGCTCACATTATCGATGTAGCCTGTAGCATTTGCTTTGACAGATACTTTTTTCTGGAAAAGTGAAGTGGCACGTAATTCAATGCTTTCATCCATGGGTTTAATGGAAATGGTAGTGATCTTTACAGGCGTTTTTGGATCAGGAGCGGGATCTTCGTCGTCGCCTGTTGGTGCAGGGTGACAGCCGGTACTTGCCGAAAATACTATCAGCAGAAGCGCGCAAAGCAATGCGTTTGTTTTTTTTACAGAAAGTGAATTCATTTTCAATATTTTTTTATTTACCAGTTCCAGTAATTTAATTCATTGATGAGCTGCAATTTTTGTAATTGTGATTGATTGAGCTGATCTTTAATATCGATGTAATTTTTGATGGTGATGATAAAATCGGTTACAGAGAGGTCGCCTTTGTTTAATAATTGTTTGCTGGCATTAATGAGCGTTTCGGAAGCTGCGAGCTGTTTTTTTATCTGGGCTGTTAATTGATCGTTTTCAGCCAGCTGCATGTTGATCTGAACGATGTGCATGTTGTACTGGTTCTTAAAAAACTGCTGGTAATTGTTGCGGGTGGATTCACTGATGGACAATTTTTGATATTGTAAATTCTTTTGTTTTCCGTCGTACAGCGGCATGGAAAAATTAAGCCCGAAGCTCAAGCCTGCATTTTTATAGAGCAGGGAAGGAGTGGCGCCCAGGATCCCGGCATCGGCAAACCAATTGAGCTGTGGACGGTATTTTACATTCACTAAATTTTTTTGATTGATGATGCGCAGGCTATCGATTTTAAGCTGCATTAAAAACGGAGAAACATCTTTTTCTTTTGGCAAAACCGGCTGAAGGTCGGGCGCGGTAAGTACATGATAAGCTGTATCGTTGATACCACAGAGAAGGTTTAGCTGGCGTAAATTATTTTTATATTCGATCTGCAGCTGGCTGATCTGTATTTCCACGGATTGTGTGGCGATCTCGAAAGAGAGGTAATCGGTTTGCTTGTAAATCCCCTGTTGTACAAATTGTTGCAGCAAACGCTCCTCATCCTTTAATAGTTGATAACCCGATTGAATATAGTTTAATGAATTTAGAGAGGAGTAGGTTGCCAGGTACTGATCGGTAATGGCTTTCCGGAGATCGTGCTCCGATAATTTTGCAGTGTTGCCAATGGATTGATTTTCGATGTGAATGGCTTCGTATTGCGGCGCATAGATTTTTTTCGTAAAAATGCTTTGGGAGGCGCTTACCAAAGCTTCATAATTTCCTTTGTTGGTAACGGCTTCATCATACCCGTAACCATTATAGGTTGGGGCTGCCATCGCGGAAGCGAGCGCATTTACCTGTGGCTTGCGGCCCGCGTTTAACAGCGAGCTGTCGAGTGTGCCGGACTGCAATTGATTTTGATAATCTTTGAGGAGCGGACTGTTTTTTAATCCTTCGCTGATGTACAGATCAAGCCCCTGCGATTGGGAATGCGCAGCAGATGAAATAAAAACAGCCAGTAAAAGGATAAAAAGCTTATTCGACATATCCGTAGGATGATTGCCTAAAATTAGCGTAAAAGTCTGAATGAAATCTGTTTTTTGGATTGAAAAATTAGTTGACGATGGCGGGGTGTTGCAGGCCGCTGCTAACGGAGCTAATGCGGGATGCTCCTGGCGACGTTAATGAAGGCTGCTCCCAAGGGAGCATTTTGAATTTATTTATCCAGTAACTTAAGGCTTTTATGTAAATCCAGGCCTTTTCCAAGAATGGGTGTAAACAGTTCCGGCTTTTTTTCAATGCGTTTAAGGGCGTTAAAAATGTTAAAATCGCCGGGGCTTAAACCGTATTTTACTTCTTTCCATTCCAATGGCATGGATACGGTTGCGCCCTTACTGGGGCGTAAGCTGTATACGCTGGAAATGGTTTGTCCTTTTCGGTTTTGAAGATGATCGAGATAGATCATTTTTGTTCCTCGTTTTTTCAGATTCCTTTCCAGGCTGGTAAAACCGGGCAATTGTTCCTGTACCAGCATGCAAATTAAATGTGCAAAATCCTTAAGCTGATCGTACGTGTATTTTTTTTGTGCCGGCACATACACATGAATTCCGGTGGAGCCGGATGTTTTGCAATAGCTTTCGATCCCGGCTTTTTTTAACACGTTGCGGATTACATTAGCGGTTTCAATGACTTGCTCAAACGTGTTTTTATCAGAAGGGTCAATATCGATGATGAGATAATCGGGATTGTTTAATTTCTGAACGGTGGAATGCCAGGGATTGATCTCGATACAGCCGAGATTGTTGAGATATGCAAGTGTTGCCTGGTTGTTGCAAAGGATGTAATCAATGTTTTTATTGGCAGATTCCGAAAATATTTTTTTGCTTTTTACCCAAACTGGCGCTTCATCACCGGCATCTTTGTGAAAAAAACCTTTGTCTGTTATTCCGTTTGGATTTCGCTTAAGCGATTGCGGACGGTCTTTCAAAAAAGGTAAAATGTATTTTGAGATGCTGATGTAATAATTAATCACGTCGCCTTTTGTAACCCCGTCGTCCGGAAAAAACACTTTATTAAGATTGGTGGTTTTTACTTTTATTTTTCCAAACGTAATGATCTTTTCGTTTTCTATTTCGCCTTTCTCTACCGGTTTTTTCTTTGCCGGTGATGGTTTTACCGCATTTTCTCTAACCACTTTTTTTGTTCTGACACTTTTTTTTATGATTGTTTTTTTTACCGGCTTTATTCCTTCCATGACTACGTCTTTTGCGTTTTTATCCTCACGTACTCTCAAAAAAATAGGATGGCGCAGATGTCCGTCGTTGGTCCATTCTGTATATTTTATTTCACAGACCAGCACCGGCTTTACCCATGTAGCCGGCATGTTGGTGCTAATTTGTTCATCAAAAGGTGATTTTTTTTGTACGAGAGGCTGTAATTTTTTATTCATCCCGGCAAGATTTTCGGATGTAAACCCGGAACCTGTATGCCCGATGTATGTGAGTTTTCCATTATCGTAAACGCCTAAGATCAATGCACCAAAATGTTTACGCGACCCGGTTGGCTGGGTATAACCGGTAATAATAGCTTCCATAGTTTTGTGATGTTTGATTTTGAGCCAATCGGTGGTGCGTACTCCGGGTGCATACAGCGAATCTGCCTTTTTTGCCATGATGCCTTCCAGGTTTGATTCAACCGCAGTTTCAAAAAATTGTTTTCCTTTTTCAACGATGTGATCAGAATACATGATCACTGAATTTTTTTTGAGGGAAGAAATCAATTGCTTCAATAATTTTTTTCGTGTGATCAGCGGCAGATCGTATGTGTTTTCGTTGTTAATGGAAAGAATGTCGAATACACAATATTTTATTTCGTGATCATTGTCGCTCAGGTAATGCTGCAGCAGCTGAAAATCGGATTTTCCATTTTTATCCACAATCACCACTTCGCCATCGAGGATCACCGGGATGTTAATTTTTTTTAAGGCTTCCACTATAATCGGATACGTAGTGTTAAATACATTTCCATTGCGGGAATAAAGTACTACATCATCGTGGTTTACTTCCGCAATAGCGCGGTACCCGTCCCATTTAATTTCATAGATCCAGTCTTTGTCATCGAAGGGCTGATCGGTTTCGCGGGCCAGCATCGGAACAATATAATCGTTCAATTTCCGGGAACCGGCAGCAAGGAATTTTTGTGCTTTTTTTTGTGTTGCAACACGATGTTCTTCTTTGTCTTCTGCCGGTTTAACTGATTTTTTTCCTTTGCTTTTTGATTTGGGCTTTGGCGCTGTTTTATTATTATTTTGCAGCCATTTATTGATGGGCGAATTTTTCGGCGTGTGCTCTTCGCTATTGTATTCTTCGTGTACCGCGTATTGATCATTGTGCTTGATCAGCAGCCAGGCATTTTCCTGTTTGCCTTTTAATTTCACAAGGGCAAATTCGCCTTTTAATTTTTTACCGTGCAAGCTGAATTTTAAATTGCCGGTATGTAATCCGGCGCGTAATTTTTTTTCTGCTTCTTTTTTTTCAGAATTATCCAAATCAGAAAATTCGCCTTCATCCCAGATCTCCACGATGCCGGCACCGTAATTTCCTTCCGGGATAATACCGGTGAATGTGCGGTAATTGTAAGGATGATCTTCCACCATCATGGCCAGGCGCTTGTCTGCCGGGTTTAAAGAAGGGCCTTTTGGCACTGCCCAGCTTTTTAAAACACCGTTTATTTCGAGCCTGAAATCATAGTGCAGATGTGATGCTTTGTGGCGCTGGACAACAAATTTCAGCTTCGATTTTGATTTTGCCGGTTTGCCGGAAGGCTCAGGTGTATCTTTAAAATTCCTTTTTTTGTTGTAGGTTATTAAGCTCATCAGGATGCTTTTTTGCTTTTGGTAACAAGGCTGGCTTTTAACTGATCCATTAAATTTTTTGCTTTGCTGTGAACCACTTTCATTTTCGGCTCTTTGGTTTTGATGCCTTTTGCTTTCGCCTTGATTATTTTTAAAAGATCGGCAGCGTAAGTGTCTTTATATTTAGAAATATCAAATTTTCCTGAAAGCTGATCGATCAGTGATATGGCCATTTTTAGCTCGTTGGATTTAATAGTAGCTTTTGCAGGCAGGGAAAGATCGGCAGGATCGCGGATCTCTTCCTCAAACCGGATGCGGTTGAGTATGATCACTTTTTCATTTGCTTTTAAAATGGCAAGGCTTTCTTTATTACGCATGACAAATGTGGCAATGCCCGCTTTTTTTGTTTTCAGCAATGCTTCTCTTAAGAGTGCATAAGCACGCGCGCCGGATTTTTCAGGCTCCAGGTAATAGGGCGTTTCGTAATAGATGCTTTCTATTTCCTCTTCATTTACAAAATCGGTGATCTCAATTGTTTTGGTTTTTTTGGCGGATGCCGATTCAAAATCCTTGTCTGTGAGCACCACGTATTCATCATTGGGCATTTTGTAGCCTTTTACAATGTCTTCCCATTTTACTTCCTTGCCTGTTTTTTCGCTCACCCGCTTAAAATGAATGTTCGCATGGTCTTTTTTATCCAGCATGTCGAGGTCGAGCGTGCTGCTTTCCGTTGCGCTGTATAATTTTACCGGGATGTTTACCAGTCCGAATCCGATTGCTCCTGTCCAAATAGGTCTCATGATTTTTTTATTAGCATTTATTAAAAAAATATGCCTCTCTTATAATAAGTTCAAAGTTTAAAGTTCAAAAGTTTAAAGTTTGCTGTGTGGATGCTGTATAATTGTGTAAAATGTTTAATGCATTCTACTACTGTTACGCAAATTCCACAACGTTACTTTATTATTCTTAATAATGCAGCTGGCATATTATTTTAATCCCGTTTAACAGAGATTTGCGCTTGAGGAAATTATTTAAAGAGAAATCTGAAAGATAAAATTCCACATCTGATTAGTTGAAGAATTAAAAAGAGAAGAGCCAAACGAAAATAAACCTCCGTTGTAAAACGGGGGTTTATTATATTTAGGAGTATACCATCCGGTTTTCTTCTTATTTCAGGCAATTTTATGGGAGGGTATTTTTCACGTAGTCCGATCGGGGATACTACGGGCAGGGATTATTTTGATGGTTTTGTTTATTGGTTCATATTTGTGGAAACCAAAAACTACTACTATGAAAGCAAACATCTATTTTATTTTAATCAAAATTTGCTCAATATTCTTATTGTGCTTTGTCATTGGTTGTTCTGACAATCAATTGAAAAGTCAAGTAACCCCCAAAGCATTAATAAATCCTAAAAGCGATGATATTAATGTACTTCCATGCGCAATTGATACTACGGCAGCAAAAAAGGAATTTGCAGATTGCGATTCCTATGTAGCAATTAATGGGAAATTAAAACTGGTAAGAGTCGTCGACATCATTTCTACTGCCGAACTTGATAGGTTAAGAGATACTGCAGATTCTCTTGCTTTTGCAGCAAATGATACTTCGGATTATATACCATGCTTGGAAATTGCGCTAGCGTTAAATTCTACTTATAAAAAGATGGAATTATTGTACAAACCTGTTTTTGCTATTAAAAACAGAGATTCAACAGATCTTGTTCATGGAGGTAAATGGCGTTTTTACGATGTTGTAGATAATCCTTATTATTATAAATTTGATTCTATTAATGGAACACTTGTAAAAACATATGACTCTGCCGGGATAAAAAGATATCAGGATACAATGATGTTTTATAATTTCAATGATAAAAAATTTGAAAAATTTAATCAAAGCTTAAATTCGACTGGGGATGTACGATCTCTTATTTTTCCATTCGAAGAAATAGATTCACTTCTTAGTGCTAACGGGCCAACTAAATCTGTTAAATTTGTAAATACGGCACTTACAAAGCAATTTTCAGCAATGGATTCTTGTATTAAGCACTCTATTTTGCTTAGCCCTGACGATTTAATGCCTGCTTGTGAATTTACTGTAGACTTCTCAAAATCATCGCGTATAAAATTAAAAAAGACGTCATTTGTATTAGGTGGTGGCATATCAAGAGAATATGCAAACCTTGCGCATCTTTGTCCTCCTAATTGTAAAAGATTAGTTTACAAACTAAATTAGAGATGAAAATCGCATTTTAAAATAAATATCCTAAAAGTTATATATTTATATAATTTTTAGGATATGCTGGATACAACTGAAATAATAATGGACCTTTCAACTACCATAATTGCAGTGGGTATTGGAGCAATAGTTTTCAAAAAACTTGATTCTTTTTATCGTTTATTATTTTGGCAAGTGGCTGTATATTTGTTGTTAGACCCTCTTGCAATCTTTGTTGCACACTGCCACTTGTATAATGCTTGGGTATATGACCTCCAAATTCTAGTTGAAATGGTATTGTTATTATCAGCAGCACAGGTTTACTTTAACAGTACCCAAAGTAAACCTGTTCTGCTGATTTTATTCTGCTGTTTTTTAATACTATTTGGTGTGGATGTTTTTTACCTGACAGGTAATGTTAAGTTAGCTTATCACGCAGCTGTATGGGAAGACATTGTGCTTAGCTGTATTTGCATTAGCATCCTGTATTTTCAATTGAGAAAAGTTAATACGTATTCAAGTGTTGCTATGGTTATGGCAAGTATTGGCATGATCATTTATTTTGCTTGTTCTATTCCCTATATATGCATAATGTACTATCTCGACCAAAAAGATCATCCACTTGCACAAGAACTCTTTCAGGATATTGTTGTTGTGTTGGCAGATCTTCGTTACTTCCTCATCGCCATTGCATTTTTTCTCGCCAGTCGCAATAAAACAGCTCAATTAACTAATTTAAACCATGGATGATAAAGGAGATATCGTCCTCGCCGTTATTGCCTCCACACTGCTGATACTCCTCCTCATTGCGGTGATCGTGATCGTGTTTTTTATTGCCGGCAAACAGCGCGTAAAACAACAAATGGAGCTTGCCGAAACAAAAATTTCTTTTGAGCGTGAATTGCGCCAGGTAGAGACCGAAGTCAGTGAACATATCTTAGGACAATTTGCGCAGGAGCTGCACGATAATATCGGGCAACTGCTTACCGCGATGCACATCCAGATCGAAAATCAAAAACTGGATCATCCCCAGCTGGTGGAAAGTTTTGTGCCCACCGAAATTTACCTTGGTGAAGTCACACAACAATTGCGCTTACTGAGCCGCACGCTCAACAATGATTACATCGGGCACATCGGTTTGTTTGCCGCCTTGCAAATGGAGGCCGACCGGCTTGGCAAATTAAAACGTTTCCAGGTACATTTATCTCTGCCGGCCGAACCTTCCGGCTTAACGAAGAACCAGGAATTAATGCTGTTCCGCATTTTCCAGGAAATTGCCCAAAATGTGCTGCGCCATTCCGCTGCCGCGAATTTGTACATCACCATCAACAATAAAAACGGGGCGTTTCAACTAACGGTGCTCGACGATGGAAAAGGATTTTTGCAGGAAGATGTATTTCAGTCATCAAAAGCATCGGGCCTGCGCAATATTTTAAAACGGGCCGCACTGGCGGGATTGGACTGCAAGATCAAATCATCACCCGGCAACGGATGTGTCATTCAATTGAAAAAAATAGCAATTTGAAATCATTATGGCAGCTGAAAAAAAGAAAAATATTATTCTCGTCGATGATCATGTGATCATCCGCAATGGCTTGAAAGAGCTGATTGAAAAAATCGGGCCGTATCACATTTCCTCACAGTTTGATGATGGTGTTTCGCTTTTGGAAGCATTTCCCTTAAAACCTTCGCCGGATCTGATTATTATGGATGTAAGCATGCCGGGAATGAATGGCGATCGCGTAATGGAGCTATTGGTGGAAAAGCAAATGAAGGTGCCGGTGCTGATCCTTACGCTGAATGAAAATGAAGAGCTGATCATCCGGCTTTTCCGTTTGGGTGTTCGCGGGTATTTACAGAAAAATTGCACCGCAATAATCCTGAAGGAAGCCTTATCGGAAATTTTTGAAAAAGGATATTATCACAACGAATTTTTAACTTATTCGCTGCAAACCAACCAGGCTGATGTTAAGAAAAGCGAACGCGAAATTGTTTTAGAGCAATTGTCGCCACGTGAAAAAGATTTTTTAAAACTGGTATGCCATGAAAAGGAATACACCTACGAACAAATTGCAGATAAAATGACAGTTCATCCGCGTACAGTGGATGGTTACAGGGAATCGGTATTTGAAAAATTCAGGATCAAATCCAAAACCGGCTTGGTGCTGTTTGTGCTAAAATACAATTTGCTGGAGTTGTTGTAAAATTATTTTTTCCGGGCAATAAAAATCAAATGACTGGAAGGACTGCCGTCTGATTTTTCAAATGCTTTTCGCATAATCTCCGCAGCTTCAAACCCTGCTTCTGTAAGCATTTCCAATAATTCCAGCTCGGAATAATAATAAACAAAGGAACTGTGGCCACTGCTTCCTTTTTCGAATCCCGATTTTTTATAATCACCTTCGATGGCGCTGAAATAAATAATGCCTTTGTTGTTTAACAATGCAGCACTATCTTTCAGCAGCTTGCTACAATCTGTTTTTGATAGATAAGGCATGCAAAATCCGCAAATGATCGCATCAAATTGCAAATTCAGGCGATCTATTTCCCTGCAATCCATTACCCCGAATGTTACTGCAGGGTTGTTTTTTTTTGCAAGCGCGATCATGTTTGGGGCAACATCGATCGCGTCAATTTTAAAACCAGGACGCTTTGCGAGTAAGTATTTTGTAATGTTGCCCGGGCCGCAGCCGATTTCAAAAATAGCAGCATCGCGTTTTTCGATCAGGCTGCAAAACCGTTCATACGTATCATTATACAGATCAAGCTCCATGAATTTCTCCTGGTACAATTTCGCTACGCTATTCCAGCTTTGAAATGTAATTTCGTAATTGTCCATTGGCATGCTCATTTTTGTTTACCGGTAATTTCAAACATCGTTATTTCTTTGTTTCCGGGTGGTATTTCCGTTTGATTTTAAGCACCTATATACAAATATAAATTAAATTACCTGTAAAATGTTCCTGTAAAAGGCTGCATTTGCAATTGTGGTATCAGAATATCGCTCAACTGATTTTTATTCCGGATTCTTCCGAAAATGTTTATTTTTAAAGAACTATTCATGCACCATTAAAAGAAAGCCAATGCTCAAAAACATACGCCTGAAACTTTTTTTATTCCTTGCTTTTGCATTACATTTTATAAATGTTTCTGCTCAGGTAGATCTTATTAAATATGTAAATCCGATGATTGGCACTCAAAAAATGGGACATACCTATCCGGGCGCCACCGTTCCATTTGGAGCTGTTCAGTTAAGCCCCGATACAGACACAATCCCGTACGAAAAAAACGGGAAGTACAATGGAGAAGTGTACCAATATTGTGCAGGTTACCGGTATGAAGATAAATCGATTGTAGGTTTCAGCCATACCCATTTTAGCGGAACAGGCCATTCTGATCTTGGCGATTTTCTGATCATGCCTACCCAGGGTACATTGCAGCTGAACCCTGGAACTGCCTCAGATTCCAAAAGCGGTTACCGTTCGGCTTTTTCACATGCAACCGAAGTAGCTGAAGCTGGCTACTATAAAGTAAAGCTGGAAGATGATGACATCATTGCTGAAATGACTGCAACTACAAGAGTGGGAATGCACCAGTATACTTTCTTGAAAAAATCGGATCAGAGCCACATTATTTTAGATTTGATGGCCGGCATTTATAACTACGATGATAAAAACATTTACACCTATGTTAGAGTCATTAATGATACGTTGGTTACAGGTTTCCGGCAAACAAGCGGTTGGGCAAGAACACGGACGGAGTATTTCGCCATGTCGTTTTCAAAGCCATTTTTTAATTACGGACAAAAAAATTACGACCCGAAAGAAGCATACCATGGTTTCTGGGGGAAATTTGACCAAAGTAGTAATTTCCCTGAAATAGCAGGAAAAAATATCCGCATGTACTTTGACTTTAAAACGGAAGCAAATGAAAAAATAAAAATAAAATTTGCTTTATCATCCGTAAGCCAGCAAAATGCATTGGAAAATATGCAGGCGGAAATAAAAGACTGGGATTTTGACAGGGTAAAAAAAGAAGCGCAGGAACTCTGGAATACCGAATTAAATAAAATTGTGATCACCGCTTCGGAAGATGTGAAAACAAATTTTTACACTTGTATGTACCACGCGTTTATAAGCCCAACAGTGTATTGCGATGTAAATGGCCAGTATAAAGGCATTGACCAGGATGTGCATACGGCCTCCGGCTATACAAATTATACCACTTTCTCCTTATGGGATACGTACAGGGCTTTACATCCTCTTTTTAATATCATTCAGCCTTCGCGGAACAATGATGTCGTTCGCTCCATGATCAATCATTACCACCAGAGCGTGTTGCACATGTTACCTGTCTGGTCGCATTACGCAAACGATAACTGGTGCATGAGCGGATACCATAGTGTTTCAGTAATTACCGATGCAATTATAAAAGGTACTTACACAGGCGATCCCCTCGAGGCGCTGGATGCCTGTATTGCAACCGCCAATCACCGCAATTATGAAGGAATAGGAAAATACATTGACCTTGGGTTTATTCCTTCGGAGCAAAGCGGAACATCCGTTTCCAATACGCTTGAATATGCTTACGATGACTGGTGCATTGCTCAACTGGCAAAAAAGCTATCTATCATGAGTGTGTATGATGAATTTATGAAGCGCTCGGCCAACTGGCAGAATAATTTTAATCCGGCTACCGGTTTTATGCAACCTAAATTGGCCGGCGGCGCTTTCAATAAAAACTTTGATCCGCTGAGCACAAACGGCCAGGGTTTTATAGAAGGAAACAGCTGGAATTACAGTTTTTTTGTTCCGCAGGATCCTGCTGGATTGATTCAAAAAATGGGTGGTGAAAAAAAATTTATTGTCCGTTTAGACAGCCTGTTTACCATGCGGCTCCCTGATTCTTTTTTTGCAGAAACAGAGGACATTACACGTGAAGGCATTATTGGCGGTTATGTACACGGTAATGAGCCGGCGCACCATGTTGCTTATTTATATGATTGGACCAGTCAGCCCTGGAAAACACAGGCACAGGTGCGTAATATTTTAAAATTACAATATCACCCAAGTCCGGATGGCCTGGGCGGTAACGATGATTGCGGGCAAATGAGTGCCTGGTACATTCTTTCTTCCCTTGGTTTTTATCCCGTTGCTCCCGGCTCCGATCAATACGCTATCGGATCGCCCATTATCAATGATGCTCAGCTGAAATTAGAAAACGGGGCTGTTTTCACAATCAAGGTCATCAACCAAAGCGAAAAAAATATCTATGTTCAAAAAGTAGAGATGAATGGAAAAAAATTAAAAACAATGTTTATCAGCCATAAGGACATTACGGATGGATCTACGTTAACATTTTATATGAGTAGCAGTCATTGAGCTGTAAATAGAAGAAGCTGCTTTTTATCTAAACTGCTTGGGTTTCAATTTCTGAGATGCAAGCGCTGCTATTTCATTTATTCTTTTTTGCCTGGTTTCAGGTCGTTTTGCAAGAACAAGCCACTGCAAAATACTTTTTCTAACCGACTTGCTTAAACTTAAAAAGTAATCCCCTGAACCCGGTTGGGTTTTGAATTCTTTAGCAAGGTCTTTTGGTATTGTTAATTCTTCGACATCGTCTAAAATTGCCCAGGAACCATTTTGTTTTGCCGTTTCAATGCTCGCGTAACCTGCCTGCATGATAAGCCCTTCCCTCATTAATTGCTCAATCTTTCCCTTGTTTATCTTTGACCAGACACTATTCGGTTTTCGTTTACAGAAAAATTGCATAAACGTTTCGTTGTCAAGTGCTTTTTTCGTACTGTCTATCCAGCCAAAACAAAGGGCTTCGTCTACGGCTTCGCTCCATGTGATAGTAGCAACGCTGGTTTTCTTTTTATAATAAACAAGCCAGACAGATTGTTTTGAATTATGGTTTTCTTTTAACCATATCCGCCACTCTTGCCGGCTTGCCGGACAAAAAGTTTCTATTTCTTTTTTCTGCATTAATTTTACTATTTATTTGTGCTTTTGCATTCACAATTCGGTTTCAGGCAGGCAACCAATAGTTGTTCGGCTGCTTTGGCTGATATAAGTATCGATTCTTTTTTTTGATTCAGCAACCTGATGCTTTCATCATAAGAAATAATTTGCTCCACTACCAGCTTATCATTTAAAGCAATTTTTAAATCGCTTAAATAATTTAAAAATGCTTCATTGTCGTGGCTTACACCCAGCACCACACATTTACAGCCCTTCACGCTTTTAGATAGTGGCCTGCGGTCGGATTTAGGCAATACTCCCTGCTTGTTTGGTATCGGATCGCCATGCGGATCAAATTCAGGGCTTCCCAGTATGCTGTAAATTTTATCGATCAGCTTATCGGAATTAACATGCTCCAGCTGTTCGGCTATCTCATGCACCTCACTCCAGCTAAAATTTAATTGCCTGTATAAATAGGTCTCCCAAATGCGGTGCCTTCTCACAATATTGATGGCAATCTCATACCCTTTTTTAGTAAGCTTTGCGCCATCTGTTTTATTGTATTTTATCAATCCTTTGGTAACTAAGGAATTTAATTTTTCTAATACAGTAGGAGGTTTTAAAGCCAGCCAGTTTGCAAGGTCGGTTGCGCTAACCACCTTTTCTTTATCAATTACCCCCAACTGGTAAATGGCTTTTAAATAATTTTCTTCTTTAAATGAATTCATGTTTTCAAATATACAAACTATTAGGGTTTACTAATAATAAAATATAGTATATACTAATTTTGAAGCATGAAAATTATATTTTATTCACTCTTTATCTTCATGGGCATTCATGCAACTGCTCAAAACCATCTTATCACAGGAATTGTAAAAGACGCAGAAACAAGGCAACCACTGCCATTTTGCAGCATCGGGATCCTGAAAACAAAAACAGGAATTAGTTCCGACAGTTATGGAAAGTTTAAGCTCGACATTCCGGAATCGCTTAGTAAGCCTCAGCTCATTATAACCTGTATCGGTTATGAAACAGATACAATGGAAATTCTGCCTTCAAAAAATGAATATTTAATTTTATTAAATCCATCACAGGAAAAATTAAATGAAGTAGTGGTAACAGGTGTTTCAAAAGCCACGCTGATCAGGGAAAATCCGGTACCGGTTATCAATGTATCAGTAAAAAATATTGACAGGGCCAATGAAAGTAACATCATAGATGCACTGGTTAAAAATGTACCGGGATTAAATGCCGTAAAAACCGGGCCCAATATTTCCAAACCTTTTATAAGGGGATTGGGTTATAACCGTGTGCTTACATTGTATGACGGCATCCGGCAGGAAGGCCAGCAATGGGGCGATGAGCATGGCATAGAAGCAGATGGGTACAACATGCAACGGGCAGAAGTGATAAAAGGCCCGGCCAGCTTGCAATACGGCTCGGATGCATTGGCTGGTGTGGTAAGCCTGATCCCATATATCCCCAACGAAAGGGATAGTGTATGGAGAGGCCGTTTGCTATCCGAATACCAAAGCAACAACGGTTTAATTGGCAACGGGCTGCGACTGGGATACAACAATGCACACTGGATTTTTGCTGTACGCGGCAATTACCGCTTGGCTAAAAATTATACGAATAGTATTGATGGCCGGGTGTACAATACGGGATTTGAAGAAAAAAATGTTTCTGTTTTGATGGGGCATGCAGGTGAAAAAGGCTATACACATTTAAACGTTACTGCCTATGATGATTTGCAAGGAATACCCGATGGCAGCAGGGATTCCCTTACCAGGAAATTTACAAAACAAATCTATGAAGCTAATCAGGATGATGTAAAAAGCAGGCCTGTTGTTACAAATGCAGAACTTGATTTTTATAAGTTAAGCCCCTTGCACCAGCACATTCAGCACTATCGTGTGTACACTAATAATCATTACCAGGTTGGTAAAGGGTATGTAGATGGGGTTTTAGGCTTTCAGCAAAACATCCGGAGGGAATATGACCATCCCACAGATCCCGGGCAAGCAGGAATGTACGTGCGCCTCAACACTATAAATTATGGAGCACGTTATAACGCCCCGGTATTTTTTAATATCGAATTGAGTATAGGCATAAACGGGATGTATCAAAACAATAAAAATAAAAATGCCACAGATTTCCCCATACCAAATTATAGTTTAACGGATGTGGGCTCTTACCTGTATGCCAAATGGAAATATCTGTACTGGACAATCAGCGGGGGAATACGGTATGACAGGAGAAATGTAAGTGGGGCTGATTTTTATATAAGCAATAATACAACAGGCTTTAATTACCAGTCGGGTAGCGGAGTAGCGGGTGCAACGTTGCAGTTCCCGGCATTTGAAAAAACATTCGGCGGTGTGTCCTCAAGCATCGGCGCTACGTACCAGGTTTCAGATAAGATAAGCTTAAAAGCAAATATCGCGAGGGGATACAGGGCGCCGGGCATTACCGAGCTTGCGTCCAACGGTTTGGACCCTGGTGCGCACATTGTTTATTTGGGAAATAAAAATTTTGTTCCCGAATTCAGTTTGCAGGAAGACCTTGGTATCAGCGGAATTTTTAAAGGCCTATCCGCTTCCCTTAGCTTATTTAACAACAACATTCAGCACTACATTTATCTTTCTCAATTGGTGGATGCCAATGGAAACCCTGTTGTGATGGCGCAAGGCAACAAAACGTTCCAGTATCAGCAAGCGGCTGCACAGCTTTACGGGTTAGAGGCAACATTTGATCTCCATCCGCGCTTCATAAAAGGATTTGATTTCAGTACTGATTTTTCGCTCATCTACGGTTTTAACCGCGGGCAGCAATATGTAGGCAAAGGAATAAACGGAGAATATCTTCCTTTTATTCCGCCCATGAAATTACTGAGCAGCATCAGCCAGGATTTAAAAACCAATTGGAAAAAACTGCCAACATTAACCCTAAAAGCAGAAATGGATTATAACGCTTCACAAAACCGCTACCTGGCTTTATACCATACCGAAACACCCACACCGGGATATGTTTTATTCAACGCAGGCATCAGCGCAGAGATCCATTATACTAAAAAACAAACATTGCAATTGCAGCTACAGGTAAATAATATTTTTGATACGTCTTACCAGTCAAATTTAAGCCGCTTAAAATATTTTGAGTATTACAGCCAGTCTGCCAACGGGCATTACGGAATGTATAGCATGGGAAGGAATTGTTGTGTGAAATTGATTTTGCCTTTTTGATGAAAATCTGCTGGGTGAAACCAGCACGATTGGTCAGGCCCCTCAAGGCTCGCTTTATTCGGATGGAAGTAGTTTATATGGAACAACGATTTATACGCCTCTTTCTACTTCCAGCGGAACAATATTTAAATTCGGGCTTGAAACCGGTATCAGTGAAAATGAATTGCAATCTGCGATAGCGGTGTATCCCAATCCGGCAAGCGGCATTTTTAATTTGAGTGTGGACCAGGCAAAAAATGTAAAGATCAGTCAATTGAAAATTTATAATGTGCTAAGTCAATGTGTGTATCAGTTGAACACCGCCCAAACGGCAACCGCTTTTAATTTCCGGGTCGACTTATCGTCAGAGCCTGATGGCGTTTATTTTATAAATATAGAAACCGGGGAAGGTACATTTACTAAAAAAGTGATGATTCAAAAATAAATTGGATTTTATTTTGCGTTTCAAACCAGCTAAAACTGGATAAAATTTTTAATGCTTTACTGTTTTTAATCTTATAAACATAACAAGTCCGCAAACCATAAATAAGGCAGCAATTCCAAAAACGGCGCCATGGCTGTAGGTGTAAATAGCAGCAGCTCCGAGTGGAACAATCACATGATATACCGCTTGCAGGCTTTGATTTGTTCCCTGCAGCAGGCCTTGCTTGCTTTCATCAACAGATATAGAGAGCCGTGCATTATAGGAAGGATCAAACAAACCCTCACCCAATACAATGCAGGCAACAGCCCCGATAATAAGAAATACAGATGGGGTATAGGCACTTAAGAACAGGAATCCAAGCCCCGCAACAAGTCCGCACAAGCCAATGGTACCAACCGTTCGTTCAGTCAATCTCTTAAGAAGCTGTGGTAGCAGGATTACCCGAGATAGGATATCGCAAACCCCGACAAGCACAAAAATCCCCCCGATAAATGATGGGCCCCACTTAAATACATCTTTAAAAAATATACTTGCGTTGAATTGCCAGATATTAAGTCCGATGTAAAAAAATGCACCCATAACAAGTAATGCACGGGCTTCTTTCAACGAAAAAATCTCGTTAAAATGAGAAAACGTATTAAAGCTCTTCAGCGTAAGATGTTTTGTACGTTTCTCTGCAGGAAGCGACTCTGGCAGTAATTGTGCGATGCAGCCCATAGATACAATAGTAATCCCGGCTGTAACAAAAAAGGGCAAGGTGATGGAAGCAGATCCGAGTACGCCCCCAATGGTAGGCCCAATCATAAATCCAAGGCCAATAGCGCCGCCCAGGTATCCAAACCATTTGCCTCTTTCATGAGGTTCTGTACTGTCACTTATATAAGCAAAAAGTGCGCTTTGATTTCCTGCCGTAAGCCCATCAATTATTCTTCCCAGGAAGAGTACCCAAAGTGCTCCACCAAAGCCGAGCAGTATATATCCTATAGCTGAACCCAGCAAGCTGATCAATAAAATTGGTTTACGTCCATACCGGTCACTGAGCGCTCCAAAGACCGGTGCAGCAAAAAATGTGCAGACAGCAAACACAGAAACAAGTGCACTCATAACAACTGCTACGCTTGTTGCAGGAACATATTTTTCTAAAAGAAATGGAAAGAGTGGAAGTACGATAGTCATTCCGATAGCATTAAGCACTGTAATGCCTACAATAATCCACAGGCTTCTCTTTTTATTACTTTGCATCTATTTATTTAGAAAATATTCTTTTATTGAAATAAAAAGCGGGAATTCAAACATGACATTTGAAATCCCCGCTTTGGTGGTCCCGAGAGGGGTCGAACCTCCAACCTACGGCTTCGGAAACCGGCACTCTATCCAGTTGAGCTACGGAACCAAACGGCTGCAAAGATATTAATTAAGCGATATTATTCCCTCAATAGTTGCAATAAATATTACCGGATCCGTGCAGATCCCGGTTTTTACAAATTTAAACAGGCTTTCATTCCAATTTTGCTGGCTTTTTAACGGTGTGCTGAGAAGCCGGCATTTCAATTTTTTTTTTATTCATGCAATAAAATCAGTATTTTTATGTTTGCTAAAAAGCGTTTAATCCATTTATATTCACGGTTCATGACACGAATTCTTATATTTTTCTCTCTCTTATTTTATACATTCTCCGGTTTTGCTCAAAATGTGCCCATTGGCGGCTGGGAAGAGCATTTATGTTATAAAAGCGGTTTGTCGGTTTCAGAAGGCAACGGAAAAGTATACTGCGCTACCAGCAGTGGTATTTTTATTCTTAACAAAGCCGATAATTCCATGGAACGCCTGTCGAAGATTAGTGGCCTGTCGGATGTGGAAGCCACTGTTGTAAGTTTTAATGCCAGCAATAACAAGCTCCTGATTGCCTATAAAAATTCCAACATCGATATCATCTCCAACAATTCCATCATCAATATTTCAGATATCAAACGTAAGCCCATCATTGGAAACAAGTCTATCAATAATGTTTATTTTGTGAACGATTATGCTTACCTCGCCTGTGGTTTTGGTATTGTTGTAATTGATATGGACCGGCTGGAAGTGAAAGATACCTATTACATCGGGCCACTCGGCAATGCGATTAACGTTACCGATATGACTTCCGACGGCACTTATTTTTATGCCTCCACCAGTGGCGGCATCTACAAAGCGCTGATGACAAATCCTAACCTTGCCAACTATTTATCCTGGACAAAAATGACCATGCCGGGCATCAACACCAACCGTATTTATAACACCATTACCTACATATCCGGTAAATTATACACCAACTATTCCAAATTTGTCACCAACGGGACCATGTATGCAGATACATTGTTTACATACGATATTCCAACCGATACCTGGTCGAAATACAACGTAGGCATTGCAGCTACAACTTATAAAGTGGATACTAAATACAACGAGCTGATCATCGTTCAGGAAGGGGGCGTTTCTACCACCAGTGGTTATTTCGGCGGTTATTTTTCGGCTTTTTCAAGGCCTAAATCTGCTGTGATCGATGCCTCTCATAATGTATGGATCGCCGATTCAGGTTTTGGCCTCGTTGCCTGGAAACCTTCTTCCGGTTTCGAATACAATTACCCGAACGGGCCAAGCAGCCCCAATATTTCGGCCATGTGCCTTTCCGATAAAAGCCTGTGGATCGCTCCAGGCGGAAAATCCAACTATTTTGTAGACGGGCTTTACAATTACTCGAATGGCGAGTGGAAAGATCCCAACGGAAATTATTCTATGGTACACATGGATAGCATGTTTGATTTTTTAGATATTAAAACAGACCCGAAAAACCCGAAAATTACCTACGCATCTTCCTGGGGACGCGGACTTTTAGAGGTCTATAACGGAACCCCGGCACAGGTTTTCAACGAAGGAAATACTGGCGGTCACGGATTAATTGGAATTCATTACGATGCAACATTTAACCCTTTGTGGATCGACGGATTGGCATTTGATTCGGGTGATAATTTATGGATTGCCAATTCGGGACAAACCACGTCGCTGGCAGTAAAAAATACAAACGGCACCTGGAACAACATCAACCTCGGATCCGTATTAGGATATGATCACGAAGTGCAGCAGTTAGGCAAAATGATCATCGATAAAAACGATCAGAAATGGATTATCCTTGCCAATGATGGAAGCGGATTGGTAGTATCAAAGGTGGGTCCGACAACAGCATCGGGAAATTCCACAAATACAAAAAGATTAACATCCGCTCCTGGCAACGGCGCTTTACCGAGCCTTGAAGTTTCGGCGCTCGCAGAGGACAATGACGGTGAGATCTGGATCGGTACCGACCAGGGGATTGCCGTATTTTATTCTCCGGAAAATGTATTTACCGGCGGTAATTTTGATGCACAGCAAATTTTGCTGACACAGGATGGCCACGTGCAGATCCTGTTGCTGACAGAAACCGTAACTGCCATTGCCGTGGACGATGCCAACCGCAAATGGATCGGGACTTCCAAATCGGGAGTGTTTTTAATGTCGCCGGACGGAACCACACAAATTGCCCATTACGACGAGGACAACAGTCCGTTGCTGAGCAACAACGTAAAAAGCATTGTGATCGATCACGCTACCGGCGAAGTGTATTTTGGCACCGATAAAGGATTGATCTCTTATCGTGGCACAGCTACAGAAGGACTGGAAACATTCGGAGATGTATACTCATTCCCTAATCCTGTAAAGCCGGGATACGACGGGCCTATCGCGATTAAAGGACTGGTGACAAACACCACGGTAAAAATTACCGACATCAGCGGAAGCCTGGTGTTTGAAACAAAATCCGAAGGCGGACAAGCGATCTGGTATGGCAAAAATTTTAGCGGACAGCGCGTTAGTTCGGGTGTATACATGGTATTTTGCACCAATGAAGACGGTTCCCAGAAATTAGCAACCAAAATTTTATTAGTGAATTAACCCAACCGCGCGGCGTAAAAAATGCTTCATAAAACAAGCGGTATTGTTCTTCACACCACCAAATATTCTGAAACCAGTCTGATCGTAAAGCTGTACACGCAGGATTTCGGTATGCAATCGTACATGATCAATGGCGTACGCAATAAAAAATCAAAAAATAAGGCGTCCCTCTTTCAGCCCTTGGCATTGGTTGACCTGATCATCACCGGCAATGAAAAAAATTCGCTTCAGCGCATTTCCGACATTACGCTGCATTTGCCTTACGAAGATATTCCCTACAACATTGTTAAAAGCTCCATCGCACTTTTTCTGAACGAGGTGCTGTTAAAGTCGCTCCGGGAGCAGCATCCCGACGAAGACCTGTTTTTATTCCTCAAAAACTCATTGCGCATCCTCGATCTGCATCACACTAATTGTGCAAATTTTCACATCAGCTTTATGTTGCAGTTAAGCCGCTATCTCGGGTTTTATCCGCAGGGAAAACATACGGACAATACTTCCGTGATGGACCTGCAGGAAGGCAAATTTGTAAATTACCTGCCACACCATCCGCATTACCTCAATTCTAAACAAAGTACCTTCCTTTCGCAGTTTTTAAACGTAGGTTACGAATCATTTGCAGAAGTGAAAATTGATAAAAACGAGCGTAAGCAGCTGCTTCATGCCCTTATCCTCTTCTATCAGCTGCATGTATCATCATTTGGCGTTATAAAATCGCTGGAAGTGCTGGAAGAGGTGGCCGGATAATAAAGTTTGATATTTCGGGGAAATGTCTTAATTTTAATCCCATAAACCTCTAAACCGTACTTATATGAAAAAACTTTACTCTATTCTATTTGCTTCTGCGTTCACATTTTTTACCATCAATACCAATGCAACCACTATTCCGGTTGCAATTTCTAATTTTATGTTCTCTCCAAGCTCCTTTACAGCAAATATTGGCGACATCATTCAATTTACCCTGGTATCCGGAACGCATACAGCAACAAGCACTTCTGTACCAAGCGGTGCAGCAACGTTTGCTTCTCCGACAATGAGCACTGCCGGACAATCGTTTTCATACACCGTAACTACTGCGGGTACCTATGCATTCAAATGTTCCATTCATGCATCCATGACAGGAACATTTACAGTAGCTGCTGCTACCGGAATTGCAGAGCCGAATGTAGACCTTTCTACAAAAGTGTATCCAAGCCCTTTCAAGGAAAAAGTAACCATCAAATCCAATGGAATTGACTTGATCGAGTTCTTTAACATTGTAGGCGAAAAAGTAAAATCAATTCCGGTTCCAACTGTGGAATCAAAAATTGATGTTGAGTGTGATGACATGCCTGCCGGTATTTATTTTTTCCGCACTTATAAAGACGGAGTCGTAGTTGAAACACGCAAAATTGTGAAAGCAAAATAATCTGTTAAAAATTCATGAAACGCCTCAATACAGCTTGTATTGAGGCGTTTTATTTTTATATTTGGTCGTACAAAATAAAATCAGGAAATCCTTCTCTATGGCATCTTACAAAACATTACAGCAACTGGTGGAAATCGATTCACCCACAGGTTATACCGAAAAAGCCTGCCGCTATATTTTCGATCTGTTGAAGAATTACGGCTATAAGCCGGAGTACACTAACAAAGGCGCGGTAAAATGCGCACTTGGTAAAAACCCAACACTTGCCATTGCTGCGCACGTGGATACATTGGGCGCCATTGTTTCCGGGATAAAAAGTAACGGAACACTTACATTCTCCACCCTGGGCGGATTACAGCTGGCGAGTGCCGAAGGCGAGTATGTAAAGATCATTACCATGAAAGGAAAGGAATATACGGGAACGCTGCTGCTGAACAATCCCTCGGCACATGCCAACAACCGCCGCGAGGAAGAAAAAAGAAATTACGACACCATGCACATCCGCATGGATGAAGAAGTATATGCCAAAAATGATGTGTTGAAATTAGGAATCAACATTGGTGATATGATTTGCTTTGAGCCGCGTTACCGCGAATATGCCAACGGATTTATAAAATCACGCTTCATGGATAACAAAGCAGGGTGTTATGCGTTGTTTGAAATAGCACGCCGCTTAAAAGAAAAAAAACAGGAAGTACCGGTTGAATTATTTTTCTCGAATTACGAAGAAGTAGGACATGGCGGAACGGTTGGCTATGCTGCGACGATAAATGAATTATTGGTGATCGATATGGGCGTGCTGGGTGATGCCTGTGAAGGAAATGAAGTAAGCTGCTCCATTTGCGTAAAAGATTCGTCGGGGCCTTACGATTATAATTTCAGAAAAAAACTGGTGGAACTGGCTGATAAAAATAAGATTCCTTACAAGCTGGATGTATATCCATACTACGGTTCCGACGGCTCGGCCGCATTGCGTGCAGGAAAAGATTTTCGTGTAGCATTGATCGGTCCCGGTGTTGCAGCTTCACACGGTGTGGAGCGCACGCATAAAAAAGGCGTGGAAGCCACCATCGATCTTTGCCTTGCATACATCAAAAGCAGCTTTAAATAAATGAATAAAAAAATTCTGCTACTTTTTTTATTTTTTGTGAATGGGGTATTTGCGCAAACAAATAACTCGGAACTGCTGCGAAGGGGAATTATTTTTGGGCAGCAGAAACAATACAAGGAAGCGCTCGCTGCCTTTAGCGAATACATTGCACAATACCCGGAAGATGCCAGCGGCTATTATAACCGTGGCGCCATTTATTCCGCTACCGGCGATCTGACCAATGCCATCAGGGATTATACCAATGCCATTGACCGTAATCCAAAATTGGTGGTGGCGTACCTGAACCGGGGCGCGGGTTACGGCGAAATGGACATGTACAAGGAAGCACTTGCCGACTATAGCAAAGCCATTGAGCTGGCGCCGAAAATGGCAGAAGTGTACAACAACCGTGGTTACCTGTACAGCTTGCTGGATAAGCCACAGGAAGCCATTACCGATTACAGCAAAGCCATAGAGCTCAACCCGAAATATGTAAAAGCCTATATCAACAAAGCCATTATTGTGAGTGAAACCGGTGATAAGAATGGCGCGATCACCATTCTTAGCCACCTGATCCAACTGGTGCCGGATGCGCCGGAAGCGTATATGAACCGGGCTGCATTGTACGAGCAGATCAATGATCCGCACAAAGCCCTTGCAGATTACGATGCAGGGATAAAGCTTACGCAAACCGATTTAAAAGCATACCTCGCCAGGAGCAAGATCCGGGATAATGCCGGTGATGACCTGGGTGCTGTGAAAGATGCAAACGCAGCCATTGGCCTGGATTCTACCAATGCTGATGCCTATTTCAGGAAAGCAAGCGCGGAATACGACCTGAATGATTTTACTGCTGTGGTAGACGATTGCTCCAAGGCGATTGTGCTAAAATCAGATTATGCAGAGGCATACACGCTGCGTGGCAATATTTATGATTCGCAAAAACGTTACATTGATGCGCTGAAAGATTACAGCAAAGCCATCGAATTAAAACCTGATGATGTGGAACCATACATGCAGCGGGCAATTGCGAAGGCATTGCAAAAAGATTACATTGGGTCATTATCGGACCTGACGCGTGTGCTGGAAATAAATCCAAATTATATTAAAGCATTGCTGATGCGCGGCGACCTGTATGCTATGCAGGGACAAAAAAGATTTGCCTGCAATGATTACAGCAGAGCGGAGGCCCTGGGCGACGGATCAGCGATCAGCAAGCGGATGTTCAATTGCAATTAAAAACGATATGAAACTAAAACTTATTTTCTTTTTTACGCTCATCATCACAAGCGCTTTTGCGCAGCTTGATTTTGGCGGCGAAAAAAAATTCACAAAAGCAGATACGCTTCGCGGAACCTTATCACCCATGCGTACGTGCTATACTGTAAAAGAATATGACCTGGATGTGCATGTAGACATCGATCATAAATACATTTCGGGAAGCAACACTATCCGGTTTGCCGTAGCGCAAAATTTTAAAAAATTGCAGATCGATCTGTTCGCGAACATGAACATCGACAAGATCGAATATAACGGTGAAGAATTAAAATATACGCGTGAGTACAATGCCGTTTTTGTGGAATTTCCGGATACATTGAAGCAGGGATCTGTACATAGCTTTATTGTATATTATTCAGGCAATCCACAACCGGCCAAACATGCACCATGGGATGGTGGTTTTTCATGGAATACGGATAACGGAAATCCGTTTGTAGGTGTTTCCTGCCAGGGAACCGGTGCCAGCTTATGGTGGCCCTGCAAGGACCATCAAAGCGCGGAGCCTGCTGCGATGTCCATCAGCGTTACTGTTCCGCCCGGACTAGATGAAGTTTCCAACGGAAGGCTGGTCAAAAAAACAGTGCAGCCCGATGGTTGGACTACTTTTGAATGGCGTGTAACATCCCCGATCAATAATTATGATGTAACGCTGAACATAGCCAAATACAGGTATTTTAGCGATACGTATTACAATCCCGCTTATAGCAAAGATACACTCACGCTGGATTATTATGTACTGCCGGAAAATTATGAGAAGGCACAAAAACAATTTGCGCAGGTAAAACCCATGATGGATTGTTTTTATAAATTATTCGGCGAATACCCGTTTGTGCGGGATGGCTACAAGCTGGTGGAGGCGCCTTACCTGGGCATGGAGCATCAAAGCTGCGTGGAATACGGGAACAAATACCAAAACGGTTATTTAGGTGTATCACGCACGGAACATAAATTTGATTTTATCATCATTCATGAATCGGTGCACGAATGGTGGGGCAACAGCATTACTACCAATGATGTGGCGGATATGTGGATCCATGAAGGTTTTGCAACATATGCCGAAGCCTTGTACATTGAATGTTTGTACGGCCACGATGCATACATGGATTACATCAACTCCGAAAAAAAGAGTGTGAGCAATGATAAACCGATTACCGGAATTTATGGTGTGAATGAGGAAGGCTCCTCGGATATGTATTCGAAAGGCGCATTGTTGCTGCATACCATCAGAAGCATTATGGATGACGATGCTAAATTTTTTGCGATACTGAAAGGCATCCAGGAAAAATTCAAATACCAAACGGTTAATTCCGTTGATATTGAAAAGTACATCAGTGAACAATCCGGGATCGATTTTTCCGAAATTTTTGACCGCTACCTGCACTATGCAGCCATTCCGAAACTACTGATTTCCTGTAGCCAGCAAGGGGATGATCTGCGGATTGTTTATAAATATATTTTGCCGGAAAAAAGTAAATTTGCAATGCCTGTAAAAATAACAGTAGAAAAAGGGAAATACGATTTTATTATTCCTACTGAAAAACTGCAGGTAATGACATTAAAAAATATGAGCGTTGCAGATCTGCAAGTAGCGACAGACCTGTTTTACATCACGACGGATATTTCGGTTACACACCCTGATGAATCACAGAGAAAAACGATAAAAAAATAGAAATATTAATTTATGCGCAAATTAAGTTTGCTATCCTTTTTTACATTTTTTTCGCTGGCAATGGCTGGCGGAAACTATCACCGTGCAAAAGATTCAACCAATATTTACCAGAAGGTTGATACCAATTATATTGAAAATTTTCATGATTTATTAAGCGCGAAATTATTTGCCGTGATCCGCACCAATAATTTTACGGTACAGGATAAAACCAGCGGTGCCAGTGTAAGCTACACCATCAACACAAAGCTCAATATGGGGGTCAGTCTTACCTTTAAAGGCGTTGGGTTTGATTTGGAATACAGTCCGCCCGGTGTAAACAACGACGATGATAGATACGGGAGAACAAAACAATTTGCGCTGGCCACTTCTGCCAACGGAAGGCGGTTTATGTATGATGCATATTATCGTACCACGCAGGGATTTCACACCACGGGGGAATATATGATGAGAACACCCTCGGATACGGTTTACGCTTATTACAAACGCCCCGATATTACCAATTACAGCGCAGGGCTTACGCTTACGTATGTGGTAAATAACAAGCACTATTCAAGCGGAGCGTCGTACAGCCTGTCGCAAAAGCAAAAGAAAAGCGCCGGTTCACTGCTGGTAGGTACGTACGCATTTTTATATGGCATTACCGCGGATAGCAGCATCTATCCCGATTCACTTTCCAAATCATTCCGCCATGAACTGCAGTTCAGCGGTGCTTCGTCCACCACGTTCGGCTTATCATGCGGTTACACGTATACATTTATATTTTTCAGGAACTGGTATGCGAACATTACCACCTTGCCCGGAATTTCGGTACAGGATTTTTACAGCGTAAATGCCTATGACCATAGCTCCTACACCAATGTGTCCTATGCTGTTTCATTGCAATCTCGTTTTTCCGTCGGTTACAACCGGAAGAATTATTTTATTGGTATTTCCTGGATCAATAATAATTTTTTTATCGATGATAATACATTTTCCTCTATCCAATACAAATATGGCGTGTTCAAATTTTATTACGGACACCGGTTTGATGTGCGGAAATTACTGAAAAAGCATTTTTAGATGGTGATAGGCTGAATTTCCTTTCGAAGCTGTCATTCCGGGCGCGTACAGTGTCGGGCACAGAATAACAGTTAAAGAGAAATGTGCTTTCCGGATTGTACATTACACAGCATCCACACAGATTAGTATTAATTGGTTATTTAGTAGATACTACTTTTTTTTACTCACAATTTCAAATTGCTGCACGATCGATTCACCATCCGCATCCACCAATGTAAGAATGTGAATGCCTTCATCCGGTGCCAGCCCCATCTGATGCACGTTTTGTGTGCTACCGATGTATTTGCCGTCGAGGTGCCAGTATATAGTTGTATTTGCCTTGCGATGCGCCACTTCAAAAATTGTTTTTCCCATGCTGCCATCCAGCTCCACCGGTACATAAATTTTACTGAATTGTTTTGGATAAATAATTTCCATGGCACTGATGTTACCGGTTTCACAATCGCTGCGGTAAGGTGGTAATTCCCTGTACGATGGATTTTTAGATTTGTAATACCATTCCATTGCCGGCGGCAATACAAACCAGCTTACATGCTGCATCTTGTTTACATCCTCACAATTACTGTTTACGCGATACATCCCGCTGGCATCCAGGTGGATCATTTTGTGATAAGGACAAGGTTCAGAGCGCAAGCCCGCTTTTTGCACCCACACGGTATCCAGCGGAGTGCAAATATCCGAAGCGCGACAACCGCTTTGATGGCAGATCGCTATTTTTTCCATTTCATCATAAGGTGGTGTAAACCATTTTGCGGGTTTTAGCACACTGAAAATATCAAAGAGAACGGGCGCTGCAGCCTGGATCCCGGTTAAACCCGGACGGCCTTCACCATCTGCATTTCCAACCCAAACACCAACCACATATTTTGAGGTCACGCCAATCGCCCAGCCATCGCGGAAGCCAAAGCTGGTACCTGTTTTCCATGCAACTTTATTTGCGGAGGTGTATTGCCGCCAGCTGGCATCTTCATCCGGCCGGGATACTTCCACCATGGCTTCGAATGTTAAATAGATAGAAGCTGCATCAAAATAAGCATGATCGCCCAGATCAGCCGATTTTTCAGGCAAAGGCAGATAGGAGGCAGGATGAAAATCATTTTTATTGTACTTACCGCCGTACGCTGTATAATTGTTTAACGTACGGGCCATACTGGCATACATAGCAACCAAATCCCAGAGCTTGGCTTCTGAACCACCCAGTATGATGGACAATCCATAATGATCCGGCGTGTAATTCAAGGTTGTCATCCCGATCTTTTTCAGGTTGTAATTAAATTTTTCGATCCCGTAATTTTGCAGCATACGTACCGCCGGAATGTTTAAACTCCTAGCCAGTGCACGTTTGGCTGGTACAGCGCCATCAAATGTGACATTGTAATTTTGCGGGGCATACCCGGCTATTTGCGTAGGGATATCCGGAATTAATGTAGTAGGAAGAATGTCGCCATCGTTGAGCATGCTGGCGAATAAAAATGGTTTTAAAATACTGCCGGTGCTGCGCGGCGCATTGATCACGTCCACATCGCTGTTATATTCAGGCTTTCCGGTATTATCGGTATTTCCTACATACGCCAGCACGTTTCCGGTAGCTACATCCAGCACGATCGCGCAGGCGTTATGAATTTCATTTGTTTTTAAAATTTTGTGATGATTTTCTATGATCTCGTTTACACGATCCTGTAAATGGCCGTCGATGCTGGAAAGCACACGTTGCCCGCTAAAACCTTCTTTTGCAGCGCGCTGTAATAAATGCGGGGCAATTTGTGGGATCGCATGTGGCTTTCCGGGTAAAGGTTCCTGTTTGCTGAGCTCGCAGGTTTCTTTATCAATGATGCCTGCTCTTAATAATTGGTCCAGCAGGCGGTTGCGTTTCGCAATGAGCCGTTCCTGGTTTTTGCCGGGATAAATGAGGCTGGGTGCATTCGGTAATACCGCAAGTGTGGCATTTTCGGCCCAGGATAATTTATCGGCGCTCCGGCCAAAATAACGCCATGCTGCTGCATCAATGCCCACCACGTTGCTTCCGAAAGGGGCATTGGAAGTGTATAATGCAAGGATCTCTTTTTTTGAATACGAAAGTTCCAGGCGCGTAGCCATAATAATTTCGATGATCTTTTCAAAGAATGTTCGTTGTTGACCTTTCCGCATCAGCCTTACTGTTTGCATGGTAAGGGTGCTGCCACCGCTTACCGTGCGGTGTGCTTTTATATTCTGAACGATGGCCCTGCCAAATGCAAACGGATTAAATCCCCAATGGCGGTAAAACGACCGGTCTTCAAACTGAATGATGCAATCTTTAAATTTCGCGGGAATGTTTTGCGAATAAGGGAATCGCCATTGCCCGTCATCCGCAATTTGTGCTGCCAGCAGGTTGCCGTCTTTATCTTCGAGTACAGTACTTGTTTTATTTTTAAAAAGCGGGTTGGGTAAACAAAAGTAAAACCAGATCAGTAAAATAAAGATGACCAAAAGGGAAATTCCTTTTTTCGTTTTTAGAAAAGATAATATGATTTGGAATTTTTTTTGCAATCGAAGGATTTAAAAAGTTTAAAGTTCAAGGGTCAAAGTTTACTGTATGATCGCTTCACGATTGTTTTTTTACCACGAAGTCGCAAAGATAATTTTGCTTGTTTTTCTATTTTTTAAAATGTTTGGTCACACGAATCACAAATAGGACTTCTTAATTTGCTGCATAAAAACATGCATTGTAAATTAATAGCACAGGTAAATTAAAATAATGCTCGAACAATATTAAATCATCCGCAATTAAAACAACTTTTTTGTACACAGAAAATTCTCCGCGGCTTTGCGCCTTCGTGGTAAAAATCGCTCTGCAGGAGCCACACAGTAAATCCCCGATTCCTTAATTCTTATTCGTCATTTCCTTCCTCAACTGTCGCGATGTTTTTTTGCTGCCATCGTGACTCCAGCCCGGAGGCCCGAACAAATACATGAATTTTGCTTTAAAGGAGGAGGTTTTTTTAAGATCATGATAAATGTTTACCCATTCATGAAAAACCATTTTAACAGGATTGTGCGTTTTTATATTTTCCGTTAATCCATAGATCACCGCATCATTTTCCTCTTCCGGCTGGAAGGTGCCAAACATACGGTCCCAGATGATGAACACCATGCCCATGTTTTTATCAAGGTAACGCACATTGGAGCCATGATGCACACGGTGGTGCGATGGTGTGGACATGAACCATTCAATAAATCCGAGCTTTTTTACTGTTTTTGTATGGATTAAAATTCCGTAGATCTGAGTGGCCGAATAAATGAACATGATGTCCACACCCTTAAAACCGAGCAATGCCAGCGGAATAAAATAAATGAACCGGTACAGCGGCTGAAATACAGAAGAGCGGAAACCAACCGTGAGGTTAAATTCCTCGGAAGAGTGATGTGTAACATGTACGGCCCAGAATACGCGGCAGTAATGATCGACACGGTGCAGCCAGTAAAACATAAAATCCTGTGTGACTAGCAATACCGGCCAGTAGATATAAGGGTTTACGATCTCTGTGAATTTAAAATTGTAAAAAAAAGTAAGCACCAAAAGGCAGGTAGCACGGATCAAAATATCCAGGCTAAGGTTTAAAGTAGTGAGATATACATTGGCAAGCGTGCCTTTTACAGAGTAATAATGCTTTTGGTGAAAATAGCTGAACAGGATCTCGGCACCGATCACAATAGCGTATACCGGGGTGGTAATTTCAATTAATAAAGCTTCTCTGAATTCGGTCATCATGGTGATGTAAAATTAACGAAAAAAGCCATGCTTCATTGAAGAAGCATGGCTTTTTATCATTTGCTTAAAAAACTATTTCATGAAAAGTTTTTTAGTATAACGGCTGCCGTTTGCTTTTGTGATGGTCACAAAATAAACGCCTGCTTTTGCATTACTCATTTCAATGGTAGTTGTTGCATCTGTAACAATTACGTTGGCAATTTGCTGTCCTAATACATCTGTAACAGTAATAACACCATCAATGGCTGTATTAAACAATTTCACATTGATCGAGTTATCAAATCCGTAGATCTGGGTGTTATGTGCTAAAAGCTCGTTGATACCTGTAGTTGTTGGCATTGCGCCTGCAGGAATTGCAGTGTTAGCAGTTGCATCGTAAGCGTAATCTTTTAATACAGCAGTAGTTCCGTCTGCAGAAACATCAAAACGTGCCCAACCGTAGTGTGTGGTGCCTGCTAAATCGAAACGTAGTCCAAAATATTTGTCAGTTACACCTACCCAGTTTCCAACAGTGTAAGATGCAGAAGCAGGATAAACAAATGCTGCAAACTGAACAGTGTCTGTAACCCATGTTAAAGATGCGTCAATTGTATCATTCAGGTTAAGTGCTGCATTTAATGCGATCACACCACCGCCAACCGAACCATTTTCTGCAATAGCATTAACACCGGTAGTAGGGTTAGGAAGTGTTAACACTGCATTGTAAGCGTAGCTGCCTGCAGAGGTAACACCGGATTGCTGAATAAGTGAAAAGTCAATAACGCCTCCGTTGTCCAGGTCAATATCAACACTGTTGGAAGTAGAATCAACAGTAATGTCCGGGTTAACATCCGTGTAAATGATTTGTGCATGAGCAGCACCTGCTGTAGCAACAGTAGCTGCAAGGGCAGAGTACGATTTCAATTTGTTTTGTAGCGATTTTTTCATATATTTTTATTTAGGTTTTTTAGTATATAAATTTTTTGCAGAGCAATAATAATAAAAAATTGTTAAATATTAATTAAATCAATCCATCTTTTTTTCGGTTTCTGTATAGGTTTGCATCCACACTGCCGGCCATCGCTTCTACATCAAGGTCAGCATCCAGGAACATGGCTAAATATTCGGCAGTTTCCCGCGGATTGCTGATCACGTCGGCATAAGGCACATACATTACTTCAAATTGCGGGTGGGTTTTTAGCCAGGAACGGGTTTTTTCGAGCTGCTTTTTAAAGGTATCTGCAAGCGTGGAAGGATACACTTTTTTCTCCACTTCGTATTTTTTTCCAAGCATGATCTGCTGCGACAGGATGATCTCTTCCATTTCGCGCTCCATAAAAACTACTTTGTACTGGTAATTTTCCGGTAAATGCTGCAATAGCTGCGCGATCACCTTTACCACCTTGCCTTGTCCTTCATGAAGCCAGGAATTATCGCTGGCCAGGCTTTTCACTTTTTGATATTCCAGGTATCCTTTCGGATTGTTTTCATCGTTCGCCCTGGTGTGATCCGTGAGCGCTTTTAATCCGCCGGCATCCAGCATCTGCATCATCATGGAGGTGCCGGAGCGTGGCATTCCCGATACGATCGTGATCGTTCCTTTGATATTATTTTTTATAAACGTGCTGTGTTTTTCGGCTTCCGTAGGGTTTACAATGTATGTGCTGAATATTTTCTCTAAATAGGTATGTGCTTTTCTGTTGCCGGGCTGATAGGTAACCGCTACCCTAAAGGCTTCCACAGCGCGTTCGTACATTTGCAGCCTGTAAAATGCTTCTCCCAAAAAGTAATGCGCCAGTGCATTGTTGAATACAAGCGATACCGAGCTTAACAGGTGATCTGCCGCGTCCTCCAGCTGATCTTTCCGGAGCAGCGCAATGCCAAGCCCCATGTGTGCGCCGGCATTTTCAGGGTCGATCTCCAGCGCTTTTTCAAATGCAATGCGCGCTTCTTCCCATTCCTTTAATTTAATAAATGCTTCTCCCACTTTTACGTGGATATCGGGCATGTGAGCAATTGTTTCCATTGCTTTCCTGAACAATACCAGGGCTTTTCTCGGTCTGTTCTGCGACACCAGCAACACACCTTCCAGGTAATCGAGGTGCGGCAGTTCTTTTTTATCCAGGCTTTTTATGTGCCCGATCACCGAAACGCAGACGTCAAATTTTCTTAATTTTTGCAGGCACTCGGCATATTTCAAAGCATACCGGGCGGCATTCGGTTTTTTCAGGTACAGCGCTTCTAAAATAGGTTCTGCAAGTTCTGGCTGGTCTTTGAATAAATAAATGCGGGCAAGGTTAAACTGTGTTTCATTCACCGCTTTTTCAACTGTTTGAGCGCTGTCTTCCGATGGCGCTTCAATATAGCCCAGCTCAATCAGCTGTTTCATAGCTTCCTGCGCCGCCAGGGGATCTTCCTGCAGCTCTTGCGGATGGTTGCCCGAATTGCCTTCTACATTTTCCCAACTATCGATGTATTCCGGAACAACCGTATGATCGAATACCTGTGTAAGTACTTTTCCATCCATGTCTTTCCCTACAGGCAATCCGAAAAGGGTAAGAATAGTAGGAGTAATGTCGAGCAGGGTTGCACCGTAGATGCGCTCATCTTTTACAATATTGGGCCCGGCCATGCAAAACATGCCATACTTGCGGTGTTCCAATGCCGGCGCCATCGGCTCTGTTGGCAGCCATTTCGGACGCAGATGATCGGAATGAAAACCATGGTCCGAAAGAATAATAATCGTAGCATCCTCACCGGCCAGCTGAATGTAGCGTTCCAGCATCATGTCGTGAAAGCGGTAAATCCCATTTACCACTTCTTTGTAGAGGTCGTATTTTTCATCGGAAATACCCGGTATTTGTGGCGGATGAAAGCGCATAAATCCGTGGCTGATGTGATCGATCGTGTCGAAATAAACAGCGGTAAGGTCCCAGGGTTCATTTTCCATGAGCCATGTAGCGGCAGCATGGGTGGTTGCGCATTCGGCAATGTTTTTTGCGAGCACCGCCAGGTTTTTATCATTTTGCTGGTCCACCAGGTGTGCTTTCGGGACAAAAGGGTAAAAATGGCCGGCGCTTAATTCTGTTGGATGTATACGGTATTCGGCCAGGCTTTCGGCTAATCTTTCCGGATAAATGGTTCCCGGTTGCATTTTCCAGTCTTCGCCGGTTTCAGAGGTGATCTTTTGAAAAAAGTTGGACACCATGGCCCCATTGATCGGCTCCGCCGGATTGCTCGGCCACCAGCCGATGACGTTTGATTTCAGGTCGTTTTGTGAAAGGATGTTCCACAATGCTTTGCATTTTCTGCTGGTGGAAGTTACCGGGCGCAGCTCCATTTTTTCAGGAACAGGTTCCACAAAATTAAGGATCCCATGTTTATCACCGGTTTTTCCCGTAGCGATGGATGTCCAGAGGATCGGCGATAAAACCGGGTCCAGTGTTGCAATATCACCCATCACACCTTTATTGATCAGGGATTCCAAAGCAGGCATCAATCCTGCATCCAGCAAGGGGTTAATTATTTTCCAGTCGGCAGCATCCCAGCCAATCACCAATACCTTTTTTGCCAGTCGTTTACTCATGATCAGGTTGTTGTTGTGTCTTTAGTTTTTCTTCTTCACGCTTTTTGCGCCAGGCTTTTATGCCTTTGGCGCCCAGTGCCAGCAGGCCAAGTGAACCCTCTTCTGTAATTTTTTTCACCTGTCCGCCGGGAGCATTCTGGATGTTTTCCCTTGCATTTTCGTTGCCTGAACTCATTTTGAATAGTTTTTTGTAAAAATATACTTTTAATAAAACCGGCAATCAGTTTTATTAAATTTCTGAACCAGCTGGTGCACTAGCAACACAGGGCGTGTTATTAACAAAAACTCGATTTATCAACATTTTTAAAATTTAATGCCCCAAAAACTTGCTTTATGTAGGGTTTCTGTTATAAATTAGTAACAACTAAAAAATTATTGTCTAACCCAAAAAACAAAAAAAATGAACAAAGCAGAATTAGTGGATGCTATTGCAGCAGAAACAAAAATGACTAAAGCAGATGCACAAAGAGCATTAGATGCATTTGTTAACGCAACTACAAAAGCACTTAAAAAAGGTGACAGAGTAGCGTTAGTAGGTTTCGGTTCTTTCTCAGTTTCTAAAAGAGCTGCACGTAACGGACGCAATCCTCAAACAGGAAAAGCAATTAAAATTGCTGCTAAAAAAGTTGCTAAATTTAAAGCTGGCGCTGAATTAGCAAAAACCGTTAACAAATAGTATTTCTATACTACAGTTAAAAACCCCGGAGCACATCGCTCCGGGGTTTTTCTTTTTTTACAATTTATATTATTTAGTGACCTTTATTTTGCCTACCGTTGCTCCGTTTGTAATTACCGTATCTTTTTTTGTTGTTGTATCTGTTTGAACCGCCATCACTTCTCCTTGTTTTACATTTACCAGCGGGCGTTTGCACACAACTCCTCCCTGTACAATGCCTTGCGGGCGCTGCGTAACAATAGTATCGCCTGTTAATGTTTTTTCTTCCGCCACCGGGGCTCTCACCGATGATGTGGTATCCGTTACAGTAGAAACATGCTCAATTATTTCTCCCTGCTGTGTACTGCAGCTGAAAAGCGTGGTGCCAAATGCAATAAAAACAGCAAACAAAAATGCTTTTCTGAACGATAATTTTTTCGGTAATAAATGGATCGGGATCAGCAGATCAATTGGTTTTGGTGATGCTTCCAGCTGATCGTTCATAAAACGGCCGCAAATCTTGTTCCCGCGCTGTTCCGTTAAAAAATCACGGATCTCTCCGGTTGTCTTTTTTGTAAAATCCACTACCGTTTTTGCACATTTCATGCAAAAGGCGCCTTTTTCATTCGGGCTCATTTTACTCCAATCCTCGTGGCAGGGCTTCGGAATGCTGATCTTGATCTCGTTTTGATTTTCCATTTTTTTTGTTTTGCAACGAAGATGCTTGCACAAACAAAATTCCACAGAAAATTTTTATTTTTTGAATTTGCCACGTTCGATCCTATCATACCTTACGGCATGGTAGAATGCTGCAAAAAACCTTTAAGGGTGTTGCCGGTATCGTATAATACTGGGTTGTTTATTAATTCGAATTTTTCGGAAGGGCCTATTAAATCGGCTGTTGCAAAGATCTGAAGGGTTTTGCTGTCAAAGCTCAAATATTTGTCATTTGCTGCCTTGAACGCATAATAGCCCCCACCCAGGTCAATATAGTGAAACAATTCCCACGCTCCTTTTTCTGGACGGTTGGCAACTGTTTCTGCGTGGGAGCCGAGATCCGCACAGATATAAAATCCTTCATAGGATTTTAATGCGCATTCATTGTTGGGATAAGCAATGAATGAGAATGTTTCCCATGTACTCATTTTTTGTTTATTGGCGATAATATGCTGGTTTCCCTCACAACAAAGATATTGATTGTTTCTGGCCTTTAAGTTGATATCCCCGCGGCATAGTTCTTTTTTATCACCCCCGGACTCCTTTTTTACATACAGAAAACAATCATAATTAATGATGGTATACTGTTTCACTAAATTATATCCGCTCAGGTCCTTCATCTGTTCTTTTTCATTGTTTAATAAAAGAAGTATATCCTCATCGGCCATTTTTTTACTCTCCCCGGCAAGTACCAGGTAATCCATGGAATAACGCTCTTTGTAATAATTGATCCCGGATCCCAGAAATGAGGCATACATGATCGTGGCTCTTTCTTTACCATGATAAAGTGTATTGATGATGCCCATGGCCTCTTTTGTATACATATTAAAATTCGCGTCGTAACAATATGCAGGGTTGACGGTTACCGCAAAGTTATAGCTGCTCGGAATAAATATGAATAGCTGCAAAGCAAAAATAGCGTAAAGAGTTATTTTCTTTAAATTTTTTTTCAACAGTTCTTCCATAAAAAAACAAACGCAAATCCCCATTAAAGGAATGTATATCAGCGATGTTCTTCCGAAGGGCAGGCGCGTATCCAGCAACATAAACTGGACAATCGGTGCAGCAATCATCAGGCTCAAAAAAATAGTAACCACGGCCAGTTTATTGTAGCGCCTGGTAAAGAGCACGTATGCAAGAATGATCAGGAACAGTGCAACCGCAAACCAGCATATAATTTGAGAGGATACTTCATTGTATTGACTGAGCGAGAAATACATAGAAGAGTGAACTAACTCATTTAAGGTGTCATGAATAAATCCTGTTGTTCCCCCGAAGTAAAGTTCTTTTGCATCGCGGAGCTTTAGCAACTCATGCACAAGGGCAGCAAGACAAACAAAATTCAGCACAATTGCTGTCACAAAGAAAACAATCATGTTCCGGCTTCCGGCAGGAGCTTTTTTTAATCTTAGGTAAGAAATAAACAATATCAGCAAAAGGATAAGATTAGCATTAATGTATGTCAGATTCGACAGACAGGCAGCGGTTGAGAACAGCAATGTGATCGCTCCATTTTTAAAAAGATCACTAAGGGCTGAAGCTTTAATAGCTTTCAGCAGGTTAAGCAGCGATACCATAAAAAAGCCGATCGCCAGGCCATAGCCCCGGGCAAGGCTAAAATAATCAAGCAGGTAAGGGTTTAACAACAGAATAGCGATTCCTGCAAGAACGATGAAAAAACGTTGATTTTTCAGCAACTGGAAGCATGCAAAGCCATACATTAAAAAACCGCAGATATTGGGCAGCCGCAACGAAAGCTCACTGCTGCCGAATAGCCAGGAACACAGGGCCATAAGAAATGTGTTGAGGAAATGATTGTTCGCAGTGTTGGCTGTTACCTTATTCCCGCGTGTAATCCCGTAGCTGTATGCTTCATCAAGCGTTATAGCCATGTGATACGCCCTGTAAACAATATAAATGAAAAGCAGCGATAGAACAAAAAGCAAAAGGATTCTGTTTATTCTTGTTTTGTTATTTTGTGTGTCAGCCATAGATATTCAACTAATTTCCGGATGGAAGTCAATATTTTTTTCAAAGATTGTGATTCAAAGACTGTGAATGTGAATTGCATGAATCACATAACGATTTAACTGAAGCCGGCTATTTAGAATTCTCTTCCCAGATCATTGATAAATGCACAATGGTGGCAACGGCTTTTTCCATATCCTGTACCGACACCCATTCCAGCTTGGAGTGAAATGCATGTTCGCCCGCAAAAATATTCGGGCAAGGTAATCCCATGTAAGAAAAGCGCGATCCATCCGTACCGCCGCGTATGCTCGATAATACAGGCTCCACACCGGCGCGTTTGATGGCTTCCAACGCGTTGTTTACAATTGCCGGATTTTTATCCAGCACCTGTTTCATGTTGCGGTATTGCTCTTTCACTACAAAATCAAACGTTGTTTTAGGATAATTTTTAATGACCGATTCCGTTAAATTTTTCAGGAAATCTTCCTGCGTTTTTAAGCTTTCTTCATCAAAAGCACGAATGATAAATTGCAATACTGTTTTTTCAATTCCTCCCGAAATGCTCACCGGGTGCACAAAGGGTTCTTTCTTTTCGGTGCTTTCCGGGCTCATCTTATCTTTCGGTAAAGCCGCAACAATGTCGCTTGCAATTTTAATGGCGCTTTGCATTTTATTTTTTGCAAAGCCGGGATGCGTGCTTACCCCGTTAATAGTGATCGTTACGCCATCAGCCGAAAATGTTTCATTTTCAATATGCCCCAGTTCCTCACCATCGATCGTGTATCCGTAATCGGCGCCTACTTTTTTTAAATCCGCTTTGTCAGCGCCACGGCCGATTTCCTCATCGGGAGTAAATAATATTTTTATTGTTCCGTGTTTTAATTCCGGGTGCTTCACTAAATGATGCGCCGCATCCATGATCTCGGCAACCCCCGCTTTGTTATCCGCTCCCAGCAAGGTGGTGCCGTCGGTGGTAATAATATCATTCCCGATTTGTTTTAATAAAGAAGGATGTTCGCTCACGCGGATAATTTGTGTTTTATCTGCCGGTAATACAATGTCCCTTCCATCATAACGTGTATGTACCTGCGGTTTTACGTTGGTACCCGACGAGTCCGGCGATGTATCCATATGTGAGCAAAAACAGATCACCGGTACTTTTTTAGTAGTGTTGCTTTCAATCGTTGCATACACATACCCGTTCTCATCCATGTGTGCATCCTTAATTCCCATTTCCTGTAATTCGTCCACCAGCACTTTCGCAAGGTCTTTTTGTTTTTCTGTGGATGGACAAGTAGGGGAGTTGGGATCGCTCTGCGTATCTATTTTTACATATTTTAAAAAGCGTTCGGTTACTGTATGATTTATTTCCATGTAGTTTCGGGTTTGATGGTTGATGTTTTGAGTTTCGTACTGATTATATTCTTTATTTGCCTGCTGCCAATTATTTTTTTCATTTGCCTATTCCCTTCTTTCTCTTTCTTCTTTCCACGAATTACAGTATTTTTGCGCAGAATTCAAAACAAAAAATAGCACATTCATATTTTCATGAAATACAAACGCTTAACCTCCGAAGAATTACAGGCATTGGAGCCCGACTTTATTAATTTTCTTTCATCCATGCAGATCACGGGCCCGGATTGGGAAAAAATGAAAGCTCATGAAAATGAAAAAGCAAATGAGCTGATTGATGTGTTCAGCGATGTGGTGTATGATAAAGTATTGAGTAAAATTAATTACCTCGAATACCGCGATGAAAAAACGCTGAATATATTTTATTGCGGGCCGGATAAAATGCAGTTGGTTGGATTACGCGTAAAAGAACACAGTGCGCTCGACCTTACTGCTCCCGATGTATTGGATCAATGGAATGCAGCAAATAATGCATCGGTGAATATTGTGCGTTCCGAAAAAAAATATGCGGAAGATAAACAGACAGAAGTATTTGAATTGCTGCAAAGCGGTTGTTTGATCACGGATGATACTTTATTCAACACGTTGAATTCTATCGTTTAAATGTTTTGCCACAGATCTATTATAAAAGAAAAAGCCAGATTCACTGATTTAAAAAATTGCAATAAAATTTCCCGGATTAAAAATTACTTAAAATTTGTATTCGGGGGAATTCCTTTTTTATTTAAAAATCTGTGAATGCCTTTAACGACTTAATTCACCTCGATAATATCCAGGATCTTTTCCAGTTTTTTATCATCGTATTTTCCGGAAGTGGTGTACACTACTTTCCCGGTTTTATCCAACACAAAAAAGTAAGGAATATCTCTTTTTTGAAAATCAAGCTCGTCTTTGTATGTTTTCCCTCCGTCGTAAAACAACAGGTATGGGTATAATTCCTTGTCTGTTTTCGATTTGATCTTGTCCTTCGATTGTTTGCTTGCCAGCTGGTTAAAGCCGGTGAACATCGGTACAAAATACAAGTTCACATCGTAATCCACATGCACATCAAACACATCCGCTTTGGAAGCATCCACCTTACCAATAAATTTATTATAGATCGGGTCGATCCAGGTCTTCAGATCATTTTCTGCCGCTGTACTAAACGCCATTCCCAGCAAAGTATATTTTCCTTTTGTATCAGCCGGTAAATGCACTTCTTTGCCGTTGTAATTTTCACACACCATATCCGGGAACGGTTTCCCGATAGCGCCGCTTTTTATTGTTGTAAAGCTCACTGCAACTGTAGTAACAACAAGCAATGAAAGGATGATTTTTTTCATGATCTCTTATTTTAAAATGTCCGGTAATTTTTCTTTTGTCAGTTCGCTTCCCGCGATTTTTAATAAAAACACAGCTTTGCCGTTTTCAAAATCGTATTGCATTTCTTCCTTCACTACTTGCATCAGCACATCGTATTCGCCATACAGCATGGTGCTCAACCCACCAACTTCAACGCGTATATTTTTATTTTGTTTTACCCGCTGAATAAAATCGATCACCTTTTGTTCATAGCCGTCAGTAAGGGCATACATGCTTATTTCTATTGTTGCTACCATAGTATGGAGTCTTTAGTCGTTAATAATTAGTAGGAGTCTCAAATTGTAAGGATCAGGAACGTTGTATAAACATAGCACGGGTATCGTCTAACGACTAGCTACTCCGGACTACAGACTATTTATTAAGCTCTGCAAAAACCTTGTCTGCTTTAAATTTCTTCGCAGCTTTTCCTTTGCGGATGATCTTCACTTTTATAATAGTATCGCCTATCTGCGTTGCATTTACCACATCCTGGCCGGAGATCAGATGCCCGAAAATGCTGTAATGTCCGTCCAGCCATGGTGTTGCCACATGCGTGATAAAAAATTGTGAACCGTTGGTATTCGGCCCTGCGTTGGCCATAGCAAGGATCCCCGGACCGGTAAATTTAAATTCCGGTGCAATTTCATCTTTGAATTTATAGCCCGGGCCACCGGTTCCGTTACCCGCCGGATCGCCACCCTGGATCATGAAATTAGGGATCACACGGTGAAATTTTAAACCGTCGTAATACGGGATCCCTTCCGCTTTTGCTGTGTTTTTTATTTTTCCTTCTGCTAATCCTACGAAGTTCGCCACTGTTAACGGCGCTTTTTCAAACTCCAGCTGAACCAGGATCACGCCCCTGTCGGTAGTGATTTCGGCATACAAGCCTTTTTCCAGTTTTGGCTTTTTATTTTTGGCAACAGATGTGAATGCAACCAGTAAGAATGCGAGTGCAAAAATTATTTTTTTCATACAATTGATTTTTTAACGTCTGTAAAGTTATAATCTGTAACCAAACAGCAATGCGCTTTTGCATTTTTTTATTTTTTAAGTGTAAAAAAAGTGTTAATAAAATAGTATATCATTTCGGCTGCAACCCGCTTTCCCTTGTTATTTTTGAAACATGAAAGTGTGCATCGCCGAAAAGCCAAGTGTAGCAAAAGAGATTGCCGAAATAGTAGGCGCTAAACAGCGCAAAGATGGCTATTGGGAAGGAAATGGCTACCAGGTTACCTGGACGTTCGGGCATTTGTGCGAGCTCAAGGAACCGCACGAATATGATTCCGTTTACCGCGAATGGAATCTCAACATGCTGCCGATCTTACCGGTAAAATTCGGGATTAAATTAAAAAACGACAAAGGGATTGAAAAACAATTCAATACCATTTCCACCTTATTTGAAAATGCATCGGAAGTGATCAACTGCGGTGATGCTGGGCAGGAGGGAGAGTTGATACAACGCTGGGTATTTGCCAAATCCAATTGTAAAAAGCCAATGAAACGTTTGTGGATCTCTTCGCTTACCGAAGAGGCCATCCGCGATGGTTTTACAAAGCTGAAAGATGCAAAAGATTACGACAGCCTTTATTTTGCAGGCTATTCGCGCGCTGCCGCAGATTGGTTACTGGGCATGAATGCAACGCGATTGTACACCATTAAATATGGTAACGGTAACAAACAGGTACTTTCTATCGGGCGTGTACAAACCCCTACACTTGCCATGATCGTGAACCGGCAGGTGGAAATAAATAATTTCAGGTCGGCCGTGTTTTTTGAATTAAAAACAAAATACCGGGATGTGATCTTTAATGCACAACTGGACCGTTTCCAGGGAGATCAAAAAGTGAAAGCGGAGGAAATGCTTGCTTCCATTAAGGAAGAACCATTCGAGATTACTTCCGTAGAAACAAAAAAAGGAAAAGAATCGCCGCCACGCCTGTTCGATTTAACTTCGTTACAAGTGGAATGCAATAAAAAATTTGGCTTCTCTGCGGATGACACATTAAAAACGATCCAGAATTTATACGAGAAAAAACTGGTGACCTATCCGCGTGTGGATACCACCTACCTACCCGATGATATTTATCCAAAGATCGGTGGGATCATGCGCAGCATGGTTAATTACCAGGGATTGATAAATCCATTGCTTGCCGAGCCGATCCGGAAATCGACCAAAGTATTTGATGACAAAAAAGTAACGGATCACCACGCCATTATTCCTACCGATATGCGTGCACAGGGGTTGATGGGTGCCGAGGCAAATGTATACGATGTGATCGCGAAACGTTTTATTGCAGCATTTTACAAAGATTGCGAAGTATCCAACACTACTGTTTTGGGCGCTGCAAAATCAATTGAATTTAAAGCCACCGGCAAACAAATTTTAGATGCGGGCTGGCGAATTGTATATAACAAGGAAGCGGTTGATGAGGATGAAAAAGAAGACATACAGATCCTGCCGGAATTTGTGCAAGGCGAAAAAGGCCCGCACGAAGCCTTTTTAGCGGAAGGAAAAACCACAGCGCCAAAAGCATACACCGAAGCAACCTTGCTGCGGGCCATGGAAACGGCCGGGAAACAAGTGGAAGATGAGGAGTTGCGTGACCTGATGAAAGACAATGGCATTGGCCGACCTTCCACACGTGCCGCTATTATTGAAACATTGTTCCGCCGCAATTATATCCGGCGCGAACGGAAGAATATCATAGCAACAATTACCGGCATGGAACTTATCCATACCATCAATAGTGAATTGCTGAAATCGGCTGAAATGACCGGTAACTGGGAATTTAAGATCCGCCAAATCGAAAAAGGCGAATATTCCGCTGATGCTTTTTTGCAGGAGATGAAACAAATGGTAAGCGACCTGGTAACGCAGGTAAAAGCAGAATCCGGAAAACGCATTACGGTTGAAACGGCTGAAACAAAAGAGAAAGAGAAAGCGGCAAGCGACAAAGTAACCTGTCCGAAATGTAAAACCGGTACAATGCTGAAAGGTAAAACTGCATTCGGCTGCAGCAATTTTAAAAACGGCTGTGATTTTAAAATTCCATTTGAGCTGATGGGTAAAAAATTATCCGACAGCCAGATCACGGCACTTGCCGATAAAGGGAAAACACCCATCATCAAAGGATTTGACATGGGTGGAACAAAAAAAGACGGGATCCTCAAATTAACAGATTCATTCAATATTGAATTCGAGGAAAGAGAAGCCGCTGCCCCAAAAGCAAAAAAAGAAAACGGCCCGCAATTTTGTCCGAAATGCAAAACCGGGAACATACTAAAAGGCAATTCCGCCTACGGTTGCAGCAACTGGAAAAACGGTTGTAATTTTCGTTTGCCATTTGAATTTGCAGGCAAAAAATTAAGTGATGCGCACATCCAGGCATTGCTGAAAAAAGGTGAAACGTCCGAAATTAAAGGTTTAGAAAAAGATGGCGCGAAAGTAAATGGTAAATTGAAACTTGATGAGAACAGCGTTTTAATTCTTGTTAATTAATTTATATTTTTACGTTTCATAAAAATACAAACATGTTTAAAAATATTCCTTCCCGTATTTTCCTGCTGTTTTGTTTGTTCAATTCTTTTATTGCATACAGTCAAATGAGCCTTACAGTTGGCCCCGATCTGCCGCATAAAAAAGGTGTGCATTTATTTAAGGTACTTGGCAAAATAAACAACGATGTATATTCTATTTGGATCGATCCAAATGGAAAGGGAGGAAACGATGAATATTTTATTGAAAAATATGATCTTACCACACTTCAGCAGGAATACTCCGTTGCCGTGGATATGAATAACGACAAAGGCGATAATACAACTATTACAGATGTATTTCTGCTGAATAACAAGATCATTTTCCTGTCAGGAGATGAATCACTGAAGTATTATACATTCTATGCGCAGGTGCATTCTCTGGATGGCACGGTGGAGAAGCCCATGTTTGTTCTTGCAAAAGAAGACAATCTTGGAGGGATGCGTTTCAACGGGTTTTATAATTCAAGGACAGAAACTATTATGCTTTCCATTCATCGCGATGGTAAAGCGCTACAGATCAACGATAGATTCCAGGTATTTAGCGCTAACGACTTTTCAATGTTGAAAGAGAAAAGTTTTCCAACATATACTGAAGGAGAAGAAGATCACAATTATTCGGGTTTTGTTTGTGAAAAAGATGGCACGTTTCATTATATGCATATCGAAACACAATTGAAAGAAGACAACAAGAGAGTATTTAAAAGCAAGCTTTATTTCTGTTATACGGCTCCTGACAGGAATGAGCAGGAAGTCCGTATCGGGCAGGATGGTGAAACGTTTTTCGGAATTTCACAGGGATATCTCAAACAGCAAAATGCATACATTGTAGCTGGCATAAAAGCGAGGGATAGGGAATACTATTCCTTTGTATGTACGATCGATGCAAAAACAGGGGATATCGTGAAATACATGGAATTGCAAATGAAAATGCATGATTCCGATAAAATGGAATGGGAATTTCATAACCAGGGCAGCCATAACCTTCGTTTTTCAGATCATGAGCTGGCCTATTCCAATGGCATTGTTTGGGTGGTTGGCGAACAATATTTTATTGATCTTGATCACGTAACCGGCTATTTTTTTGATCTGGCAGCGGCCCATTTTAACCTGGAAGATAATACTTCCGGCTGGATCAATTTACCAAAAAGGGAACATCTGAAAGCAAGATATACCCTGATCTCTCCTACAAATTATATTTTTATGAAAAACGCTAAGCTGGAAGTTTTGTACATGGATTCCGAAGCCAACCTGAAAGCATTGCAAAATCAAAATTATAAAGCTTCCGATCTCGAGCTGGTAGTTGAACATGATAATTCAACGCTTGTATTGGCGGAAATTGATACAACAAATAAAATTGTTAGAAAAACAGCTTCATCGGATGCAGCAAAAACATTTCATTTGCATTGCCGGACCGCACCTAATAAAGCCCGGATCATGTATGAAAATTTGTTGTGTTTAGAGTTGTCGGATAATTCCATGTTGGTTTTCCTGGAAGATAATAACAAAGGGAAATGGGCGATCCTCAGTAATTTTTAAAAATTAGTGGATTAACCCGTCCCGTCATTTACGGCCGCTTTCTCCTTATTAATTTACGATTCACGTAATAATCGCAACCAATGGCTGTCATAATTCCAATAAATGCAATTGCATCTATCCAAACCCTTGCCCAGGGCAGTAGGTATTTTTTACCGAAAAATATTTCAGCTAAAAAAACCAAAAGGCTAACAATTGAAATTGTCATTAACAACATTTTCCGTTGTCCATAAATGGAATACTCAAGCCATTTCTTAAATTTGTCATTTTTCTGATCGAACTTTATAAGCTCCCTGAAAAGCGGTGTGGCCGTTTTATAATCATGCAGATCGTAACTCGCGACAGCATAATAATACAGTAGTCCAAAATACTTGTTATCTCTTAGCTTTTCTGCGCCCAGGCGTTTTATTTCAGCATCAATAAGCGGGCGGATTTTTTCTGCCGCATCAACAAGATCATTTAAATAGGATCTTTTTGACAGGTCATTCAGGTAGTACCAGTTTAGCTCAATGAAAATCGACAATTCCTCGCTGTCGCGAAATTGTTTTATACTATTAAGGAAAACTTTATTTGAATTGTAAAAATCGATGTGAAACGATGCAGTGGGTTGACGCGTAGTTTTATAAACGGCAAAAGTATTTTCTATAAACATAAATTACCGGGTAAAGGCAGAGTTCCCAAATTCATTGGAAAATCCCGAAAATCCGGAACCGTACATTGGGGTGAAAATATTATTAGCCGCGCTGGGAGTGCCGGTATTGTTGTAATACGTTTGTTGTCCTTGTGAGATGGTTGCCCTGAAACCGATCGAAGAATGTTCCGTTACTTTATAATCCAAACCGATGGAAGCCGCTTTGTAATTGTCTTTTGGTTGTTTGCTCAGTGAATTTATATCCGTCATCACCGCGCCGGATAAAATCAATCGTGGATTTAATTTATAGTCACCGCCCACATATACTAAATTTCCTGAAAGGTTACGATTGGAAAAATTAAACAAGCCTTCGTTCCTGTTCATGTAAAAGGCTGTGTTCGGTGTCATGGTATAATGCATCATCCCGAAATTTAACCTGAATTTATTGGTCAGCTGGTAATTTAATTGAGGAGCAATAAAAGTGGTAACGCCCGTGGTTTTGCTGCCGCTTAAAAAGCTTACGCCCGTGCCTGCGCTGATTGTAGCGCTTACGCGATCCTTTGCTAATAATTTCGGTTTGGAAGGTGAGCCATAATAATCATCGGAATTGTTTTGAGCAAAACCGGCAACAGTAGCCGATGCTAACAAAATGAGTGTATATATTTTTTTCATGGCTCCAAAAATTGTTTATCAAAAATAAGGATAAAAATCAATAAATAAAATACTTTTGTAAAGTTTAACAAAATAAGCTTACAGCGTCCACAGATCATCATGAAACTATTTGTAAAAAATCTCGATAAGGATATTAACGAAATGCAGCTGGAAGGGCTGTTTGCACAGTTTGGAAAAGTAGTTTCCACCAAAATTGTATACGATACCATTACCTGGGAATCCAAAGGATTTGCCTTCATGGAAATGGCAAAAAAAGAAGATGGCCAAAAAGCGATCGAAGCGCTGCATGGTAAAGAAATCCGTGGTAAAGTATTAATTGTGCAGGAAGCGGAAGAAAGACGCCGGTAAATCAAACACCAATGGAATTTGAAATACTTACAACAGAAAGGTTAATTTTAAAAAAATTAACACCGGAAGGATTCATCTGTTTGTTTGAAAATTATTCCGACGATGAAATTAAAAAACAGCTGGGCCTTACAAGTGAAGAAGAATTGATTAAAGAAAAAGCGAAATCACGGGGTGGCTATACAACTTATGACCGGACTATTGTAGCCTTTCTGCTGGTGTTAAAAAGCAGTAATGAAACGATTGGAAGATGTGGGTATCACAATTGGTACAAGGACCATCATAGAGCAGAAGTCGGATATGCCTTAAATAAAGAGGAGCACAAAAGGAAAGGTTATATGAGCGAAGCTCTTAACGTAATTCTTGAATATGGTTTTAACTCTTTGAATTTAAACCGGATAGAAGCATGCATTTCGCCGGCGAATATTGCCTCCCAAAGCCTTATTAAAAAACACGGTTTTACCCGCGAAGGATATTTAAGACAGCATTTTATTAGAAATGCTGAAATACAGGATTCCCTGATTTTTTCTTTACTAAAAGAAGAATATAAAGGGTAGTATATTTTTATCTCAATTAGCATTTGGCACACAGCTATCCTTTAAATCCGCTTTGTTTTATCAGCGTTCCATCACACACCGATTCGTAGTTTCGTTTCTGTTTGGTATCTGTATTTATAAACAATTCCATCAATCTATTCACAATTCTATCCATAATCATTTTTATTTTAAAATTGAATGTGCACTTTTGTGCCTTTAATTTTTTATGATTTGAAATATTTCCTCTACTTCTCGATCTTTATATTGCTGTTTGCCTGCGGTGCAACACAAACCAATACCGAAACAGGTTACCAGGCACCGCCGCCGCTAAGCCCCGATAGCGTTAGCAAGATCCTGCTGAAGATCCACGCCAAAGAAAAAGCCTACTGCATCGATACACTTTTTAAAAATAAAGTAAAGAACGCCGGTTTCAATGGTTGCGTGCTGGTAGCACAATCCGGGCAGATTATCTACGAAAAAGCATTCGGGTATGCCAATTTCAAATCAAAAGATTCCTTACATATTAATTCTGCATTCCAGCTGGCGTCCGCTTCAAAAACACTTACTTCCGCCGCTATCCTGCTATTGAAAGATCGTGGGAAATTAAAATTAACCGACCTTGTGCAAACCTATCTTCCGGAATTTCCATACCCGCTGGTGACCATTAAAATGCTGCTTACGCACCGCTCAGGCTTGAGCAATTACATTTATTTTTGTGAGCCATTTTGCGAAAAGCCCAATATGTACAAAGGCGGGATCTTTGATAACAGGGCAATGTACGAGATCATCAAAACCTCCAAACCGGATGTGTATGCGCAACCGGATAAAAAATTTGAGTACTGTAATACCAATTATGCACTGCTTGCATTGATCGTTGAAAAAGCATCGGGTATGCCTTTCCCGGAGTTTATGGAAACGGCTATTTTTAAGCCACTGGGTATGAATAACACCTGGATCCACGATCCCAAAACGGATGCCACGCACAAGAACAAAACCATCGGCTACAACGCTACCGGTAAAGTAGAGGAGGATACCTATGCGGATGATGTGATCGGTGATAAAGGTGTTTATTCCACAGTGGAAGATATGTTCAAATGGGACCAGGCGTTGTATTCCGAGCAATTGCTGAAAAAAGAAACCATCGCGGAAGCATTCAAAGGTTATAGCAACGAGCACAAAGGCAAGCGCAATTATGGCTACGGCTGGCGCATGATCGATGATGGTAAAAATCCGAAGATCATTTATCACAACGGCTGGTGGCATGGTTACAACAGCCTGTTCCTGCGTCGTCCGGATGATAAGACCACTATTATTGTTCTGTCCAACAAATACAACCGTACCACCTACCAGATGCAGGGCGTACTTTCTATCCTGAGCGGCGATTCCGGAGCTGCCGATATGGAAGGCGAAGAGTAGCGCAGGCAACATTTCTTTGTTTTACACAGGAATTTTATTTAGTTTATATTTGCATTTTTGCAAACCATCGAATTATAGGTTCCAGTTATCGAAAATTGTTTGGTCGGGCACGAACTTTTATAAAAATTTGCAACGTAATTAATTTCAAAACAAACTAAAACAACAATAACTATGAAAAAATTATTTTATTTAATCGCGTTCCTGCCATTTGCATTTGGATGCGGAAATGGAAACAAAGAAGGTGTACTGTCGGCAGAAGATAGCCTTAGAGCTGTTAGCGGCGGACAATCGGTTAGGATCCACAACCAGGATTCGGCACTGCAATCGTTTATCACCGGCTTCAACGAAATCCAGGATAACCTGGATGTGATCAAAGACAAAGAAAAAATTGTTACAGAAAACAGTAAAGATCCTGAAACCCGTAAAACAAAACAAGAGCAGATCGTTGCAGATATCCAGTCGATGTACGATGCGATGAATAAAAACAAACAGCGTTTAGCTGCGATGAAAACCAAATTGAAAGATTCGAACAACAAAAATGCGGAGCTTGAAAAATTCATTACCCGCTTAACTGCAGATATTGAGCAAAAAGATGGAGAGATCGCTGGCCTGAAAGATCAACTGGAAAAGCTGAATGTTGCAATGACCAACCTGAATACCAACTACCAGGAAGAAGTGCAGGCATCGCAGGTGAAAACAGAAAAACTGAATACTGCTTATTATGCATTCGGCACTAAAAAAGAGCTGATCAAAAACAATGTATTGACCAAAGAAGGCGGTTTCCTGGGACTTGGAAAATCAGAAAAAGTGAAAGCTGATTTTAATAAAGATTATTTTACAAAGATCGATGCTTCCTCTGTAAACGTGATCCCCTTGGGCGCTAAAAAAGCAACACTGGTTACCACACATCCTGCAGGTTCTTACAAAATTGAAGGTGCAGACGGTAAAGCAGAACGTTTAGTAATTATCAATGCAGATGATTTCTGGAGTGCATCCAAATACTTAGTAGTCGTGATCGAACAATAATCACACACATCAATAGATTTTAAGGAAGCCCCGTTTTTACAACGGGGCTTTTTTATTTACTTTGCAGCATGAAACAGAAGAACATTATCATCCCGAAAACTGCGCGTTATTTTACATTGGGCGAAGCATCCGGCGAAACCGAAACCGTTTGGTTTGTTTGCCACGGCTACGGGCAGCTGGCAAATTATTTTATTCAGAATTTTCATGCATTTGATCTTACAAAAAATCTGGTAATTGCTCCGGAAGGATTGCACCGTTTTTACCGGGAAAAATTTTCGGGCCGGGTAGTGGCCAGTTGGATGACCAAAGAAGACCGCAATGAGGACATTACCGATTACGTGAATTACCTGGATGCCGTTTACACCGAAGTGCTTTCGGAATTAAAAAGGGAAAAATTGAAAATAAATGTTTTGGGTTTTTCGCAGGGAACCGCAACGGTTTGCCGCTGGCTTGCGCATGGTAAATCAAAGGCGGACGCATTGTTGTTATGGGCCGGCGCTTTTCCTGCCGATATGGATTTTGATCTAAGCAAAATCATTTTTGATCGTTTAAAAATATATATGATCGTAGGGGATGCGGATGGATTTATCAGTGAGGAAGAAGTGAAAAAGCAACAAGAATTTTTAAATCAGCATAACGTAACATATAAACTGGTACGTTTTCATGGAAAACATGAAATTCCGGAAGAAACGTTGTTGAAAATAAGCCTGGAGTTGGAAGCAAAATAAACCGTTAGTTTGTAATCGGTTTTCAAATTTACATTTGTAAAAGTACGACCCCTCAAGCATTTTGCGTTCTGTATGGTTCAATTAAATCACAAAAATGTTTTTAGCCATTCCGTTGCTTTCTGCTCGTCATTGAACATTCGTGTAGGGCGTGCCGGTTTGTTAAGGCTGATGTATACATTGCCTACCAGGCGCTGAGAAAGGGATCTCACCACGTATGCTTCAGCACTTGCAAAGGGATCGGATTCCGCTGTAGCGATGTAATTCCGCGCTTCCGGTGTTGGCAGGGTAAATTCACCGACACTGATGAGCAAAGGAAATTTTTTTCCTCCGCCTAATTCTCCCAATGCGCCTACCACTTGTTTTACATGCGAAATATCTATTTCAGAATTTCCAATTACATGAACAACAGCAATGCGATCGCTGCGAAGCGCAACAGTGAGTGTATCAAATTTTTTTTCTTTTAAAATACTAATCATGGCGATGCTCATAAAAATGTTTGCAGCCATTCAATGGCTTTTTTTTCAGTAGTAAACATTTTTGTAGGGCGTGACGGTTTATTAAAACGGATAAAGGCATTGGTCATTATTTTTTCGGCCAATGACCGGGCAATGTATGCTGTTGCCGTTATATATGGGTTGGAGTCTTTTTTTGCAATGTACTCACGGGCTTCAGCTGTAGGTGCCGAAAAATTATCGGAAGATACGAGTGATGGGCGTTTGCGGTCGCGGCAAAATTCACCAATGCATTCGATGATCTCTTTTGCTTGTTCCAGGGTGATTTCATCCACACTCCTGATTTTCACATGCACAATTCCTTCCTGCAGCAGCAGAACGGAAAAAAACGCACGGTCAATTTGTGTTTCAGTCGGCTTTTGCATTTCTGTGGTTATTCAACAGGATAATAAACTTCCGTCAGCCATTTTGCGGTATCCTTTTCCACCATTGGGTCGGTTACATATACTTCCCATGGCGAGCCTGTTATTTTTTTATGATGTTCGGTGATCCATTTGTTGATAGCAGCATGCGCGCTGGCGGTTCCCATGTACGGGCCATAAAAATGCACTACTACCGCATTGCCTGCAGGCTGTTTATTTACATTCACCATCCCATCACCTTTTATGAGCTTGTCAACAGGGATCGCACATTCCATGTCGATTTTATCGGCAGAAAAACCGTGATAAAAAGCACAAACAGGTCCCGATTGTGTAAGGTTATTAGCAAGCATAAATTTGCCGATTTTCTGGTAGCTTGCCGCGATGTCTGTTGCGATCGTCTTCATGTTCGTTCCCATCCGGCAGGAAGCCAGGATTTGTTCTTTGGTAACGGTTTCTTCCACGCCGGAAGTCACTTTTACACCCGATAATTTTACCAGCTCCGATTGTTTTTTCAATCCCGCCAGCGTTTTTTCAAAATCGGTTCCAAGGAATTTGTCCATCATCAATCCCGGAAAAATGCGCCCGAAAAATCCCATCTCCATATTCATATACGTGGTCACATATACACCTTCAGTAGTGTCTTTGAATATATAGCCGCCGTGGCTTACGGGCATTTTGCCAAAATGCAGATCTGTTAAAATACTTACATTGGGAGTGCTTTCCGTGATCGCAATACTTCCTGTTCCCACATCTTTGTTCTGGCTGGTCCATTTGTGTACGGCGCCTTTACCTTTTTCCGGGCCTTGGTAGGTCGATTTCATATCGGGATCAATAGTGTCCCAATACGACCAGCCTGGCCAGTTTTTAAAATTGTTGACCTGCTCAAATACAACTCCTGCCGGTGCATTGATCATGATGGACCGTTCTACCCGTATTTTGGACGGAAAGAAGAAACAGGCAAGGCAATAAATAACAACTAAAATGAGTAGTCCGGTGAGAATGCGTCTTAATAATTTCATAAATTAAAATCGTAATGTTTTAGATTGTACTTTGACCGCAAAAAATAGAAGAGCAGGATTTTAAATGATTTATGAAATAAATTTGGTCTTGCTTATTTAGTGTTTAGTCGAAGTTTTTTAGTGTTTAGTAAGTACGAATATAGATTTTTATATTTTAATCTGCAAGAAAATTCTACGGATAAAAAATGTATGTATATACATTTAATGTACCTTTGCAATAAAATTTTACAAAACAAAATATGAAATTACTTTATAATTATTTAAATAAATACCGCTGGTTGGTTGGATTAGCCTTGTTGCTTGCAGCGGTAAACCAGGTATTTTCCTTAACAGATCCTTATATTTTCAGCCTGATAATCGATGATTATGCTACGTTACCGCATAAACATACCGAATTTCATGAAATACTGACCAAGGAGCAATATGTACATGGCACCCTGATGCTGATCCTGCTGGCGATGGGAGCTGCGATGATGTCGAGGATCGCAAAAAATTTCCAGGATTATTATGTAAATGTGATCACTCAAAAATTAGGTGCACAAATTTATTCAGATGGCTTAAAGCATTCACTGGAGTTGCCTTACCAGGTATTTGAAGATCAACGCAGCGGTGAAACACTGGGCAAGCTGCAACAAGTGCGCACGGATGTGGAAAAATTAATTATGTCTGTCATCAGCGTACTATTTCCGGCATTGGTAGGCGTTGTGTTTGTAATGGTGTATGCAATCAAAATGGATTGGATCATTGCGGTGGTGTACTTTTCGGCAGTTCCTTTAATAGGGTTTGTCACGTCTGTGTTGAGTAAGCGGATAAAAAAGATCCAACGAAAAATTGTTGGCGAAACAACGTCATTGGCAGGGTCAACAACAGAATCATTACGTAATATTGAATTGGTGAAAAGCCTTGGTTTGGCCGATCAGGAAATCAATCGTTTGAACGGGATCACTGTAAAAATTCTTGGACTTGAATTAAAAAAGGTACGCTATATCCGTAGTATCAGTTTCATTCAGGGTACAATGGTTAATTTATTGCGCAGCAGTATTTTGTACTTGTTATTATACCTCATTTTTCAAGATAAATTAAGCGTTGGGCAATTGGTTTCGCTTCAGTTTTATTCCTTCTTTATTTTTGGCCCATTGCAGGAATTAGGCAACATTATTAGTACATACCGTGAAGCTGAAGTTTCTCTTGAAAATTTTCAAATAATCTTAAATACTCCGAAAGAAGTGAAACCATTGCATCCGGTTGCAGTAAAAGGCGTCCGGACACTGGAATTCAAAGATGTGGTGTTTAAACATCAAACAGCCAGCAACAATGCGCTGGATCATATCTCGTTCAGCGTAAAAAATGGCGAAACCATTGCATTTGTCGGACCTTCAGGTTCCGGTAAAACCACCCTGGTAAAATTGCTTGTAGGTTTATATAACCCACATGAAGGAGAAATTTTATACAATGGTACAACTGGCAAACAAATTGACCTGGATCAGCTGCGCGCGCAAATTGGCTTTGTAACCCAAGATACACAGCTGTTTGCAGGAACCATCAAAGAAAATTTATTGTTTGTGGCTCCCAATGCAACCGATGCGGAATGTTTAGATGTATTGCACAAGGCGGCTTGTCAGACTTTGCTGGCACGTGCTGATAAAGGTATTGATACCATGATTGGCGAAGGTGGCGTAAAAGTATCGGGTGGCGAAAAGCAGCGCTTGTCGATTGCACGTGCATTGCTGCGCAAGCCGTCGTTGCTGGTATTTGATGAAGCAACCTCTTCCCTTGATTCATTAACCGAAGACGAGATCAGCCGTACAATCCGCGATTTGTCTACCAACCGCGAGCAGGTAACCATTATCATTGCGCACAGGCTAAGCACCATCATGCATGCCGATAAGATCTTTGTGCTCGAAAAAGGACACATCATTGAGCATGGAAAACATGATGAATTACTGGAACAAAAAGGATTGTATTTTGCCATGTGGCGCCAGCAGATCGGGGAGCGGTAGTGTTTCTTACCACTAAGACATATTGAACACTTAGAAAAGCAAAAAATAAAAAAGTCCGAATGATTCATTCGGGCTTTTCTTTTTATGTATCACATCTAACGACTAATCACTACAGACTAATTATTATTTCTTCCTCATCCAATGTGGCGGGTTGATCACGATCGGACAAAACGAATTTTTGAAAAGCACTTTTCTTTTATCAAAACCGCCCAGCTTATTATCGTAGATCAGGCAGTAATATCCTTTGGCATATTCCGAAATATTTACCGAATTGCCATAGCCTTGTTTGGTAATAGCGCCGTATGGATTATAAATAATAAAATAGGTATCGCCTGAAAAAGAAATGGTTTGATTGCGGTCAATGACCTGGTAGCTGATCGCTTCTTTTTTTGAATAATACATTACTGCATCCGAAAAACGGCTCATTTTATCATAACCCTTTTGGCGTACACGGAATTTGTTCTCACCACTGTTTAAAATCACCGGAACGGAATAAGAGTTAGGGGTCGGACTACCAATCCCGGCTACCTCACCAACTTTCACCCACTTATCAAAAATAAACTGCTCTACAATATAGGGCAGGGAGCCGTGTTCGTTCACCGATGTCCAGCTGACCATTCCATCCTTGCTGATCTTGAAGGATTGTACTTCAAAAGTGGAAATGATCTTTTCATTTTTGGTGTCGTTGCCGCTTCCTTCTTTATCACCGATGGTGGTAAATGACGTTGAAAAAACTACTACTAAAAGTAGAATTGCGTAAAGTGCTCTTTTCATGATGGTTATATGTTTTATAACATCGCAAAAATAGAGCAGAACAAAAAGGGGGCAACCTCAGGGAATTTTAATAATTAACAATTGAATGTTAATATCGCCTGTGTTGTCAGTAAAAACAGGCTAGTCATCAATTGTTAGTATTGTTAATAACCCTGTATGCTTTTGATAGTGGTTTGTATGGAGGAGATTTTATAAGGGGTGTTTTTTTTATTCAGTCTTTTCAATAGTTTCAAGGACTATTTGCTGCAATTTTTTTAAATCTTAGCTGCAGGCAGCCTTTGTTTAAAGAAATTATTCAATAGTGATCCTGTACTTGTCCAGAAGCCCCACAACGCCTTGCAGCGAAAAGCGTGCTTTGCTGATCTTGTTCAACTCGCCATCGATCGAATATGCGAAAGCTGTGAGCAGATTTGCTTCCTGTAAAACAGTGCCGTTAAAAATAGCGCCGCTCAGGTTGGTTTTATCAAATACCGCTTTTGTAAGATTGGCATTGCTGAAATTTACATCCTTTAATGTTGTATTGATAAATACCGTGCCCATCATTTTTTTTCCCATAAAAGAAGAATAATCCAGCAGGCAATTTTCAAAGCGTACACTAAATAAAAAATCGGCACACTCACTGAATATAATTCCCATCAGCTTACAATCCCTGAATACCGCATTTGCCAGGCTTGCATTGTTAAGCTTGATCATGGTAAGATTGCAATTGATGAACGTGCAATCTGCAAAACGGGTGTTGGCAAAATCACAATTGGAAAGATCGCATTGTTTGAAAGTGCATGCTTCAAATTCCCTGTTCCGGATACTTGCTCCGGGGGTATTCACTTTTTCAAAAACTTTATCCAGGTGTGTTGTTGCTTCCATATCGGCAGGCAAATAATTATTCAAAATCGGGGTACAACAAATATTTTTTACGGATCACTTTAAATTTTTTAATGCCATCTACCCAGCTGCTTCGGATCTGTTCTTCCGTTGCACCATCCTTGATCTGCTTTTGCAGCGTGGCGTTTCCGGCATGGTAGTTAAAATTGTCGTCAAAAAAAGTGGTTTTGTCCGGTGTGTTTTGATACGTGCCAATGAGCCAGTATAAATATATTTTTTTGAAATCTTTCATGTATTCATTTCCAAAATCCGTAAGGTTATAGCCTTTACAAATCTGCCCTTTATATTTCGGATCCGTTGCGCCCGGTTTGGGTTGCGGAGTAAATGTATAATTCCCTTTTTGCAGAGTAGGCAGGCCAATCACCTGGAAAGGAAGATCCGTTCCGCGGCCCACTGCTACTACCGTTCCTTCAAACAAACCCAGGCTTGGGTACAAATATACGGAAGCCATGTTGGGTAAATTCGGTGAGGGGCGCACGGGTAATTCGTACAGATCGCGGTGGGTATAACCCTCAATCGTAATAACTTTCAAATTACATTTTTCACCGCCTTTCAGCCAGCCTTCTCCATTGATCATTTGTGCGTATTCGCCTATTGTCATTCCGTAAACAATTGGTACGGGGTGCATTCCCAAAAACGATTTATATGCATCTTCCATAACAGGGCCGTCGACATAAAAACCGTTTGGGTTTGGCCTGTCGAGCACGATCAGTTGTTTGCCGTTCTCTGCACACGCTTCCATTGCATAATGCAACGTGGATAAATAGGTGTAAAACCGCACGCCCACATCCTGGATATCAAAGATCACCACATCAATTCCTTTCAACTGTTCCGGCGATGGTTTTTTATTTTTGCCATACAACGAGATCACCGGTAAGCCGGTTTTACTGTCTTTTTCAGATGCCACTTTTTCGCCTGCATCTACGGTTCCGCGAAAGCCATGCTCCGGGCAAAAAACTTTTTTTACGACAACACCCAGTTTTAAAAGGCTATCGACCAAATGCGTCTGTTTTATATTGGACGATTGATTGGCGATCACAGCTACATTTTTTCCTTTCAGCAAAGGCAAATATTCGGAAGTGCGGTCGGCACCCACTTTCAGGTCGTTGATGGTTTTTATGGAATTGTCCACCTGTACAATGTTTTGCGCATGCATATTAAATTGAAGCATTAGCAGCGCGATCAAAACAGATAGTTTGTACATCTTCATTTTAAAATAGTATTTTTACGGCATTCAATTAAACATCAAACCTACATAATTTTTTTATAAAACTGGTGGAGCGGAATTGAAAGATGTGAACCGGTTTTAAACCGGAAAATCATAAATAAAAAGTAAAATAAATTACAATTTGAACACCGAACGTTTCATTGCCAAACGGATCATTTTTGGTTCGGAAAATAAAAACCAGTTATCACGTCCTGTGATGCGGGTTTCTGTTTTGGGCATCGCGTTGGGTATTGCACTAATGATCCTCACCGTAGCTGTCATCACCGGCTTCCAGGGCGAGATCAGGAACAAGCTCATCGGTTTTGGCTCACACATCCAGATCACCAATTACGATGATAATGTAAGCGATGAGCCACAGCCAATCAGCAGTAAACAGTCATTTCTAAAGGAGCTGAAAACCGATCCCGACATCAAGCATGTGGAGGTTTACGCGACAAAAAGCGGAATCATCAAAACAAAAAAAGACAATGAAGGTGTTTTGCTAAAAGGCATTGGTGCGGATTACGATTGGCAATTCATCAATCAGAATTTAATCGCCGGAAAAGTATTCAGCGTCAGCGATACCGGCCTGTCAAAAAACATTGTCATTTCTCAACTTTTGGCTGATAAGCTGGAGCTAAAGGTGAGCGATAAAATGGTGGTGTATTTTCTTACTAAAAAAACGGATAGTGCCGAGAACATTAGTTATGAGCAGCGTGTAAAAACATTTTTTGTTTCAGGAATTTATAGCACAGGTTTTGAAGACATTGATCAGCGTTTGGTGTTGGTGGACATCGGGCAGATCCGTAAGCTTAATTACTGGGATAGCGATATGATTGGCGGATTTGAAGTGGCGATCAATGATTATAAAAAAATAGATGAAGTGGGCGATAGGGTAGACGATATGGTAGGGCAGGGCTTTGTGGCGCAAACGATCAAAAAAACAAATCCCACTATTTTTTCCTGGCTTGATCTGCAGGACATGAACGGTATTATTGTGATCACATTAATGATCCTTGTTGCCGGAATCAATATGATCTCTGCCTTGCTGATCCTTATTTTAGAGCGCACCAACATGATCGGGATCTTAAAAGCGCTGGGAGCAAAAAATAAAAGCATTCAGAAAATATTTTTGTACAATGCCGTTTACCTTATCGGGAAAGGTTTGTTCTGGGGAAACATCCTTGGGATTGGTGTTGCGCTTGTGCAGCAGCATTTCGGCTTGTTCACACTGGATGCAAAAACGTATTATATTTCTGTAATTCCTATTTCATTAAGCTTCGTAAATATTTTGCTGCTGAATGTGGGCACACTCGTATGTTGCCTGCTGATGCTGATCCTTCCCAGCTTTTTTGTTTCGCGGATTACACCGGTAAAAGCAATCAGGTTTAGTTAAAAAGAAAGCCACAGATTCACAGATTTTCTACCTGAAAGATTATTACACAATCGCTAAGCGGTTTTAATAATCTATACAAATTTCTTTTATTCTTTTTTAATCTGTGAATCTGTGGCAAAAACAGCCTGCTTCCAAATCCCGTAAATCCGGTTAAGCCATCCCGATTTTTTTCGTATTTTCGCATTCTCAAAAAACAAATTATGGCATTCAGAAAAGCAAGTAACAACATCCTGGAAACAATTGGCAACACGCCATTGGTACGCATCAATAACCTTACAAAAGACGTAAAAGCAACCGTTTATGCGAAAGTAGAAACCTTTAATCCGGGTAATTCCATTAAAGACCGCATGGCCTTGAAAATGATTGAGGATGCCGAAAAAGACGGACGTTTAAAACCGGGTGGGACCATCATCGAAGGAACCAGCGGAAATACGGGAATGGGGCTGGCAATTGCTGCCATCATCAAAGGATATAAATGTATTTTTACTACCACCGATAAACAATCAAAAGAAAAAGTAGATGCATTGCGTGCCTTTGGTGCCGATGTGATCGTATGTCCTACCGATGTAGAGCCGGAAGACCCCCGCTCATATTATTCTGTTTCTTCCCGTTTGGTAAAAGAAGTGCCGAACGCCTGGAAACCTAATCAATACGACAATTTAAGCAACTCACAGGCACATTACGAACAAACCGGCCCCGAGATATGGGAACAAACGGAAGGAAAGATCACACATTTGGTGGTAGGTGTTGGCACCGGCGGAACGATCTGCGGAACCGGGAAATATTTAAAAGAAAAAAATCCCAACATCAAAGTATGGGGAATCGATACCTATGGTTCTGTATTTAAAAAATATAAAGAAACCGGCATCTTTGATAAGAATGAAATTTATCCCTACATCACGGAAGGCATCGGTGAAGATTTTTTACCAGCCAATGTTGATTTTAGCATCATCGACCGTTTTGAAAAAGTAACGGATAAAGATGCGGCAATCATGACGCGCGCTATTACCAAGCATGAAGGCATTTTTGCAGGAAACTCTGCAGGGTCAGCTATGGCAGGGCTAATGCAACTAAAAGATGAATTGAAAGAGGGAGATCTTGTTGTTGTTATTTTCCATGATCACGGTACACGTTATATGGGAAAAATGTACAACGATGAATGGATGATGGAGAAAGGTTTTTTTGATAAAAAAGGATTGGAAGCAAAAGACCTGGTGAACAACAATACCAATGGAAAATTGATTACAATAGAAGCATCCGATTCCATCGGAAGTGCAGTAAAGCTGATGAATAAAATGAACATTTCACAAATTCCGGTTACCAATGGCGGACGGATTGTGGGCGCCGTAAACGAAAGTTTGCTGTATTCAAAAGTGGTGGCAAATCCCGAAATAAAAGGAAATTTAATTGAAACCATTATGCAGCCTGCATTCCCGTTTGTGGATATTTCCGCACCCATCGATTCATTATCAGCCATGATCACCGATAATAATCCTGCAGTACTGGTGCGTGATTTTAAACTGGATAAAACGTATATTATCACACGGTACGATATCATCAACGCGTTAACAAAATAATTTTTTCACCACTAAGGCACTAAGAAAAATAACTTAGTTGTCTTAGTGGTAAAATAAAATGCCTGTTTTCACCGACCAGCTCAATCGCAAACTCAATTTGCCTTCCATCCCCAAAAGGATTATTTCGCTGGTGCCTTCTCAAACCGAATTATTATATGACCTTGGCTTGCGCGACGAAGTAGTGGGGATCACCAAATTTTGTGTGCATCCCGATGAATGGTTCCGGAGCAAAACAAGAGTTGGAGGAACAAAAAAATACAATTTTGAAAAAATAAAAGCGCTGCAGCCCGATCTCATTATCGGGAATAAAGAAGAAAATGAAAAAGAGCAGATCGAAGAATTAATGCAGCATTACAATGTATGGATGAGCGATATTTATACCCTGAAAGATGCACTGGGCATGATCGCCAGTATTGGAGCACTGGTTGGGAAAAATGAAGCCGCAACAAACTTAAAGCTGGAAATCGAATCTAAATTCCATCAGTTTCAAACTGCGATTTCTAACACACACAGTCTAATATCCAACGTCCAACATCCAACATCCGCATACTTCATCTGGTACAAGCCATACATGGTTGCCGGTCACAATACATTCATCAATCAAATGCTTAATGTGTGCGGCTTTGAGAATGTCTTCACCAACAGGGAATCCCGCTACCCGGAAATTACGGATGAAGAGCTCATCAACGCAAATCCTTCCATCGTGCTGCTTTCTTCCGAACCTTATCCTTTTAAAGAACAGCACATCCTGGAAATCCGGCAACTGCTTCCCGCTGCGAAGATCCAAATCGTCGATGGTGAGATCTTTTCCTGGTACGGTTCCCGCCTGTTAAAAGCGCCAGCCTATTTTAAGAGATTGCAGGAATCATTGATTACTTTATAGAAATCATTTTTAAATTCAATAGCTCAGTGCTTTAATGGTAAAACCGGCAAAAATATCCCCAGACGTTCGTTTTCCGTCCGTTAATTCTTATTAGCTTTGTATTGCAATAAACCGATACATGACTTTTTTCAGGCACACATTTCTCACGCTTCTTATCTTTGTGTTGCTATCCTTTTCTCCAAATTCAGCGAAAGCACAAAAAATCGGATTGGTATTAAGTGGTGGTGCTGCCAGCGGTATTGCGCACATTGGCGTATTAAAAGCGCTGGAAGAAAATCATATCCCCATCGATTACATTACCGGAACCTCTATGGGTGCGCTCATTGGCTCGCTTTACGCGATGGGATATTCGCCCGACCAGATAGAGGTAATGGTAAAAAGCGACCAGTTCAAGGATTGGTCAGAAGGAGTGATCGATCAAAAATTTGCCTACTATTTTAAACGCGATGATAACAATGCATCATGGATTTCCTTTAAATTATCGGATTCCAGTTTAACATCCCTCTTACCCACTAATTTAATTTCACCCATCGCCATGGACTTTGGCACCATGGAAATTGCCAGCGGCCCGGCTGCTGCTGCCAATTATAATTTTGATAGTTTGTTTATTCCTTTTCGTTGCGTTGCTTCCGATATTGAATTAAAAAAATCCGTTGTGTTCCGTAAAGGTGATCTGGCAGAAGCCGTGCGTGCTTCCATGTCGTACCCTTTTTATATCAAACCTATTTTAATAGATGGCAAATTACTGTACGATGGTGGTTTATACAATAACTTTCCGTCCAATATTATGCTCGAGGATTTTTATCCCGATCTTATTATCGGAAGCAACGTAACCGGTAACAATCCGCCGCCAAGCGAAGACGATGTTTTTTCGCAGATCAAGAGCATGCTGCAAAGCAAATCCGATTACAGCATCCAGTGCGAAACCGGTGTGATCATTGAGCCGAAAACAGATGTCGGCCTTTTTAATTTTAACAATGTGGACCCCATTATTGATAGTGGTTACGTTGCCACGATGCGTAAAATGGATTTGATCAAACAATACGTAGAGCGCAGAGTGGAACCAATGGAGTTGGCTGCAAAGCGCGAACACTTTAAAATAAAAGAGCCGAAAGTAGTGTTCGATAAAATTTACATCGAAGGACTTAATAAAAAACAGGCCGATTATGCACAAAAAGTATTGCGCCACAATAAAAATAAACCGGTAGAATTTGAAGATCTCAAAGAAGGATACTTCCGGCTTGCTGCGGATAACAAGATCAAGAGCATGTACCCCAAAGCAAAATACAACCCGGTTACTGGTTTTTATGATCTGTATTTGCGTGTTAAAAAAGAACGCAATATTGTAACCTACTTTGGTGGTGATTTTTCCAATAAGCCCATCAGCGAGGGTTTTTTGGGAATACAATACAATTACCTTGGCCGTTTTGCCGCGGGAACCATGGCCAATGCTTATTTTGGAAAGCTATACTCTTCAGTAGCCGTAAAAACACGTTTCGATTTTCCCTTCAAGACCCCCATTTATATCGAACCTGATTTTGTATGGAACAAATGGGATTATTACAAAAGCAGCAATGCATTTTTGCAGGATGTAAAACCCGCTTATCTGTTACAGTCCGAAATGTATGGCGATCTGAACCTGGGTTTCCCTACCGGTAAAAAAGGGCGCATCGTAACCGGCGCGGGTTATGCATTGTTAACCGACCGGTATTATCAAACGCAGAGCTTTACACAACAGGATACCGCTGATCGTACTGATTTTAATGTATTTACCGCACAGGCGTATTATGAGATCAATTCGCTTAACAGGAAACAATACGCCAACCAGGGCGAATATCTGAATTTTAAAGTACGCTATGTAAACGGCGAAGAGATCAACACTCCGGGTTCCACCACTGTGGTAGATACCCTGACAAAGTATAATAAATACCACGAATGGGTAACGTTCAAGCTTACCGGCGAGCGGTATTTTAACCGCCGGGGAACATTAAAGATCGGGCTTTTTGGTGAGGGTGCGTATTCCACACAGTCGCTGTTTAATAATTATACGTCTACCATTTTATCGATCCCGGCTTTTCAGCCAACACCTGATAGTAAAACATTATTCCTCGAAAATTACCGTGCGCAAAAATACCTTGCCGGCGGATTAAAATTTGTGGTGAATGTGCGCAAAAACATCGAACTGCGTGTAGAAGGATATATTTTCCAACCATACGAAGCGCTTATAAAAACGGCTGATTTAAAAGTAGCCTACGGAAAGCCATTTGCACTTCAGCATTACATCGGTACCGGCGCCATTGTATGGCACACACCGGTTGGCCCGATGTCGTTAAGCGTAAACTATTATGACCAGGTAAAAGATCCTTTTTCCATCCTTTTTCATTTTGGGTTTATTATGTTTAATAAACGCGCGCTGGAGTAACTATTCCCCTTGCCACAGATTCACAGATTTTTATTTTAAACAATTGATCACACGGATTCGACGTATTGTTTTTCTTACAGAAAGTTTTTGGCTTCAAACCAATCACAACGTATTACAATACGCTGCCGGCGCAGATAATGAATATGATAATGGATCTCAACACATCCGGCACTATTTTCCCCTAAAAAAATCATCCTGTTCCCCTGCGTTTTGATATTTAGTATAAATTACCTAAGTTTGCAACCGTTTTAATCGAATATGGGATTTAAGTATTTGATTATCAATAAAATAAATACGCACGAAACAAACAACAAAACAACCAATAACCAATAAAATATGAATAACATCATTTATTTAGTTCCCGCTTTAGGGATTTTAGGATTGATCGTAATGGCAATCAAGTCGGCTTGGGTAAGCAAGCAGGATGCCGGTGATAAAAACATGCAGGAGCTTGCAGGCTATATTGCCGATGGCGCAATGGCGTTTTTAAAAGCAGAATGGAAAGTGCTGAGTGTATTTGTTGTATTTGCAGCGGCATTGTTGGCTTATTCCGGAACCGTGCATGAAATTCACGGGAAAGAAATCCACTCCAGCTGGGTGATTTGTATTGCATTCATCATCGGTGCTGTATTTTCAGCAACCGCAGGATATATCGGTATGCGCGTAGCTACTAAAGCAAACGTTCGTACAACACAAGCGGCGCGTACCAGCTTAAAACAAGCATTAAAAGTATCTTTTACCGGCGGATCGGTAATGGGGCTTGGCGTTGCCGGTTTAGCAGTATTGGGATTAGGCGGCTTGTTCATTGTATTCTTAAAAATGTTTAATGTAATGGGGCCTGAAGGCCTTGACAGAGATCACATGAAAATGGCGATCGAAGTATTGACCGGTTTCTCATTGGGAGCAGAGTCGATTGCATTATTTGCACGTGTAGGTGGTGGTATTTATACAAAAGCTGCCGATGTTGGAGCTGATTTAGTAGGTAAAGTAGAAGCAGGAATTCCTGAGGATGACGTTCGTAATCCTGCAACCATTGCAGATAACGTAGGTGATAACGTAGGTGACGTTGCAGGTATGGGTGCCGATTTGTTCGGTTCTTATGTAGCAACCATTTTGGCTACCATGGTATTAGGACAGGAAATTGTTGTGACAGATGGATTTGGCGGAATGTCACCGATCTTGTTGCCAATGGTGATCTGTGGTTTAGGAATTGTTTTTTCTATTGTGGGAACATTCTTCGTAAGAATTAAAGATGATAAATCAAATGTTCAGACCGCATTGAACTTAGGAAACTGGTCTTCGGTAATTTTAACAGTGATCGCTTCTTATTTTATTGTAATGTGGATGTTGCCTGCGTCATTAACGCTTCGTGGTGTTACATTTTCAAACATGGATGTATTCTGGGCAATTGTGGTTGGATCGGTAGTAGGTGCCATCATGAGCATTGTTACCGAATATTATACAGCAATGGGCAAAGGCCCTGTTAATTCAATTATTCAGCAATCATCAACCGGGCATGCTACCAACATTATTGGTGGTTTATCGGTAGGGATGAAATCTACCGTAGTGCCAATCTTAACATTGGCAGGTGGGATCATGGCATCTTATCATTTTGCAGGTTTATACGGAGTTGCTATTGCAGCAGCAGGGATGATGGCAACTACAGCAATGCAGTTAGCGATTGATGCATTTGGCCCTATCGCGGATAACGCGGGTGGTATTGCCGAAATGAGCCAGTTACCTCCTGAAGTACGTGAGCGTACGGATAACCTGGATGCTGTTGGTAACACAACCGCTGCAACCGGAAAAGGATTTGCAATTGCATCCGCAGCATTAACTTCTCTTGCATTATTTGCAGCCTTTGTTGGTATCGCGATGCCGAACAGCCAGCACATTGATATTTATAAAGCAAACGTACTTGCCGGCCTTTTTGTAGGAGGTATGATCCCTTTTATTTTCTCAGCATTATGTATCCAGGCAGTTGGTAAAGCAGCAATGGACATGGTACAGGAAGTTCGTCGCCAGTTCCGCGAAATTCCGGGAATCATGGAATACAAAGCAAAACCGGAATATGAAAAATGTGTGGCTATTTCTACTAAAGCATCCATCCGCGAAATGATGATGCCGGGAGCAATTGCATTGATCACACCGGTAATTGTTGGTTTCACATTTGGTCCCGAAGTATTGGGAGGTTTATTGGCAGGTGTTACCGTATCCGGTGTATTGATGGGGATTTTCCAAAGCAATGCAGGTGGTGCATGGGACAATGCTAAAAAATCATTTGAAAAAGGAGTAATGATCAACGGTGAAATGTTCTACAAAAAATCAGAACCGCACAAAGCGTCTGTAACTGGTGATACTGTTGGTGATCCGTTCAAAGACACATCCGGACCTTCTATGAACATCCTGATCAAATTAATGTCGATCGTTTCCCTGGTAATTGCTCCGTACATTATAGATAACTCTATGGATAGCGGAATGGCTGGTAATCGCCAGATAAACAGTGATTGCCACATGACCATGACAATGAACCCAAAATGCGATATGCAAAAATGCATGAGCATGACCAAAGAAGAATGTGCAAAATATTGTGATTCGGTTGGTTGTACAGCAGAGCAAAAAGCAATGTGTGTAGAACATGCCGGAACAACAGAAGGTAAAGCTTGCTGCAAAGACAAAGGCGCCTGCACCGAGAAACACGAATAAGAATTTCAACAGATAAAATTAACGCCACGCAAATTTGTGTGGCGTTCTTTTTTTATAAAAAAATGTTTATGCACCGGATCCATTTCGTTACAATCGTTGTCATCACCTGCCTGATCGTTTGCTGTAAAACAACTGGTACCAAAATCGTGTTGTTTGATGATCAGGCGGAGGTGGTATTCAGCGTTAACTCCGCTTGCCGGAACTCGACCCTGCTTCCTTTGGAAAATGAAACCGGCTTAAAAAGCAGCGTACAATCCTACACTGCCAACGCGATCAAAAAACAGAAATTTAAAACCAATCCTTCACTTGATAGATCCACCTACAGGATAAGTAAAATAGAAATGATTATCACGGAAACGTGCCAGGCGGCCAAGCCCGATGGAAATCCGCCATCGTTGAAACTGCAGCAAAAGCTGAGTTTGGAAAATACAGTTACAAAACAGCTCTATAGTTTTGAAACCGATACGATCATCAATAATCAAAAGCTGAATCCCGGCCAGCTGGCAGTAAAAAAGGTGGATTATCAGGCATACTTTCAGCCGCTTACCGATCGGAATTTTAAGAAAGCAAAAGCATTTTTTTCTCAAAAAAAATGATGTATATTTATCGCCTAAATTCAAAAAAATGACGATGAGCGCCCTTAAACTTCAAACTAAAAATAAATCATGAAAAAACTTTTACTTTCAATTATTGCTCTTACAGCGATGTATGCTTCACAGGCACAGGTTGTGTTTTATGAAGATTTTGATGGAATTCCAGGGCCTACAGCCGGCGGCGCCGGAACGTACAGCTTTCCAACCGGCTGGACATTGGCCAACGTGGATAACCATACTCCTGCTACAAATGTTGCATACGTTAATAATGCCTGGACCAGGCGTGAGGATTTTGCAAACAATGTAAGCGATTCCGCTGCATTCAGTACTTCCTGGTACACGTCACCCGCAGCATCCGACGACTGGATGATCACGCCTGCAATTGGGCCTTTGCCTGCGAACGTGGTATTATCATGGAATGCAATAGCATACGACCCTGCTTACCCCGATGGGTATGAAGTGCGCATCATGACAAGCGCTCCAACCGGCGGAACCGGAGTAATTGGTAATCTTGTTTCTGCTTCTACGATGTTGTTTTCAATAACCGGTGAAAATTCGGCATGGACCGCCAGAACAGTCAATTTGAATGCATACGCAGGCCAAACGGTTTATATCTCTTTTCGTAACAATTCGAATGATAAATTTGTGTTATTGATCGATGATGTAAAGCTGGAAGTGCAGGCGCCTTTTGATGCAAAATTAAATTCAGTGGATTCCATTCCTGAATATACCATCATCCCTAAAAATCAGGTGGGTAATATGCCAACAGGTGCTACTGTTAGTAACAACGGTGTAAACGCAATTACCAACGTTGCGTTGAAATTAAACGTGTACAACAGCGCATTAACTCAGATTTATACAAACACTGGTACTGCTGTTGCTTCGTTGGCACCGGGCGCTACTACACAGGTAAGTGCCGGCAACTATGTAATTCCTGCCATTCCGGATACCTACTATTTTGAATATGTGGTAACACACGGGGAAGCCGACAGTAATCCTGCAAATGATACCATGTACAGCACACCCATCACGGTTAGTGATTCGGTTTATGCGCGTGACAATGGAACTGTTACAGGTTCATTAGGAATTGGCAACGGTGACGGTGGTTTCCTTGGCCAGCAATACATGATCAACAATGTGGCTGGATTGAGCTCCATCTCTTATTATGTAACAGGAGGATATAGCGGCACAAAAACATCTGCAGTATTGTGGAACATGTCGGGCGGTGTACCAACAACCGTTGCAGCTGTAACCGATACTATTTTATACCCGGATGATTCCGCACGTTTTTATACAATACCTATCCATGGCGGGCCTGCAGCACTTGCTCCGGGCATGTATGCTGTTACTGCAGTAGAATACGACAGCACGCTTGAATTAGCACAAACAAGCGGGATCTTTAAAACTGGAACAACATGGGTAAACTGGCCTACAAGCCCGCTTGGCGGCTGGGCGCACAACGAAGCGTTTGGTGGGTCCTTTTCTAAAGTATACGCGATCCGCCTGAATTTGGGGCCTGATTGCTCCACCTTCTCGGTGATGGCTTCTTCTGTGGGGTCAGCATCCTGCGGCACTTGTGCTGATGGTTCGGCAGCATCGTCTTTAACTGGCGGTATCAGCCCGTTTACGTATGCATGGTCGTCCGGTGGAACGGCGGCTACAGAAACTGGCCTGGCCCCGGGTGTATATACTGTAATTGTTACAGATGCGAACGGATGTGCAAAAACGGATACTGTAAATATCAATAACAACTGTACTTCGTTTTCTGCAACAGCAACTGCAGTAGATGCAAGCTGCTTTACCTGTGCTGATGGAACTGCTACTGCAACGGTGGTAGGTAGCGCAACTGCTACATATGTTTGGACTCCTTCGGGACAAACAACAAATCCTGCAACAGGCTTAACTCCGGGTACATATACCGTTACAGTTACGGATGGTACCTGTACCACAAACGCAACTACTACGGTAAGTTTTAGCACTTCTATCAAAGAAAATTCAATCGCTGCAAACACGACTATTTATCCTAATCCGGGTAAAGATGTATTTACAGTTCACATTCCGGAAGAATTTGGAATGGAAACGCAAATCACAGTTTTCAATTATTTAGGAGAAACGGTGTATGCAAAAATGATCAACAGTTTTGGAAACAAAGAAGTGAATCTTTCGGGCTTGCCTTCCGGTAAGTATTCGGTAAGATTTACAAGCAGCAAATACACTGTGAACAAAAACCTGACGATTATAAAATAGATATTAGATTTGAGATATAAGATGCTTGGGTTGAAAAACTACTCTTCAATGAAACAAAAAAGCTTCCTGTAAAAAGGGAGCTTTTTGTTTTACAGGGAATCAAAAAAAGAAAAGTCCACTACATAAGGCACAAAGAAACACATAAGGCGAAGCGTTTATTTTACCACTTAGGCATTAAGCCAATATGCGGTAGAACCACAAAAGAGAACAAAAGAAACAAAAGGCGAGGTGTATACTGTATGCGTGCTTTTATAACATCCCCTGGCAGGGTTAGATAGCAAACACAGTATAAAATTTTTAACAGAGCATTCCGGAACACCTTATGTGGTAGAAAATTTAATTTTTAACTCCTTACATCTAATTACTAAAGACTATGTTCTAACGACTAATAAACAACCACTTTCACAACACCTGATTTTTTGTTGCTATTGCTCAGGCTTACAAAATAAACACCCTTTGCCATGTTGCTGATATCCATTTTGATCAGCTGTTTTCCATGCATGGAATTTTCGTTGTGCACACGCTTCATTTCCTGTCCCAGTACATTGGTAAGAATAACATCGGAACTTTCAAATGTGTTGATCACTACCGTTAAATTCTGCGAAGCCGGATTTGGGTACACGCTTGTTATTCCGAACGACTGGTCTTCGCTGTTCAATTCATTTACACTTGTAGCGATGCAATAATTCTGCATGGATTTTACGGCTTTGTATAAATTCAACCGTCCGCCCGTTACCGTAATCCCTGCCAATCCAGCAACCGGATCAACGGCGCCCAATAACGAATCTTTCATCATCAGGGCAAACCCGGCAGGATCGGTTTTACAGTTAGTCATTAGCTGCGGACAAAGCACCGAGTACATCAGGCCAATGGTACCCGACACATGCGGTGTTGCCATGGAAGTTCCGGAAATAGAAGCATACGTATTTGTCCCGCCCGAATAATATGTGGAGGTGATGTTGGTTCCCGGCGCTCCCAGGTCAATATCGAGCGTGCCGTAGCCTGCCGTTGCTTTTGTGTCGTTGCTTTTGGTATTGGTAACAGTGATCAGCCAGTTGCTCTGGCAGGAAGTCGGGATATCGCCCTGTACATCCACATTGTAATTGGCATTGGCAGTGGCAGCAGCGCTCAGAATCCCAACCGTGCCCATGGAATCGTACATTGCGCACCACAATGGGTACGCAGATGGCATTGCCAGGTCGACACCGAAAGAAGAATTGGTGGAAACTACAAACGCGCCTTTGGCGCCATTTGTTTGATTGTATAATCTGCGCTGATCACGCACATAGCTGTATGCTGCAACCACGTCTGCTTCAAACGTACTGCCGCTTCCGCTGCCGTAGCTTACCGGCATTACTTTTACATTCCAGTTAACGCCGGTTACCCCGATGCCATTATTCCCGCGTGCACCAACCGTTCCGCATACATGCGTACCATGGCTTGCCGGCGTCCAGTTATCCGTGTTTGTGCCGGAATTCCATCCGTCAAAATCATCGATGTAGCCATTGCCATCATTATCTATGCTATCGTTCGGGATCTCCTGGTAGTTTTTCCAGAAATTAATATCGGGATGTGTTAGTGAAAACCCACCATCGATCACCGCCACCACAATGGAATCGCCCTGGGAAGTTAAGCCCCCGGTGGTAATGTCCCATGCTTCCGGCGCATCAATATCCGCATCCGCAACAGCTCCTGCGCCGCCATTGGTGCCGTCGTTGTTCATGTCCCACATCATGCTGAATTGCGGATCGTTTGGAACCGTATTACGCTCGTTTACATAGTGATTGAATTGTGCAATTTTTACCCTCGGGGAGTTTTTTATCCTGGAAAGTAATAGCGCCTCGTTAATTGTTGGATCAAATGAAAATAAATAAATGTGCATGCTTTCGGAAAGTACGCGCTCTGTTTTTAATTGAGTACTTACACCATCTAATTGCGACAGGTCGGCCTGCACTTTTTTTGCATCCGCATCCGAGCGAAGCATCACCAATACATTTCCGGGAACGTGATTATTGTCCTGCGCAAGTGCAAGAACAGAAAAAAGGAAGGCAAGAGCAGTGGTGTAAATGTGTTTCATTTGAGATAATTTTAAATAAAAATACCTATTTATTATGTAATTTGCAATACTCATACAGGATTCCATGCCAGATAAAAATTTTACGATCTATAAATCATCCGCCGGTTCGGGAAAAACATTTACCCTCGTAAAAGAGTATTTGGCGCTGGCATTGAACGACGCTTCCGACAAGCCGCAGGCATACAAGCACATTTTAGCGATCACGTTTACCAACAAGGCTGCAGCCGAAATGAAAGAACGGATCGTGAAAGCGTTGAAAGAGCTTTCGGAGGAAGATTATGCAGGAATTTCGGGCGGAACCAAAACGTTGCTGGAGATTTTAAAAGCGCATAAAAAACTAAATGAGCGTGGACAGCTGGATGATGTTTTGATCCGGCAGCGGGCACAGCGGATCTTAACAGCGATCCTCCACAATTACTCGGATTTTGCAATCGGTACCATCGATGCATTTGTGCACAAAGTAGTACGCACGTTTGCATTTGATTTGAAAATCCCGATGAGCTTTGACATTGAGATGGATGATGAAAAGCTGCTGACGCAGGCGATCGATTTGCTGATCGCGCAGATTGGCAGTGATGAGAGGTTGACCAAAGCCCTGATCGAATTTACGGAAAGCAAAACCGATGATGAAAAAAGCTGGCACATCGAAACAGATCTGATGCGCTTTGCAAAGAATTTATTAAATGAGGAAGGTACGCTGTACATCGAAAAATTAAAAGCGCTGAGCGTGGATGATTTTTTCAAGATCAAAGAAACGCTTTCAACAGAAATAAAAAAGTTTGAATCGGCTGTGACTGCGCCTGCCCTGAAAGCAAGTGAGCTGATCAAAAATGCAGGCTTAACAAGCAAACAGTTTTACCAGGGCGACCGCGGTATTGCCGGTTATTTTGAAAAAATTGCAAAAGGGCGCATGGATGCGATCTCACCGAATACGTATGTGATCAATACGGTTGGCGAGGACAAGTGGCCGGCGGGAAAAATAAGCAGGGAAGAGCAAGCGGCGATTGAAAGTATTAAATCACAATTGCTGGATGCGTTTAACGCGATCATGATCGAGAAAGAAGCGCGTTATCCTGATTACATGTTGTTTCAGCTGATCAACAAAAATATGTATTCGCTGGCAGTGCTTAATGAAATAGAAAAATTACTCTCGGAATACAAAGCTCAAAACAACATTGTGCACATTTCGGAATTCAATAAAATGATCGCCAAAATTGTATTGAACGAACCGATTCCTTTTATTTATGAGCGTTTGGGCGAGCGGTACAATAATTATTTAATTGATGAATTCCAGGATACATCCGTTTTACAATTTCAGAATTTATTACCGCTGATTGATAATTCATTGGCCAGCGGTTATTTTACTATGCTGGTGGGTGATGGCAAACAAGCTATTTACAGGTGGCGTGGAGGTGAAGTGGAACAATTTGCGATGCTTCCCGAAATTTTTTCGCACCAGGGAAATCCTCTTGTATTGGAACGCCAGGAAAGTTTAAAACGCAATCACGATCCGCAGGTGCTGAATAAAAATTTCAGGAGCAAGCGCGAGATCATTGAGTTTAATAATGCCTTGTTCCGCACCTTGTCAGGCAAGCTGAATGATAAATACAAAAGCATTTACGATTCGCTGGAGCAGGAATATAATCCCGCTAATACCGGTGGTTTTGTACAGGTAGAATTTTTAGAAGAGCAAAAAGAAGAATGGCGCGGGAAAAATTTAAGCCGCACCTACGAAATTATTTTGCAATTGCAGAATGATAATTATTTGCTGAAAGATATTGCTGTTTTGGTACGCAAAAATACGGATGGAAGCGAAATTGCCAATTATTTAACCGGAAAAAGCATCCCGGTTATTTCCTCTGATTCACTGTTGTTGAGCAATTCGGCGGATGTAAACTTTTTGCATTCCATTCTTAAATTCCTTGCAAACAATACCGATAATATTATTCATACGGAAATTTTAGAATATTTTATTGCTTCGGGAATGATCACCAATGCAACGATCGATGACCTGATCCGCAAAAAAAATGAAGTTGGTTTGTTGCCAATCATTAACTCCGTATCAAAAGAATTCGGGATGATCGCGCTATCGAAAATGGCATTGTATGAGCTGATGGAAGAGTTGGTGCGTTTGTTTCGCCTGAACAAAATTCCGAATGCATACATCCAGTTTTATTTAGATGAAGTACTGAATTACAGCATCAAAAAAAATAACAACCTCAATGATTTTATTGAATATTGGGAAGATAAAAAAATGAAAGCTTCGCTGGTGATCCCACAAGGCATGGATGCAGTAAGCATTATGACGATCCACCGCTCCAAAGGATTGGAATTCCCGGTAGTGATCCTTCCGTTTTCGAATGGGAAAGTGAAAAACGGGAAAGATAATTTATGGATAAATTTGGAAAACGAACGTTTGCCAAATCTGCCATCAGCGCTGGTTCCGGCCAATGCAAGTTTGACCGAAACCATTTACGCGGATCTATACGAAGAAGAAAAAAACAAATCGCTGCTCGATAGCTTTAATGTGTTGTATGTAGGCCTAACGCGCCCGGAAGAGCGCATGTATATCCTTGCCGATACGCCCGGAAAAAATCCGGCAAATATGGGTAAAGTAAGCGATATGCTGGCGTATCATTACCAGGTTGCAGGGGAGTGGTCGGATTCAAAAACGGTGTACACATTTGGTGAAGAAGTAAAACACAAGCAGCACGATAAAACCGCGCTGCAAACCAATTATCAATTGCCCGTATTTAATTCCAACCGCTGGCGCGAGAGCATCAAAATGCGCGCTGCTGCTCCGGGGATCTGGAACACCAACATGGCCGAAACCAAAAAAGATTATGGTGTGATGGTGCACACCGCTTTGGCGAGAATAAAACACAGCGGCGATATCGAACCGGCCTTGAATGCCATGCTGGCAGAAGGACTGATCAACAATGAAGAGAAAGAAAACCTGTTTTCAAAGATCAGCAATATTCTGGAATTGCCGCAACTGAAAGCGCATTTCAAAGAAGGGCTTTTTGTGAAAAACGAAGCGGAAGTAATTGCGCTAACCGGTGAATTATTCCGTCCCGATAGGGTAGTGGTGGATAAAAAAAATGCAGTGATCATTGATTATAAAACCGGTGCGGAAAAACAAAGTCATCAGAAACAAATTATTCAATATGGCGATTTACTGGGCCAGATGGGATATATAGTAACGGAAAAATTGCTGGTGTATATAGAGATTGAAGATGGGAAAGTGGTGGTGGTAAATTAGTTCAAAGTTCAAGGTTCAAAGTTAGCTGTGTTTGTTAAGATGTATTTTTAATACTGCCTTCACACAGAGCTATAAACAGTATAGTTCTAACACCAATTTTTAGCAAATACAGCATCTGCGCATAGCAAGCTTTGAACCTTGAACTTGCAACTTTAAACTTTTTTTAAATAACCAGTATCTTTTTATTCGTGCTGCGTTATTCTCCTGAATCATCCCCTCACGATTTACTCCAACAAAAATGAGATCATTGATTTTTATCTTCCTGATTTTTTCCTTTTCCAGTGTCGCGCAAAGCATAAAAGGAACAATTAAAGTAAAAAAAGTGGCTGTGGATACGGCAATTTATTCTTCCTCTGCAGGTGTTTTTGACGCGATGCCAGCGTTTGCCGGTGGCGACAGTGCTTTTAATCTTTATATGAGAGCAAATTTGAAATATCCGGAGGATGCCATCGAAAATGGATTAGGCGGCACCTGTTATGTCACTTTTGTGATCAATAAGGATGGTACGGTTTCCAATGTCCGTATCCTCAATGGTGTTGCTGGCTGTGCATCCTGTGATGCGGAAGCGCTGCATTTCTTTAGCGTAATGCCGCCTTGGATTCCGGGTACCAAAAATGGTGTCCCCGTTCGGGTTCAAATGAATATGCCGATAAAATTCAGTTCGCGCTAGCTTCCTTACCAGATCATTTACGTCAATAAATAAAAGCGAATGAGAATCAGTATTGTGATTTTATGTTTTATTTCGTTTTCCTGTTTTGCACAACAGGAAAAAAGAGGCACTATCAAAGTCCGGAAAGTAGAAACAGACACACTTCACCGGCTGAAAGGCAAAGTATATTTACCTTCACAATTATCAGAAGCGGAAAAGCCAAAGTACCCGGGAGGGTCAAAAGCCATGGAGGATTTTATAATAGCGAATACCAAATTGCCGGATGGAATAATGCCCGGTTATAGCGATATTTGCAATCTAACCTTTATTATCAATGCAGACGGGACGATCTCTGATATTAAGTTCATTCGCGGTTTTAAAAATTGCCTGCCATGTGATCAGGAAGTAATACGTGTGCTTGGCCTGATGCCGAAATGGATCCCCGGCAAAATAGGAGGGACAAATATACGTGTGTTGCATGAGTATTCGTCTGGTTTTGCTGTTCCTAAATGAAAAGAAGGAAATTTTGCACCTGTTTTTGATAAACAGATTCCGGGTCGGCGCCCGGGATGACATACTAAACAAGATCGTTCCCCGATATAGCAAACACAGCAACTTTAAACTTTTGAACTTTAAACATTGAACTTTTTTCCAATAACCTGTATCTTTCCAAAACCATTTCGTTATAAGATCGAAAACACGGTAAAAAGAGTATATGCTACAAACATCAAAATACCATGCAACAGCAACAGACCTGGCCAATGAACAGCAGGTGGTTGAGGCTGCGAAAAAGGATCCTGCCCGTTTTGCCGCATTGTATGATAAATATTACGAGCAGATCTTCCGCTTCATTTATCAGCGGGTGGACGATAAAGAGCAGGCTTTTGATGCAACGCAGCAAACATTTTTAAAAGCCATGAACAGCCTGCACAAATATGAATACCGCGGCGTGCCGTTTGCTTCCTGGCTTTACAGGATCGCTTCGAGCGAGGTCAATAACTTATTCAGGGCGCAAAAAGCGCAGCGGACTGTGAATGTGGAATCGGTGAATGTGTATAACATCATTGAAGAGATCCAGGAAAGCAAGATCGATCAGTACCATGATAAAATTGTGGACATCATCAGCGAATTGCCTGAAAATGAATTGCAGCTGATCGAGATGCGCTTTTTTGAAAAACGCTCTTTTAAAGAGATCGGCGAAATCCTGGAAATGACCGAAAACAATGCAAAAGTGAAAACATACCGGATTTTGGACAAGCTGAAAAAAATGATAAAATAGTTTAGTTCTTAAAACCGCATAAAATTTGAATAAATAATTACCCAGATGAAAAGGAAAATTAACATAAACCGTCCAGGGATCAGCTCCGAAGAAATTGCGAAGCAGAAGAACTTTGATTCGGTTTTGAAGAATAATAGCATGCACGTGGGGCCAAAATCATTGCTGAAAAAGCCCTGGTTTTTGTCGGGGGTGGTGGTTGCTACCATTGCTGTGATCGCAACAGTGGTGCTGCTCAACCAAAAGCCCAAAACAGTTGCTGCCGGACAGCCTGCAGCAACAGCCAACGATGCCGCACAGGAAGCTTTTTACAAGGCAGAGGAAGCAAAACCCTGTATCGCACCGCCAATAAAAGGCTTGAATGTTCCCTATACCGTTTTCAGGGTAAATGCCCAAAAAGGCGCTGTGCTTGATTTTAAAACCGGCTCTAAATTAACGGTTCCCAAAGATGCATTTACAGATACAAACGGTAATCCCGTAAAAGGTGATGTAGAGCTGCGTTACCGCGAATTCCACGATCCTGCCGACTTTTTTGTTTCCGGGATCCCAATGACCTACGACAGTGCCGGTGTAAGATACCAGTTTGAATCGGCAGGAATGATGGAAATGCTGGCTTACAAGGATGGAAAACCGGTAAACATGGCGCCCGGAAAAACGATCAATGTAGAACTGGCATCGGATTATAAAGGAGATGAATACAATTTGTACAAGCTGGATACGGTAAAAAATAACTGGTCGTGTTTAGGAAAAGATAAAGTGGTGGCCGCTTCCAAACCAAAGAATACAGCGAAACCGGATTCTGTTAAAATGCAAACCGTAGCTCAGACACCGGAATACAAAAAAATAGAAACACAAAAAACAGAAGCAAAAACAGTAAAGGAAACGCAGATTGCAGCATTACCAAAACCAGGGCCGGAACCGCAAAAACCACAACCGGTTAAAAAAGGCAGGCCTACTTTTAACCTGGATGTGGACACAAAAGATTTCCCTGAATTTGCAGTTTACAACGGTTTGTTATTTGAAGTGGGAGAGGAGAATAAAAATTTCAGCAGTGAGATATATAATGTAAAGTGGGAAGATACTAAGATCACCGAAGGAAACATCAAAGGAAAAAATTACATCCTGAGCCTGCAAAAAGGAAAACAAAAAGTAGAGCTGGTGGTGTATCCTGTATTTGAAGGCAAAAACTACGAAACAGCACTGAAAGAATTCCAGGGCAAATTTGATAAATACAACACCTTGCTGACCAGGCGTCTTGCTGATGAAAAAAAGATTGAGGACGAATACCAGGCAAAATTACTCGCATTCAAAGAAGAGCAGGATGCACTTGAACGCAAATGGAAAAAACAAATGGACGACCGCCTGGCAGCTATGACAACGGAAGAAAAAGTAATGCGAGTATTCACAATGAGCAGCTTCGGTGTATTTAATTGCGATGTTCCGGGGAAATATCCGAAAGGTGTATTGTGCAATGCAAAGCTTGCCAATGAAAATAACGCGAACCTGATGTGTTATGATATTTACCTGGTAGACAAGCACAAAAATGGTTTGTTCACCTATTATAAAAATCCGGTTGCTAATTTTTCATTCGATCCTAACTCCGTGAACATGCTCTGGACGGTGGAAAATGGAAAACTGTATTACCTGAAACCGGAAGATTTTGCCTCCATTAAAAACGGCGATCAGCTGATAAAAATGAACAGGGTGGAGCAGAGCTTTAAAACAGTGGATGAAATGAAAGCGTTTTTTGCTTTGTGAAAAATTATATAAAAAATTTCTTGTTTGTTTGTGTTTGTAGAGTGATTCATGCCGGTTTTATTGGTTCGTAAAGCCGGCATGATTTATTTTTTTGTATGGAAATAAAAAATAAAATAAATACCTTGATTGTTTTACTGTTCAGCCTGAGCGTTACTGTTGCTCAGGCTCAGGATAGCACGGAAACACACGGGACCATTACAATTAAAAAACAACCATCCGGGCAAGTATACATTAAAGCTTCTGCAAGATATTTTAATTACGAATACCCCGCAAATTCGAACATGAATGGGCGCGCACCGCAAACATTTCAGCCTTTTCCCGTAGTGGAAGGCCATGCATTCCCCTTTAATTATTCCACTTTTTTTTACGAAAAATTTAAAGGAATAAAAATCGACCTTCACCAAAAAGAAACAGACACCATACAAATTTATGTGAAGGCGAAGTATAACGGAAAAGTGGCATTCAAAAATGTTTCCAAAGTGCCAGGTACAGGTATGGATGACGGCGCTCCGATCTCTTATGATCCGAACGATTTGGGTTTAAACTGCATGCGTTTTTTAACAGAGATAAAAGAATGGTATCCCGCGTATTTTATTTTACCGAAAAAAGAAAAATTCAAAAAACAAACCGTCATCGTGCCTTACCAGGAAAAAGTTAATTGTGATGGGATCATTACCATTATTTTTTCTACTGTTCCGTTTGATGAGGATTGATAAATCATCAACAGGCATTTTTCTTGTTCCGGTAGCTACCGGAACCGCTCGAAATGACATTTTTAATTATGATTGTTGTTTAGCGGTAAAATTGGTGCATCAGTAACTCCCAAGCCATCCGGTAATTTTTTTATCTTTAGCCTTCAAATCTGCCGGATGCGACTTTTAAAAAACAAAAAAATTTATTTCCTGCTTTCATTCATCGAAGGAGGCGCCGTAATGGCTGCCGAATTACTGGGCGCCAAAATGCTGGCCCCGTATTTCGGGTCCTCGCTGTACGTTTGGGCAAGTGTATTGGCCATCACATTGGGCGGACTTGCGGCAGGCTATTTTACAGGAGGCATCCTGTCTTATAAAAGTAAAAATCCACTGGCTTTATTTTATGTGTTGTTAGCAGCCGCTGCATTTACCGTACTGATGCCATTTTCCTCGAGGCTTATTTTATGGGCGGTAGGGATGCACAGCCTCATTCCATCCGTAATCGTATCTTCAACGTGCATTTTATTTCCGCCGGTGTTTATGATGGGAATGGTTTCCCCGCTCATCATCCGCGCCATTACAACAGAGCTGGAGCAAGCCGGTAGAGCTGCTGGCGCCATTTACGCGATCTCCACACTGGGCGGTATCATTGCTACATTTTCATTTGGATTTTATATCATCCCTGCGTTCGGCCTCACCGTTCCGGCAATTGCAACCGGGATAATACTCGCATTTATACCACTGATCATTATTTTAAAACACAAACAAACCGGCAAAGCGCTGGGCTTTGTGGTACTTTGTGCATGGGCATTTTCGGCGGCATCATTTAAACCGGCTTCCTCCGTCATCAGACTCGTATACACTTCCGAAGGGTTGCTGGGGCAGATTATGGTGCTGGATTATCCGCATTACAACAAGCAGCAAAAAATAAACGGGCACAGTCGCTGGCTGTTTGTAAACCGCATTTCACAAACTATGTACGATTCCTTAGCCGATGAAAATAACAAAGAGGAAAAATATTTTACCTACGTATACCGCATTGCAGATTTCGCGGATTCCATGCCGAAAAATGCAAACATATTATTGATGGGATTAGGTGGCGGAAGCGTTGCCAAATGCCTGATCGAAAAAGGATTTAATGTGGATGTATGCGAACTCGATGAGCGCATTGCCATGGTGGCGAAAAAATATTTTTACCTGGATGATCGTGCACACATTACCGTGGATGATGCAAGGCATTACATCAAAACCTGCAAAAAAAAATACGACCTTATTGTGTTTGATACGTTCCGCGGTGAGGATCCACCCAATCATGTATTTACCGAAGAATCACTGGAGGAAACAAAAAAAATATTGAACCGCGGCGGCACGCTGCTTGTAAACAGTTTGGGCTATATTGATGGCAATGCCGGCCGTTCCATGCGCTCCATCTATAAAACATTTATTGCTGCCGGTTTCAATACCGAAATTTTACCTACTGATCCCGATCCCAATCAGCGCAATTTATTGTTTTATGCTTCCCTGCAAAACGTAAAACCGCTGCCGGGCTTTATTCCCAAAAATCAAATTGTATTGAACGATGCCGTGGTATTGAAAGATGAGTACCCTATCCTCGACCTTTTAAATGCAGAAGCTGCAAAACGCTGGCGTTTACTGGCTATTGGCAGCTTTAACAGCGATATCAACCAGCGTTCGCTGCCGGTTTTTAAGTAGGTCTTGTTGTGGAAAATATTGTTTTTGCAATAATTATAAATAATACTGTCATCCCGCACTTGTTGCGGGATCGGTTAATTAAATACTACAAACATTTACGGGATCCCGCAACAAGTGCGGGATGACTGCTCGGGAGAATATTCCTGTTTCTATACCAGCATTCTATATAATATAACCTTCAATTAAAACCCAACATTAACGCCTACGCGGATGATCGGGTTGGTGTAAGGCGTGTATACCGATTCGGTAAAATTATAAAGGATCATGGCAACAAGCGAAGCATGCGCACCAATTGGTTGCATATAGCCACCGCCGCCCAAAATGCTTTCAACATCCACTCTGCGGGCTTGAAAATCAAATGCTTCCAGATTCAGGTATTCGTATTCGGCATAACCGAATAAATAACTGTTGAACATATAACGCCCGAAAATACGCCCGCCATACACGCTCGTTTCAAAGTTATACAGCTTATCATTATAGTGATAGTATTGATAAGTAACGCCAACGCCACCCGCTATTTTATCTGTAAATTTATAACCTACCAGCGGTGAAACCTCAAAAAAAGTAATGGTACCAAACTGCGCACCAATGTTGCCGCCCGTGAAGATGCGGTCGATGATGCGATCCTTTGGCGGATGTTTCCGGAACATGGTGCTATCCTGCGCAACCGCATGAAAAGCGATAAATGCCAGCCAGCCAGCCAGTTTTATCTTTAAAATAAATTTAGATGTCATTCCCTGTAAAGTTAGCAAAAAAATCCCTTTCTTTGAATTCCTATACTAAACGGATTTTGCTGTATGAATATTATTGTAACAGGTGCCAGCAGGGGAATTGGTTATGAACTGGTAAAGTTATTAAGTGCCGGTGCCGGTAATACGGTTATTGCCATTGCCCGGTCTGCCGAAAAACTGGAACAGCTAAAGCGCGATTGCCTTTCTGTGAATGACGCTTCTGATGTAATCCCGGTAGTGTGTGATCTGAATGATGAGCAAGCCGTATCGGCGCTTCCCGCGATGATATCCCGTTACGTTCCCGTGATCAATATCCTCATCAATAATGCCGGCGCTATTGTCAATAAGCCGTTTATGGACATTACTTCTGCCGATCTTCAAAAAGTATACACTGTAAATGTATTTTCAACGGTGCGTTTGATCCAGCAGGTAATCCCCCTGATGGATAAAAAACAAAGGTCACACATTATTAATATAAGCAGCATGGGCGGTTACCAGGGCAGCGCAAAATTTGCCGGCTTATCGGCATACAGTTCCAGCAAAGCCGCATTGGCCTGCCTTACCGAATGCCTTGCAGAGGAATTTAAAGATTCAGCCATTTCTTTTAATTGCCTGGCGCTGGGTGCCGCGCAAACCGAAATGCTGGAAGAAGCATTTCCGGGTTACATCGCACCATTATCCGCCTTACAAATGGCAACATTTATAGCTGATTTTTCACTAACAGCACATAATTTCATGAATGGCAAAATAGTACCAGTCTCTATGAGCACGCCCTGATCCGCTGATTTTTTTAAACATAAATAGCTTATATTCGTAACCAAATAAATAATAATTCGTAGAACGCTTCGTGTGTTTTCACAAACAACTGCTACACCTCAAACTAAATTCTACTTTATGAGAAAAATTTTTACGCTCTTTTCCCTACTACTTATTGGCAACATTGCACTGGCTCAGAACGATCTCAGTGTTACCGCCATTACAGCTCCGGTTTCGGGATGTGCATTAACAGCAACCCAGAACGTTACCATCAAAATCTTTAACTTTGGGCCTACGTTGCCTGCCGGAACTACTTTTAATGCGAGTTATACCGTTAATGCCGGTGCACCGGTAACAGAATTGATCGCATTGGCAAGTCCAATGACGTCCAATTCAACGTTAACCTACACTTTTACAACGCAGGCCAACCTGAGCACTCCAGGTACTTATACCTTTACTGCAACAGTTTCCATTGCCGGAGATATAAGTCCTGCTAACGATGCTTTTACAGGTTATTCGGTTGTCAATACCGCTCCATCTGTAGGTGGTACGGTGGCAGGCGGTACAAACGTTTGTATCTCGGGGAACAGCGGCGTATTAACGCTTAGCGGAAATACAGGAAGTGTAGTGCGCTGGGAATATTCCACCGATGGCGGAAGCACCTGGATTAATATCTCCAATAACACAACAACACAAAGCTATTTAAATCTTACAGTGCCAACATTGTACCGTGCGCTGGTGCAGAACGGAAGCTGTACAACGGCTTATTCTGCTACCGCTAGCATGACCATTGATCCGGCATCTGTAGGCGGAACGCTGGCAGGATCGGTTACCGTTTGTTCGGGTGTAAATTCCGGGAATATTACATTAGCTGGAAAAACCGGTATCGTGATCCGTTGGGAATTCTCCACCGATGGTGGTGTTACGTGGACAAACGTTGCCAATACAACAACAGCTTTAACATTTAACAACTTAACAACCAGTACCCGTTACCGCGTGCTTGTTCAAAGCGGTAGCTGTTCATCTACTTATTCGGCCGCCGCAAACGTTACCGTTAGCCCGGTTTCGGTAGGAGGTACCATCAGCGGCGGAACAACTGTTTGTAGCGGTAGCAACAGCGGTTCATTAACGCTGGCGGGAAATACCGGAACTGTTTCGAGATGGGAATTTTCCATTAATGGCGGTACTACCTGGTCGAACATTGCCAATACTACTACTTCACAAACGTATACCAACTTAACACAAACTACCTGGTACAGGGCTTTTGTAAAAAGCGGTTCCTGTTCAGCCATTTATTCTTCGATCGACTCGATCGTAGTAACAGCTGCAACTGTTGCGGGTTCGATTACTGCAAGTACAACCGTTTGTAGCGGAAGCAATTCCGGAACGTTAACTTTATCAGGATTTACCGGAACCATCCAGTACTGGGAATTTTCCATCAATGGCGGCGTAACCTATACCAACATTGCAAACACAACAGCTACTCAAAATTATTTAAATCTCACCACCACCACTGTTTACCGCGCGAATGTGAGAAACGGAAGCTGTACAGCTACCAATTCCGGAACCGCTACGATTACCGTTAACCCTGTTTCGGTGGGAGGTACGGTGGCTCCGAATGCAACGGTTTGCAGTGGCAGCAACAGCGGTGTGATTACACTAACCGGCAATACCGGTTCGGTTACCGGCTGGGAATCATCTACCGACGGGATTACCTGGACGCCGATTGCCAATGTGAGCAATACACAAACATATACTAACTTATCGGTAACCACGTATTACCATGCGCTTGTAAAAAGCGGCGTGTGTTCTTCTGCCACTTCTGCCACTGATACCATTACAGTGGATGTGCCTTCGGTAGGCGGCAGCGTTTCTGCAAGCTCCAACGTTTGTTACGGTGTAAACTCCGGAACATTAACGCTAAGCGGCCAAACAGGAAATGTGATCCGCTGGGAATATTCGATTGACGGCGGGATTAACTGGAACCCGATTGCTAACACCACTACAACGTACACTTATGCAAACATTACGCTGACCACCATATACCGTGCGATCGTTCAAAACGGGGTTTGTTCCACAACAGCTTCCGGAACGGCAGTATTAACGGTTGATCCTACTTCTGTAGGTGGTACGATCAGCGGAAGCTCAACAGCCTGTGGGGGATCAAACAATGGTACGCTTAACCTGATCGGTTATGTAGGAGCGGTGCAAAGCTGGGAATCATCCACTGATGGTGGTGCAACCTGGACCAGCATTGCTAATACAACAGCAGCTGAAAATTATACCAATGTATTGATCACTACCATTTATCATGCAATTGTTGCAAGCGGTGTTTGTTCCAGTGATACTTCTGCTACGGCTACGATTACCGTTGACCCTCCTACAGTAGGCGGAACATTAACAATGGATGATACGGTATGTGCTTCTTCCAACTCCGGTACATTAACACTGAGCGGCGAAACCGGTACGATCCAGCACTGGGAATCTTCTACCGATGGCGGTACTACCTGGATCACCATTGCAAATACTACTAACTCTCAAACGTATAATAACTTAGCGGCCACTACTTCATACCGTGTATTTGTAAAAAGCGGTGTGTGTAACGGGCTTACTTCCAATACAGTTACCATTACGGTAGACCCAGTTGCTGTGGGCGGAACAATTGCAGGAAGCACAACAGTTTGTGATACTGTAAATGCAGGTACACTGACACTGAACGGTTCTGTTGGAACAATTCAGAACTGGGAATCATCCACCGATGGTGGAACAACCTGGTCCAGCATTGCCAATACAACTGCCACACAATCCTATACTAATTTATTAACTACAACATGGTACCGCGCGATTGTTGCCAGCGGCTTGTGTGGAAATGATACATCATCAACAGGTACGATCAGCGTAACGCCGAGCATTGGCGGAACATTATCGATGGACGACACCGTTTGTGCAAGCTCCAACTTTGGTACATTAACACTGAGCGGACAATCCGGAACGATCCAGCACTGGGAAACATCTACCGACGGTGGATTGACCTGGCTGACGGTTTCCAATACCAGCGCTTCACAAACGTATTTGAATTTAACAGTAACCACTTCTTACCGCGTGTTTGTACAAAACGGATCATGCAGCGGTGTAACTTCCAATGCAGTAACCATTACGGTGGATCCGATTGCTATAGGCGGAACGGTTACAGGCGGTACTACCGTGTGTGACACGATCAATAGCGGAACATTAACACTTACAGGTTCCAGCGGAACCATCCAGAACTGGGAATCGTCTAACGACGGTGGCCTTACCTGGACCAGTATTGCAAACACAACAACCACACAAACCTATACCAACTTACAGGATACAACCTGGTTCAGAGCCATTGTTTCCGGAGGCTTGTGCGGTAACGACACATCATCGGTTGCTACCATATATGTAAATCCAAGAACAGTAGCAGGAATGATCGCAAGCAGCGATACGGTTTGTATCAGCGGTAACAACGGCGTATTGCATTTAACCGGTTATACCGGAATGGTGCAAAGCTGGTCGGCATCCACTGACGGCGGCTTTAACTGGACAAGCATTGCAAACACCACGGATTCATTAACATATAATAACTTACCGGTTACCACGATCTATTACGCTACTGTAAAAAGCGGATCGTGTAACGCAGATACTTCCATGCATGCGACCATTACGGTAAATCCCCTGGCAATAGGCGGAACGGTTACAGGCGGCACTGCTGTTTGTGATACGATCAACAGCGGTACATTGACACTGACCGGCTCGACCGGAACGGTTCAAAACTGGGAATCATCCATTGATGGCGGCTTAACATGGGTAAGCATTGCTAATACAACCACCACACAAACCTACACCAACTTACAGGATACAACCTGGTTCAGGGCAATCGTAACAAGCGGTGTGTGCGGCATTGATACATCCACTACGGCTACTATTTATGTAAATCCTAAAACAGTGGGCGGTATGGTAATGACGAACGATACGGTTTGTTCGGGAAGCAACAACGGCGTGTTACACCTGACCGGTTATGTGGGAATGATCCAGAACTGGGAAATATCTACCGATGGCGGGTTTAACTGGACTGCGGTATCAAACACAACCGATTCACTGACTTATAATAATTTAACGGTAACCACCATGTACCGTGCAAATGTGAAAAGCGGCATTTGTAATGCAGATACTTCTATGCGTGCGGTGATCACTGTAAACCCTGTATCAGTAGGTGGAAACATTTCCGGCGCGATCGCAGGATGTGAAGGCGCTAACGGCGGAACATTAACATTGGCTGGTTATACCGGCAACATCCAGCAATGGGAATCGTCTATTGATGGCGGACTTACCTGGACGGGTATTGCCAACACAACAGCAACACAAACATACCTGAATTTAACGGTTACAACCTGGTACAGGGCAATGGTGCAAAGCGGTGTTTGCTCGGCCGACAGCTCAGCTGCAGCTACGGTAACCGTTTATCCAAAACCGGTAGCAGTTGCTACAGCAGATACGGTTTGTATGGGTAACGTTACCACATTCGTAAACAGTTCCACTATTACTTCGGGAACTATCCAGTTTAACCAGTGGGATTTTGGTGACGGCAACAATTCATTGTCGCTGAACCCTACACATGCCTACACTACTTCGGGTACATTTGCAGCAAGCTTATTAACAACATCCAATTTAGGCTGCCAGGATACGGCAAACGTAACCGTACTGGTAAATGCATTGCCGGATAATACGGTAACTGCCAGCGGCCCGTTGCAATATTGCGCAGGCGGAAGCTTAACATTAACAGCAGCAAGCGGGTACGATTACATGTGGACCACCTCGGATACCACACAAAGCATCACGATCCCGGCCACTGTTACATCAGGTACACATACCTATGTGGTGATTGTAACAGATACACTTACGGGTTGTTCTTCTTCAGGACTTACAACAGTAGATGTACTGGATTCACCGGTGGTGTTTGCAGGAAATGATACCACACTTAGCTTAGGCAGTTCATTCGGATTAAATGCAAGCGGAGTGCCGGTGGTAAGCTGGGCATGGACACCGAATACAGGACTGAACAGCGCTACTGTTTCTAACCCGGTTGCAAGCCCTGTGGTAACTACAACTTATATGGTAACAGGTACGTCGTCCAACGGTTGTTCGGATACGGATTCAATCACTATAACGGTAATTACCGATTACAATGTTGGCATCTCCAACATTATGACACCGAACGGTGACGGTTACAACGACCGCTGGATCATCCAGAATGTAGAAAATTATCCAAACACAAAAGTGATCGTGGTGAACAGGGAAGGACAAGTGGTGTTCTCTTCCGATTCGTATGATAACAATTGGGATGGAACCAACACATACGGAAAAGCGCTGACGGATGGAACGTATTATTATATTGTTCAGATCCCGGGAAGTGAAAAGCTTTACAAAGGAGCAATCACTATTCTAAGAGAAGGAAAATAATAATAAGACATTTTTGTACTACTAACATTCAGAAAACATTATCCTATGAGGAAATTAAATATAACAGCAGCACTATTTTTACTTACGGTTTCAGCGTTTGCGCAACAATTGCCACTCAGCAGCCAGTATTATACAAATATGTTTGTGACCAATCCTGCATTTACAGGAGCAACGGACGAGAACACACATGCATTTTTAACGCACCGTTCCCAGTGGATCGGGATTGCCGGCGGGCCGCAAACCAGCTATTTAACTGTGGATGGCCCGATCCAATCGCGGAACATCGGTTTGGGCTTAAAATTATATTCGGATGTAACGGATATTACCAGCAGGATGGGCGCTATGGCGAATTATTCCTATAAGCTGAAGATCAACGATGACATGAATTTGTTATTCGGTGTTGCAGCAGGGATTTTGAATAACCGCATTGATTTTTCGAAAGCGATTGTGCGCGATACCGATGATCCGTTCCTGTTTACACAGCCGCAAAATAAAACCGTATTCAGCGCTGATTTTGGTTTGGGTTACAACTGGAAAAAATTACAGGTTGGTTTTTGCATCCCGCAATTATTGGGTAATAATATCCAGTATAAAACCACTGCAGGTGATAACAGCTACTTTAATTTAGCGCGTCATTACCAGGGATCAATTAAATATGTATTTGATGTAATCAAGGACAAAGAGATCACTGCTTATCCGCTGATCATGGTGCGTGGTGTACAAGGCGCACCGATCCAATACGACATCAACGGTGTACTGGACTGGAAAAAAATGGGCTGGGTGGGCATTACTTATCATAGCAATGATGCGGTTGCAGCAAGCATTGGCGTGCGTTACAAAAACCTGGCTGTTGGATATGCATACGATTTTGGCATCAGCAAGATCAGGTCATACACCGGCTCCACTTCCGAATTTTTATTGAGCTATACCTTTGGCGGTAACAAACACGATGAGCCGGTAGCTGCAAAAGAAGAGCCGAAAGATACGCTGACACTGGCATTACTGCAAAAATTGAAAACCGATGCTGACAGCAATAAAGCACAATTGGACCGTATGAAAGCAGAGCTTACCAAATTGAAAAACGGTGCGGGAAGCGGTGGAGATAAAACAGAAAGCTTAACGGAAAATTTAATGCGTACTGCATCCAGCAACGACTTTGTGGATGAAAACGGAATGGGATTAACATCCGGTTTTTATGTGGTGATCGGTACATTCAGCAGCAAAGAAAATGCAAATAAATTTAAACAGGCTAACCTGATCAAAGGGTATAACCAAACACAAACGATCCAGAACCACAAAACGAAAGTGTATTATGTGTATGTGTTGAGAGCAGATAAACAAGCGGATGCGGAAGCAGAACAGACAAAATACAAAACAGAATACCCGGATGTGTGGATCCAGCAATTAGAATAATTTTTAAATAATGTAAATGAAATCCCCAATTTTAAAGATTGGGGATTTTTTGTAATTGGTAAATGATGAAGATGAGGTGTTTTTTTAGCTTTATGATACTGCTTATTGCTGTAAATGCATCAGCACAAAAGCTGAATACCGGAATGGCAGCTGCGTTCAATAAATTTCAGAAGGAGCTGGGGAATTACCGGTTGCAATTAAAGTCAGATAGCATACTGTACGCTACCCAAATCGGGGTTGTAGCTATGTGTGATCAGTATGTATTGCAATGGAAAGAAACAGAAAATAATGGTGTGAATGGAGCCGTGCAGGCGCAAAAAGAAAATTTTTGCGCAGACTGGAGGTATTTTGAAAGACAAAACAAAAAAATGAGCGGCATGTCCGGGAAGAACGAAAGCGTGTATGGCATGTGGGATTATCATGGAGAATATGTGGGTGCCCGGTATATAATTGTAACCGGCAATGCGGCTGTGAATTCGATCAGGAGAGAAGTGTATTATTATGTGAGGAAAGGATGAGAGAAAACGGAATCGAAACAGCGCGCCTGGAAGCAATGGACAATTCGAAATTAATTGACATTGTAAAAAATCACAGGCAATATGGTTATGACGATGCACTGCGGAATACTGCGCTGGCGATCCTCGAAACCCGCGGCATCCAGCAGGATGAATTAAAACTGACTGGCAATTTTTCCAACTATAGATACGATAAAGCAGCGGATTTGGCTAAAGCGTTTTTTGTCAACTCGCGCCGGACGTTTATTTTTTATGCGATCAGCATATTAGTTCCGGCTTTCTATATTATTATTCCGATTCCTATTCAACTATTTATTATATGTTATCTGTTGAGTGTTATTTTATTCTGTGTTTTTTTAATAAAATCATTGATCAGCAGGAATGATTTTTACAAGGCGATTCATAAAGAATTAGGTTCCGGCGATTACCTGATTTATTTAATGACAGGAATTTCGATCTACCTGTTCATGTATTTTTATTACAAAAACGAAATAAAAGAGGAACTGAAAGGAATGAATTAGCGCATACTTACACAGCAAACTTTGAACCTTCAACCTTGAACTTCTTTTTTCTGCACACAACAAAAACTTCCGAAATCGAGCTTTCGGATTCCGCATTACCTTGGATATTCCACGCGTACATGGTACATGTTCATTAACTTTTTCTTGAAGATCTTTTTCAGCGTGTTAATGTCTTTGAAGGTAATATCTGCATTGGCAAATTGATTTTGTTCAATTTGCGTGTTGATGATCTTTTCTACCAAAATATCAATGCTTTCGGCATCGTATTTTTTTAAGCTGCGGGAAGCGGCTTCCACCGAATCGGCCATCATGAGCACGGCCGTTTCCTTTGAAAAAGGGATAGGGCCGGGATAATGGAATTTACTTTCGTCGATCACTTCATCCGGGAATGCATTTTTAAATGAGCGGTAAAAAAAGCCGGTGATGCTGGTACCGTGATGGGTCCGGATAAAATCAATAATTGGTTCGGGCAGGTTGTTTTTTTTCGCGATCTCAATTCCCTTGATCACGTGTGAGATAATAATGGCGGCACTTTCGTCGAAGCTCAGGTCTTCATGCGGGTTGATCCCATTTACCTGGTTCTCGATAAAAAACATGGGCATTTCCATTTTTCCGAGATCGTGGTACAAAGCGCCGGTACGCACCAGCAGCGAGTTTCCGCCGATCTTGTAAATGGCTTCTTCGGCAAGATTGGCAACCTGCAACGAATGTTGAAAAGTTCCCGGAGCGCGGGAAGCCAGTTCACGCAGGAGTTTTCGGTTGGTATCGGATAATTCCAATAAGGAAACATCGGAGGTAAATCCGAAAATCTTTTCGAAAATAAAAATAAGCGGGTAAGAAAACAAAGTGAGCAATGCGCTGATGCCGAACCATGCAAAATCATTGAGCGTGATCACATCGCTGCCGCCTTCCTGTATGATCGTAAGCCCGACATAAGCGACACTGTATGTTAAGAAAATCAGTGCAGAGGAAATAAAGATCTGGGAACGGTTCCGCATATTCACGATGCTGAAGATCGCCACCATTCCGCCCAGCAGCTGAATGAATGCAAACTCGAAACGGTTGAGCGCCATCACCGAGATCATAAGCACGGTAACTATGTGTACAAACAGGGCCACACGCGTATCGTAAAACGCGCGCGTAATGATGGGCAGGATACAGAAAGGCAAGATGTAAATGCTGAAGGATTGTGTATTGTTTACCGATAAGCGCGCCATCAATACCTGTAAAATAACGAGGATCAGGATAAAAGTCACCTTTGCGTTATCTGTATAAATATCGCGCCTGAAAAAGGCAAGAAAAGCCCCTAACACGCCAATACAAATGATGGCAATGATGAGTTGTCCCAGCAGGATAAACAAATAATTGCCGTTCACGTTGGATTGTTCTTCATATACTGATTTCAGAGACTCCAGGATCTGAAATTTTTGCGCATCTATGATCTCGCCTTTTGATACAATGCTTTGGTCTTTTAAAATAATATCCCGCGAAGGGTTAATATCGCTGATAGCTTGTTTGAGCACTTTATCTGTGGTGGCCTTGTCGTAAAAAATATTGTGTGCAATGGCATTTTCCAGCAATGGCAATGCAGTTATTTTATCAACATTTACCGGCGCTTTTAACAGCTGGCGCTGGATGTAATCGAATGCTGATTTAACTGTAAAAAAATTATTAAGATCGTGCTCTTCTGCCACATTGTTGTATAGTACATACACCGAGTAATCGACGGGCTTATTTTCAAGCGCATCAGCCGGTTCAACAATTCCTTTTGCATATATGCTATCGATGAGCGCATCGCCGAAGGTGGTTGTTTTTTCCTTCGAAAAGTTTTTATTCTTTTTGTTCCAGGTAGCATCCAGGGATAATTCGTAGGTTGATTTTTTTGCCTTCCCGATCTCCTGGTCAAAGCGGAGGTATGGTTTCGAATTTTTGACCAGTTCCGATTTTTCATTCGCCAGTTCCTCTCTCGATTTTTTGATTGCAAAATCAAAAGGCGCAATCAGGTCTTCATGAAACCAGGGCTTGCCTTTTAGATTCTGAAATTCGTATTTGAACTTGCCTTGTTTCGGGAAAATGTAAACAACGGCCAGCACGGCAATAAAAAACAGGATGCCTTTGTAAATTTCAGGATAACTGTGGCGGATGAAGGAAATGATCTTTTTCAAGTAAAACAATGTTTTGTTAAGCGAAATTAACCAATAAAATTGACATTTATTAAGGATTTTGGAATAAGAATGAAGGATTTAGGATTATGCGCTCCCCATGCTAGCAGATGATAAATTTAGAACGAAGGGGCTATAATTTAGCATTTTTCCAAGATAGTATTTTAGGATTTATTTCGTTAAATTTGAGCTCTCTAAAACAAAAACAAAAAAATTGTATTTAATAAAATAAAATCAAAAAAATAATTATGAAAGAAGTTTACATTATTTCGGCGGTAAGAACTCCAATGGGTAGTTTTGGCGGTGCATTGGCAGGGATTTCTGCAACAAAATTAGGCGCAATCGCTATCAAAGGTGCAGTGGCAAAAGCCGGTATAGATCCAAAAGAAGTGCAGGAAGTATTTATGGGAAGTGTAATGCAGGCTAACCTAGGGCAGGCTCCGGCACGCCAGGCGGCAATTTTTGCAGGCTTACCGAATACGGTGATCGCAACTACAGTAAATAAAGTATGTGCATCCGGAATGAAATCGATCATGCTGGGTGCGCAAAGCATTATGTGCGGTGATGCAGATGTAGTGGTAGCAGGCGGAATGGAGAACATGAGCCAGGTGCCTTTTTATTCGGAGAATTTACGCTGGGGAAATAAATACGGAAATGTGAGTATGATTGATGGTTTGGCAAAAGACGGATTAACCGATGTGTACAACAACTATGCGATGGGGAATGCATCTGATTTGTGTGCAAAAGAATGCAACATCTCGCGCGAGCAACAGGATGAATTTGCGATCCAATCCTATAAACGCGCACAGGCAGCCTGGGCAGAAGGCAAATTTGATGAGGAGATCGTACCGGTGGAAATCCCACAACGTAAAGGCGATCCGATCATCATGAAAGAAGATGAAGAATATAAAAACGTACGTTTTGATAAAATCCCTGAATTAAAGCCTGCATTTTCAAAAGAAGGAACGGCAACGGCAGCCAATTCATCCACGATGAACGACGGTGCAGCAGCATTGGTGCTGATGAGCAAAGAAAAAGCAGAAAAACTAGGATTGAAGCCGATCGCGGTTATCCGCGGCTTTGCAGATGCAGCACATGCACCTGAATGGTTCACAACCGCACCTTCACTGGCGGTTCCAAAAGCAATCTCTAAAGCAGGATTAACGGTTGGCGATATCGATTATTTTGAATTGAACGAGGCCTTTTCGACTGTAGGAATTGTGAATACGCAAAAAATGAAGCTGGATGCAAACATCGTGAATGTAAACGGTGGAGCGGTTGCATTGGGCCATCCATTAGGATGCTCCGGCGCACGCATCGTGGTAACACTGATCCATATATTGAAACAAAACCAGGCAAAATACGGTGCAGCCGGAATTTGTAATGGCGGCGGCGGCGCAAGTGCGCTGGTTGTTGAAGCAGTATAGATTTTTGATATTGGATGTTGGATGTTAGACTGTGTATAAAATAGTTAAGCGTTCAACATCCGATTTCCAATCTTGATTAATATTTCTTTAAACATAGTCCAATATCTAACATCCAAAAATCTAACATCCGCCATGTTTGGAGTTTGTAATTTAAGCATCGTGCCTTGCCGCAGGGAAGCATCTGACAGAAGTGAGATGGTGACACAGCTTTTGTTCGGAGATCACTTTGAAGTGCTGGAAACGCAGGGAAGCTGGTGCCGCGTTAAAACGGCGTATGATGGCTATGAATGCTGGATCGACAAAAAACAATTCCTGCCAATACAACAACCTACCTTTGATCTTTTAAATGTTTCCGAATTGTTTTGCGCTAATGAACTGGTGCAGATCATGACGGATAACGGCACTAAACAAATGTTCCCGGTGGTGATCGGCAGCACGCTTCCTAATTTTGATAATGGCGAATGCCCGGTGGAAAATTCGAGCTTCACGTATGATGGCGCTTACATTACAGGCACTTTACCGTTCACAAAAATGGGAATCATTGAAATGGCGATGATGTACCTGAATGCTCCCTATTTATGGGGCGGTAAAACACCTTTCGGGATCGATTGCAGCGGTTTTACGCAGATGGTTTACAAGCTCAACGGGATTAAATTATTGCGTGATGCTTATCAGCAGGCGGAACAAGGCGAAACATTGAGCTTTGTGGAAGAGGCGGAAACCGGCGACCTTGCTTTTTTTGATAACGACGAAGGCCGCATCGTGCATGTAGGAATTGTGATGGACAATAATAAGATCATTCATGCTTCCGGTAAGGTCCGCGTTGACGGCTTTGATCATCACGGGATTTTTAATAATGAGAAAAAGGATTATTCTCATAAATTGCGTTTACTCAAGCGGATCGTATAAAACTACCTGGCGTTTCTTGTGCTTAATTCGCGCAGCCTACCAATAAGCCATGACGAATTAACGATCGAACTACATTTTAATATCAACCTTTTCTCCTAAAAAATGCGGTTCCTTATGGAGCACATATAAATCCAGCACCGCTTTGCATTTTGCAAAATATTCGCGGATGGAAGTCCGGATGCTGTAACCGGCAGCAACATCTTTGGTCGCAAACCCTAATGCATTCATTTTATAATAATTGGCAATGAACAAGGCGCGCTCATCGTGGAATTCCTGCGAGATAATGATCACATCGCTTTGTCCGAAAACCTTCAGGCAGCGCAATACAGAATCGAGCGTACGGAATCCTGCAAAATCAAGAGTGATGCAGCTATCAGGCACACCGCCCAGTACAAGCGCATCATGCATGTCGGTTGTTTCATCGTAATCGGTATGTGAATTGTCGCCGCTCACAATGATGTGTTTTATTTTACCTTCTTTGAAAAGCGCAACAGCAGCTTCTATCCGGTATATAAAAAATAAATTAGGCTTGCCGTAGCGGTTGAGCTTATTGGTTCCCAGTACCAATCCTACTTTACGCGCTTCAATCTTTGTTACATCATCAAAGATCTGCGCTTTGGTGCTGCGAATGATCCAGATATTGCAAATGATCAAAAAAATAGTGCAGAGAAGAAGGATGATCCCGGTGATCTTTCCGAGTTTTTTGTAATTGAGATTTTTAAGAAAGTTCAAAGTTCAAAAGTTTAAAGTTTGCCTGGCGCCTACGATTAATTAGTTTAAATTTTGCTTGCGCAAATGCGATGTTTGAAAAAAGTTTAACGTTTACAATATGCAGATGTTGTGTTCGCTATGAAAATGAGATCATCATCTTCGCGGGTCTGTTTATTTTGGAAATAATTCTACACAGGACTTTAAACTTTGAACTGTTTTTATTTATTAATAAACAAATCCAGCAGTACAAACATTGCAAATACCACGCTTGCAATCCCGTTGGTGGTTGCAAATGCAAAGGTTACTTTGCTCAGGTCGTTTGGTTTTACAAGGCGGTGCTGATAAATCAGTAAGCCGCAAAAAAAGCATACTCCTATCCAGTAAGAAATGCTGAAATGAGCATATACGCCTGCATAGATTACGCAGGACGCGCTAAAAATATGAAGAATGGTGGAGAACATCAATGCTTCTTTTTTTCCAAGCCAGGCAGGAATGGATTTTAAATTTTTTGATTTATCAAATTCTTCATCCTGCAATGCATAAATAATATCAAAACCGCTTACCCAGAATAATACTGCAAATGAAAAAAACAAAGGCAACCATGCAAATGCCCCGGTTACGGCAAGATAAGCGCCAATGGGAGCAAGCGATAAGCCAATACCTAATATCAAATGGCACAATGCCGTAAATCTTTTTGTTAAGCTATAACCTAAGATGACTGCCAGTGCAATCGGCGATAAATAAAAACAAAGCGTATTGATAAAAAAAGTAGTGGCGATAAATGCCAGGCAATTAATAATTACAAATAACAGCGCCGACATTGGCTTTACAACTCCTGCCGGGATTTCGCGCCCCGCAGTGCGTGCATTTTGCGCATCGATCTTGCGATCAATGAAACGGTTAAAACCCATAGCTGCACTCCGTGCGAATACCATGCAGAGGATCACCAGACCGAAAAGCTTAATATCAAATTTTGCGGGTGTAAATGTGATCGCTAAAAAATAACCAATGATGGCAAAAGGCAATGCAAAAATGGTGTGGCTGAAAGTAACAAGCGATAAATATTTTTTTATGGTGGAAGAGGAGGCTGTAGAAGGCATTCTGAAAAAATTAGTGATTGATTTTACTGATAATGATAAGTGTGAGCATAAACAATACGGGAACGGAGCTGAGCAGCATCCCGATTACTCCCGGTGTTAATTTTTTTGTACTGATCTCGTTTTTTGTATCAATGAAAATGTAAATGGTGGAAACGATCATTCCGAAAAATCCTGCAATGATGCCGAAAAAAATTGCGATTGGGCATAATAAAGCGGCAATGATGCCAAGCGTGACAGAGGCGTAGCCAATGTATTTTAGTTTCTGTTCCAATTTTTTAATTCAAAGTTTATGTTCGTAAAAAAGCCCTTCGGGAAGCTCAGGGCTGACAATAAATTTATAACCTGATCAAGTTTTTCAAATTATGCACATCAGTGATCTGCACATCGTAAATCAATCCTGCAAAATTACCAATTTTTCCGAGCTTACTTTGTTTCCATCCACGATTAAATTGCAAAAATAAATACCACTTTCCAGGTACATGTTCAATTGCACATTATTGTTGGTAATTGCCACTATTTTAACCACTTGCCCTACGGTATTGTATATTTTCAGCTCTGCTTTATGATCCGCCTGGAGGTTATCAAACCGGATGTTCAGCGCATTGCCGGAATAAGCCGGATTGGGGAATACCGTCATTGAAAACGGTTTTGCAACCGGAGTGGTTACACCGGCATGTACACAACCCTGTAAGGCGCCAAAGGCATTTGCTTTTCCATAGCCCCAGTTATTATCGGGCAAACCGCTACCGGTAAAGCTATCCTGGCTGGCGGAGCATAAAATATCGTTTTTTAGTTCCGCAGCGGTCGCGGCCGGATTTTTTTGCAAATACAAGGCTGCAATTCCGGCTACACCGGGTGCCGAGTGCGAAGTACCACCATCACGGACATGAAAACCGCCCTGTGCCAACGCATCCGGGAA
>OLLL01000135.1_pt1 | contig 132857 bp, 109 predicted proteins | sample 1604541 | NCBI WGS metagenome assembly OLLL01 (sample SAMEA104055722, study PRJEB20765) | soil metagenome | isolation source: soil
GTTATACCGGTATTTCCTGTGGCACCAGCAATACCTGTACTTCCTGTATTACCCGTTGCACCAATCGTTCCCGTTGATCCGGTTACACCTGTATTTCCTGTGGCACCTGCTAAACCTGTATTACCGGTCGCACCTGTATTACCTACAATCCCTGTGGCACCAGTTGCACCATCAGCGCCACTATTCCCGGTAGCGCCGGTTGAACCGGCACCTGTTGGGCCGGTTAAGCCTGTAGCACCGGTTATACCTGTTGACCCATACAATACGCTGGTAATAACGCTTGAGCTGCCTCCATAAGTGATTGTTAATGTTCCATCTCCATTGTCTATAATCGCAGTAATTGCTGCGCCGGTTGCACCAGTCGATCCGGTTGCACCATCAATCCCTGTTGGACCAGTTGCGCCTCCAGGCCCAGCTACCGTTGACGCGGCACCTGTTGCGCCTGTCGCTCCGGTTGCACCATCAGCACCTGTTGCACCTGTAAAACCTACAGGCCCTGCTACTGTTGATGCAGCTCCGGTTGCACCGGTAACGCCCGTTGTGCCTGTAACACCTGTTGGTCCGGCTATGGTTGACGCAGCTCCGGTTGCACCGGTTGCTCCTGTTAAACCTCCGCCTGCATTGGCTGCATATAATGCGTAAGGAACGCTTTGCATTTGCACGCGTCCCATACTGATAAAGCCGCTTCCGCTGCCATCATCCACCTCTACTTCTAAATAACGCGCTCCACCTGCCCAGTTGATACTGTTAAAACCACTGGTATTGGCACTTCCGATCACGGTTGTAAATAAACCGTATACGTTTGTTGTAATACTTCCTGTATGGGTTTCCTGGAATAAATTGGTACCGCCTGTAACAGCATCCCAAATGGTGAACCGCACATCGATACCCGTGCTGATCACCGGGCCGCCGGAGCTGGTACGGGCCACTGCCTGGTAATTGATTCCCGAAGGTGGCGCCTGGCTAAAACCTAAAACGGATAAAAGGATCAGTGAAAAGAATAGTAAAGTTTTTTTCATGGTATTTTTTATTAATCAGTTTTTGAATGAAACAGCTTATTTTACGGAAGATGCAGGCATCATCGTAATAGCTAAAAGAGTATAAAAAGAAAATTATAGAGTAGAATCCTTTTTATGCCTTAATTTATTCCACGGAATAAAATTAGACATTTTTACTTATAATCAAAGGGGATTATCTTTAAAAAAAAGTGGACAAAAACAAAAGTAACGTATTGATTTACTGAATCTTTACTCCAATCACAAGAATGTCGTCCACCTGGTCAAGCGGACCGCGCCATTCCTCAATTGTTTTGTTCAGAAATTCCTTTTGTTTTTCAATCGGATGCTTGTGAACATCCAGTAAAAGATCACGGAAATGATTGGCCATAAACTTTTTACCATTCGGGCCGCCAAACTGATCGGCATAACCGTCAGAGAAAATGTAGATCACATCTCCTTTTTGTAATTTAAAAGTATGGTTGGTAAATTTCTTTTTCTCTTCACCTAAAAACAAACCTATCGGGAATTTATCGGCTTTGGTTTGCATCAGCTGCCCGTCACGGATAATGTAAAGCGGGTTAAACGCACCTGCATATTGCAATTCCATTGTATTGTAATCGATGGTACAAAAAGAAAGATCCATTCCATCCTTTGCCTGGAATTCTTCATGTCCGTGGTGCAATGTTTCACTCACGCCTTCATTTAATGCATCCAGGATGAGAGCAGGAGTTGTAAAATTATTATTGTTCACCGAATGTTTTAAAATGTTGTATCCCACGATACTCATAAAAGCTCCGGGTACACCATGGCCGGTACAATCCACGGCTGCAAACATGGTTTTGCCATTTTTTTCATCGATCCAGTAAAAATCACCACTTACAATATCCTTCGGCTTATACAATACAAACGAGTTGGGCAATACACGTTTTACCAAACTATCCGGTGGCAGAATCGCCTCCTGGATCCGTTTCGCATACCTGATACTGTCCGTTACATGCTTGTACAACACTTCCAGCTCTTCGTTCTTGGTTTCGATCTCTTCTTTCTGACGCACCACTTCTTCTGTACGCTCAATTACTTTTGCTTCCAGCACGCGTTCATTTTCACGCAAGTCTTCACGCATTTTTAATAAGGCTGCACCCAATGTATCGTCTTTACTCAAAGGGCGGTAATGCGAATCAAAGTTGCCGGAACCCACCTGCTTTGCAAACTGTGTGGTGCGCGCCATACCATCTACAAGGTCGTTTAATGCAATCGACATTTCACCGATCTCATCATTTCTGTCCCTGATACGTTCGGTTGGCAACACACCTCTTCCCATCGATAATAATATTTTTTTCAATTGCTGGATCGGGCGAACAATGGTCCTTACCGTGTACACCGCAATTAAAATCCCTCCCACAACAAGCAATATTCCAAACCACACCACAATCTTTTGCAGGAATGTAAATGAATCAAGCATTTTATCCGAGTTGTCTGTCGCATTCGAATTTTGTTTGTCGATGAGCTTGCTCAGGTTTTCATTGATCACCTGGAATTGTGGCTCCAGGTCCTCAAACGGCAGCTGCGCTACAAATTTCACATTTGAATCGTTGTACGTATCAAAGGAATTTAATGTCGCCATTACATCCTCTTTGTAGCTTTTGAACATTTTCTCCACCAGGGCAAGGATCGCATCAATGCTTTCCTGCTCATCCTTGTTCCAGTTAACCGAATATTTTTTGATATTGGTTTTCACTTCCGGATATTCATAATCCAGTAAATGGCGCAATGCTTTTTTATGCACGGCATCATCACCTGTTTGAACGTAAAACCATTTGGTAATAAGTAATTTGGAACGGTTGAGCAAGTTATCCAGCTCTTTCAGTGTAGCCACCGAAGGGTTATAAATCTCCGTCACCTGGTCGGTTTTTTTACGACTGTCGTTTAGAGTAACGTTGGTAAGTAAAAACGCTACAATTGTTAAAAAAATGATCACGCCAAAGCCCAACCCGATTTTTCTACCAATTGTAAATCTTAATTTCATATACTGCCCGGAGTAGCGTAATTATTAGTAATAACCTATTTTTGTTTTTCTATTTCTTCCAGCTTTTGCTTGTACATGTTTGATTTTTCAAACTCGTTCAAGCTAAAATAAATACCCGATAAACCTAACAGTGTTTCTCTCCGTTTAGGATCAAGTTCATATGCTTTTTCCATGAAAGGAAGTGATTCCTTAAACAAATTGATGGAATTGTCCTGGATGTCGTTGAGCGCAACAATATCCAGGTCGTAATCCGATTGATTGATAAGGTTTACTGCCTGGTTGTAATACAAGATACCCATGTTATAATTGGCGGCAATGTTGTTAGGGTCAATCGAAAGGATCTTATTGTAGGCATCTTTCGCAAGTTTCAAAAATTCAATTTTTCCTTTACGGTCGCTTTCAAATACTTTGGTATAAAGCGATGCAATTGCAAGTGTAAAGTCAATGTCTTTTTGCTGAATATTTGCAGGTGTAGGATCTACCAGCAAATAATATTCTTTAAAAATATCAAAATTAGCAATGGCAATTTTATAATCGATGGAATCGAGGCTGGCGCCGGCATCATTGTAAAGTGTGGTACACAGGTACTTGATATTTTTTACATTTTCCTGTACATTTTCCTGTGTGGTATCCAGCTGGATCGATTTTTTAAACGAATTAAGTGCTGTTAAACGGGAAGGAGATTGTTTGTTGCCTTTTTCATTTTTGTTGTAAATGGATTTGTAGATAAACCCACGAACATACCATGTTTTACCATCTCCGGCAGTTTCGGGATGTATAATGGCAGCATCGATATTCACTTTAGCGCTGTCGAGGTTGCCTTGCTGCAAGAACGTGTACGCAGCATTGAATTTACTCTGCTGAGCTTTGCCCACTATTGTTGCAAAAAGCAACAATAACGTAAAACAAATGGTTCTTTTTAAGTTTAACATCTTAATTATCATGTAAATATATAAAAAACTATTTAACCTGCACCGACATGTCCACAAGTGTGGTTGCCACCTTAAGTTTATACTTTTCTATATTTGCTTTGTTTAATTCGATCTTTTGTTTGTTTTCTACAATTGAAAAGTTTATGCCTGATCCCAGCTTTGTTAAGCCTGCTTTATCGGTAACGATCAGGGTACTTTTACCTGTTATTTTTTTGATCACTTCGGGAAGCTCGTCCGAACTGTTTGTTAAAATGTAAATGATGTGGCATTGTGCCGCTTCTGCAGGGCTTCCTACGCTTTTGATCTCCAGTTTTTGAGTGCCTACTGTTTTGGAAGCCGCCATTTTACTCAGCTCATTAAACAGGGGAATATTAGTACCATATACGCCAATTACAAAGTTACCGGATTTGTAGCTCTCCGGCCATTCGATGTATTTCGTGAAATTGTAAATGTAAATTGCCTTGATGCGGGCACCAGCTTCTTCCGATTGGTCCATCCGGATCGCTGCACTTTGCGTGAGCAACAAAATCGGGAGTACTAATATGAAAAGTAGTTTTTTCATTCGTTCAAAATGCAAAAAGCAAATTGTTAGCCAGTTTTTTTAACGTACAAATATAAACAAATTTACATGATACGGCAGCCAATCTTTGGGATCGGCAAAGAGGCTATTTTATACCGGATCGAAGCAATAAAATCCTATTTTTGTGCTACGTCATGTACACTGCTGAACTTCATACATTTGATGATCTGCAATTGGTTGCCCGTTATAAACAAACCGGCGATAACAATTGCGTGGGCGTGCTGTTTCAGCGATACACCCACCTGATCTTTGGTGTGTGCATGAAATACCTGAAAGATGAAGATGATGCGAAAGATGCTTCCATGCAGCTGTTTGAGAAGTTACTGGCAGATTTAAAAAAGCACGAGATCCAGCAATTTAAAGCCTGGCTGCACATGGTTTGTAAAAACTTTTGCCTGATGCATCTCCGCTCCGGCTCGGCCAAACTCAAGCACAACAAAGCTATGCAGCAGGATTTGGGAGCACTTATGGAAACCGACCTGAATGCGCATCTTGTAAATGAAAACACAAAGGAAATACAGCTAACCCACATGGAAGAATGCATGAAAAGCCTTAACGAGGAGCAGCGCCTGTGCGTGGAATTGTTTTACCTACAGGAAAAAAGCTATACTGAAATTACGGAAACAACCAGCTTTAGCATGAATAATGTAAAAAGCTATATACAAAACGGAAAAAGGAATTTAAAGATCTGCATCGAATCGCGCAGCAGCGTATTGCAACAAAAATGACAGAAAAATTAAAACATACATTATACATGCCTACGGATTGTATTTCGGAGCAAACGATGTTTGATTACATCGATAACAAGCTCTCTCCGAAAGAACAGCACGTGGTGGAAAAGCATTTGCTGGACTGTGAGCTGTGCTCGGATGCGATGGATGGTTTAAGGCTGGTAAAAAACCGTGGGATCATTGGCACGATCAATCAGCAGGTTTCCGAAAGAATGGCAATGCCGCTGGTTGCAAAAAAATCAAGCGGTTTTAATTATAAAGTGATCATGTCGGTCGCGGCCGGATTGTTATTGCTGATGGGCGGTATTTTCTTTTTCAATAATTTATCCCCTTCTGCGGAAGAAAAGGCAAGTGTTGCCGACCTTAAAACACCGCAAAAAGAAGTACAGCTCAATAATAAAGTAGCGCCGGCGGCGGATTCTACCGAAACTTCATCTGCAACAGTTATCACAAAAGATAATGCAACAGCAGCAACGTATGATCAATCTCCGGCTACACCGTTGTTAAAGGAAGAAGACGCACAACAGGAAAAACCTGTACAGGAAACGGCACCGGATGAATTGCAGAAGGCGACAGATGATGAAACAACAGTAAAAACGATTGCACTGGAAGGCGCTGCAAAATCTGCAACAGGTAAAAATGCAAAGCTCGCTGATAGTCTTTCCCTGGCCCTCAACGGCACAGTTGCAACAGGAAGTACTTATGAGTGGAGCTCCGCGGATACAAAAAAAGATGATGATAATGCTGCAGGGGCCGGTTCTGCCGTACCACAAAAAGATGAAAGCAAAAACCAGGCAACTACTTATGCTGTGGTAACGGAGCAATTGCGTGATGAAGATAAAGCAGAAAAAACAAAAGTAAAAAAAGCGCCGGAAGAGAAAAAAGCAAGCGAGCGTGCCGCTGATTACAAAGCTACTCCATCATCCACGGCACAAAGCCCGGCGTATGCTCCTCCCGATCTTGCACAAAATAATGAAAACACGATCAAAGCCGATTCCACCCGCACTGTGGCCGGAATGAGCTACAATGCATCGATCACACCGGCTGTGGATCAGCTCCCGGAGTTTCCCGGAGGAAATCCAGCATTATTAAAATTCATCAGCACCAATGCCAAATGGCCGGCATTAGCGATGGATAAAAGCGTTGCAGCTACAAAAATCCTGGTTCAATTTACAATCGATAAAAATGGAAATGTAAAAAATCCGAAGATCCTGAAAGGTATCAACGCGGAATGCGATAAAGAAGCATTGCGCCTTGTAGCGTTAATGCCGAAATGGAAACCGGCAACATCCGGCGGCAAAAACATCGCTTATATCCATTCGATGCTGATCCTTGTAGATCAAAAATTAAATGCAAAATAGCAGCCGCTATTAACATTCCGCTTTTAATAAACTCTTTATTGCCGCTCAAAAAACGCCGGCATTCCGTTTTACATTTGGGAAACGTGAAACCAACATGCCGCAGCTCAAACGGATCTTTTCTTTTTATTTGTTCCCGCTGGCATTCGCGTTGCCTTTATTTATAAGTTCCTGCCGGCCGGCGAAAGATATTTCAAAAACGGAGCAACATTCTTCTGAAAAAGAAAATAAGCATACTACCTCTTCCGGAAAATTAGAAAAAAAATACGCAGGATTACTGAATGTGAATGAAGAGCAGGTCAGCAACACCAAGCTATATTCCTTTATTGACGATTGGTACGGGGTTCCCTATAAATACGGCGGGCAAAATAAAAAAGGAATTGACTGCTCTAATTTTGCTGCTACACTTTACGCAACCATCTACAACAAACACTTGCAGGGTTCCTCCGCTTCTATTTTTAATGAATGTAAAATAGTTTCTAAAAACGATTTAAAAGAAGGTGATCTTTTATTTTTCAAAATCGAGAAGGAAGATATTTCGCACATCGGGGTGTATTTGCAGAACAACAAATTTGTGCATGCCACCACAAAAAAAGGAGTAATGATCGATGACCTGGATGAACCGTATTACAAAAAATATTTTTACAAAGCAGGGAGAGTTGTTACGAATAACGAATAAATACGAATTTACGAATCTGTGTGTAAGCTGTGTGTTAAAGAGAATCCATCTAATTACTAACGACTATTGACTAAGTACTAAAATATGGCAAAAGAAAATTCCTGTTCCCAGATCCGCATCATTACACGCATTACAGCAATTGCCTGCTTGATCAGTATGCTGTTGTGCTATAAACTCTGGCTGAACGACCGTAATTTTCCGGTAGTCCCGCTTTTCCATTTTTTACCGGCATTGCATCACCCGTTTGATTTTATCCTGCCTGCATTTGCTGCTGTATTATTAGTTTGCATTGCCATATTGCGCAACCCCCAAAGGTTTATTATTCTTTTTCTTGTAAGCGCCGTATTACTGATGCTCCTGGATCAAAACCGCTGGCAGCCATGGTTTTACCAGTATGTGCTCATGTTTTTCATCATGGCATTTTTTAATTACCGTTGCGACGATACCAAACAGCAGGCAGCCATTGTATTCACCTTTAAATTAATGATCGCGGCTATTTATTTCTGGAGCGGACTGCAAAAATTAAATCCAAATTTTCTATCTGATACATTTCCCTGGCTCATGCAACCCATTACTGATCACCTGGGACCAAACAGTATCCTGCATTTCCGCTTTTTAGGATACTCTTTTCCGCTCATCGAAACTGCAACCGGCATTTGCCTGCTGATCCCTGCATTGCAAAAACAAGCGGTGATTGCAGCTATCCTCATGCATGTTTTTATTTTAGTGATCCTAAGCCCGCTGGGGCATAATTACAATCCCGTGGTATGGCCGTGGAATGTGGCCATGATCTTGTTTGTACTCTTTCTTTTTTACAACGATTCCACCTACACTTTTGCCGATATCCGCAGTACGCTGCATTACAACTCGTCTAAATTTGTACTTGCATTATTTTTGTGCATGCCGCTGTTCAATTTTTTTAATGGATGGGATTCGTACCTCTCGCATAATTTATATTCGGGCAATACCAGCGGGGGTGTTATTTTTATTACCGATGCCGTAAAAGAAAAAATCCCGGCTTACATTAAACCCTATGCCATCGCGGAAGAAAATCAAAGCGAGATCAATATTAAATACTGGTGCATGAAGGAATTGGGTGTACCGGCTTATCCGGAAAAGCGAAATTTTGAAGCTGTAAAAAATAGTTTTTTTGCGTATACAAATGATACCTCTCAAGTCTATCTGTTATATACGCCAAAATTGAAAGCGGGTGAAAAAGTGAAGCAATAGATTATTGACAGGCAGATGGCCTAACTCGAAAACCATGAATTCCATTGCCAGGTGAAAGGTTAAAATGTCGAAGAGCGCAGATCACTCTGAAACTGGCAAAGAGCTGGCGAATGCCTGCCCACAAATTCCGACAGGCTCAACATAACAGCATATAAAATCGAACTTTCATCTAATCATTCCGGGCGATTCCGATAGCCGTCAAAACGAAAAAACGAACAATGCTTTCGCTCCATTGTTTATCCCAATATCACAATCATAAAAAAAGCGCCTTCTGTTTTAAGGAAAGGCGCTTTTCTATTTGCTAATTAATACTGTTATCTCACTAACGTAACGGTACCGATATAATTGTGTGTTTTACCAAACACATCCTTTAATTTCACTTTCCACACATACACATCCTGTTGTGCTACATCACTTCCGTGATTGGCTTTACCATCCCATTTGGATGCGTAAATATTATCACCGTGATAAATCATATTTCCCCAGCGGTCGAAAATGTAAATGTCGTAATCCACAATACCAATGCCTTGCCCGAAGAAATAATCATTCACGCCATCACCGTTCGGTGTAAACGCATTCGGGATATAGAATGTAAATTCAGGCCCGATATCCACCGGTTTCCGGATTGTATCCCAGCATCCGTCAGCATTATGCACGATCAGCGTTGCAAGGTAAGAACTGGCTTCTCCGTTTGGATAGGTATGTACCGGGCTGGAAGTGGAAGGTGAAATGCTATCGCCATCCCCAAAATAATAATTCCAGTAATTCACATCCGGTGAAGAAGCATTCTCAAGCGTTACTACCGGATTTAATACCGTTGCATTGGTTGGATTAGGGTTAAAATCTGCTACAGGTGTGGCATATACCTGTACCATGTGTATATTGGTTAATGTACTTATGCAACCATGGTTGGATGTTGCCGTTAAGCTTACATCATAAAAGCCGGTTTGCGTGAAACAATGCGATGTGTTTTGTGTGGTTGAATCAACTGCGCTGCCATCACCGAAATTCCAATCCCAGGATACAATGTTATCACCTCCGCCAATTGTTGAAAGATCGGTAAATGCGCCACAATGTACAGGGCAGCCGTTTGGATCGTCCACCGTAAAGGCTATCACCGGGTTTTCATAGAAGAAGAATGTAACACTGGACGATGCAAATGTACATGGCCCGGTAGGATCATTAGTAGTTAAGGTCAACGTTACCGAACCTGCGGCATACTCTGCTGCACTTGGTGTGTACACTGCATTCAATGTCGCATTATCAGGGGTGTAAGTACCTGCACCTCCACTCCATGTTCCGCCCGAAGCTGCGCCGCCTACAGCGCCTGCAAGCGTTAAGCTGGAACCAGAGCATACCGACTGGCTTGAACCTGCATTGGCCGTTGCCACCGGGTTAACGGTTACAATCACCGTATCGTGCGACAAACAACCTGTTGCCGTGATCGTTGTTGTTACAGCGTAAGATGTACTAACGGGTGATAATGTTAAGTTTGTTAATGTTACTGTAGGGTCGGAAATAGTTGTACTGCTTAATCCTGTTCCCGGCGTCCAGGAATAAGTATCACCGGCTGTTGTAGGTGTACCAATAGGTCCTGTGCCACCTGTACATAATACAAGATCAGGGCCTGCATTGGAAACAGGCAATGGATTGATAGTCACTACCACCGAATCAAGATCGCTGCAACCAGCACCAGAAACTATTTTAATGTAATATGTACCGCTTGCAGCAACGGCTGTTGGCGTTAACAATGGATTGGTTGCCGCAGCGTCCAACCAGTATGACAATACACCGGCCCCTATACTACCAGCAGTTACTGCAGGAAGCGTAATGTCCACCGTTGAAGGCGCACAAACCGCTGCCGGATTAGTAGTCGCTAAAACCGGGAATGGATTTACAGTTACAATTGCGGTATCTGCTGATTGACAACCGGTTGCCGTAATCGTTGTGGTTACAGTGTACGTGGTTACAATTGATGTTGTCCCTGCATTTGTAGTTGTATTATCGGGGTTGGAAATAGTTGATGAGCTTAAACCTGTTGCCGGCGACCATGAATAACCGTAACCGGCAGTAGTTGCGGTTCCCAGTGTTGCCGGTGTTCCGGTACAGATAGTAATATCAGGGCCTGCGTTGGATACCGGTAATGGATTAATGGTAACGGTTACAGGGGCAATATCGGTACAACCGCCTGTTGCAGTTACCTTAATGTAATACGTTCCGCTTGTTGCAACAGCTGCAGGGGTTGCCAATGGAGCAGTTGCAGCAGCATCTGTCCAATAGGTAAATACGCCGCCACCTGTACTGCCTGCAGTAACAGCAGCAGCAGTAAGATCAACTGTGTTTGGTGTACAAACTGCAGCCGGGTTAGTGATAGCAAGCACCGGTTGAGGGTTTACTGTAACGGTTACGGCATCGGTAGATGTACAGGTATTAGCTGTTGTTGTTACAGTATAATTTGTTACAATTGGCACGGTGCCGTTGTTCACGGTGGTGATCGACGGATTGGAAATAATTGCTGAGCTCAGTCCTGCAGCCGGCGCCCAACTGTATGTATATCCAACAGTATTTGGTGATCCTATAGTGGCAGCTGTTCCCGAACAGATGGTCACATCTGTTCCCGCATCAGAAACGGGTAATGGATTTACAACAATCGTAGAAGTGGTATTGCCGGCGCACGCACCGGTAACACTATAGGTAATGGTATTGTTTCCTACTGTCGCAGCAGATGGTGTGAATACCCCGGTAGCAGTGTTGGTAATCCCTGTTCCTGACCATGTTCCGCCGGTTGGATTCCCGGTTAAAGTAGTGGCAGCAGCATCGACACAAAACGGCCCGGCGGCTGTGATAGTGGGTGATACACCAGGATTAACCGTAACATTGGCCGTATAGCTGTTGGTACAGGTCCCTGAAGTAACAGTTAACGTAACGGGGAATGACCCTGCTCCCGGAAATGTATGTGTTGGATTCTGCGTGGTTGCATCCGTACTGGCATTGGCATCAAAATCCCATGCCCAGGCGCTGATGCTGCCGGCCGGTGTGGAACTGTCGGTAAAAGTGGTGGCTGATCCCTGGCAGACGACATCACTTGTAAAATTAGCAACAGGATTAAAAGGATTCCCGGGAATTACGGTATCAAGTGAAAAGGTACAAGGCGCATTTGGTGGAGTGGTAACGGTTTGCATCGTTACGGTATAAGTTCCTGCCACGTTTGCCGCAATAGTTGCACCATTGGATGCACCTACAATTCCAGGCCCTGTCCATGAATAACTGGCAAGACCTGTAGGCGCCGAAACGTTAATGGAAGAGCCACCGCAAATAGTTGGTGAAGAAGTCAGGATCTGTGGTGGTGTACAGGAACAATCAATGTATGCCCAGGCATCGTGACTACCGGGAGCCGGATTGCCGGAAATATCTGTACTTCCCATACAATCCGATACAGTAAATTCAATGGTTACATTTTGTCCCGCATACGAATTTAACGGGATCAATACCTGTGTCCAGTTTTTATAAAAATAACTTCCATTGGAGCTTAAGCCCAAAGCGGCAGCCGATGTTCCATTTATATCCAGGGATGCACAATCGATAGGGGTTCCTGAATTGTTAACCCCAATATACATCCTGATCTTTAAGTACGGTTGAATAGCTGCTGTGTGCGCCCCATCCTGGATAACTGCCGCATAATTATAGGTAAAATAAGGGCTTGCCGGGTTTACCATGAATGTCTGAGACATCCTTGCCGAATATAATCCACCGCCGGCTTCTTCCCCTAACCTAATGGAAGCAGTTGCTCCCGGCCTTACACGGGGGATCGAAGGAATTATTCCATCCGCTCCACCTGTCATGATCGTATGTTCGTTTCCAGTTGAGTTGATAACGCCTACATCCGGGCTTGCCGTAGCGGTAGGATCCTGTGAACTTCCCCATGAACCTGTCCAGCCAGTCATATCATGCGTTCCAAAATCCATATTATTACAAGGTTGCCCGGGCGAAAAAGGAACAGGATTAGAGCCGCCTAATTGTTTTTGCTGGTTATCGGCTTCTTGTCTTTTAAAATCAGCATAAAGTGTTGCGTATACTCTTATTTGGCTTTGTACATAAGCCTCAAGGTCTTGTTTAGTACTGATTTCCCCTTTACCGATTTTTATCATCAATTTATAATGATCAATTGACGTGCGTGATCCGAGGTATTTTTCGAACGCCGCAGTTTTGTCGGGCTCTGTAATTACAGCAGCAAATATGGATTTTTGGATGTGAATGTGCGATGAAAGCAACAGCTGTTTTGCTTTTTGCTGATACGCAGTATACATTGCCTGGCTAAGATCGCCGTCAGTTACTGTTGTTTGTCCAAATGCATCATTTGTTAACATTCCACCAATAGAGAAGATTGCCAGAAGCCAAATCTTAATGAGAGAGAAAAAAGATCTATTTGCCATGTTATCAATTAATTATGTAAAAATAAGAAACGAAAATAAGTTAAAATTATCCGGATTCAAAATCTAGGAGTTGATTTTTTTGATCCCGGTAATTGTCAAAATGTTAGACAAAATTCATTTTCAAGCGGAGTAATTTCAATTTTCCTTCTACGAATCTGACCAATAGATACAACTGTTTGCGAAAAGGTTGCATTTACCGAGCATATTTTTTCAAGCTCCTGATCTTGTTTATTTGAAACTATCGGAAGTAAAATCAGGAAGCCCAGGCAATGGCTTTTTTCAGAAACGAAAGAGTGTGTTCTTCAGCACTGCCGGGAGTTGGCAGATAGTTGTAATGCCATCCTGCTGTTTCGGGAAGGCTCATTAAAATGGATTCGGTACGGCCGTTTGTTTCCAGGCCAAACTTCGTTCCTTTATCATATACAAGGTTAAATTCGACATAACGGCCACGGCGAAGCAATTGCCATTGCTTGTGCTCCTCGGAATAAATTTTCACCTTATTTTTATTCATTAACCGGGTATAAACCGGTGCAAAGGTATTTCCAATTTCCTGTATAAATGCAAACCGCTGCTCTTTCGAAATCTCCGGAGTTGCGCTCAGCTTATCAAAAAAGATCCCACCGATACCCCTTGTTTCATTGCGGTGATTTATAAAAAAATAATCATCTGCCCATTTTTTAAATTCGGGATAAAAACCGGCATCGTGTTTATCGCAGCTTGTTTTTAATGCCCCATGAAAAAAACGGGCATCTTCTTCGTCTACATAATGCGGGGTCAGATCAATCCCACCACCAAACCACCAAACACCGGTACTCATTTCGAAATAGCGTACATTCATATGAATGATTGGCACCATTGGGTTGGAAGGATGAATGACAATGGAAACACCGGTAGCGTAGAATGTATGTAGTTGTTCGCCGGAAATAGCATTTTCATTTCTCAAAAAATCGGGTACCGGGCCATGCACTGCAGAAAATAAAACCCCGCCCTTTTCAATTACATTTCCATGCTGGATGATACGTGTGCGGCCACCACCACCTTCTGCCCGCTCCCAGTTATCTTCAATAAATTTTCCTTTCCCATCTTCCGTTTCCAGTGCAGCACATATATTATCCTGCAATGTCATGAACCAACCGGTGATTTCTTCTTTTGTATTCATACGGTTAATTTGCTTTCACCAATTTATAATCATTATACTTGAGTATATATACCGACTTGTTTTCAAACCCGCTATCAGGAGGAAATTGAGCAAAGCTAAAATTGGTCATCATGCATTGCTGTTTGTTATTGCTCAACGCATTTAAAAACCCTGAGCCATTATTTTGCAATGCAGCCAGGAAATAATACGTAATATCAAATCCCTGGTAGGAATAATTTTCCGGTTCGGTTTTATATTTTTCGCGGTAATTTTTAATGAATTGCTTCGATTGTGCATTATCATAATCCACAAAATTATTGGCAGGAATGTGCAACGATAAATTATTCAGATATTCGAGGTCCAGGTTATCGTAAGAAGTCCAGTTCTGCAGGCCACAAAGGATAATATCGTGCTTTTCGGTCATATTATTGAGCTTGCCGATAAACTCAGTAACATACGATTGATTGCTGGAAGGCAGGATCACGATATTTGTTTTTGTTGCGCTCAATGCGCTTTGCACACCGCTTAAACCACTCACTTCTTTTACGGAATCGGCTGTAGCATGGCCTTTTTCCGACAGGGCTTTATTGGCCGTTGCTTTAAATGTATTGTACAAACCGGCATCTCTCAATATGCCGCTGTTTACCAGGATAATGTTTTGCGTCTGAAATGTATCTATCACATAATTAGCCATCTGTTCGATCTGTAATGTGGCAGAAGGTGCCACTTTACAGACGTATGGATTGTTGAACAAAATTTTATTCACCTGTGTAAACGGAGAAACAATTGCGATCTGGTGCTCTTTAGCGTACTTTGAAAATGGAATAAAACTGGATCCGTACAACGGGCCGATCATCAGGTCCATAGTCGCCAGCTCCGGCTTTTTCAAAATGTTCAGTATGTTGAGTGAATCACTGTCGTCGATATCATATACATACACTTTGGCATTAAAGTGCATTTTTTTAAGTGAATCGATCGCCAGCAAAGCGCCTTCATAAAAGTGCAGCGCTACTTCTGTTTTGTTCGAAAATTGAATATCGCCATGCACCAGCTTATCCAGGTCCATCTCATTTGCTTCACTTATATGAAATGGTAAAAAGAAAGCGATGTTATAGGACGATTTTTTTTCGCCCTTGTAATCTGTTGTCCCTGTTATGATCCTGTCGGATACCACATTGGGATTATCACCGGTGGTAGCAGGAGTTGTAGTAAACGCAGTAACCGGCTTTGGTGTGGTGACAGTTGTTGCTGCCGGAGTTTTAGGATCGTTTGTTTTTGCAACAACAGGCGTTTCCGTTTTTGGTTTGTTGGAAGGCACTTTCAGCATTTGCCCTGCTTTTAAACCGTCTTTCAATTCGGGATTGAGCAACTTTAATTTTTCGGCATCCACACCGTATTGTTTGGTAATTGAATACAAGGTTTGCCCGGGTTCCACCTTGTGCATGATATAACTACTTGTATCAGTAGCGGCAAATGTTGTTTTCTTTTTATCAAAAGGAATTTTCAATATTTGTCCGGGTTTTAAACCATCAATTGCATCCGGGTTTTCAATCACCAGGTCGTTTACATCGATGCCGTAAAATTTAGCAATTGCAAATAAAGTTTGTCCTTTTTCAACAGTATGCAAATAATATTTGATCCCGCCAATGGTAGCCGAGCTGCGGGTTTTATGGATTTCGGTGGATTCCTGGGCAGATGATACGGCAACGTTAAACACCAGCAATAGCGCACAGAAGATCATCCATTGATGATTTCTCTTTTTAATTCCCGGTATATTATTCGTTGTTTTCAAATTTATTCCCATTCAATGGTTGCCGGCGGTTTCGAGCTGATGTCGTACACCACGCGGTTAATTCCTTTTACTTTATTGATGATCTCGTTGGATACTTTTCCTAAAAACTCGTAGGGTAAATGGCACCAATCTGCCGTCATTCCATCTGTGCTGGTTACAGCGCGCAATGCTACTGCATTTTCATACGTACGCTCATCGCCCATTACACCAACCGATTGCACAGGTAAAAATATCGCGCCAGCCTGCCATACGTCTTTATACAAGCCGGATGATTTTAAATTATCAATAAAAATGGCATCCACTTCCTGCAAGATCCGTACCTTTTCTATGGTAATATCGCCAAGGATCCTGATCGCTAGTCCCGGTCCCGGAAAGGGATGGCGGTTTAGGATCGCATCGTCAATGTTCAATGTTTTTCCCACACGGCGCACTTCATCTTTAAATAACGTATTGAGGGGCTCCACTATTTTAAGCTTCATAAAATCGGGCAGGCCGCCCACATTGTGATGTGATTTAATAGTTGCCGACGGGCCTTTTACAGAAACTGACTCAATCACATCCGGATAAATGGTTCCCTGAGCCAGCCATTTCACATCTTCTATCCGTTTTGATTCGTCATCAAACACATCGATGAACACTTTCCCGATGGCTTTGCGTTTTTTCTCCGGGTCGGAAACGCCTGCCAGTTCTGCATAAAAACGATCCTTTGCATTTACGCCTTTCACATTCAGGCCCATGTGCTTATAAGATTCCAGCACACTTTCAAATTCGTTTTTGCGTAATAATCCGTTATCAACAAAAATACAATACAGGTTTTTACCGATGGCTTTGTGCAGCAATACTGCCGCCACGCTTGAGTCCACGCCACCGCTTAATCCTAAAACTACTTTATCGTTTCCTATTTTTTGCTGCAATTCTTTTACGGTTGTTTCCACAAATGAATCGGGTGTCCAATCCTGTTTGCAACCGCAGATCCCCACTACAAAATTCTTTAGTAGCACCGCGCCTTCTGTGGAATGGTATACTTCCGGGTGAAACTGGATGCCGTATGTTTGTTCGCCTTTTATTTCGTAGCCGGCAAATTTTACATCTTTTGTACTGGAAACTATTTCGAAATTATCAGGGATCTTTGTGATGGTATCTGCGTGGCTCATCCACACTTGTGAATTGTCGCTTACACCTTTAAAAAGCTGGTTGCCGGCTTTTACAAATGATAAATTGGCACGACCGTATTCGCGGTGTTCCGATGCCTGCACTTCGCCACCAAATTTTTGCGCCATCAATTGCGCACCGTAACAAACGCCCAGCAAGGGTAATTCCCCTTTAAATGCCGACAGGTCGGGGTTTGGTGCATCTTTCGCACGAACAGAAAACGGGCTTCCGGAAAGGATCACGCCTTTTATACTGGGTGTAATTTCCGGGATTTTATTGAAGGGATGAATTTCGCAATACACGTTAAGCTCACGTACTCTGCGGGCGATCAGCTGTGTGTACTGAGAACCAAAATCTAAAATTAAAATAGTTTCCTGCATGCGCGCAAAGATACAAAAGTGGACGTATCTGTGGATAGAAAAAGTAAGATTTTGTTGATACACAAGTAATGAGTAACTTTATAGCTGCAGAATTTTTATTGAACCGAAAAAAAACGATCATGATCAAAAAACTGTTTTTTATTTGCTTGCCTGCCGCCCTGCTTTTCAGCGCTTCCTGTAAAAAATATGAAGATGGCGGAAAACATTATGGCGCTGCGGACCGCATAGTAAAAAACTGGACATTTCACCAGTTTACTGTAAATGGAGCCGACTCGCTCAGCAAGCTGGACCCGCTTTTGCGCGAATCGGAAGTATTGCGTGTTACCATGCCTCGCTCCGGCGACGGTTTTGCCTCCAATCCTACTTTACAGGCAGGGTTTCCTTTGTACCTCTATACAGCAGCTTTAGAATTTGAAGATCATAAAAAAATTATTGAATTTTCACAAAGCACCAATACCAGTTTAACGAACAGCCATAGCACTGGTTATCCGTTTGCAATGGGCAATAAAAAATGGGAGATCCTCGAAATTCAAAAAGGCGAAGTAAAATTACGGATGGAGAACAGCGAGAATGGGAAGGAATACATTATGGTGTGGCAGTGATGCAGTTTTTTTAATTGTAACATTATAGCTGTTGATTCTTCCCAGGAACAAAAAAAGGATCAAAATGAAAAAATTACTCTTTCTTTTTTTGTCTGCAACCCTACTTTCCGGCATTGCCTGTAAAAAATATGAAGATGGCGGCACCCATTTTGACGCAGGAGGCCATCTGCTTGGGATATGGACATTCCAGCAATTTACAATAAATGGCGTTAACTCGATGTATCTGCTGGATCAGTTTCTTCATGAGGGTGGCGCTATTACTGTTGAGAAGGGTAATGGATGGGGAGATAGTCCTGTTTTCAGGGCCGGATCTCCCTATTGTATTTATGCCGGCCGCCTTGAACTGCAGGATCACAGATCGATTCTACATTTTGGCCAGCACACGGTCGATTCTTTTCATACTTTTAACAGTAGTAGTATAGATCCTTTTGCATTAGGAAATCAGAAATGGGAGATCCTGGAACTTAAAAGTTCGGAAATAAAATTGCGACTGAAAGATGAAACGAACAGCAAAGAATACATTATTGTATGGCATGAATACCATTGATCCATTTTTGAATAGGTAAATCCTGTACTTCCTGCGATAAAAAAAACAATCCGTTTCCGGTTTTTTGGCGTACGTTTGTATATCAACATTCTGAACAACAACCAAAAATGAGATTCTCTCCAATCCGTTTTTTCTTTGCCTTGTTACTGGCTGGTCCGCTATTGAGCGCAGGCCAGACTAACCCTACGGCACAAACCATTACCTATTCTGAAAATTTCGGCGCACTGGCGGCAGCTTCCACTACTTACCCGGCCGGTATCCAGGGCTGGACAGACGGAACAGCAGCAGTAACTACATTCAGAACTTCTATCCCTACAGGAAACCTTGCACTGATCGCTTCCGGCGATGCCAGCATCAATAGCGGAGGGGTGTACAATTACAATGGCAAGATCGGTTTTCTTACTTCCGGCTCGGTGGATCCCGCGATCTGTTTTGCAGTAAATACTACGGGACTAAATGGCATCACGGTGAACTACGACGCGATGACAATCCGCAATCCGTATGATGCAGCGGGCAATACACGCTTAAACGAAGTAACACTGCAATACAGGGTTGGAACAGCAGGCACATTTACCAGCGTAGGCAGTACTTATCAAAACAATACAACGTTGCAAACAGGTGCTGTTACCACACCTCAAAATTTACAATCTTTTTCCACCGTACTTCCCGCAGCCTGCGATAATGCGGCAGTGATACAGTTAAGATGGGTAGCCCGCGATATTAGCGGAGCAGGCGGAAGGCCAAGCTTTGCATTCAATAATATTGTGGTAACTTCCTGCACCACCAATACCAGCACGTATTATTACCGCTCACGGCAAACCGGTAGCTGGAGTATTTACAGCACCTGGGAAGCGTCGCCCAACGGGATCACAGGCTGGACGCTGGCCTGCTCTGCGCCTACCAGCGCTGCGGCGGCTGTCACCATCGTATCCGGGCATACCGTTACGATCAACACCAATGCAACTGCACCTAACATCACGGTAAACGGAACACTTATTTTTGACAATACGGCGAGAGCGGTGGCCGTAACCGATTACATCTCGGTTTCATCAACAGGAACTTTTATTACGCAGGCAGCGGGTGCTGCCACACATACACTCAGCATGGGCGGGGATTTAACAAACAACGGGATTTTTGATATGTCGAGGGGCGGAACCACTTTGCTTTGCAATATTACCTTTACAAAAAACGGGAATCAGAATGTAACCGGCACGGGAGCAACAACAAGATTCAGCTACATTGGCCTGAACATGGGCAGTTCCAACACCAATGTACTGGATATTTCAACAAGCGTCTTTGCGGCGCCGTCCGGATTTCTGCATCCTGTGGCCGCTTCTGCAAACGGATTGGTGAACGGTACGCTAAAGATGTCGGGCAGCTTTACTTATACCGGTGCACTTTTTAAATCCGGTGCGTTTTACAACATTGTTTCCACGGCAGGCATCTGGATCAACAATCCGAATGTTACGATCAGCGCCACCAACGACTCGTATGATGTTTCGGGAATGCTGAAGATCGGTGCGGGTATTTTTAACGCTGGAAGCACAGCAAACAATGCGATCCGCTTACTCAACGGTTCTTCAATGACGGTGAGTGGCGGAACTGTGAACGCCGGAGGGCGGATCCAGGCATACGATGCTGCGGGAACAACAGCACAAGTCGCAACTTACACACAAAGCGGCGGAACAGTGGTACTGTCTAAAATTGCCACTAATACCTCCACAATGCCTGAATTTACATTGGACCTGGCAACCGACAGTCTTATTTTTTCGGGCGGCACCATGATCTTTCATAACCAGTCGACTACTGCTGATGATTTGCTGAACAGGGCTACAAGTATTAGTACCGGCGGCCTGGTACAAATGGGAGATGCTACAACTGCCTCTGCCACAGCAGCAGGCTTTTATGTAGAAAGCTACGGCATACTCCCTTCTTTTACCATTTATCCCTGTAATAGTGTAACAAATGTGGTGCTTGCAACCAACCTAAAAATCAATGGGAATGTTACAATTGGCCCCTCCACAAAGCTCAACAATAAATACAGTGGAATTCAAACCTATAATATTTCATTAACCGGCAACTGGATCAACAACGGCACTTTTTTACATAATAATGTAAAAGGTGTAACGTTTAACGGCAGCAGCGCACAAAACATTTCCGGCAGCAACGGTACTGTTTTTAATAACCTGACGATCAATAATTCGCTTGGTGGCGTTACAATGCAAACACCCGACACGGTGAATTCGAACCTGATCTTAAGCAACGGGCTTTTGTACACAAGCAGCAGCAATTTGCTTTTTATGAATACGGCTTCTGTTGTGGCCGCAGTAAGCAATAATAGTTTTGTATACGGGCCGGTACGAAAAACCGGCAGCACTGATTTTATTTTTCCGGTTGGAAAAGACCTGGAATACCGGCCGATTGCGGTGACCGCACTCAGCGGCCCCGAAACATTTACGGCAGAATATTTTCACAGTGATCCCGGAGTATTTTACAATGTCAGCTTAAAAGACCCGACGTTAATGACGATCAGCGGTTGTGAGTACTGGATGCTCACCAGTGCAGGCAGCGCCACTTCCAATGTAACACTGAGCTGGGATTCATACAGCTGCGGCGTAACTTCCTTACCGGATTTAAGAGTTGCACGCTGGAATGCCAGCATGTGGAAGGACGAGGGAAATACAGCAACAACCGGCACCCCCGATCCGGGCACGGGAACAGTGATGAGCTTAGTGGAAAACGCATACGGCCCGTATACACTGGCAAGCACACTCAGCACGCAGAATCCTTTACCGGTTGAGCTGCTGACATTTACCGCCGCGTATACGGCATTCAACACGGTGGACCTAAAATGGAGCACAGCATCGGAAACCAACAACGATTATTTTACGGTGGAACGTTCGGCAGATGCCACCCAGTTTGATCAGCTGGCTATTGTGGACGGTGCAGGCAACAGCGACCATATTTTAAAATATGCGGCAATTGATAATTCGCCGCTGGATGGGATTTCTTATTATCGCTTAAAGCAAACAGATTTTGACGGGCATTACAAATACAGTACAACGGTAAGTGTGCAGAAAAAAGAAACTGAATTTGATATTATCAATACGTATTTACAGGAAACGCAAGGTTCGCTGCAAGTGCATTTTAGCTGCAGTGGAAATTGTTTGGTTTATATTGATCTGTATGATATGTCCGGACAAAAAGTATATTCGGATTACCAACAAATCCCGGAAGGAAATCCCGGTATAGAAATCCCGGCAAAAGATTTTGCTCACGGCATTTATTTATTAAAAGTGCAGTCGGCGGATAAGGTAATTTCCCGGAAAATTAAATTGTAAAATACCTATTTATATTTTACTTTTATAGGAAGCTTTTAAAATTGCTCACGTATTTACTAAAAAACGAGACCGGCAATGTTTACAAAAAACAAAATTTTTCTTTTGCTAGTGATTACGCCGACTCTCTTTTTTTCCTGCAATAAGGATGAGTATGAAGAAGGTGGTAAGCATGCCAAGGCAGCAGAAAACCTGATCAATTACTGGACATTGAAACAATTTACGGTTAATGGGGCAGATTCATTAAACCAGGTTGATCCGCGTTTTAAAGAAAGCGAAGCATTGCGGATCATTTCAACAAACTCACCGAGAATTCATTTTTCCGCGCCAACACCGATTCTAAAAGCGGGTTATCCACTGATACTTTTACAAACAAATGTTTACCTTATTGATGATGATAATAAAATAAAATTCAGTCCCGGTAATGCAGCATTCAGCAATTATCCTTTTATAATGGGAATTGCAGAATGGGAGATCCTGGAATTGCAACATCCGGAAATGAAATTACGGATGCACAATTATCAAAATGATAAAGTGTATGTAATGGTTTTTGAAGCCGGTTATTAAAAATTATTTTCCGCCGTTTAATTTTTGGATTTCTGCTTTTGCCGGTGCGAATGCTGCATTGATGGTTAGGCAAGCCATAAAGTCGGCCACTGCTTTTTTCGAATCCTTGAGTTTTTCGTAACAAACACCGCGTCCGTAATAAGCTTCCGCATATTGTTTGTCCAGGTCGATAGCGCCTGTAAAATAAGCAACTGCTTTTGTGTAATCTTTAACATCTACTAAATAAATCACTCCTAAATTATAGAACGCATTTTTATTGTTTTGCATATTTAATAAAGTCAGGTATGTAGCAATGGCGTTGTTGTTATCGTGCATGTCCTGGTAATATTTACCTAAATTATACCAGGCCTCGTCGCTTTTCGGCTCAATTTTGATCGCATCCTTGTAATAATCCACCGCTAATTTATTTTTTTTAGCCGCACATAAAATCCCCAGCTGGATGTAGGCATTGTAATAGGTCTGGTCCTGCTCTACCGCCGTTTGCATGCTCGAAATGGCTTTCGTCGTATCTTTCAAATCTTTGTAATTCATGCCTTTCATAAAATAGGCTTTGGCATTGTATTTATCAATTTTTAAAGCGTCGTTGATGTATTCAATCGATTTATCATTTTTTTGTACATACAGGTACAATTCGGCCAAACGTAAATAGGCTTCCACATTTTTATTGTCAAGTTTGATGGCTTTTTCCAATGCTGTTTTTGCATTGCCCGATTTATTGGCAGCAAAATACAAGTCGGAAAGCGTAATGTAATAATCTACTTTTGTAGAATCGATGTTCATGGCGCGTGTCATGTCGGCCAATCCTTCGTCATACATTTTAGTCCCCATGTAGTATTTTGCACGTGTTTCGTACAGGTCCGGGTTGTTTGGAGTTGCTGCAATTAATTTATTGAGGTTTTGCAATTCCTGTGGCACTGCAATGGTCGCTGAATCTTTAGTTATTGATTTTTCCTGTTTGTTTGTATGATTACCGCAGGAAATAAAAAAAATGCTTCCTAAAAAAAAAGGGATTATAATTTTTCTGATCATGGTGCAAAGGTAAGATTTAAAAAGTTCAAAGTTCAAAAGTTTAAAGTTAGCTGGGTATGAAGTAGCGAATTACGAATTAAACAAACAGCAAATCTGTGCTTGCTCAAAATCATCTAATATTCTGCTGAGCAAGTATTCCACTCGTGCAGAACTATTGAATAACACCTTGTCATTATTGAAAGTACTTATACAATACCCTCGATTTATAAAAAACAACCACATAAGACTGTATTCTCCTGCAGTGTGCTTTACTGTTAAATTTCTCTCGGACGGACCACAATAACAGCTGAGACTGTTTGTTTATGCTGTGGACTTACGCTAATCATTTACTTAAAAGAACTATAAAAACAAAATCCCCAACAAACAATACGAGTATTGTGATTGGGGATGATGTAAAAATACTAAAATTTATTATTCTGCGGTTTATATAGCCGCTTATTTCGCTACAGCCAGTACAGCAGGTTGTTCTTCTGTAACACCACCGCTCAATGCCAAACGGATTTTTCCTTCGATCTCGTCCATCATTTCGTGATTGTCGTTGAACAATGCTTTTACCGAATCACGGCCTTGTCCCAGCTTGGTATCACCATAGCTGAACCATGAACCGCTTTTTTTAATGATGTTCAGTTCTACCCCTAAATCGATGATCTCACCAATTTTGGAAATTCCTTCACCGTACATGATGTCAAATTCGGCCTGGCGGAATGGAGGCGCCACTTTATTTTTTACAATTTTTACACGGGTACGGTTACCAATCACGGCATCGCCTTCTTTGATCTGGCCAATGCGGCGGATATCGATACGAACGGAAGCATAAAACTTCAAAGCATTACCACCGGTTGTTGTTTCAGGATTTCCGAACATCACACCAATCTTTTCACGTAACTGGTTGATGAAGATACAGCAGCAGCCTGTTTTATTAATTGTTCCTGTTAATTTACGCAATGCCTGTGACATTAAACGGGCATGTAACCCCATTTTCGAATCTCCCATTTCGCCTTCGATCTCACTTTTGGGAGTTAAAGCAGCTACGGAGTCAATTACAATAATGTCGATCGCGCCCGAACGGATCAGGTTTTCGGCAATCTCCAGTGCCTGCTCTCCGTTATCCGGTTGAGAGATCAATAAATTTTCGGTATCGATTCCCAGTTTTTCAGCATACGAACGGTCGAATGCATGCTCCGCATCAATGAATGCTGCAATTCCGCCTGCACGCTGCACCTCTGCAATAGCATGTAAGGTCAGCGTGGTTTTACCGGAGGATTCCGGCCCGTAGATCTCGATCACACGGCCTTTTGGCAACCCGCCAATACCCAATGCAATGTCCACACCCAGTGAACCCGTTGGGATGACTTCTATGTTTTCTGCAGGAGAATCTCCCATCCTCATAATTGCACCTTTACCGTAGGTTTTTTCCAGCTTATCCAGCGTCAGCTGTAAGGCTTTCAGTTTTTCTTTGTTAACCGATTCTTTAGCGCTGGCGCTTTTTGATTCTTTTGTTTCTTTACTCATGACTTTTAGTTTTTATTATTAGCGTTTACGCAGGTAAATGAGTACGCTGCATTATATTTTTAAATATTTATTCTATATTTTTTAGTATCCTTTATTCTATTTTTCAAGGATCTGTTCCGCATGTTCTTTGCTTTTCACATCCGTAATTACTTTTTCGATTTTTCCTTTTTCATCTATTACAAAAGTGGTCCGGATAATGCCGTCGAAGATCCTTCCCATAAATTTTTTTTCGCCCCACACATCGTATGCTTTTATAATGTTCATGTCCACATCTGCAAGTAACTGAAAAGGCAGATCGTATTTTGTGACAAACTTTGTATGCTTTTTTTCATCATCAGCGCTTACACCTATAATGGAGTATCCTTTCTTTCTCAGGAGCGCATAATTGTCACGTAAATTACAGGCTTCATTTGTACAAGTAGGAGTATCATCTTTCGGATAAAAATACAGCACCAGCTTTTTCCCTTTAAAATCTTTCAGGGAAACCGATTTTCCAGTTTGATCGTTTGCTTTAAAATCCGGTGCTTTGTCCCCCGCTTTTAAACCTGTACTGTGATTTGCCATAAAATGTCTTTTCTTTTCCTCAAAATTAGAGGGAATAAATGGTTGTTTTAAATCGCGTTTTCCTTTTTTATCAACAGGGCTTGTTTTTATTTGCTACGAATAGAAACGGCAAAAACTCACCCACCTCGACAAATTACAGCTTTTGTTTAAAATTATAAAAAATGCTTATTTTAAAGGGATACAAAGCAAACCAAGCACAGTTTTCAAAGAACGAAACGGCAAAACAGCACCGTTATTTTTTTGTAAAAGTAGTGATTATTAACAAGATCGTTGCTACAGATTGTAGCATTCGTATTTTTCAGCAAGGAGGTCACAACGGTTTAGGAGTTTCATTACACCGGTTCTGCTTCCGGTACCTGCCGGAATCGCTCGAAATGACATGATCTTCTCTATCGGATAATGTAATATTATTTGATGCTTTTGCTCACAACCGACTGGAAATATTTACAGTACGGCCTTAATCCGCATTCTTCGCATTTGGGGCTGCGCGCCACGCAAATGTAACGTCCGTGCAGGATCAGCCAGTGGTGTGCAATCGCCACTTTATCCTCAGGAATGTATTTCATTAATTCTTTTTCGGTTTGCAATGGTGTTTTTGAATTGGTAGTCAATCCCAAACGGTTGGAAACGCGGAATACATGTGTATCCACAGCCATAGCCGGTTTTTCATATACCACCGAAGCGATCACATTTGCAGTTTTGCGGCCAACGCCTGGCATTTTTTGCAGCTCATCCACATCCGAAGGCACCACCCCTTTAAAATCATTGACCAGCATTTTAGCCATGCCCACCAAATGTTTTGCTTTATTATTGGGATAGCTGATGCTGCGGATGTATTCAAACACCTCATCACTGCTGGCAACGGCCATTACTTCGGGAACGGGAAACGCTTTGAATAAAGCCGGTGTTACCATATTCACGCGCTTATCGGTACATTGTGCAGATAAGATCACTGCTACCAAAAGCTCATACGGATTTCCATATTGCAATTCAGTTTCCGCTATGGGTTGGTTTTTACTGAAATAATCAATTATTTTTTCGAAACGTTCTTTTTTTGTCATTTTCCGTCCCCCCTTATATTTTAATACCCACCACCACAATATCATCCACTTGCTCCATATTGCCCTGCCAGCTTACAAGGATTTTGTTCAGCAGTGCTGATTGTTCTTCCAGAGGTATATGTGCAATGTTCAACAATACCTGTTGCAATTGTTTGTATTTGAATTTTTTACCGTGCGGCCCCCCAAACTGATCGGCAAAACCATCCGAAAATGTATATAAAATATCGCCTTTCTGCAGTTTTACTTCGGTTTGCGAAAATGGTTTTAATTTGTCGCCGTAAATACCTACTGGTTGTTTGTCGCCTTTAAATTGCTTTAATTCAAATATTCCCAACTCATTTTTCCGCAACAGGTAAAATGTATGATTAGCGGAAGAATACACCATGCTGGAATCTTTTTTATCAATCACCATCAGTGTAAGATCCATCCCATCCTGGTGCTCGCCGCTGACTCCTTTTTGTTTTAACGAGGTAATTACCTTTTTTCGCAATTTGCTCATCACCAGCGCAGGCTCGGTTAGCGCATATTCGTTGATAATTTCATTTAACAGCGAAATGCCCAACATGCTCATGAACCCGCCCGGAACGCCATGCCCTGTACAATCTGCCGTTACAAAAATGATCTTGTTTTCCTTTTCAGAGACCCAGTAAAAATCGCCGCTGATAATGTCTTTCGGCTTGAATAAAATAAAGCTTTCTTCAAAATGTTTTTCAAAGTCCTGTTTGGTCGGGATTAATGATGTTTGAATATTTTTTGCATAAAAAATACTGTCTGTAATTTCTTTGTTTTTAATTTCAATGAGCTTGTGCTGATATTCGATCTGCGTATTTTGCAATTGCAACTGCTGCTTTTGTTCTTTCAGCATCGTATTGATCAGGTTTAATTTTTCATTCGATCTTTTTTTCTGATTGAAAGCGCGGAACACCAGGAACAGGATCAGCGCCACCAGCGCCAGGCCGATGAACAATCCATTTCGAATGTATTTTTGCCGTTGGATCTCTTTATCTGTTACCACATTCTTTTTTTCCTGCATCAGATCCTGCATCTTCTGCTGCTGCGAAAACTCAAAATTCAACTGCTTTTTTGTTAATTCTTTTGATGTCTCGATGTTATAAATGCTATCGCGGATCACAATGTATTTATTGAAGTTCTGAAACGCATTTTTATAATCGTTCAGCTTTACATAATCGTTACTGAGCAACTGATAAAGATCCTGGCCAATGGAGCTCATTTTTATGTGTTCTGCAATGGCTAGGCTTTGCCTGGCGGTTTCAATGCTTTTTGCATAATTGCCGGTTTGGTAATGTGCATTGGCCAGGGTGAGGTAGCTTTCAGCCATGCCTTCCAGGTCATTGATCGTTTTGCGGATCATCAAACTGGAATCGATGTACAGGAACGATTTTTTTTCCTGGTGCAGGTTCAAATATGTTTTAGCAATGTTATTCAGTACCTGGGCTTCGCGGTCGCGAATACCAATCCGGCGGCTGATGGCCAGTGCCTTAAAATGATAATCGATTGCCTTTTCATATTCGCCCAGTTTTTGGTACAGCTCCCCGATATTGGTATACCGGCCTGAAACGCATTGTTCATCCTTAATCTCACTGCAAAGCGCCAGGCTTTTAAATTCCGATTCGAGCGCGCGCTGCCACTCTTTCATCACGTATAAAATTTTGTACTGACTTAAAAACGAGTTTGCCAATCCGCGCTTGTCGTTTATTTTCTGACGCAGCACAATACTTTTCTGAATGCAATCCAACGCTTTGGTATAATCTCCTAAATAAGAATAATTAAGTCCGAGAAAAGAATAAGAAGCTGCAATGCCTGCAGTATCACCAATAGCGATGCGGATATCCAGGCTTTTTTGAAGCAATATGCCTGCTTCCTGGTACTCACCCATATCATTTACAATGGAGCCTTTCAGGTAATAGCAATGCGCCAGCCCTTTTTGATTGTTAACGGCCAGCGCTTTTTTCTCTGAGATGGTAAGCAGCTCCAGCGCTTCTTTGTATTTATCCAATGCGGCCAGGGCTTTAGCTTTGTGGTTGATCGCTTTTATTTCGCCCGTCGTATTTTTTATAGATACAAATATCGATTGTGCGGAATCCAGCGAAGCGATGGAATTATCATATTTACTTTGATTGTACTGAATAATAGCTTTATCGCAGATCGCGGAAGCCAAACCGTAAGCATTATTTATTTTTTTGGAAAGTGCACGTGTTGCATTTATTTCTGCGGAAGCGCTATCGTAATTGCCGGTTAAAATATAGCAGTCGATGATCCTTAATTGCAATGCAATTTTAGCGCTGTCATCCGGCATTTTTTTCTCCTGCGCGATCAATGCATACACATTATCACTGTAAGTCGTTTTAAAAAGCAACTGGCAGATAATGATAATGATGAATCCTTTTATTCTGATCATAAAATTGCGGGGTGCAGCAAGTAGCTGACAAATATAAGCAAAGTGCAGATAACGAACAGGAACGAATTGTTCAGGCGGATGTTATCAGTACCTAATACTTTAGTAAATCCAGCAATTGCTGCTCAAAGCGTTGTTTTGGTAAAAAATTCCATTCCAGGTCCGCATTCATCGGTACGGGTGTATCCAGGCTTGCTGCACGAATGACAGGTGCATCCAGGTTTTCAAAACAATTTTCGGTGATCACGGCAGAAAGCTCTCCACCCAATCCTCCAATAAGCGTATCTTCATGAAGAATGATAGCCTTTCCGGTTTTATTAACGGAATTAATGATGGCTTCTTTGTCGTATGGCAATAACGTTCTCAAGTCAATTAAATCAGCAGAAATTTCGGGATGTTTGTCCAGCACTTCCATTGCCCAGTGCACACCAATGCCATAAGTGATAATGCTTACGGCATTTCCTTCACGCACCGCTTTTGCTTTTCCGATAGGTACTGTAAAATAATCATCTGCTACATCTTCGGTAATGCTGCGGTAAAGCGCCTTTTGCTCAAAGTACATCACCGGGTTGGGATCTTCGAACGATGCCAGCAGCAACCCTTTTGCATCCGATGGAAAAGCAGGGTACACCACTTTTAATCCGGGGGTATGTGTAAACCATGCTTCGTTGCTTTGGGAATGGAACGGGCCGGCAGCAACTGCAGCGCCTGTTGGCATACGTACTACCACATCGGCATTTTGTCCCCAGCGGTAATGCGATTTGGCCAGGTTGTTCACAATCTGGTTAAATCCTTCGGTCACAAAATCGGCAAACTGCATTTCAACCATGGCTTTCATACCATTGATAGACAGGCCAAACCCGCTTCCCACAATGGCAGCTTCACACAAAGGCGTATTACGTACGCGTTTTTTTCCGAATTCTTCTACAAATCCTTCCGTGATCTTGAATACACCGCCGTATTCGGCAATGTCCTGTCCCATGAGCACCAACGTTTCGTGCTTGCGCATTGCCAAACGTAAACCATCCGAAATGGCATCAATCATTCGTTTATTAGTTGTGGTTCCTTGTGGTTTTATTTCTTTAAAATCAAACGCTGCGTACATATCCGCTAATTCCAGCGCGGTATTTGGAGGCGGTAATGTTTCGGCATACGTTAGCTCCAGGCTGTGTTCAATGTCTTCTTTTATTTCGGAGCGGAATGTTTCAATCATTTTTTCATCGAGCACACCTTCTTCCAGTAAATATTTTTCATAGTTATTGAGCGGATCCTTTTTGCCCCAGATCTCCAGTAATTCTTTGGGAACGTATTTGGTCCCGGATGCTTCCTCGTGTCCGCGCATACGAAATGTGATCAGCTCCAGCAATACCGGGCGTGGATTTTTGCGGATGGATTCGGCCAGCCGTTTTACGGTATCGTATACTTCCAGGATATTGTTTCCATCTACCTGCACGGCTTCCATTCCATAGCCAATTCCTTTATCTATGAATTGTTTGCAGCGGAATTGCTCGTTGCTGGGTGTTGATAATCCATAACCATTGTTCTCGATCGCGAAGATCACCGGCAAATCCCACACGGCAGCCACATTCAGCGATTCATGAAAATCACCCTCACTGGCGCCGCCATCACCGGTATATACCAATGTTACTTTGTTGTTTTCTTTCAGTAAATTCCCCAATGCAATTCCATCTGCTAAACCCAGCTGTGGGCCCAAATGCGAGATCATCCCTATGATCTTATATTCCTGCGTTCCAAAATGGAAAGAGCGATCACGTCCTTTGGTGAAACCGCTGGGTTTACCCTGGAACTGGCAGAATAAACGCTGCAACGGAATGTTCCGGGATGTAAATACTCCTAAATTGCGGTGCATCGGCAAAATGTATTCTTCCTTATCCAATGCCATGGCAGCACCCACCGAGCCTGCCTCCTGCCCGATCCCGCTAAACCATTTGGCAATACGGCCCTGGCGCAGCAACACCAGCATTTTTTCTTCGATCATACGCGGCTTCAAAACGCCTTTGTACAATTCAATAAGCAATTCGTCCTTGTACTTTTTACGGTCGTACCTGATAGCTGTTTCTGCTGTGATCATAGATTTTGATGTTGAATAAATTGAGCAGCAAAATTATCAAAAATTAACAACTTAGTACGGTATATTTTTTCGTAATTTTACATTTGATCCTTCTGCGGAAACAATCGTACAATTCAAAAAAACATGATCCAGGAAATTGCCGTTTATATTATTCTTGCCTGCGCTGTGGGGTATATCGGCTATCGCTTTTACCGCAGCATGAAAAAACAGCAGGCCTGTGATAAATGCGGACTGATGGAAGCGGCAAAAGCCGCACAGAAAAAATAATCCTCCATGAAAAAAAAATTCCTTTTTTTCTTTTCATTTATAATCATCACATCCGCTGTTAAAGCGCAGGATACTACGAGTACGGGCTTGCTTTACGGACACAATCATTCTTATTATTTAACGGCGCCGCTCGGTTGGGTAATGGACCATGAAAGTGGAAAAGATCAGGGCCTGACTGCCGTATTTTATCCAAAAGGATCGAGCTGGGCCGGTGCAGAAACAGTGATGTATGCAAGTTATGCGAGCTATGATACCACAAAAAAAGAAACAGTAAAGAATGTGATCACCACTGATAGCCTTCAATTTCTGAGCACTTCACCCGATCTGAAGGTTAGTAAACAAGATCCCGTGAATATCGGGCGTGGAAAAAAAGCGATGGTGTACAGCTATTCGGATAATGTAAATTCCAATTACGAAACAGTGGGGTATATTGCTGAAAAAAAGGGAGTGGTTATGATCATCATTTCATCACGCAACAAAAACGGTTGCATCAATAATTACAAAACTTTTGAAGCGCTGATAAAATCCTATAAATTTCTGACAGATAAAGTAAATGTGGATTGACCGTATACCGGCATCACCACAATCCAAACATATTTTTTATCATTTCCTTGCCCCAGGGGTTCTTTCCGAAATCTTTTTCCAGTTTGGCTTTGATCTCCGCCGTTTTATAGATCTTGTTTTTTCCTTTGACGGGTTTTAATTTCTCCACTGGCTGCAGGGTAACTTCCACTGTTTTTGCAAAATAGATCACACCACCATCTTCGGTTGCCAAACCCAGGATCACACCGGGCAAACCGCAAAAACTTTCGGGGCCAATGCTTGGTATCAGCTCATCAGCATACCAGGCGTAAATACGTGTACTATCGTTTGCCTGCCAGATGGCTTTTCGGCAATTGTAGCCTGCAATTTTCCGGTGACTATCGGTAATTTTCCATTGGCGTTTCCAGAGTGTATCTTCTACATAAAACTTTTCTCCCCACAAATCTTTTATAGACAGGCGCGTACCTGTCAGTAAATTCTGATACACCGTATTTTTATCCGTTGCCCAGCTCATTTTTTCTTTCAGATCGCTTTCCTGCGGTTGAAACAACGACATGCTATCGTTAAAATACAGCTCAAAAACATCCACTTTGTTTTTATCCTCTTCCTGGAGCCATTCCTTTACATCGTCGCCTTTAAATTTTTTATACAGGTTGGTCTTGCGCTCATAAACCACTTTTCCGCTGTGGATCTGCGAAAACAAGGAAGCAGAAACGATCAGCAGGCAAAACAATACCGCCTGTTTTTTAATTACCGAAATCGTCATTGTCTTTTGTTTTTGTGCTGTTAAACTTAAATACCGCTTTTAATAAAAAATAACGGCTGATGATGTTTGTTTTGGTATCCGTAATTATATTGTCCTGGATGCTCCTGCTGGTGCTGATGTTCTGGTTCAGCAAATCATTCCCAATCAGGGAAACGATCAGGTTCTCATTCTTGAAGAATGTTTTGTTGATAGCAGCATTCCATAAAAAATAATTGATGTTGTAGCCCGCGGTACGCTGGGAATTGATGTTGTACTGTACATCCGACTCGATCGAAAATTTGAATGGCAGCTTTAAGATCATGCTGGCTGTATAGCGCTGTGCGGAGTATGGTTTAGTGCTGTTGCTGTTCAGGCTTGAGTTGGTGCTGTTATAATTGTAGTTTGCACCAAGTGAAAAAGTCACTGTATCAAGATCCACATTCACATCCAACCCGGCGCCAAGGCCTTTTTGCATATTAATGTTTTTTTGCAGATTGATGTAATTGGTGTTTTTACCAATATCTCCATTTACAGAAGGATTAAGGCTGAGTTTTTTTGAAAACAATGGGATCCCACCGCCCACATAGACACTTGCCGTATAGTTCCCGTTCACATTCACCGTTTGCGAAATCGTTCTTCCAATGCTGTCGTACCGGGTAGAATTGCTAAACCCGTTATTTGTTAACGTATAGTCAGCGCTTGCCCACATGTAGCGGCCTGTAAGCGGTTTGTACGTGTTATACGAGGCTTCAAACTTATGGAGGTAGGATTGTTTCAGATTGGCATTTCCGATCACGATCTGGTTCGGGTTGGTATTGTCCTTTACCGGCTGCAGCTGGTATATGCTGGGTTGATTGGCTGCTGTATAATACGAGAAATTAAAACGCTTGGTATCGCTGAAACGATAGGTGTACGTAAGGTATGGCAGCAATGAATTTCCACTTTGTGAGAATTTTTGATTTTCCAGGATATTATAACTGATCATCTCGCGCTGTTGTGCACGGGTACCTAGTGCGAAACGCGTTTTCTTCGTTTCATAAATAAATTTAACTCCTGCCTTGTTCAGCATATAAATGTTTTTAAAATTATTGCTGTAAAGCGGGTCTAAAACCGTGTAATCGCCGTTCGCAAAATTATCCGACTTTTTATCCTGTTTGGTGACATTATAATTGAACGTGTATTCAAATTCCAGCTTTATTTTTTTTGTCAGCGGTTCGGTATAGGTCAGCTTTGCACTATGGTTAACCGTTTGGCTTGTATTGACTTTTTTCTGGTTCACGCTCAAACTATCATCTGAAACGGGAATGCCGGTATAATAAGAAGTGTTGGTCGACTGGAGGATCCCGTCGGCATTATCATTTTTCAGCACATTATTATAGGTAAAAATCAGCAAGCGGTCCTTTTTCTTAAACCTCCGTGTAAGCTTTGCAACAGTATTCAGGTTGTAACCGAAAGCTTTATTTTTATTGTTCACGGAAGTCCTGCGTGTCAATGTATCCGACGATGTTAAAAAATCTGTAACAGAGCCGGTGGTTGTGTTATTAGTGGAATATTGAAACTTGGGAATAATCTCCAGGTCGGTCATCGAATCGATGTTTTGGATGATCCCAAAATTCAGCGCATGGCTTTCGGTGAGCTGCGTGCTTTGGGTGGTATTATCCGTCACATAATTGGTGTCGCTCAAAAAATATTGCGAGCGGGTACTCGACTTTGTTTGCAGCAGATTGTTATTGTAGGTATAATTAAAGTTGATCTTGGTGTTTTTTGCCACTTTGTCCACGTAATAAAAACCCGTTTTCAGGGTCCTTGGAATTCCCTGCGCCTGGTTATCGGAGCTGTACCAATAGGTATTACCCTCGTCATCCGTGGACCGGTTCATATCATTGTCGAGTCCGTATTTATACACATCGCCCCAGCCGAAGCTTGAACGCGGCGTATTGCTGCCCAATGCAAACACGGATATTTTCTGCTTACCTTTAAACCTATTGGCCAGCAATTCCCCTTCATAAAATTTTTGCGCATCGCTAGCGCTGGATGCCTTGCCAAAATATCCCTTTTTTGCTTCGTCTTTCATTTTCAGGTTCATCACCTGTAGTGTTTCTTTGGAATCATCAGAAGTATTCTCATTCTTTTTTTCATAGACCTGTACTGATTCCACCCCGCTTGCCGACAGATTTTTGGTAGCCACGGTAGGGTCGCTTCCAAAAAATTCATCACCATCCACCAACACCTGGTCAACGGCTTTCCCCTGTGAGGTAATTTTCCCCTGTGCATCCACACGCATGCCCGGCAGTTTTTTGATCAGATCTTCTACTGTAGCATTGGGTTTTACCTTAAATGAATCGGCAGTATAGATGAGCGTATCTCCTTTGTAATAAACGGGATCTTTAAATGCATAGATCACCACTTCGCTCAACTGCTGGCTTTTGGGTGGCAGAACGATCTTACCGAAATCAAATTCGTGATTTAAGGCGCTTCCAAATACATAGTAAGTTTGTTCGTTAAATTTAGGATTGCTGATGGTTACCTGCACAGTATCAATTGCCAGGTTCTTTAATTCGAAATGCCCGTTGGCATCAGTCCTTGAGAAAGCCACCAGTATGGAATCTTTTATTCTTACGGCTGTAACAACGGCGTATTCAAGCGGGGTATTGGTAACGGTATCCTTTACTGTACCGGAAATACTCATTTTCTGTCCGGAGGCAAAAAGGGCCGGCAAACAAAAAAGCACAAAAAGAAGTTTACGCATATAGTTAAGCTTGAAGTACGGGTTCAATACTATAACACAGGCCGATACCAGAAAAGCTGCGTTTATAGTTGTTTAGTTAATACAAAGATATAATTCCAATTGAATAATAAAGATACAAATGAAAATTACGTAAAACTATACATCCCTGATTTACAGCAAGATACAATTAAATCAAAGGCAAAAAAAAAGAGCATCGCTATCCGATACTCTTTTTTTAAGTTTTGCAAAAGAAAATTATTTTTTCTTTTTAGCACCACCTTTTTTGTCAGCAGCAGCAGCGATTGAATCATTCATTGCTTTAGTTTTTGCTTCTTGAGCAGCAGTGTAAGCAGCGATTGAATCATTCATAGCTTGTTCTTTTGCAGCAGCTTCAGCAGCTTTCGCAGCGTCTACAGCAGCAATTGAATCTTGTTTTGCTTTTTCAGCAGCTGCTTTTTCTTCAGCTGAAGGACCGCAAGCAACTAACGCAGAGATAGAAGCTACAGCAACCAATGTAAATAATTTTTTCATTTTTTTTTTGTTTGTGATTTTAATTAAAATTTGCGCAAATGTAAATTATTTTTTCAATACAAAGCAAATTTTACGAACTATTTTTTAAAACAAGCAATAAAAAACGGGATATAGTAGAACTATATCCCGTTTTTTTGCAAAGAAGGGTTAAATATTAACCTTTACCTTGACCAGCTTTTACTTCAGTTTTTTTAGGTGCTTCTTTTGGTTTAGAGGTCATTTTGCCTTTACCTTTTTTAGCATCTTCAGCAGCAGCGATTGAATCGTTCATTGCTTTAGTTTTTGCTTCTTGTGCAGCAGTGTATGCAGCAGTAGAATCCTGTGACGCTTTCGCAGCAGCATCAGCAGCAGCTTTCGCAGCAGCATCAGCAGCAGTGATTGAATCTTGTTTTGCTTTTTCAGCAGCAGCTTTTTGTTCTGCCGATGGACCGCAAGCTACTAACGCAGAGATAGAAGCTACAGCAACGAGTGTGAAAATTTTTTTCATTTTTGATTTTTGTTTTAATTGGTTAACCGGGCACAAAAGTAGTTTTTTTTTTAAATCATGCAAGAAAACAGTAAAATAATTATGTCGATTATTTTTTATATATTTGCAGTGATTTAAGAAAATACATTAGTTAACTATATTAAAAACAAGAAATTTCATGAAAAAACAAATTTTATCGATTGGGGCTTTTGCTCTTTTGTCACTGGCTTTAGTGACTTCAGGTTGTAAGAAAACAGACGCGGATACAACTGCACCAGCTGTATCAGTAGTAGGGTCTAACCCATATTACATCCAAAAAGGAACTACATGGAGCGATCCGGGTGCTACTGCAACGGATGATGTTGACGGAACTATTGCTGCTTCTGCATCAGGAACTGTTACTACTGCTACTGTAGGTGCTTACACTGTAACGTATACAGCTAAAGATGCTGCCGGAAACGTAGATACAAAAACAAGAGTTGTAAATGTTGTGGATGTTGATGGCTATTTCGCTACTGTGGTAGACGTGAGCCCATACCCAGGCGGAAGCTCTAATTCATACAACGAAACAGCGCATTTGGTTACTGACGGCAGTGGAAAAGTGAATTTGACTAAATTCGGTGATTATGTAAACGGAAGCGTTTATTATAACCTTACCGGATTAAACACACTTACTGTTCCTTCTCAAACTGTTACCTGCGGATTAACACCTGCAAGCAGAATGTTCAGCGGATCAGGAACCCTTAGCAGCTCTGCACCCCAGGTTACCATCACTTTTGATGAAACTACAGGCGGAACTACTATCCACTCACAAGATACATACACTCGCTAGTCTGGTGTTTTGAACTTATAAAAAAGCCTTTCTCCGGAAAGGCTTTTTTTTTGATCTTCAGTCCCCCTGTTTATTTTATTCGCCTCCCGCTCTGCTTCGTATGTATTTTTTTATCTTTGAAGCTTAATTTCAGATCCCCGTGAATTATTCCAGCTTATTCGTCCTTATTAAACGCATTATAGCACTTCTTGCTATTTTTACACTTTGCCGGATCCTCTTTTACGCATTTAACCATACCTATTTTTCGGAACTGGGCTTTGCCGATTTTATGTCAATCCTCTATCACGGGATTTATTTTGATGCATCCACTGCTGTTTTACTGAATTTTGTCTTTATTTTCCTTGCCCTGCTTCCATTTCCTTTCCGTGAACGCAGCGGTTATGCCCGTTTTCAGAAATGGCTTTTTATGGTTGTGAACAGCATTGCACTGTTATCCAATTGTACCGACCTGGTTTACTTCCAGTTTACTACTAAACGCACCACTGCCGATGTGTTCAGCTTTTTCGGAGGCGGGATCGGGAACGATCTTGGCCGGTTATTGCCTCTTTTCCTGAAAGATTACTGGTATGTGGCGCTGATCTGGATCGCATTGGTGTGGCTGCTGGCAAAAATGTATACCAAAGCCGGAAAACATCAAACAATTGCCTGGGATAAAAAACAGTACATCCGCCAATCCGCTGTTTTTGTGATTAGCTCTTTAATCGCGTTGATAATCTACCGCGGCGGCTTTCAGTTGCGCCCGATCGGGATCGTGAATGCCGGCGAGTATGTGGATAGCAAAAATGTCCCACTGGTGCTGAACACGCCTTTCTCCATCCTGAAATCGATGGAAGTACAGGGAATTGAGCCAAACATTTATTTTACCGATGAAGCGGCCTTAAAAAAACAATTCGATCCATACCATACGCCGCATCCGAAAGGCGAATTCAAAAAATTAAATGTATTTATCATTGCGCTGGAAAGCTTTTCGAAAGAGTATGTGGGAGCGTTGAATCATCGCGGCAGCGGCTACACTCCCTTCCTGGATTCGCTAATCGGGCAAAGCCTTACGTTTGTAAATGCATTTTCGAACGGTAAAAAATCCATCGAAGGCATTCCATCCATTATTGCCAGCATTCCCACCTGGACAGATGAGCCCTACATTACATCGCGCTACGGCAGCAATGAGATCAACAGTTTGGCAAGCATTTTAAAAGCGGAAGGGTATAACACCTCTTTTTTTCACGGCGGCACCAATGGCACAATGGGTTTTGATGCTTTTGCAAAACTGGTGGGCTATGATAATTATTATGGGCGCAAGGAATACAACAATGAGAAGGATTACGACGGCAATTGGGGGATCTGGGATGAAGATTTTTTGCAGTATACGGCCAATATGGTGAATAAAAAGCCGCAACCGTTCTTTGCAACCCTATTTACACTTACATCTCACCATCCATACCCGATGCCGGACAAATATAAAGGCAAATTCAAGGAAGGTCCGCTTGAAATTGAAAAAACCATTGGTTACAGCGATTATGCTTTAAGGCGCTTTTTTGAAACAGCAAAAAAAATGCCATGGTTCAACAATACTTTATTTGTACTTTCTGCCGATCATACGGGGATTTCCAGCGATCCTTTTTACACCAACCGCATTGGCAATTACTCGATCCCGATCCTGTATTACATGCCGGGCTCCAACCTGAAAGGACTTGACAGTACGATTACGCAACAAATCGACATTATGCCCTCTATACTGGATTATCTGAATTACCCGAAACCGTATTTTGCATTCGGTAACAGCGTATTTGACACTGCGGGCGCACATTATGCAATGACATTTAACAGTGGACGTTACCAGCTGCTGGAAAATTATTATTCGACTGAATTTACCAGCTATAAAACAGACCTGTATTATTATAAAAAAGACAGCTTTTTACATTACAACCTGAAAGCGCTGGACAAAGATCTGATGATGCACATGGAAAACAGGATCAAGGCGATCATACAGACTTACCAGCAGAGCATTATCAATAATAAAATGCATTAACGGAGGGTGGATGTTGGATATTAGATGTTAGACTTGGTGTGATCCTGGGTGTTTCCGCATCTTGGATATTAGAAAATTATAAATATAAAGCTTGAGCCCTAAAAAGAAAATATGTTTTATTGTTAATCCGATCTCCGGGATCGGGAAACAAAAGGTGATTGAAACGCTGGTGGAGCAACAGCTTGATCATACCCGCTTTGATTATGAGATTGCGTATACCAAAGCGGCAAAACATGCGATTGAGCTGGCGCGAAAAGCTGCTGCAGATGGTTTTGATATTGTGGTTGCGGTTGGCGGCGATGGCTCCGTAAATGAAACGGCTACCGGCCTGATCCATACGAACGCAGCAATGGCGATCATTCCGACTGGTTCGGGAAACGGGCTTGCAAGACATTTGAACATTCCGCTGGACCTGAAAAAAGCTGTGGATGTGATCAACAACGGGCAGGAAACAACAATTGATTCGGTACAGCTGAATGAACATGTATTTGTAAATGTTGCCGGAATTGGCTTTGATGCACACATCGGCTGGGAATTTGCAAAATTTGGCAAGCGTGGGTTTTCTTCTTATTTAAAAATAATTTCGCGTGAGTTTCCAAAATACAAAGCACAGGATTTTGAGCTGACGGTGGATGGAAAAAGCCTTACAAAAAAAGCGTTTTTGATTAGTTTTGCAAACGGCTCGCAATGGGGCAACAACGCTTACATTGCCCCTGCTGCGGATTGCAGGGATGGCCTGATCGACATTGCGATCCTGAAAGATTTTAATTTACTGAGCGGTATTTCCATTGGCTACCGCTTATTCAAAAAAACGATCCATTTATCCAGCCGCATGGAGCTGATCAAAGCGGCAGAAGTGATTGTAAAACAACCGGGATCGATTGCACACATTGACGGTGAACCCATCGAATCGGGCAACACGCTGCACATAAAAGTAAATCCTTTATCATTAAAAGTCATTATTCCCCGCTGAACCCATGAGCAAAAAAAATAACAAAGACGGTTTTGTTTTTTCCACCAACAAAGATTTTCAGTTTGAAAATAATGAGGAAACTCCCGGATCTTCCTTACCGCCGCAACAACAAAATTTAAAAATTTATCTCGACCGCATGAGTGGCGGAAAGCTGGTAACGCGCGTGAACGGTTTTGTAGGAACGGAAGATGACCTCGAAGCTTTAGGAAAAATGCTGAAACAAAAATGCGGCGTTGGCGGAAGCGTAAAAAATGAGGAGATTTTATTACAGGGCGATCACCGTGATAAGGTGCTGAAATTGCTGACGGATACGAATTACAAAGCAAAAAAAGCGGGTGGGTAACGTATGTTGTATCTATTTCAGAAATGCAGGTTATAGCTATAAATAATTTTCATGAAAAAGGGATGGCTTGTTTTTATTTTCCTGTTTGCTCTTGCCGGAACCATGCATTCCCAGGATACGGTGGCAAAAAACTTCATTCCAAAACCGCATTTCTTTTCTTTTGGCGGTAAACATTGGGGAATTGGATTTGGAAAAAGTCCGGGTACCTATTCCGGCTTAAAGCTCTGCGTTAATAACCAGATGGTGCGCACAAACGGGATCAACCTTTCCCTGTATGCACCACTTAATGATAACGGGGAGTTTATCACGAACGGAATTAATTTTTCTTTACTTTTTTTGGAAGCAACAAAAATAAACGGGATCGCATTTTCACCGATCTGGCTCACGGTGGATAAAAAAATGAATGGCTTGTTTATCGGCGGGATATTTTCAGATGTGAATTTTGCGAATGGAATTGGCGTTAACGGCTTGTTCCAGTTGTCGGATCAACTGAACGGTTTTTTTATAAGCGGGATTGACCTTACAACAGCCAATCAGCATGGTGTAAGCATTGCAGGAATTGCAAACATTACAGATGAAGTGGCCAAAGGTATAGCAGTTTCAGGTATTTATGCAGAAGCAGATACCATGAAAGGCATACTGTTTGGCGGTATTGTTACAAAATCCTACAAATGCAGCGGCGCGCAAATTGGTTTGCTTAATTTTTCCCACCAGATGAAGGGTGTTCAGTTTGGCCTGATCAATACGATCAAACAAAATCCCAAATGGTGCAGGACGCTGCCATTGCTAAATTTTCATTTAAAAAAATATATTTCCAGGATCGATAGCATTTTTAATAATGATACGCTGATCGTAAAAAAATACCAGCTGGATAATGCTGAATTAAAATCGACAGAAGCATATTTGATTTCCGGAAACGAATACATCCGTAATGGAACATTTTCAAAAAATTCCGATAAGGGAAAAACAAGCTTTGTGAACAATTTCCGGTTGGGTAAAAAAGACGGCAACTGGAAAACATATAATGATAAAGGAAAAATAACTGCTGATGATTTTTATTCAGATGATACGGTTGTATCTACGAAAAAAATCAGTTATCCGGACAGGAGGAGCTGTATTGTTGAATTACAGAATGCTTCCTTTTCCCAGCACATCGAAATAACCCGAAAAGATACGATTGTGCAGGAAACAACAATAAAAGGAAAAACAAGGTTCCGGTATTACGATACAGGCAAAAAAACATATTTGTATTATGATACATTGAATAAATACAGGACGGCCGATGTGGAAGTATACGCGGGAAGAAAAAGTATTTCCTTAAATAATTTCAGTATAAAATATGGCGATACATTGACTGTGTTCAGCGGAATTGAACAAGTTATTAAAACGCGGCATGACTATATCGTTCCTTTGATAAAAAAAGACAGCGGCGTTTACATATCACGTGGGAAAATAATAGGCTGGACCTACAGGAACAAAGATTCTTCCATCACGAGGCAAAAGGTTTATTACAATAGCAAATTCACCAAAATCCGTTCTGAATCCATTTGGAACAAGGAAAACATCATTACACATACATTTTATAAAAATGGCAAACCACACCATTTCAGTGTTGATCAAATGGATACAATTTTTAATAAAAAGGGAGAAATTATTGAGATCAATTACAACAGTGATGATGATCAAAGATTCCAAAAAACATTTAAGAATGGCAAACTCATGCGGTTTGAAAAAGAAGCTTATCTGATTACTTATTACAGCAATGGAAATATGAAATGGGAGCATGCGGAAATGGAGAGCGCTGTTTATTCCCGGTATTATAGAAAAAATGGAAGCCTGAAAATAGAAAGCTGCGCTTTTGAGAATGCTGATTATTATTACAGCCGGTCAGGAAAACTCAAGCGGATCAAAAAGATAAACAAAACCCCTGATACAGAAATCAAGGAAGAAAAAAGGCCTTTCGGGGATTAAATTTTAATTGCGTTTTTCTCTTTTTGCTTATCCAATACACTTTCATACAATGCTTCATACATGGGCAAAATGACGGCAATGTCGAATTTTTTTGCCTGCTCGTATGCATTGTCTTTGAATTGTTTTAAGATAGCATCATTTCCTAAAATATGGATCGCATTTTTCGCCATGTCTTCCACATCGCCCACATTGCTCATGTAACCGGAATAGCCATGGATATTTACTTCGGGCAAACCGCCGGAATTAGTAGAGATCACCGGAACGTGGCTTGCCATGGCTTCGAGCGCCGCCAAACCAAAACTTTCGGTTTCCGACGGCAATAAAAACAGGTCGGCAATGGCCAGCACCTGCTCGGGATTCACAATTTTACCAAGTGATTTTATGTCATTGCAGGTATCGAGTTCCCTGCATAATTTTTCAATGTTTCCCTTTTCGGGTCCATCACCCACCAGGATCAATTTTGCAGGCATTACTTTCCGTACTTTATCAAATACGCGCAACACATCTTCCACGCGTTTTACTTTCCTGAAATTTGAAACGTGGATCAGCAGGCGCTCATTTAAAGGCGCATACATTTTTTTCTGGCAGCGGTGATCATGATTCTTATATTCTTCCAGGTTAATAAAATTCGGGATCACCTGGATTTCTTTTTTAATGTTCGGAAAGTTGGTGTACGTATCCTGTTTCAGGCTTTCGGAAACAGAAGTTACAGCATCGCTCTGGTTGATCGCAAAAGTAATGACCGGCTCAAAGGAGGGATCTTTCCCTACAAGTGTAATATCAGTGCCGTGCAGCGTGGTAATGAACGGAATGTGAATCCCCTGCGAGGCTAAAATCTGTTTTGCCATATACGCCGCTGATGCATGCGGAATGGCATAATGTACATGCAGCAAGTCCAGCTTTTCGTATTTTACAACATCCACCAGCTTGCTGGACAATACCAGCTCGTAGGGCTGATAATCAAACAACGGATAATCGGAAACGGAAACTTCGTGATAAAATAAATTACCCGAAAAAAAATCGAGGCGCACCGGTTGGCTGTAGGTAATAAAATGCACCTGGTGTCCTTTTTCCGCCAGCGCTTTTCCAAGCTCTGTAGCCACTACTCCACTCCCGCCAAATGTGGGATAACATACAATTCCGATTTTCATGCGTGATCTTATTTTTTTACAAAAATACGAATAATTGGTACAGATAACGCCCGCCTGAACAATTCGGGCAGGAACAGGAACGAATTTACAAATCTATGCGTGAACGGTGCGTATTGGTTTGTGACCAAAGCCTATTAAAGACTCATTATCTTTTTATTTTTCTTCGCGGCTTCGTCCGTAGGACTCCTATGGAATGATAAAAAAAACAATTGAACAGGGATTCACACAGCAAACTTTGAACTTATTTCTTTAAAGAATCATAGATCACCTGGTGGATTTTCCCCCTGATGCCGGATTTTGCAAGCTTGTTATCATCGGCGTCCGGGTAAACGCGATTAGAAAGAAAAATAAATACCAGGCCATTTACAGGATCGGCCCAGGCCATGGTTCCTGTAAAACCAGTATGGCCATAGCTTTCGGGAGTTGCGCTATAGCAAACCGGGCTTTCTTTTCCGGCAGTCATTTCGGGTTTATCAAAACCAATTCCGCGGCGGTTATTAAAACAAAACTGGCATTTTGTAAATTCCTTAATTGTTAACGAATCGATGTAACGCTTGCCGCCATACGTTCCTTTGTTAAGGTACATTTGCATCATTACGGCAAGATCGTTCGCGTCGGAAAATAAGCCCGCATGTCCGCCAACACCGCCCAGCATGGCTGCTCCCTGGTCGTGCACATCGCCCCAGATAACCTGCTTCCGGAATTTTGTATCATTTTCCGTTGGCACAATGCGATCCAGATTAAAATGCTCACGCGGCCGGTAACCCATTGTTTGCAAACCAAGCGGCGCATAAAATGTTTTATTTACAAAGTCATTTTCCGGCATCTGCTCATTTTTTTCGATGATGCGTTTCAAATAATAATAGCCCAGGTCGCTGTACAAATAGTTGCCGGCATCTTTGAGGGGCGATTCTGCAATTTGTTTGTACATCGTATCCTCGTAATTCTTAGTGATGTATAAATTTTCGGCCACGCGGCGGGAGTATACATCCGTTTGTGTTTTGTTATAAATCCCGTCTTTGTAGCTTCCATCCTTGTTCACCGTTTTTGTCCAAAAGGGAATCCAATCCTTTAAACCCGCCTGGTGCGCCATCATTTCGCGGATCACAATGTTTTGTTTATTGGTACCGGCAAGTTCCGGCAGATACGTTACTAAATGCTCATCGAGATTTATTTTTTTCTCATCTACCAAACGCATCACACTGGGCGTGGATGCTACAATTTTTGTAACGGATGCCAGGTCGTACAAATCATCGTTCTTCACTTTTAATTTATTGTCGTAAGTGTGATACCCGAATGATTTCTGGTAAATTACTTTTCCGTCTTTTGCAATTAAGATCTGACAACCGGGATAAATTTTTTCCTTAATGCCTTTCATGGCAATGCTGTCGATCTTGTTCAACAACTGCACATTGGCGCCTACTTCTTCCGGAATGGTATATTTAAAGCGCACTACTTTTGTTTGAATTCCGGTTCCGGCTTTAAAATAAGCGCTGGCCGTTACAGGTAATTTTCCCGTTGCTGCAATGCCTCCAAAAATCAGCTGTGCGGCATAGCTCTCGCTGTAATCATTGTCTTCATAGCTCATCACCACTGCATCTGCAAATTGCAGGCTGTCCATTTTTGCAAGGATATAAGGATTTGCTGCCACATTCACAATCACTTTATTTTGTTTCATGACTGCTTTTAACATATTCATTATCTGCGGTGTCATTCCAAAATCCTTATCGGGCTTATTGTTGCAATTATCGATGTGCACGATCACCAAATTGTAATTTTTCAATTGCACCAGTGCCGAATCATACGATGCCTGTTTCGCATCTTTATCAATGCCAAAATGCGTTACACTGGCATAATTGGAAAGCGTTTGCTGAAAAATATTCAGGTCCTTGTAACCGAGCGACAGTGATGCAATTTTTAATGTATCCAATCCCTGCAACGGGATGATGTTATTTTTATTCTGCAGTAATGTAAGCGATGCTTCCGTTAATTTACGATTGATCAGCTCTGCTTGTTTTGTATTGAGATCGTTGTATAAATTTTTTGTTTTTATTTTTTGATAATGATCAAGCCCGGCCCATTGTTTCACCATTAAAATTTTCATGCAGCGTTTGTCAATTTCTTCCTGCGAAATTTCCCCGCGATCGATCGCTGCGCGGATTTCTTTGATGCCGGTTGGCACATCTTCCGGGAAAAGCAATACATCGTTTCCGGCAACCAGCGCTTTTACGCTGATCTCGCCCGGTTTGTAAAATTTACTTACGCCTTTCATGTTCAGCGCATCGGTAAAGATCAAGCCTTTAAAACCAAGCGTATCTTTCAACAAACCTGTTACAATGCGTTTGGTAAGCGTGGAAGGCTGGTTGGGGGTTGTATCCAGTGCAGGAATGCTCAAATGTGCTACCATCATGCTTCCCAATCCGTTTGCAATTAATTGCTTGAACGGGTATAATTCCAGCGTATCCAGCCGGGCGCGCGACGATTTGATGGTTGGCAATGTTTTATGAGAATCGCTGTCGGTATCACCATGCCCCGGAAAGTGCTTGCCACAAGCCAATACATGATTATCCTGCATACCTTTCATATACATCAGCGCTTTCGCAGTCACATTATTTTTATTTTCGCCAAAGGAACGGTTGCCAATCACTGGATTCAAAGGGTTGTTGTTAATGTCGATGTCCGGTGCAAAATTCACCTGCATGCCCATTCGCTTTGTCTGGCGCGCCACTTCCACTCCCATTTCATAAATCAAGCTATCGTTTTGGATCGCGCCCAGCGTCATTTGTCGCGGGAATTTGGTAGTGCTGTCCAGCCGCATTGCCAGGCCCCATTCAGCATCCATGGAAATGAGCAAAGGTACTTTCGATAAACACTGGTAATTATTGCAAAGCGCTGCCTGGCGCAATGGCCCGCCCTGGAAGAAGATCAGCCCACCGATCTTATTCTCGCTGATCAGGGATTTTATTTCTTTGACATGCGCTTTGTCTTTGTTGGAATACGCCGCTACCATAAACAATTGCGCAATGCGCTCATCGGGCGTTAGGGTTTTAAAAACCGAATCGGCCCAGCGGGTATTACCGGTATAAAATGGTGGATCCTGTTTTGGCTGCTCCTGGATAAAACCCATAACAACAATGAGAACAAGGGAAAATATAGCGAAGGTGATTTTTTTCATTAACAAAATTTGGGTTTAACGGACATTCAACATGAAAATTCAATGCTAAAAATACGTTGATTACAAGGGAGGAAGCGGGCTTTGAATTTTAACTTTTCAACTTTCCGGTGTTAATTGAAAAGGGAAAGCCACTGCCGCATGTTCCGCAGATTTGCGGAGTTTTGTGTATCCGAAAATAGTTATTTCTTATGTACAGAAAATTATTCAATGTGATGGTGCTGATGATCAGCGTGCTGACGGTTAACTTACTGACCGGCTTTATCACCAACCACATCATCCATTACAACATTGCCTTAAATCCCTACAAATTCACCGCCATTGCCATGCTGGCGCTGGTATTCATACTTGTACCGGCTTATAGTTACATGAGTGCACAGATCGAGATCCTGATCGCGCGGGTGTTGCTTTCGGGTAGTAATTCATTTGGCAAAATCATTGGCTTATTGCTTTCGTTTGCACTGATCTTCAGCATCCTGTTTGCGGTATACCTGCACGAATGGTTCAACATTAACCTACTGGTGGTATTAAAAGAGAAGTTACTGCATTGATTTGCCATCCTGGCATTTTTATTTTTTTAAGACCTGGTTTATTTTGTTTTTGCTTGCTGATAATTGCCTATTGCTTTTTATTTTTCATTTCGCTGAAAAGCTTCTGAAATCAAACTGACAATTCGTCGGCATTCCATTAATAGTATTATTTTTGCAAAGAGAAAAACACGATGCCTGATATAATTCAACTTTTACCCGATTCGGTTGCCAACCAGATTGCCGCTGGCGAAGTGGTGCAACGCCCTGCTTCTGCTGTAAAGGAATTGATGGAGAATGCACTGGATTCGGGCGCTACACATATAAAGCTGATCGTTAAAGATGCCGGAAAAACATTGATCCAGGTGATCGATAACGGCTGCGGCATGAGTGAAACGGATGCCCGCATGAGCTTTGAGCGCCATGCTACTTCCAAGATCAGGAAAGCCGATGATCTTTTTTCGATCCGTACCATGGGTTTCAGAGGCGAGGCGCTGGCTTCCATTGCTGCGATCGCACAGGTAGAAATGAGGACCCGCCGCATTGGCGATGAAATTGGTGTTAAAATCGACATTGAAGGCAGCGAGATCAAAAACCAGGAAGCCTGCAGCACACCGGAAGGCACCAGCATTTCTGTAAAAAACCTTTTTTACAATGTACCGGCACGCCGTAATTTTTTAAAAACCGATTCGGTGGAATTGCGCCACATCATTGATGAATTTCAACGCGTAGCCATCCCTAACCCTGAGATTGCTTTTACATTCCACCACAACACTACGGAAGTGTTTAATTTGCCAGCAGGCAATTTAAAACAGCGGCTCATGAATTTGTTCGGCACTTCCTACAACTCGCGTTTGGTTCCGGTGGAAGAAGAAACGGGAATTGTAAACATTAAAGGATTTGTGACCAAACCGGAGTTTGCGAAAAAAACACGCGGCGAACAATTTTTCTTTTTAAACAAGCGCTTCATCAAAAACGGGTATTTGCATCACGCAGTGCAATCGGCATTTGAGCAGTTATTACCGGGCGATAGTTTTGCTTCGTACTTTTTGATGCTGGATGTGGATCCGAAAACAATTGATATCAATATTCACCCGACCAAAACGGAAGTGAAATTTGAGGATGAAAAAGCGGTGTATGCATTTTTGCGCTCAACTGTAAAAAAATCGCTGGGACAGTTCAACATTGCACCCAGCCTGGATTTTGACCAGGAAGCGCATTTGTACAACATGCCACTGAAACCGGTCGATGGCATTATCAAAGCACCAACGATCAAAGTGGATCCAAATTACAATCCGTTTAAAACAGAGACGCCAACACCGGCTAAAAAAAATTATTCGGACCGCGAATTATCCAACCGTGCCAACTGGGAAACAATGTATAGCCGGCATGCCGAAAATCAGCACGAGCTGCAAATCCAGAAGGATGATACGCAACAATCCATCAGCCCCGACTGGGACAATGAATTGCATGAAAGCAATAAAAAAACAACGTATCAGTTACACAGCAAATATATTTTATCTCACATCAAAACCGGTTTTATGGTAATCGATCAGCAGGGCGCGCATGAGCGCATTTTGTATGAACGCATCATGGAGAGCCTGGAAAAACATAAGTCGGCCACGCAGCAGGAATTATTTCCGAAAACACTGGAGCTGAATGCTGCTGATTTTGCGCTGGTACAAGAATTGCAATCCGAAATCCAGGCAATGGGGTTCGACATCAGCGAATTTGGAAAAAACACGTTTGTGATCCACGGCGTACCGGCAGATACTGTAAACCACGACTCTACGGCATTGCTGGAAGGGCTGATCGAAAATTACAAACAAAATTTACTGGAATTAAAATCCGATAAGCGCGAAAATTTAGCACGTTCCATGGCATACAACATGGCTATAAAAGCGGGAAAAACACTGGCGCAGGAAGAAATGAACAATTTAATTGACGAGCTGTTCGCCTGTAAAATGCCTTACAGTACACCCGGCGGAAAACCAACAGTAACCACTTTTTCACTGGAAGATTTAGACAGAAGATTTAAAAAATAAATACCATCTCCCGCGCATTGGGTGCGGGAAAAACAGATACATTATAACGTATGTCAAACGAACAATACCGCCCACAAAGTTTTAAAGTACTGCCATTGGTAGTAAAAAACCTGTTGATCATCAACGTGCTTTTTTACCTTGCAACACTCATATTTGAAAGAACGCAAAACATTGACCTGGCCAATTATTTAGGCTTGCATTATTTCAGCTCCGAATTGTTCAAACCCTTCCAGTTTGTGACCTACATGTTCATGCATGCTACTAAAGATGCGAGCGGAAGTTTTGACATCACACACATTTTATTCAATATGTTTGCCCTGTGGATGTTTGGAAATGTCCTGGAAAACTACTGGGGTTCAAAACGTTTTTTGATCTTCTATATAATCACGGGAGTTGGTGCTGCTGCTGTTTACCTTGGATACCAAGCATTTCAGCAACACCAGGTGCAAGAGGCGGTAACGTACCTGACCAATAATCCTTCACCGGAAAATTATATTTCATTACTCCAGAATCGGTTCGGTTTCTTTTATGAACAGCCCGAATTTCAACAACAGGTACAGGCATTTGCAACAGACTGGTCACATCATTTAAGTGCCCCCGGTTACCTCACCGTTGCCTTAAATGATATCCATCAATTACAAAGTTACGGCATCAATGAGCCGATGGTAGGTGCATCCGGCGCTATCTTCGGGATTTTACTGGCTTACGGAATGTTATTCCCAAATACGTTGTTGTATGTTTATTTTTTGATCCCGATCAAGGCAAAATATTTTGTGATCATTTATGGTGCTATCGAATTATTTATGGGCATCAGGAACAGTCCGGGTGATAACGTGGCCCACTTTGCGCATTTGGGAGGTATGCTGTTTGGATTTATCATGATCAAATACTGGCAGCGGAACAGCAAACATTTTTATTAGGTTATGGCAAATTCTATCGTTAGCGATATTAAACAAAATATTAAAAACGGGAATCCGGTTACACGCCTGATCATTTTTAATGTTTGTGTTTTTTTATTTTTAAGCATTTTCAGGATCCTTGTTTTTTTTAGCGGCAGTGCACCGGCAGTGGCTTCGCTGCAGGATTTCCTGATCCGGAATTTATCCGTTCATTTTAACATTGCCGGATTGCTTCAAAAACCCTGGACGCTGCTCACATTCATGTTCAGTCATTTCGACTTCCCACAGCTTTTGTGGAACATGCTTTCGCTGTATCTATTCGGAAAAATCTTATCGGATTATACATCTGCAAAAAAGATCATACCGCTATATATTTATGGTGGTATAGCCGGTGCGCTTATCGCGACATTGCTGATCACCATTATTCCGGGCTTTCATTTTTACAGCGAAAATTTACTTTCGGGAGCATCTGCTTCGGTAACCGCCATTATTGTTGCAGCCGCCACACTGGTGCCTAAAGTAAAGCTTAATCTTATTTTAATAGGCCCGGTAAAACTGGTATACCTGGCCTTGTTTTTTATTTTAATTGATATTTTAAACCTTGCATCGTATGCCAACCTGGGCGGAAACCTTTCTCATTTAGGAGGCGCACTGATGGGTTATTTATTTATTGTTCAATATAAAAAAGGAAAAGACATGGCAACACCATTTAACCGCTTTTTCGATTGGATCAGCGGCTTGTTCAAAGGCTCATCAAAAAGCAAAATGAAAGTGATCCACAAAAGGAATCTCACGGATGAAGAATATAATTACAACAAGACCGTTAATCAAAAACAACTGGATGCGATCCTCGATAAAATTTCCAAATCGGGTTACGAAAGCCTGAGTAAAACGGAGAAAGAAATGCTGTTCAGGGAAAGTGGAAGAAAGTAGTTGGTCTTTAGTCCTAAGTAATTAGTCGTTAGTGATTAGACTTGAACAGTCAAAAAGGAAAGTCAAAAAGCGCTATGTGTCTTACCACAAAAGAAAACAAAAGAACCAAAGACTGTGTGTAAAAAACAATTTTATATTTTTAATTTCCGGGCTTTCTCTTTTGATTCTTTGGTTCTCTTTTGTGGTTCAATCCGTTAGCATCTATTCGTATCTTTTCAGTAAAAATTCATTATAGAATACAACAGATCACTATCTTGTTAAAGATTACTATTTTTAGTAAATAATGACCGAACAAAAAGCGATACAGGAAGAACAAAAAAAGCGAAAAGGCAAACGGCATTTCATGAACCGTATCGCTATGTTTTGTAATCACATGGCGGTGATTGCGCTGCTCATTTCGTATTTGGCGCCAAAGGTTAGTCCCGAAAATTTCTGGTTCATTGCATTCTTCGGCCTTGCCTACCCGATCCTTGTGATCCTTAATTTATTGTTCATTGCATTCTGGACAATCCAGTTGAAAAAGCGCGGAATATATTCTCTTGTGGTACTGCTTTGCGGCTGGATGTTATTACACCGTTTTGTACAGTTGAACAGCAGCTCTAAAACGGAAATGGAGCACAAAGCCATCAAAGTAATGTCGTACAATGTAAAAGTATTTGACTTATACAACTGGTCGCATAACAAAGAAACACGCTCTAAAATATTCGGGTTGATCCAGGACGAAGCGCCCGGAATTGCCTGTTTCCAGGAATATTTTCATCGCGACAGCAGCGAATTTTCCAACACGGATTCGCTAAAAAAAATGAACGGTTGGCAATATGCGCACGTGGAATACACTTCGCATGGAAAATTTTTACAGCATTTCGGGATCGCTACATTCAGCAAATATCCGATCATTCATACCGGAAAAGTGGATTTTGGTTATAAAGGAAACAACGTTTGCATTTTTACAGACTTGTTGGTTGGGAAAGATACATTTCGCGTTTACAATATGCATTTGCAATCCATTGCTTTCAGCAAGGATGATTATAAGTATGCCGAAGATCTTACCAAAGATATGGAGAGGGAAGACATTGAACATTCCAAAAACATTTTGCGCCGCCTGAAGCGTGCTTTTGTGAAACGTGCCAAACAAGCAGAGTTGGTGGAAGAAAGCATCTCTAAATCGCCTTATCCCGTAATCGTATGCGGTGACTTTAACGATACGCCTGCATCGTATACATACAGTACGATTTCCAAAAATTTAACAGATAGCTTTATTGAAAGCGGGACAGGTTTTGGCAAAAGTTATATAGGTGCATTCCCTTCGTTCCGCATCGATTATATCCTGCACGACAATAAATTTGTATCACACCAGTTTACCACGATCCGCGAGGAATTGTCGGATCATTTTCCGGTGGTAACGTACCTGGAAGTGAAGTAGTTCAAAGTTCAAAGTTTTGCTTTGCGCAGAAGCTGCGTCAGGGAAAGTTTAAACCTTGAACTTTGAACTATTTTTTCTTCACTCTCTTCAACGAAAGCATGTTCATCGGGTTTGAGGTCAACCCATCAATGTTATTCTGCACCAAACGCACCACCTGGTCGTAATATAACGGCACCACCGGCGCATCGTTCATCAGCAGCTGATCCATTTTCTGATAATCATCGTAACGGATAGAATCATTTAATTCGCTTTGCGATTTTTCGTACAGCATATCAAATTGCGGGTTGGAATAATGCGTGTAATTGAATCCTTTGGGACTCCAGTTTTTGCTGTAGAACATCGACAGAAAATTTTCTGCATCGGGATAATCAGCGACCCAGGATTTACGGAAAAAATTTACTTTCAAATCTGCGATCGATTGAAATAACACGGATGCTTTTTGTACATCGATCCTTATCTTGATCCCGGATTCGGCCAGCTGCGCCTGTATGTATTCTGCCAGCTCCATGTATTGCTCGGAGGTTGCCAGTGAAATTTCCGGTAGGCCTTTTCCACCCGGAAAGCCGGCAGCATATAATAAATCTTTTGTTTTATCCGGATCATAATCATATCCTTTCACTTTTGTTTCATCAAAGGATGGTAAACCCAAAGGAATGAAACCAGCTGTAGCCGCTTTCCCTAAATTTTTCCGTAAATATTTTACCATTTTTTTACGGTCGAAACCGTAATTGATGGCCTGACGGATCGCTTTTATTTTTAAAGGCGAATTTTTTACCACCGCTTGATTTTCATCAATAAAAAATCCAAGATAATCTGTTTTCAAAAACGGCTGCGTTTGCATTTTCATCTTCGCTGCATACTCGTCTTTTAATTTCCCTTCCGTGGTCAGCACTTCATCCGTATTGATCGCATCCACACCCGAAACCATGTCCACATCTCCTTTCAGGAAATTTAAAAATGAAGTTTCACGATCTTTGATGAAAGAAATAGAAACCGCATCCAAATAGGGTAAACGGTCACTTCCTTCCGTTTCAAAATAATTCGGATTTTTTACAAACACCAGCTTCGAGCCTTCTTCCCACATTTTAAATCTGAACGGCCCGGTGCCACATGGTTTTCTTCTGAAATCTTCTCCTTCTTTTTCGATCACTTCTTTTGGCACCACCGAAAAATATTTCATCGTTAAAATTCCCAAAAATGGCGTGAACGGTTTTTGTAAACGGATCACAAATGTGGTGTCGTTAATCGCTTCAAATCCTTTTCCACTTTTATTATCGATATTAGTAAGCAGCGTAGTTGCATTGGAAGTTTTCGGGTCCAGCAGGCGGTTAAAGCTGTACACAAAATCCGTTGCGGTTACTTTTCTGCCTTTTCCATCCGGGAAGGCATCGTTATCATGAAAAAAAACATTAGAATGCAAATGAAAGGTGTAGTTTAATCCGTCCGGTGAAATTTCCCAGGTCCTGGCAATTGACGGTTCGATCAGCAATTTATCATTCATTTCCACCAGGCCGTTAAATAATTGATTAACGCCCCAGCTATTTTCAAACGTGCTTGATTTTGCAGGATCAAGCGAAGAGATGCCGCCCATTTCGTTGTATTTAAAAACAGTGCGTGTATCGCGTTTCTTATCGCCCGGCGAGGTACAGGAGAAAATAAAAACAGCTAGCAACAAATAAAATAACCGGTTTTTCATAGTGGATTTTTTCTAAGTTCAAGTTTAAGAAATGATCGTATGCAACAGGGATTTATTCTATTACAATTATGAACAGGCTTTTTAACATTACGAATAACGAAAAAAAACGAAACTACGAAATCTATGTATTTCCTGTGTTTATTGCCACAAATTCACGGATTAATCGAATTAAAAGAAAATTGCATTGATTTTTTTAAATCGCTTTGCGATTTAAAATCGGTGCAATACCATTCCTGTAAAAATCTGTGAATCTGTGGCTGCTATTTACCCGATACTGCTCAAACATCCCGTATTGGGGAAACAACTACGGCATATTTGTTTAAACGGAAGTATCAGAAATGAGTTACCAATAAAAATTAACAGGGTAAAGCACATTCGATCAACATTCACCCGCCTGAATTTTTCTCAGCCTTTGCGCATATCCGCGCATTGCATTCATAACACATAACTATTACTAAAACAAAAAAACAAATGAAAAAATCAATTTTCGCAATTACCGTTTTGTTTACATCCATTGCAAGCATAAGCGTTGCACAGGATGGTGCTATCCGTGAAAAATTAACATTCGGATTAAAAGCAGGCGCCAACATCTCCAACGTATATGATCAGCAAGGACAGGAATTTAATGCCGATGCCAAAGCAGGATTTGCCGGAGGCGCTTTTGTTGGTTTGCCGATCAACAAATACATCGGGGTTCAACCAGAGATCCTTGTTTCGCAGAAAGGGTACACCGGCTCCGGGATATTGCTGGGAACGCCCTACTCTAACACCCGGACAACCACTTTCCTTGATCTGCCTTTACAATTACAGATCAAACCGGTAGAATTTATCACATTGCTGGCAGGTGTGGAATATTCATATTTACTTGCGCAAAACGATAAATACACGTATGGCGCCAACAGCAGCGAACAAAACCAGGAATTTCAGAAAGATGATGCCCGCAGGAGCATATTTGGCGCAGTTGCCGGGCTTGATGTAAATGTGCAGCATTTTGTGTTTTCCACAAAAGTGTGCTGGGATCTGCTGAACAACGCACGCGATGGTTCCACTAACACACCGCGTTATAAAAATGTATGGGTACAGGCAACCGTTGGTTTCCGTTTGTATACATCGGGATAAGCGCTTTTATAAATAGAAACAAGAAGCCTTGTTCCTTCGGGAATGAGGCTTTTTTTAACACGTTGCCTGCATTCATGAGATCCCGGATTATCCCGGTAGCTACCGGGACAGGGATGACATGTTTTAAATGTAAGCTTCAACTGCAAAGCTTAACAAACACAGATTCATAGATTCGTAGATTTGTATTTATTCGTAATTCGTAAAATTCGTTCCTGTTCCTGCCCGAATTGTTCAGGCGGGCGTTATCCGTACCCTGTTTTTTCGTAAATTCGCGTTCCAAATGAAAAAAGTAGCATTCCATACCCTCGGCTGTAAGCTCAACTTTTCCGAAACAAGCACTATTGCGCGTTTGTTCCAGGAAAACGGCTATCAAAAGGTTGATTTTACGCAACCTTCGGATGTGTACGTGATCAATACCTGCTCGGTTACCGCTAATGCTGACAAGGAATGCAAGCAGATCGTTAAATCGGCGCTGAATGTTTCCCCTGACGCGTATATAGTAGTGGTGGGCTGTTATGCACAGCTAAAGCCGGAAGAGATCGCGAACATTGAAGGTGTGGATTTGGTGCTGGGCGCTTCCGAAAAATTCAAATTACTGAATTACCTCGAAGATCTTCAGAAAAAATCCAAAGCGGAAATTTACAGCTGCGAAATTGAAGAAGCCAACTTTTTTGTGGATGCTTATTCGTTTGGCGACCGTACCCGCGTATTTTTAAAAGTACAGGACGGCTGTGATTATAATTGCTCGTTTTGCACGATCCCGCTGGCACGTGGCAGCAGCCGCAGCGACAGTATTGAAAATGCCGTAAAGAACGCCCGTAACATCGCAAAGGAAGATGTGAAAGAGATTGTGTTAACCGGTGTGAACCTGGGCGATTTTGGGAACAATGCTTCCAAAGAAGGAAACCGCAAACAGGAAACGTTTTACGATTTAGTACAGGAACTTGATAAAGTGGAAGGTATTGAGCGTTTCCGCATCTCCTCCATCGAGCCAAATTTATTAAAAGACGAAACGATCACCTACGTGTCTCAATCACAGCGATTTGTTCCGCATTTCCATATTCCATTACAATCCGGCAGCAATAAAATTTTAAAAGCCATGCGCAGAAGGTATCTGCGTGAGCTGTACGCTGATCGTGTAGCGAAAATAAAAGCACAGATGCCGCATTGCTGCATTGGTGTGGATGTGATCGTTGGTTTTCCCGGTGAAACGGAGGAAGATTTTTTAGATACATACAACTTTTTAAACGGGCTGGATATTTCTTATCTGCACGTATTTACCTATTCCGAGCGCGACAACACAGATGCGATCACACACCCGGATGTAGTTCCGGTGGCCATCCGCAAAAAACGCAACAAAATGCTGCGTATCCTTTCTGCAAAAAAACTCCGCAGCTTTTACGAGCAGCATTTGGGACAAACCCGCACGGTATTATTTGAAGCCGATAACAAAGAGGGCTTTATGCACGGTTTTACCGATAATTACATCAAAGTAAAAACGCCTTATAACAAAGCGCTGATCAACCAGTTGCAGGAAGTAACCTTGAAAGAACTGGATGCGGGCGGGTGTGTTTTAATTGACATTTCGGTAAATGAGCTGGTTTCTTAGTCCTTTTATAAAAAACTCAGGTTACAAAACACTGGGATCAGGAAACATCCCGTAATTTTTACACCGCATGCTATTTGAACTATTTACAAAAGCCATACAAATTTTTCAGAAAGAGAAAAACGAAAACTTAGCCAGCAATTCGGATGTTCTTTACATTCAAAAGCGACAACTTTTCCATAAAGACATTCCCGACCTGGAAACGGTTAAATCAATTACAGGGGAGCGCTTCTATAAATTATTAGCGCTGTTTAACAAATATGATCCTGTAAAAACGGAGAAATTAAATGCCAATCCGCGTAAGTATGAATTTTTAACACGAACAGTTATTTACAAACTGCCAACTAAGCATACCCGGCAAGCCATAGCAGATTTAGTTTCGCTCGAATTTTCTCTATGGTTTAAACACGCTTATAATGGCTTTGATAAAAAAGAAGAACTGATTGACGAAGTATATTCGTTCAAAAAACAGCATTTGCAAACTGATCCGTTCGTTTGAAAACGTATAATACATCACACAACCTTTGCGGACTTTGCGAGAAAAACTGCATAGCACAATCATACAACCTTGCGTGAAATACATCATCTGCACATCAGTAATCTGCACATCAATAATCTTTTTTATTACTTTTATTCCAAAATCTACCCAAAAATGTCCGACTCCCTCGAAATAACAAAACATGCCGATCACAATGCTTTTTCACTAACCGTGCGTACCGACGGCATTTTACAGATCACCATGAAACCAAATGTAAAACTGAATCTGGCCGATGGCGAAGCAATGGTAAAACTATTTGGTGAATTAGGAAATAAAAAGAAATTTCTGCTGCTGTTCATTGCCGGTAACGATACCTCCGTTGCTACGGAAGCTCGCTATTATGCATCCACGCCCGAAGCAAATGTGTATACGATTGCCAGCGCCTTTGTTGTAAAGAACATTGCACAAAAGCTGCTTGGAAATGCATACGTGACGTTTAACAAGCCGGTAACTCCTACCCGGATTTTTACAGATGAAGATGAGGCTGTAAAATGGCTGAAAGCATTTAACAGCTAACTATTTACTTACGAAAAATTTAATTCAGAATCAATACAGGTTTAAAACTTCTAAAAACTTTAAACTTTTGAACAAAAAACCCTGTAAGAATAACAAAATCAAGGCATTGTTATTAACAGCCAATTCCTCCCACCAATAGCCAAAAGCATTGATTATATTTGAGTATCAAACAACAATTTGAACCAAAAATACGATGCTAACACGAATCTCTTTAATTAACTCAAAAGGTTACGGCAAAGCCGAAATGAAACTCGACAATTGTGATTCCATTCAGTTGGTCGGGCCGAATAACATTGGAAAAAGTACGTTGATCTACGCGCTTAACTTCCTGTTTGTGGTTGACGGGCAAAAAATGTCGTTCAGCGGACAGCGTAAGGGCGATAAGGAAACTATCCATCACTACTTTCCTACTCACAACAAAAGCTTCCTTGTATTTGAGATCAACAAAATGGGCTATTACTGCATTTTGGTGAAACGTAATACCGACGGGGAACTGGAGTATTATAAAATCGACAGTGAATACAACGAGGAATATTTTTTTGAAAATGAAGGCGCACACCAACGCTTGTTAAGCTTTGACGAAGTGCTGGAACGCCTTGTTAGCCGTGGGATCATCCACAGTAAATTTGCTACCAAATCGGATGTGTTTAACCACGTATATCACCGCGGCAATAAGAACAACGCCGTGGTGTGGCTGGAAGATACCGTAAAAGCAGACGGTTTGAGCAACAACTTCTCGAAAGTGTACCGTTACCTGATCAACTCCAAGCTGATCACCAACAAAACGCTGAAAGAATCACTGATCATTGCGGATAACCGCGAAAATGAAAGCCTGAATTTTTCCCAGAAAAATAAAAAAGACATTACAGATCTGCTTCGCATCAACGAAGAGATCAAGAGCATTAAAGCGGTACGCACGGATTTCCTGGAGTTCCGCGAGCTGGTAAAAATGTACACTTCCAAAACCACGATCGTAAGCGAATTGCTGTATGCGTTTAACAGCGCTTACACTGCCGCGATCCCGGAGCTGGAAATTTCGTCGGTAGAGCGTGGCCGCCACATTGCTGCGGTTCACAACGAGATCAACGAGATTTTAAAACCAAAAGAATTAAACTACGCTTCCTATATCGGTGAAAAAAATGCGGAGATAAAAAATAAAACCAATTTCCTGAACGAAAAACAACAGGAGCTGGATGAGATCAATAAGTTTGAAAGCATTGATTTCCTGAAAGAATCGTTGAAAAACCTGGACAAAGAGCGCAAGGAAATTGAAACCCGCATCACCACGATCGAAAGCCAGAAATTATCGAGTAAGCATTTGGAATTCCGTTTGGAAAAAGTAACTGACAAAATTGCATCTGTGGAAAACCAGATCGAGAATTACAACAACTTGCTGATCCATAAAATTTCGGATGACGAAAAAACAAAACAGCTGTTGAACGCGATCCTTTCTGAGCAGGTGATGAGCTTACCGAGCAAACAGATCAAAAAACAGATCAAAAATATATCGGAAAAAATGTTGAACATTTTTGACGGTGAAATTGATATTACCAAAGGACTGGAATTAACCGAGTTCAAATCGGTTAAAGAACTGAAAGAAGAATTGAAAGGGTACCAGCAGGAGAAAAAACAAACGGAAGAATTGTTGAAAGTTATTGTTGACAAGGAAAAAACCGATTTCAAATTAAAAAGTATCCTGGGCGAAATTGAGGTGATCAAAGAAAAGATCAAAGGGATTGAAACCAAACCTCAATTAGAGCGTGCTATCAAAGGCATCATTGAAGACATCAAAAATTTCAATGAAGAGAAAAAAGACCTGGAAATGCATTTGAACGAACTGGTAAAAGAGATCGCTTCGAAACAAATCATGCTGGACAAGCTCAACGAGGAAAAACGCAACCTGGAATTGCGTGTAAAAGAATTAAAAGACCGCAAGATGGAAATCGAAGCCATCGACGTAGAGCCGCGCGAATACGAAACAAACGATAACCTGGATTATATTTATTCCAAAATTCAGATCCATCAAAAAGACCGTCATGATTTACGCACAAACAAAAACCTTTCTTTCGAAAACCTGAAACACCGCCTGCGCAGCAGCATTGCCGACGAAGTGGAATTCATCAAATTTGTGGAGGAGGAAATTGCCTGTTTGTCGGATAAAGAAAGAAGTATTGACGGCTTGCTGCAAAGTATATCCACACAGTTTGCCAATCCTGCGTTTACGCTGATCAAGCGTTACGAAGAGTTTAAACAATTTGTGTACAATAAATTCAATACAAAATTAGCCACCACCCGCATCTCCAACATTGAATCATTAAAAATTGACCTGATCGACAACGAGCGCATTTTGGGTGAATTGAAACAGATCAGCTCTATCCAGGAATTTAACGGACAAATGAGCTTTGATTTCGATCAGTCGGAAAATTTAAAGATCTTAAATAATTACCTCGATACCGGTAAAAAAGTAGCGTTTGATGAATTGTTCAATATTGAATTGTTACTGGAGATCAAAGGAACCGAAAAACGTGTGGATCTTGCCAACCAGGTGGAATCCGACGGAACCGACAGGATGATCCGTTTGGTGATCATCATGGCGATCATCAACCGTTTGGCGATCACTGACGAGCAAAACAAGATCACACTATTTATTGATGAGGTTGCAACAATTGATAAACAAAACCGTCCGGAATTGGTAAAATTCTGTAACGCGCATAACTTCATCCCAATTTTTGCAGCGCCGGATGCAGTGGAAGGATTCAACAAATATTATTTCATTTATCCTTCGAAAGGAAAGATCAATATCAATGAAAAACAAAATGCGATCATTGTAGAACGCAATGGTGTAGTGGAAAAACCGGCGATCAAAAAAAACCTGAATTAATGTTACGAGCTCGTATTTTCATTTTTCTACTCATCGTCAGCCGAAGTGCATTTGCCCAGGTAACAATTGACAAAGCGCAGCTGGTAAGAAATGGGGACAGTGTTTTTTATGCCGGCAAACCTTTTACAGGAAAAGCAATTACAAGAAAAAGCTCGGATGAATATAAAAACGCTATCGTTGGAGAAGAATGGTATTCAAATGGTGTTGCTGACGGGAATTGGAAGGAGTGGTATATCTCCGGAGAAAAGAAATTTGAAGGAGCATTTAAAAATGGCAAAAATGATGGTGTTTGGATCGAATGGGAAAAAGATGGAACCATTAAAAGGAAGCTAACTTTTACAAACGGGTTATTAATAGAAAATAAAGAGTGATAAAAACTTGCAAATGAAAGCAGAACCAAAAACCATACTACGCTTTTTATTGGAACATTATGATGTGATCTCTGATTTGTACGAAACACAATCAAAGGATGGCGTTATCGCATTCGAAGTATTGAATGAGATAATTGCAAAGCATGAAAGTGACATTAAAACACAGCTGGTTGAATATAAAATATTAAGCCCGGTCAACGATAATTACGAGATCCGCACGGTATATTACAACCTCATTGAGTTTATCCTGAGCGAGTTTAAGCCGATGTTGCCGGAAACGATCGAAAAATATCATTTATCGATCGGTGAATTGTTCCGCAAAATCCGCGAGAATATCAATGGCGATAAAGTGACACTGAGCCAGCGTTTGAACGATCTGGCAATTGAAGTCCGCTCGTTCTACGAAATGGTGGAACGCAATACCATGAGCTTATTGCAGGAAACACGCGAATTAAAAGCGAACGTTAAAAAAATTGATTACCGCGAAAAGATCATCCGTGCATCACGCTGGATCGACGAATACATTATTCCGTTAAATAAAATCCTGGACATTAACCACTCCACTTCCATTGCCAATAAATTATACGAGATCTCGGAATATTCGAATAAATTCCGTTTGAACTTTGATGATGAAGGAGCGCGCGTTCAGTTTGAAAAGCTTTATTTTCAATTGATCCAGGTAAATGATAATTTATTGCGCCAGTCGAAAATCCTGACAAATGAATTATTGCCGCTGATCGAGCGTATCCGTACGGAATCCATTATTTTAACAGGCTGGATCACCTTCCTGAAAAACCCGTACAAACGTAAAGCGCCGAAATTATTAAAACGCAAAGAAGTATCGATCTATTCAAACGATACATTTTATAATGCTTCCGAGATCTTCGAACAATTCAAAAATGAAACGGATGTTTATTTTGAAGAAGAAGAGAACGAAGCGGAAAAATGGATCTTCGATAAAGAGCATTATACAAAAAAATTAAAGGACAACATGCCGGTAGAAAATTTCTTCAGCTGGTGTAATAAAACCCTGAAGGAAGATTACAAAAAAGTGGAGATTGAAAAATTCTTTGCGCTTACCACATTGGCATTCGACGATGATATTGAGCGCGAATACGGTGCAAAACCGCAATTCGACAAGATCAAGATCAACGATCTTACATTGACAGTACCAAAATTTACAATCAATCAGCAACAACAATTAATAGATCCGAAAGATGGAATTTCCTAATCACCACCGCCAAATAGTAGAAGACCTGATGTCAGGTAAATTTATGCTGCCGCAGGAACGCACCTACCAGGTGTTAAAAGATAACGAGCAGTCGTACACCTATTTTTTCAAAGCATCGTTCAATTACGAGCTGCGATTAACGCAGGATTACGCGTACGTGGTTTCGGAAGAATCTGCAGAAATGTTATCCCGCGATATTTGTATTTTCATTTCGTTGTTGAGCTATGAGCTTGACCGCGATGGAAAAAACTTTTTAGAGCGCATCCAGTTCAGCGAATTTGAAATGGAAGAAATTGAAAATTATTTTACCAATTCTTCCTACATCGACCTGATCCTTTCCAACAAACAATTGAAAGATGCGGATGCACGTAAAAACTTTATCAATACGCTGAACCGCCGTAACATTATTGAAAAAACAGGCGACAACCGGTTTGTATTTACTTCCGCACATAAATTTTTCATGGATTTTGCAAGTGATATTGTAAAGTATGAAAATGCGGAGAAAGACGAATAGTACGAATAACGAACAGGAGCGGCGAAACTACGAATCTGTGTGTAAACTAAACGTAGCATAATGCGCGTAGAAACTTTTACAATATCTGTCATCCCGGGCCTGTCCCGGGATCTGCCAGAATAAAACTATTTTCAATTACATAAAGGGGCATCATGCCCCTTTTTAATACACCAAAATCAAATCCGCAATGCAGCAAAAATTCAGGATCTTATCATCAAAAGGATTTGTGATTGCATTGACATTGCTGCTGCTGAATGATTTTATTTTAAAAGCAGCGTTTCACAACTGGTTTATCGGAAAATTATCGGATGTTGCAGGATTATTTATTTTCCCAATCTTCTGGACTGCATTTTTCCCGAAACAGAAAAAAGTAATTTATCTTTCTACTGCTTTAGTTTTCATTTTATGGAAATCACCATTCTCACAATCTTTTATTGATCAATGGAATATCCTGAATTTGTTCAGCATTCATAGGGTTATTGATTATTCGGATCTTATTGCGTTGTTAATTTTGCCTGTTTCTTTTTTATATAGCATTGATAAAAAAAGAAGAACAATAATTGCCATTCACCCGTTTTTTTTAATTCTAATTGCTGCGTTTTCATTTGTTGCCACCAGCAAATACGACCGACACACGGCGATGGCATGGGATTATAATGCTTTCATTGATGATCCTCTCAAATTCGGAAAAGAGATAACAGTTCCCGAAAAAAAACACACGTTCCCAATAAGCTCTGTGCAACTGGCGCACTTAATAAACGATTATAATCTCACCTATTCTGAAAAACTGGAGAATGATTCTTCTTTTCTTTTCCTGGCACTCAAACCAAGCTATGACAGTGCTTCACCACTTATAAAAGCAAGTATAAAATACAATCCTGATCATGCTGTTTTAGTTATTCAATCTGTAATTTTTGATACCACACTCTTAAATCCAAAAAATGATTTCAAAGGAAGTAATAAATATTACCTGGCAACCAATACCGAGTTTTTTATCCGTTCTTTCGAGAGCTATTTTTTTCCGAAATTGCAAACCATCAAAACAGTAGACTCGCTTAATACAGTTGGCAGAGGGTTGCTCATGAGAAAACCGCAGGATGCGATCAACTTCTTGAATGCAGCAGTGCAAATTGCGCCTGATTGGGTTAACTGTAAGCTACTACTGAACAGCAGCATTGGAGATGCTTATTTTAATATGCAGCAATACCAGCTCGCATTAAAACATTATTACAAAGCAGATTCGCTGGACGAGCAGTACGCCCTTTACCGGCACAGGAACCAACCCTACAAGGGACTTGCGCTTACGTATAAAGAACTGGGTCAAAAAGACAGTGTAAAAAAATACAATAAGCTGGCGCGCATATTTAAAAGTTACCACAATAATTAATTTGTTTCCATGGCAAAAAAAGAACCTACACCCATCACCTACAAAAGCAAAGTGTACAAGCTGGAGCACCTGAACGGGCATTACCTGGAAGTTCCACCGGATGTGATCGATCATTTTGGAGGTACATTTAAAGTACGTGTAGTATGTAAGCTCAACGACAATCTTACTTTTCAAACCGGTTTTATCGCCTTGGGAAATGGCAGCGGCTATATTAACCTGAGCAATGCCCGCATGAAAAAACTGGGAATAAAATTAAAAGATACCGTTACTGTTACACTCAAAAAAGACGAAAGCAAATATGGCTTTGATGTACCTCCCGAATTAAAAGAATTGCTCGCACAGGATGAAGAAGGAATGCGGCGTTTTAAAATGTTAACTCCGGGCAAACAACGTTACATCATTTATTATGTGAATGGAGTAAAAAGCAGCCAATTAAAGATCGAACGGGCGGTAAGGCTTATCACCAATCTTAAAAACACACGCGAAGGAAAAGAATCCTTCAGGGAGATCCTCGCTTAATTTCTTTACACGAAGGCGCGAAGAATTTTTAAATTACTTCCTGCTTTTAATAACTCCCGGTCACACAACTTTGTAATAATAGCCCTCATCAAACGGCATCATCGCTAATCTTGCAAAAAATGATGAATATAAAATCGTGTGACAAACATTCTTAAAAAACGCTGACAATAAAACCATCTTCGCGCCTTTACGCCTTCGTAGTGAAAATTCTGTTTTTTATAGCCTGTTAATTCGTAAATTCGTAAAAAAATTGTAATCCGCATTCTATGTATCCATCATTATATTACGCCATTAAAGATTTGTTCGGCTGGGATCTTCCGGGCTTTAAAATGGTTCAAAGCTTTGGTTTTTTTGTTGCAGTCGCGTTTATCTTTGCTGCTTATTTTTTATCAAAAGAATTAAAACGCAAGGAACAGAAAGGACTGATACAACCCCACGACATTAAGGTTTTGAAGGGACAACGCGCTACAACTGCTGAACTTGTCACCTCCGGTTTAATTGGTTTTATTGCCGGTTACAAAATTTTATACATTCTTCTCAACTTTACTGCGTTTACAGAAAACACACAAGGATTTTTATTGTCTTTCCAGGGAAGCTGGATCGGCGGCCTATTGGCAGCAGCAGCATCTGTATACCTTAAATACAGCGAAAAAGAAAAAACAAAACGCGAACCACCGGTGTGGGAAGATGAAACCGTGCACCCTTATCAATTGGTGGGGAATATTACATTAATTGCAGCTTTTGCGGGAATTATCGGTGCAAAGATTTTTCACAACCTCGAAAACTGGGATGATTTTATTGCAGATCCGATAGCTGCATTGGTTTCATTCAGCGGCCTCACCATGTACGGCGGTTTAATCCTTGCTTCCATTGCCTGTATCTGGTATGGAAAAAAGAACGGAATAAAAACCACTCATTTAATTGATTCTGCAGCACCTGCTTTAATGCTGGCGTATGGCATTGGCCGGATCGGCTGCCATGTTGCCGGGGATGGCGATTGGGGAATTCCAAGCACACACCCTAAACCGTTCAGCTTTCTTCCCGACTGGATGTGGAGCTACGATTATCCTCATAACGTAGTTAGCGAAGGTGTTCCGATGGCCAATTGCGATGGTAAATTTTGCAGCCACCTGGTGCCATCCGTTTATCCAACAGCTTTTTACGAAGTGGTGATGTGCATCAGCTTGTTTTTTGTGCTGTGGTCCATTCGTAAACGCATTACCACGCCGGGCGTTTTATTTTGCGTGTACCTGATCCTGAATGGCATCGAGCGTTTCTTTATTGAAAAGATCCGCGTAAATACTTTGTACAATGTAAACGGATTTAAATTTACGCAAGCCGAACTGATCTCCACGATCTTATTCTTTTTGGGTGTGATCGGGATCTTTTATTTCAGGAGATTGCAGCAGAAAGAGCTGGCGGCAAAGGCTTAGAAACGGTTAATTATAATTTGCGAAGTGGAATATAAATTAAAGGCAGGCAACACGGGTAACGCAATCTAACGACTAATTACCCAGGACTAAAGACTAATCCGTTTCCTTCTCGTACGTTGACTCCGTGATATTTTTCCCGTTCTTGTAAAAGTAAACACCGCCCCAATTGTATTCTTCTTTCCGGTATACATAGTCCACCCCATCAATCGTTACCGTAATGTTGGTGATCTTCCTGCGGTCTTCCTGCACCACATTTTCAACTTTATTTTTCTCGATTGGTTTTACAGGCGTATCCGGAATAACCTCCACCGGTTTTGGTTTAGGTGGTTCGGGGGTGTATTCCGGTTGTTTTACTGCAACAGGGATAGGGTTGCTTGGCGGAGTAGTTTGTACAGGTGGCGGCGTGGTTACCGGGCGCGGATTTGGTGCAGGCGGTTTGGGTTTCGGCTCCGGATGCGCTTCTGCTTTTTTCTCCATTTCCTGGGCTGTTTTTGTATAATCGTTATCAAAATCAAATTCCCCCGATACCATGGAATATTTGATTTTACCAACAGGCTGAGAATAAGTAATCACCTGGTCTTCAGGCTGAGGTTGCAAGCTTACCTCCGATACCATTTTTGCAAGCTCCTGTTTTTCCCTACCGTTGGGAACATGTGTATCCACCACCACCACTTTGGTGATATAGCCAGGCTTGGTAAATGTGAACACAAATTCGGAACCCAGCTCCAGGTCAATAAAATATTTGCCTTTGTTGGGATCGATAATGCGGTAAGGCTTTCCATCTCTCGTGATCGTGATCAGCGAATTTTCCAATCCGCCATGATCAATTGAAAATTTTAATTTGATGTTAAACTTAGGAGCGTCCTGTGCAAACGCTGCGCTGAAAGAGATCAATAATACAAGCACCAGCCAACGGTTGCGGATCGGGCAAATGCTTCGTTTATTAAGTGGATGGTCCATAAATCAGATCAAAATTAGTCAAATAATTCAACCTCGCTTTTTATCGGTACACAGGTTTTAAACGTAACTTTGTGTATAAACTTTACAGATATGCCGGTTAATTTACAAACACTTTGCCAGGAAGTATGTACGCTGGGCAAAGAAGTGGGAGCATTCATCAAACAGGAACGCGCAGTATTTTCAACCGAGCGTGTGGAAATAAAAGGAAAACATGATTTTGTGTCTTATGTCGATAAAACATCCGAGCAAAAACTCGTAGCAGGATTATCCGCATTACTGCCAGAATCTGGCTTTATTGCCGAAGAAGGAACTTCCACTAAAAAAGGAGAGATCTATAACTGGATCATCGATCCGCTCGACGGAACCACTAATTTTATTCACGGTGTTCCCTGTTTTTCCATCAGCATTGCGCTTATGCGGAAGGATGAACTGGTGCTGGGAATGATCTATGAAATAAATGCAGATGAATGTTTTTATGCCTGGGAAAACAGTAAAGCTTACTTAAATGGAAAAGAGATCAGCGTTTCGAAAGCGCCGGCACTGGCGGATTCCCTTATTGCAACCGGGTTTCCGTATTACGATTACAGCCGCCTGAACGAATACATGGAAGTGTTCAAAGATTTTATGAAAAATACGCACGGGCTTCGCAGGTTAGGTTCGGCTGCAACCGACCTGGCGTATGTTGCCTGCGGACGGTTTGAAGGATTTTATGAATACAGCCTGCAGCCATGGGATGTAGCAGCTGGCGCTTTTATTGTGAAGCAGGCCGGTGGAAAAGTAACTGATTTTAAAGGCGGAAATAACTTTATCTTTGGAAAAGAAATAGTGGCGGGCAATGCTACTTGTTTCGACGAATTCTTACAAACCATACAACGCCACTTCAATTAGCATGAACGACAAGCCCAAAACAACCTGGCAATACATCAAAGTTTATTTCCCCGATATCTGGCAATACCTGGTGATCATTATCACCATTATCATTGCCGCTATTTTTATCCTTTAAGCTACTGTTCCGGCATCCACCGTATTACTTTTTACAAGGAAATCCGCGATCCGCTCCAACTCCGCATCGTATTTTTTAGCGCTGGCCGTTCCAGCATCTTTTAATGCCTGTAAATTTTTAGCGGAAGCATCGTCCATCTCACTGTTTGCACCCCCAATTTCAGGGCTGATGCGAATGTAATTTTCATTGCTGTCGCTGGCATCAAAAATTTCTTTCAACTGAAAATCAATGGTATCGCTGGCACCAGACATTAAAATATCAATGATCGGTTCCACCCAACCCAGTTCTCCCCATTTTTTTGCTTTATCATACGGGTAACTTTTTTTGGTAGAGCCGGTACCGATCGAAACCATAAACATATCGATCGCAGTAACATTTTTTGAGCCGTCCAAACGTTTGAATTGCTGGCGCGCTTCCGCATATGCGCACATGGCGGGATTATTAGCGAACACGCCTCCGTCCACCAATGGATACGTTACACCCGTAAGCGAATGTGCCAGCGCCGGTTCAAAATACGTAGGCGCAGCAGAAGTGGAACGCGCTGTTTCCCACAAAAGGTAATCGTAAGCGGGATTTTGTACAGCATCGTGCTGCGTAAAAAAATGGGTGGTACGTGCGGAAATATCGTAAGAAGTGATCAAACATGGCCTCAGCAACTGGCTTAATTTAATGTCTTTAAAATACGTTTTCAAAATGTTTTCCATTGGTGCAGCCGGATATTTTTCTTCGGAAACACCATCCAGCGTTTTGAACTTATTCAGCAGATCGTTTTTGAAAATCGTACCGCCAAATTTGAGGTAGAGGTCCACCGCTTCTGAAGCAGAAAAACGCGGCCGGGCAGGATTGTTATCATCCGGGCACAGGTACAAACAAGTTAAAATACCGCCCGTGCTGGTACCGGCAACAAGATCAAAATAATCGGCAACACGTGCATTGGCATTGCCCGATTTTGTTTGCAGTTTTTGCTCCAGGGCAACCATTATTTGTCCGGGTAAAATCCCCCTGATGCCACCGCCATCAATGGATAAAATACGTAAAAGCTGGGTCATGATGTTATTTTTTGATGTATAAACGAGTAGTAAATATAAATCAAAAATAATACGAAACGAATTTTTTTGCACATTTTACAAGGGCACAACTACAGCATTCTTTTTGCTGATGCACCAAAGCCCGATAAAGGTAAGCAAACCATTAAGGATGATCATTTCGAAACCGAATTTATAACCGCTGAATAATCGCACGGAATATTCATTTAAAAAAATGCAGATAACCGGCGAAATACAACAGACCAGTGGAACAAAACGATCATGGATTTCTTTTTTAGTGAATAATCCGAACGCGTATAATCCCAGCAAGGGCCCGTAAGTATACGTTGCCCATGTAAATAAATTATTAATAACGGCATCGTTGTTTACCATTTTGAACACCACGATCACCAATAATAAGATCGCTGCAAAGGCGATGTGCACCCGCTGCCGGATCTTCTTTTTTTCTTCTTCCGTTTTTGTTTCATCGTTTTTTAAACCGAGAAAATCCAGGCAAAAAACACTGGTTAATGCCGTTAAAGCACCATCGGCGCTCGGGTATGCAGCCGAGATTAGCCCGATGATAAAGAAAATCCCGGAAACCGGCCCGAAATAATGCAATGCGATCCGCGGAAATACATTGTCGGAAATTACTTTTCCATCTGCGTCCGCCATGAGTGGAATCCCCTCCTGGTTCACATAAATGTAAAGCAAGGCGCCAAGGATCAAAAATAAAACGGTAACAATAAACATGACGGTGCTGAACGTTAATACATTTTTTTGCGCATCCTTCAGGTTTTTACAACTTATGTTCTTTTGCATCATTTCCTGGTCAAGCCCCGTCATGGCAATGGCAATGAACATCCCGCCAAAGAACTGCTTCGGAAAATAAGATTTTAAATGCCAGTCGCCAAAAAACGTTTGTGAATAATTGCTTTCTGCAATTTTGTGATACACATCCCCCATGCCCAAATGCAATTTGCTCATGATAAAAATAATGGACAACACCACCGAAAGCAGCATGAACGTGGTTTGTAGCGTATCCGTGTAAACAATTGTTTTAACACCGCCCTGGTAGGTATACAACAAAATCAGTACAATAAAAATAGCAACTGTTGCCAAAAATGGTACTCCCATATCATTGAACACAAAAACCTGTAATACGTTTACTACAATGTACATGCGGAATGCAGCGCCCACCACCCGCGAAATGATAAAAAAGAAGGCGCCTGTTTTGTACGAATAATTTCCAAAACGCTGTTCCAGGTAACTGTAAATGGAGGTAAGGTTCAGCCGGTAATACAGTGGCAACAATACATAAGCGATTACCATATATCCCACCAGGTAACCCATCACCACTTGTAAATAGCTAAATTGCGATACCCCCACCGCACCCGGAACCGAAATAAACGTAACGCCGGAAAGCGAAGCGCCGATCATACCATACGCCACCAAATACCATTTGGAAGAGCGGTTGCCAACATAATAACTTTCATTGGTGGCGCCACGGGAAGTCCACCATGTAACGGAAAACAACAGCACGGAATAAGCAAGCACGCATATTAAAATCAGGGTTGAAGACATATTAGTTCAAAGTTTAAAGTTCAAAAGTTTAAAGTTTGCTCTACAGATAACGAACAAAAGCGAAACTGCGAATCTGTGTGTAAGCTATACAAGTAATTAGTTTAAAGTTTGCTATGCTTATAAAAAAAATTCATCATTGCAGACTCTCATCAGTAGGCGCCAGGCTCTGCCTGGTGACAAAATCAGAATGTCACCAGGCAGAGCCTGGTGCCTACGAGTAGTTATTAAAGATCCGCTTCAATCCGTTTCATCAGCATCATCCGCATTCCATCACACATTGGTTAAAATTACTTATTCATTCCCACATTCCACCTCGTGCATTTTTAGTATATTAACAAAGTTTTTCACACCCGTATCATGAAACAAAAACGCATTGCCTTTCTTTCGGTCATTTTACTGATCGCATTCACCATCCCGTTCATCACCTCCGCTTTCAAAAGCACTGTCATCGGTGGAAACGAGCTGAAAGTGGAACAGAAAAAAGCTAAATCGGGTTACAATTACACTATTTTTTATAAGAACAACCTCCTGCTGGATGTATCGTTAAAGCGGCCCGACAAAAACGATAAAAATATTTTATTGTGTATTCCCGGCGCGTATACTAATTTACAAAGTTATGATGTGGATGGCTTGTACATCGATAACGGAACAGTGTATCACCGCAACAATGTAAATTATTCGCTGGGCGGCGCTATTAAAATTGTGAATGGCGATTGTGAGCTGTTCCCCACTAACAAAGGGAAATTGCTAAACGATTCGCTCATCAATACCGTTGTAACAAAAAAAGGTTCCCTGTTCCAACAGATCCTGATGGTGGAAAAAGGCGTTGGCGCTACCTATAAAGACATTAAATTGTTTCAACGCAGGGCAATTGTTAAATTAAAAGGAAACAAAACCGCCATCATTGAATCGTATGAACACATTACATTGACGGCATTTACCAATGATTTGCTTGAGTTGGGTGTAACCGATGCATTGTACACCGACATGGGCGCATGGGATGAGGGCTGGTATAAAAATCCGGCAGATAACAGCGTGGTAACAATCGGGCGAATGAAAACACAAACCGACAAACAATGCAATTGGGTGGTATTGAAAGTGAAATAATTTTACGCTAAAGCATAGAAAAAAAGAACGAATAGTATGTGCGGCATTACAGGAATACTTGCATTTAACGAAAACGGAAAACAAAAGCTCCAGCACATCAACGCAGCAACGGCTTGCCTTATAAAGCGCGGACCGGATGGCGATGGCGTTTATACGGATAAAAATGTAGCACTCGGGCACCGTCGCCTGTCGATCATTGATACCAGCAACCATGCCGCACAACCGTTTGCCGATGCCAGTAACAGATACACTATCGTGTTCAACGGCGAAATATTTAATTACAAAGAGCTGCGCGAAAACCTTATCAAGAAAGGGATTCAATTTAAATCAAAAAGCGATACAGAAGTATTGCTGTACTTGTACATCACCGAAAAAGAAAATTGCTTAGTGCAACTCGATGGCGAATTTGCTTTCGCGATTTATGATAAAGAAACAGAAGAATTATTTTTAGCGCGCGACCGTTACGGCATCAAACCGCTGTATGTTTACACCGATGCCGACAATTTTATTTTTGCTTCAGAACTCAAGGCAATCATGGCTTTTGAGATCCCGAAAGAAATTGACAAAGCATCCTTACAGGCGTATTTGCATTTGAATTACATTCCCGCTCCCTACTCCATTTTTAAAAATGTGTTGAAATTAAATGCAGGAAATTTTTTAACGATCAATGCAAAAAAAGAACAGGTTCAAAAAACGTATTACAGTATTCCATACAACCGCGAATTAAAAAACATTCCGGATTATGAAACAGCAAAAAAACAATTAAAAACGCTGCTCGAACATTCTGTGCAGCAGCGCATGATCGCCGATGTTCCACTCGGTACGTTTTTAAGCGGTGGCATCGATTCTTCAATCATTACAGCAATTGCAGCGCAGCACACCAGGCACCTCAACACCTTTTCCATTGGTTACAAAGATGAGCCCTTGTTTGACGAAACGCATTTTGCACTATTGGTGGCAAAAAAATACAATACCGATCACACTGTATTTGAATTAACCAACAACGATCTTTTTTCCTGCCTGCACACTGTGCTCGATTACATTGATGAGCCTTTTGCGGATTCATCTGCCCTGGCAGTGAATATTTTAAGCATGCAGACAAAAAAACGGGTAACCGTGGCGCTTTCGGGCGATGGCGCAGACGAATTATTTGCAGGCTACAACAAACATGCGGCGGAATTACAGGCACGCAGTGCCGGCTGGAAAGCCAACCTTGTGAAAGCTGCACATCCGGTTCTGAAACAATTGCCAAAATCACGCAACAGTAAAACAGGAAATACGATCCGCAAAATGCAAAAATTTGCAGAAGGAATGAAGCTAAGCGAACAGGAACGTTACTGGCGATGGGCGGGATTTTCGGGCGATGATATTTTATTAAATACAAACAAAAATGAGTTTCAGGAACGAAAAGATCAAATTTTAAAAAATTTAAATTCGGATTACAATTCAGTATTGCTCACCGATATGCAGCTGGTGCTGGAAAACGACATGCTGGTAAAAGTCGACCGCATGAGCATGAGCCAAAGTCTAGAAGTACGCGTGCCTTTCCTGGATCATCATGTGGTGGATTTTGCATTTTCCTTACCGGCAAATTATAAGATCGACCGCACACAGCGCAAAAAAATTGTGAAGGATGCATTCCGCAATTACCTGCCGGAAGAGTTGTATCATCGCGGAAAGCAAGGCTTTGAAGTTCCATTATTAAAATGGTTTCAGTCGGATCTTAAATCCATGATCACCGAAGATTTGCTGAAGGATGATTTCATAAAAGAACAAAACCTGTTTGATCCGGAAGCAATAAAAAATTTAAAAGCGCAACTATTCAGTGCTAACCCAAATGATGCCGTTGCAAAAGTGTGGGCGCTGATTGTGTTTCAATATTGGTGGAAAAAGAATTACAGATAACGAAATTACGAATAGCGAACTGGAACGAATTTTACGAATCTGGGTGGTTGCTGTGTGTTCTGCGTAAAGCTCCATACACAAATTTGTAAATTTGTATTTATTTGTAATTTGTAACCATACAGTCTAACATCCAATATCTAACCATCCAACATCCGTTATGACCAAAGTATTACGCATCATCAATCGTTTTAACCTCGGTGGCCCCACCTACAATGTGGCTTACCTCAGCAAATACATTTCGCCTGCGTATGAAACATTATTGGTAGGCGGTGCAAAGGATGCAAGCGAAGAAAGCTCGGATTTTATAGTGGAAAACCTTGGTTTAAAACCCGTGATCGTGGAAGAGATGATGCGCGAGATTGATCTGAAAAATGATTATGCCGCGTATAAAAAAATAAAAAAATTAATCCGGGAGTTCAAGCCTGACATTGTACACACACATGCTTCAAAAGCAGGGACATTGGGACGTTTGGCGGCAGCTTCCTGTGGCGTGCCGGTGATCGTACACACTTTTCACGGCCATGTTTTTCACTCCTATTTCGGGAAATTAAAAACTATTTTTTATAAAAATATTGAGCGGTACCTGGCACGTAAATCCACTGCCATCATCGCCATCAGCGAGATTCAAAAACACGAGCTGGTGGATATTCATCACATCTGCAAAGCTGAAAAAGTACATATAGTACCGCTGGGCTTCGACCTTTCCAAATTCCAGGAAAATACAGTGGAAAAACGCAGCGGCTTCCGTAAAAAATACAACCTGGATGAAGATGAAATTGCGATTTCCATCATCGGAAGACTGGTTCCGGTAAAAAATCACCACCTGTTTTTAGAAGCCTTGAAAATTGTATCCTCCAAAACGTCCCGTAAGGTCCGCGCATTCATTATTGGTGACGGCGAATCAAGAGCAGAGATCGAAACAAAAGCCCGGGAATTGAACATTCCATTTACAGATGGCACCACAGCAAATGAAAAAACGCTGCTCACCTTCACTTCCTGGATCAGGGACATTGATACCGCGCTGGCCGGCAGCGATATTATCGCTTTGACTTCCTATAACGAAGGTACGCCGGTAAGCCTTATAGAGGCACAGGCTGCCAACAAGCCCATTGTGACTACCAACGTGGGCGGCATTGAAAATGTGGTGATCCCCGGCCAAACGGCTTTTTTATGTGACAATAACAGCATTCCACAAATAGCGGAAGCGTTATTGAAGCTCATTGAAAATGACGGATTACGAGCCTCCATGGCCCAAAAGGGCTGGCTGCACGTAAAAGAAAAATTCCACTACACGCGCCTGGTTGCCGATATGGAAAAATTGTACGCACAATTGCTCAAAAAGTAGTATTTCGGTTCTATTTAGAGCGTTTCGTAAAGGGTTTCGGAATATTTGCTAAATTTGTTCGTTAATCTACATATATTTATGCGCAAACTGCTCTTACTTCTTGGAATTGCCCTGTTTTTATCTGGTTGCGGATGGTTGAATCCCAATATCATGCTGAAAACGCCAAAGGATTTTCAATATACCCAATTCCCTGATTCTACCAATGCAAAGGAATACCGGTTATCCCCAAACGATATCATCGAGTTCAACATATACTCCAACGATGGTTTTAAGCTGATCGATTTAACGTCGCTGAACAATGCCAACAGCGGGTACCGTTTTCAAAGCTCGCTGGAATACCAGGTGGAAGCCGACGGATACTGCAAGCTACCTATCATTGGCCGTACCAAGCTGAATGGCTACACCATCAAGGAAACCGAGCTGATGCTGGAAAATTTATATTCCGCATTTTATGTAAAACCCTTTGTACTTATGAAAGTGCTAAACAAACGGGTAATTGTGTTCCCGGGAAGCGCCGGCGATGCCCGGGTTATTCCGCTTGTAAATAATAACACCACGCTGATCGAAGCCATCGCACTGGCCGGGGGGATCGCGGAAGACGGAAAAGCCCGCATGGTAAAACTGATCCGCGAAAACAGTAAAAACACCCACGATGTATATCTTATCGACCTTTCTAAAATTGAAGGGATCAAGGAAGCAAGCATGGTGGTTCAGGCCAACGACATCATCTACGTGGAGCCAAGAAAAAGGATCAGTTCAAAAGTGGTACAGGAGATCGCTCCTATCGTAACGATATTAACCAGTATATTCTTAGTTGTCACCTATTCCAAGGCTATCTCCAGATAGATAACCGAACCCCCGGCATGCTACAAGAAAACATTTCGAAGACCAACGATAACTTTGAACAATACAAAGAACGGCTCTCGAACTTTAGTGGAGAGTTCGAGCTTGGTCTTTTTATTCATATTGCCCGCAAAAGCGTGATATGGGTGATCGCGTTTTTTCTGCTGGCATGGGGTGGCGCAGTGATCTATCTCCGGTATGTACAACCGGTGTATGAATCCTCCAGTGTGATCCAGCTGCAAACCAGCGATCGTGCCAACAAGATCCTTGATGTAAATAATTCCATAAACGAAAACAGCAACGAGCTGGCAGAAGCCGTAGAATTGCTGCGTTCGAAAGTGTTTTTTAAACGTATCCTTTCCAAGCTCGACATGGAAGTAGGTTATTACACCGAAGGAACTTTTATTTCCAATGAATTGTACCTTGGCAGTCCCTTTACCGTTAAAGCCACCATTTTTAACCCCGAGATCACCGGCACACACATTTATGTGGATTTTACAACTGTAAACGGCGGCGTGGTTAATTACCAGATCAAAGGAAAAACCTATTCTCAAAAATTTATTGCCAACCAGCCACTCAGATTTGAGCATTTCGAATTGACCGTTTCGGTAAAGAATTACAACGAGATCAAGCTGCAGCAAAATGTGGTGAAGCGTAATTCCTATTATTTTGTTTTTAACGACATCAACGGTCTGGTAAACCAGCTTTATCCCAGCCTGGAAGTAAAGCAGCTGAATGATGCAGCAAAAACCATCCAGCTTTCCTTTAAAGATTTTAATGCGCAAAAGGCAACCGACATCATTACAAAAATGACGGATGAGTACAGCGATTTTGATACCGAGCGTAAAGGCGAAAGCGCCAAAAGCGTATTGAATTTCATCAACGAGCAGTTGGATGTAGCCTACGATAATTTAAAAACATCGGAAGGTACCGTACAGGATTTCAAAAAAACAAACAACCTTGCAAGCGAGCAGCAGGAGCTGAAAGTGGTAAACACTACACGCCTCAACGATTTGCAGGATAAGATCATTCAGCTGGATTTGCAGGAAAACGTGCTGAAAAAAATCGCTTCCAACATCAACAATACCAAAACAGTAGATACCTATAAAATGCTGGCAACGCTTGCCGGAACGGAATACGAAGGTACTATTTCCAATTCGCTGGACGAGATCAATAAATTACTGATCGCAAAAGAAAATGCTTTGTACGATGCCACGCCCGACAACCAATCCATCAAAAACATTGATTACCAGATCGCGATCCAGCGCAAGCTGATGATCGAAAGCCTGGATGCTATTGTGGAAAGTGTTTCTGACAAAAAAAATTCGCTGATCAACAAAGCAAATGAGTTTGAACATTCCTTTGCCAACACGCCGGAAAATGAAATGGAATACGGCCGCTTGCAGCGCTTATTTGCGATCAACGAAAAATACTACACACTTTTACTCGAGAAAAAAACAGAATATTCGATCTCCAAAGCAGGATTTGTTTCCCAGAGCGTAACGCTGGAAACTGCGCAGGTTCCAACGACTCCGGTTTCGCCCAACAAAAAAACAACGTTGCTGATCGCCATGCTCATTGCACTGCTGTTCAGTCTTGGCCTTATCCTGGTCCGCTATCTTTCCCACAACCAGATCAGTTCCCTGAACGAGATCACCAAACACACACAGGCAACAGCAAGCATCCTTGGCATTGTTCCAAAATACCGCCAACACATTCCTGTATCACAGCTGCTGGTGGATAAAAGTCCGAAATCATTGGTTGCAGAAGCATTCCGCTCGATCCGTACCAATCTGCAATTTATTTCCAATGCACCCGGCCCGAAAATAATTGCCCTCACCTCCACTATTTCCGGTGAAGGAAAAACATTTGTAGCCATCAACCTTGCCGGGATCATTGCCTTTTCAGGAAAAAAAGTGATCATCCTGGATTTGGATATGCGCAAGCCAAAGATCCACATGGGATTCAACGCCGAAAATTCCAAAGGAATGAGTACCCTGCTGATCGAGAAAGATGAGCTGCTAAATACCATCCAGCACAGCAGCATGGAAGGACTGGATTTTATTACCGCTGGCCCTATTCCACCAAATCCTTCCGAACTCATTATCAGTCCGAAAATGGAAGAGATCCTGGAAACGTTAAAAACCATGTACGATGTGATCATTATAGATAACCCGCCGGTAGGGCTTGTGAGCGATGGTATTGCCATGATCCAGAAGGCAGATTACCCGATCTATATTTTCCGTGCTGATTATTCCAAACGTAATTTTATCCAGATCGTGGACCGCCTTTATAACGAAAGCAACATCAAGCATTTATCGGTGATCCTGAACGGTGTGGATGTAGAGCGCAAAAGCTACGGCTACAATTACGGATATGGTTATGGTTACGGATATGGCTACGGTTATGGCTATTACGACGATAATAACGGTAGCAAAAAATCAGGCAAAAAGAAAAAACCTTAAACATATTTTTTACATCATCATGCAAATTATTAAAACAGAAATTCCCGATCTATTGATCATCCAGCCAAAAGTGTTCGAAGATGAAAGAGGTTATTTCTACGAATCATACAACAAAAAAATACTTGCGGAAAATGGCATGGATGCCAACTTTGTACAGGACAATCAATCCATGTCGCAAAAAGGCGTACTGCGCGGCCTGCATTTCCAGGCGCCACCCTACACACAAGGCAAGCTTGTAAGCGTGATCAAAGGCGCAGTGCTGGATGTGGCGGTGGACCTCCGTAAAAACTCCCCTGCCTACGGGAAACATTATACGATTGAGCTTACCGAAAAAAATAAAACGATGTTTTGGGTCCCGGAAGGTTTTGCACATGGCTTTTTAACATTGGAGAACAATACCATCTTTAGTTATAAATGCACCAATTATTACCACAAAGATTCGGAAAACTCCATCCTATGGAATGATCCCGCACTTAACATCAGCTGGGGCATCCAGGATCCCGTATTATCCGAAAAGGATAAAACCGGAAAATTCTTCATTGAATTTGACGGGATGTTTTAATAGCTGCATCCTTTAAAAAAATCATTTTTTTTACTTAAATTGTATCTTTATTTATCAAATTAAGTATATAAGCAATCTATGGACGGGAAACTCTACCTGATTTTGATTTACAGTTCTTACTTTATAAGCACTGTTATACTTTCTTTTTTGATCAATGGCTTATTTCTAAAATTTGCAACCACGCTTGGTATCCGCAATGCCAATGAAACGGTGATCCGCTGGAGCCCACAGGCAAAGCCTTCATTAGGCGGGATTTCATTTTACATCATTTTCCTGCTTTCCATCGCCAGCTATCCTATCTTTTTCGAACAGTCAAAAGTCTTGTTCAGCAAACCCCTGTTAGGAATTTTGGCCGCCTGTACGCTGGCTTTTTTAATGGGCCTGTCGGATGACGCCTACAATACCAAACCGACCTTAAAGCTTATTATACAGATTTGCTGCGGGCTGATCCTGATCTCCACCGGCACTTATATTTCCATCTTTTCGAATGTGTACATTAATTATGGGCTCACGCTGTTTTGGGTGGTCGGCTTAATGAACTCCATCAATATGCTGGATAATATGGACGGCATTACCACGCTCGTATCCATCACCATTATTATGAGTGCGCTGTTTATCCTCTACCTCAACCACGACGATTATAGCATCCATATCCTCCTGCTTTTAGGCGTTCTGGCGGCATTGCTCGGATTTTTATTCTTCAACTGGCATCCCTCCAAAATGTTCATGGGCGATACCGGCAGCCAGTTCCTGGGGCTTTTCCTGGCGGCAATGGGCATTGTGTATTTCTGGAACACACCCGATGTGCATGGCAAGCTCATCCAGTCCAAACAATTTTTCGTAACTATACTTACCTTTGCAATCCCGATCATTGATACCACTTCGGTAACGATCAACCGGCTGCTCAAAGGAAAATCACCATTTGTGGGTGGCAAGGATCACACAACACACAGCTTGTTTTTTATGGGAGTAACAGAAAAACGGATCGCCATCTTATACGTCGGCATTTGTTTGGTTTCTATGTTTTTTAATTTCCTCATCATCAAATGCATTGATAACTGGGGTTATTTACACATCGTACTGTTTTCCATTTATTTCCTGCTCCTGTTCTGGTTCCTGTATGCGCCTACACGTAAACACGGACGCTGATGAAAAACTTTTTTAATAAACTGCTTCAATTCCTGAATGCACGCAAAAAATACGGCGTAGCAGTGATTTCTGCATTGGTGGTAATCAGCATTGTAAAATTATTCAGCTACTCCATCTCCGATAATCTATCGGATTCGGATTACGACGATTATTTTAATGCCAGCTACAAAGTATTCAGCATTCACATTCCAAAAAATCTGAATTTTGCAGGCGAAAAAGTGCCAACAACTGATTTTACCGTGCGCGAAGCCATGGAAAAAGAGCTGATCATTAATACTTACTGGCAATCACAATCATTATTGCTGCACAAACGCGCTAACCGCTGGTTTCCCGTGATCGAGCCTATTTTAAAAGCAAATGATGTTCCCGACGATTTTAAATACATTGCCCTGATCGAAAGTCAGCTTACCAACGTAGTTTCCGCACAGGGGGCAACCGGTTTCTGGCAGATCGTGGAACCAACTGCAAGAGGTTACGGACTGGAAATTACAGACGAAGTGGACGAGCGTTACGATGTAGCGAGATCCACACAGGCAGCCTGCAAATACTTTAAGGAAGCATACAAACAATTCAATAACTGGACACTGGTGGCAGCGTCCTATAATCGCGGTATGGGCGGCATCCAGGCGGCGCTCGACAAGCAAAAAGTAAGCAACTATTATGATCTGCTGCTAACGGATGAAACAGCACGTTATGTGTTCCGCATTTTAGCAATGAAAGAAATTATTTCGCGCCCGAAAGTATACGGCTATATCCTGCGCAAAAAGGATTTATACCCGGTCATCGCCACAAAAAAAATAACCGTGGACACCACCATTCACGACCTCGCGGTATTTGCTATTTCGCAAAAAACAAATTACAAAATGCTCAAAACATTTAATCCATGGTTGCGCTTAAATGCACTCACCAATGAAACCAAGAAAAAATACGTGATCGAGATCCCGAAAGGCAGCATCAATATTTACGACATGGATGGTAATTACGAAGGCAGCGATAAATTAACTTCTAAAGATTCGGTTAACCTGGTTACTACTTCCGAAATTCCGAAAAAAGATACTGTAAAAAAATCAAATTCAGGGATCAAGTAGCAAGTATCAGGTATCAGGATAAAATCAATTATAAAATACCATGAAAATTTCTGCAACCCTACTCATTCTATTCTGCTCGTTAACAGGCTTTGCGCAAATCGACACTTCTAAAATTGCGATCATTCCTCACGAAAAAGGTGATTACATTTTTGACAAATCAAAAAAGAATACCACCTTATCAGCAGAAGATTTAAACATTGCAGAACAGTTATTTAATAACGCTGTGGACGAATACAACACCAAACAAAAGGCGGCAAACAGCAATCTGTCGGAAAAACAAATGAAAAGAACGCTGATAGATCCAAGCCATTACAAAAGACAATATATAGCAGTGACCAACAGTAAAGGAGAAAAAGAGATCTGGATCAATTGCTTTTGTGACACGTTTGACACAAACTGGCGCAAACAAATAATTGAAGTGGATGATGGAGGTGATTGTTTTTTTAATGTGTACATCAACATTACAACAAAAACGCATTTAGAGCTAAGAGTAAACGGCTATGCGTAAATAGTTGTCCCTGCCGATAATCCTAAAAAATCTGCATTCCCATCACACAAAATCCCCCCTAACTCCTCTCAAGAGGAGGAATTGATCCTACTCAAATTTTTAATTAGTACACAAATTTAATACATACCTGAACGCCTTTTGCCTTCTTTTGTTTCTTTTGTGGTTCAACACACACAGCCCACACCCATGTTGGTATATTGGTAATTAGCAGATACTGCACCTAAACAATTTAAACCATTTTTTGTTTTTTCAGTCTTCCTATTAATTAAACCGCCGATCTTGTATTCAGCCTGATAATTTTGTATTTTTGCACTCTCAAAATGAGAGAAATATCCCTAGTTTTTAATACCTAAATTATCAACACATCAATGCCCAAAGAAGATATTATTAGTGAAAGCGAATTCCTGGAAGTGATTGGAGCACGTGTACACAATTTAAAAAATATAGATGTTACCATTCCACGCAACCAGCTGGTAGTGATCACCGGTTTGAGCGGCAGTGGTAAATCATCACTCGCGTTTGATACCATTTATGCAGAAGGCCAGCGCCGTTACATCGAAAGCTTTTCGGCTTATGCCCGACAGTTCCTGGGCAACATGGAGCGTCCGGATGTAGATAAGATCACCGGCCTCAGCCCCGTAATTTCCATTGAGCAAAAAACGGTCAATAAAAATCCGCGTTCCACAGTAGGCACCATCACCGAGATCTACGATTTTTTACGCTTGTTATACGCCCGTGCATCCGATGCATTCAGCTATGTAACCGGCGATAAAATGGTGCGGTATTCCGATGATCAGATCATTAACCTGATCCTCGAAAATTTTACCGGTAAAAAAGTACTGATCCTCTCACCAATTGTAAAAGGCCGCAAAGGACATTACCGCGAGCTGTTTGAACAGATCAAAAAATGGGGTTTTTTAAGAGCCCGTGTGGATGGCGAAGTGATTGAGCTTACCAAGCGCATCCAGCTCGACCGCTATAAAGTACACGACATCGAGATCGTGATCGACCGGTTGGAAGTGAACGAAGATTCGCGTCCGCGTATTTCCGAATCCCTCCAGGTTGCCATGAAACAAGGCAAAGGCATCATCATGGTGCAGCCGTTTGAAAAAAGCGGGCTGGATGATAAATACGGAAAAGTAAATTATTACAGCCGGCATTTGATGTGCCCCGTTTCCGGAATTTCATACGATGAGCCGCAGCCGAATCTCTTTTCTTTCAACTCACCTTACGGCGCCTGCCCTAAATGCAACGGACTGGGCGTGATCTCCGAAGTAGACATTAATAAGATCATCCCGAATAAAAAATCTACCATCCGCAAAGGTGCCATTGCTCCCATCGGGCCACACAAAGGCACCTGGATCTTCAAACAATTGGAAGCCATCGGCGATAAATATGGATTTACACTGGATACACCGGTGGAGGACATTTCCGATGAAGCCATTAACACCGTCCTGTTTGGCTCCGACGAGATCTTTAAAATAAAACAATATGCCGAAAGTTCTGCCACCAGCTATAGCGTTGCTTTTGAAGGCATTGCCAATTTTATTATCAAACAAAACGACGAACAAAGTTCCCCAACCATTGAAAAATGGATCCAGGGATTTATGAATAAAGTGGAATGCCCGCTTTGCCACGGTACGCGCTTAAAAAAAGAATCCCTGCATTTTAAGATCGATGAAAAAAATATTTCCGAATTGTCCAACATGGGCATCGGCGAACTGAAAGAATGGTTCAAAGGAATTGAAAAAAGACTTGATAACAAGCAAAATATCATTGCAAAAGAAGTATTGAAAGAGATCCGCACCCGTATTGATTTTTTACTCGATGTTGGCTTGGATTACTTAACACTTAACCGCAGCTCACGCACACTTTCGGGTGGAGAAGCACAACGGATCAGGCTTGCAACTCAGATCGGCTCGCAGCTGGTAGGTGTATTATACATTTTGGACGAGCCCAGCATTGGCTTGCACCAGCGCGATAATGTGCGACTGATCAATGCGCTGAAAAATTTGAAAGATGTAGGTAATTCGGTAATAGTAGTGGAACACGACAAGGAAATGATCCTTGCTGCCGATCACGTGCTGGACATTGGCCCGGGTGCAGGCGTACACGGCGGGCATGTAATCGCACAGGGAACACCAAAAGAAATTTTAAAATTTCATACGCTTACATCTGATTATATCAATGGAGTAAAAGGGATTCCAATTCCCGTACAACGCCGCAAAGGAAGCGGAAAATCACTTTCATTAAAAGGCGTGAATGGTAACAATTTAAAAAATGTATCGGTGGAATTTCCTTTAGGGAAACTGATTTGTGTAACGGGTGTTTCCGGCAGCGGAAAATCAACCCTGATCAACGAAACCCTTTACCCGATCTTAAGCAAACATTTTTACCGTTCGGAAAAAAAGCCGATGCCTTACAAATCTATTTCTGGCTTGGAGCATATAGATAAGGTGATCGACATTGACCAATCGCCGATCGGGCGTACCCCACGAAGCAACCCTGCCACCTACACCAACGTCTTTTCTGATATCCGGAACCTGTTTGCAGAAATTCCCGAATCGAAGATCCGCGGTTACAAAGCCGGCCGTTTTTCGTTCAATGTAAAAGGCGGCCGCTGCGAAACATGCCAGGGCGCCGGATTAAGAACAATCGAGATGAATTTTTTACCGGATGTGTACGTCAATTGTGAAGTGTGTAACGGCAAACGTTACAACAAAGAAACGCTGGAAATCCGTTACAAAGGAAAATCCATCAGCGATGTGCTGAACATGACGATCGACAATGCTGTAGAGTTTTTCACAAGCATTCCATCTATCATCCAGAAGATCCGCACACTGCACGATGTAGGCCTGGGCTACATTACACTGGGGCAGCAAAGCACTACATTGTCGGGCGGAGAAGCACAGCGCGTAAAGCTCGCAACCGAATTATCGAAACGGGATACAGGCAATACATTTTATATCTTAGATGAGCCTACCACCGGGCTGCATTTTGAAGATATCCGCATTTTACTGGAAGTGCTTGATAAATTGGTGGAAAGCGGCAATACAGTGCTGGTGATCGAACACAACATGGATATTATAAAAGTAGCGGATCACATTATCGATTTAGGTCCGGAAGGTGGTAATGGCGGGGGGGAAATCCTTTGCTTCGGGACACCGGAAGAGATCATCAAAAATAAGAATAGCTTTACAGCGAAATTTTTAAAGGACGAAATGAGCACATCGCTGAGGAAAAAATAGTAGCAGGTATCAAAACTGTGTACATAGTACTTGATACCTGATACTGACGACTTGATACTAACGACTTAATACCAAATTATGACAAACCAAGACGAAGACAAGATCCGGCAGGCTTTCGCAAACAAAGACTGGAACGACATAAAAGCTACCGACTCGTGGCAGATCTTTAAGATCATGAGCGAATTTGTAGAAGGATTTGAAAAAATGAGCCGCATAGGCCCCTGTGTTTCCATTTTCGGATCGGCACGTACAAAAGCCGATAACCCGTATTACAAGCTGGCAGAAGAAATTGCATTCAAATTAACCCGCGAAGGTTACGGCGTTATTTCCGGCGGTGGCCCGGGCATCATGGAAGCTGCAAATAAAGGCGCCAGAAGCGGTGGCGGGAAATCAGTGGGATTGAACATAGTATTACCGTTTGAACAATTCGCTAATCCGTATGTGGACAATGACAAAAACATTAACTTCGATTACTTTTTTGTACGCAAAACTATTTTTCTGAAATACTCGCAGGGATTTATTGCCATGCCTGGCGGCTTTGGTACACTGGATGAAATGTTTGAAGCGATTACACTGATCCAAACCAACAAAGTCGCGCATTTCCCGATCATTATGGTAGGAAAAAAATACTGGAGCGGATTGATTGCCTGGGTAAAAGAAACTATGCTGTACCAGGAGCACAACATCAATGAAAAAGATTTAGATTTGTTTCACATTGTGGATGAAGCCGATGAAGCAGTAGCCATCATCACTGAATTTTATTCGAAATACCTGTTAAAACCAAACTTCTAAAAATGAAAAAAATCGTCGCTGTCTTTTTTTTATTGTTCGTTTCCGCTTTAGCTGTCGCGCAGGATGGCGTTGGCTATTATTACGACTACAACAATCACTTGTATGTATTTGATAAAGGACGGAACATACAGGTGGAAAGCAATAAGTGCGACAGCCTCATGGGCGGCGATGATTACATGGCATACATTGATCAGCGCAGCGATCTGCGCGTTTATTACGATGGCGATGTAAATACAATTGAAGAGGAAGTGCCGACAGTTATGATCGCAACAGCGCATTGCCTGGTGTATAAAATGCAGAACAGGCTAATGATCGTGGAGAAAGGCGTAAAGAAAAAATTAGATAACTGGGTAGGCGATTTTTCGGCAGGCGACTCCATCGTGGTATGGCAATCACAACCCAGCATGGATATTATGGCGTATCAAAACGGCGAAATAAAAACAGTGGAAGCAGCAGTTGGGATGGAAGTGATCAATGGACATAAAACCGGGAAAGATATTTTCGCATACAGCGATCTCAACAATGAATTTAAGATCTACGACCAGGGGCAAGTAGTCGATTCCAAATTAAATAACATCCGGAATTTTAAATGTGGCCGCGATATAGTTGCATTTGCCGACCGCTTCAACGGTGCATTTAATGTATACAGCGATGGCGTGATAAATACCATCAGTACACAAATCCCTAAAAAATATTACGTGACCGATAACATGGTAAGCTATGTGGATTTCGATAGCAATTTTATGATCTATTATAATGGTGTGGCCACAAAAGTAGAATCGTTTGAGCCGCAGTATTATGTAGCAAAGGACAATATTATTTTATTTTTCTACCAACCCGAATTAAAGATCGTTTATGGCGGCGCCATTTATACGCTCGAAAAATTCTTTGACCAGCGCGATGTAATCGTAGGCATTAACTCCGCGCTATACACAGACAATAGCAACCACGCAAAATATTTTTACAAAGGAAAAACATACGAAAATTTCCTGATCGATATACCTAAATCTATGCAGCTGTTCCGCGATCTGCCAGCCATCCGCTATGGAAATAATACCATTGGTTTCTTTTACGGTGGCAAGATGTATGATTTCGAAACAAGCCAGTATTAGCCAGGGATTTTTACTACTAAGGCACTAAGGTCTCTAAGAAATTTTTATTTTTTTGTAAAAACATAAAGTAAGATGGTGTATACTAGGTGTATACTAAGTTAGTTACACCGCTTCTCCGCGAAAGCGCAGCCTCAAAAGCATATAGAATAAATACAGCAACATCCAGCCTCTGCGAACTCCGCGTCTCCGCTAGAAAAAAGCGAGCCTGCGAACAATCATAGAATTTTTGCGTGCTTTGCGCCTTCGCGAGAAAAAATATCCAGCACTTAGTACCTTAGTGATAAAAAACACTCTTTTACTAAAACAAGATTGTTAATAACCATAAAATTAACATTCGTATTTAAAAACGATACCCGCCGTAATATTCTTTAATTAAAGGCATTACAATAGCTTATTGATTTATTAACACCTCCCCTTCGCATGTTATTAATTTCACTGTTATTAACAAAACACTGTTTGTAATTACGAAACAGTCCCCTTCTGATCCCTATACAAATTAGAATAGTTTTGTTCAACATAGCTTTATGGCATGTTATAGATTTTGCTGTGATCACCAATTAAAATGCTGCATGTACAAAAATCAACATAATATGATAAAGAAAATTACACTCTCTTTCCTTTTATTGTTTGCGGTTGCTGAAGCGGTCAACGCTCAGAAAACGCCCAAACAATTACCTTCTGTTGCAGTGGGTGTAGGCATCCTGTCCTTTAACGGGGATGTGGGGAGCGGTATTGATCTGAGCTCTTTCAGCCGCATCCGCGGAGGATACAATTTAGTGGTGGAAGAACGCATCGGAAAATTCCTGGGCGTGTCTCTAAGCGGTTTATATGGTAAACTATCCGACAGCGACAACCGCATCGGCCACAATCTCAACTTCGAATCCAAAATCATGCAGGGTGATATCAACCTTGTGATCCATTTTGACAACGACTTTATATTAAAACGTACCAGCGTATTCGCACCTTATCTTTCTGCCGGTTTCGGTTATTTAAAATTTGATCCTATGGGCGATCTGAAAGACAAGAACGGAACACCTTATAATTACTGGTCGGATGGAACTATACGCAACATTGCCGAAACAGATCCGGGTGCATCAAGCGCCGTATTGATCCAGCGCGATTATAAATATGAAACCCAGCTAAAAGATTCCACCACCAACTATGCACGTCACACCTTTTCCATTCCGTTAACTGTTGGTTTCAATTTAAAACTATCAGATAACCTGGGAGTAAACATTGCCGCTTCTTATTATTTAACAATGACCGACTGGATCGATAATTATAAAAACGGCGCAAATGATAAATTCATATATGCACATGTTGCTTTAAAATATTCTTTTGGTAAACCTTACGATGATAGCGACCCTGTTTATCAGAAGGTGGATTTTTCGTCACTTGAAAAACTGGATACCGATGGTGATGGTGTAACCGATGGCGATGACCGCTGCCCGGGAACTCCCAAAGGCGTGAAGGTTAGTAACCATGGTTGCCCATTAGATGAAGACGAAGACGGAGTACCGGATTACAGGGATAAAGAATTAAAAACACCCAAAGGCGTATTGGTGGATGAAAACGGTGTAACCGTTACCGATAAAGAAATTGCCGATAAACAAACGCAATGGGATTCCCTGGCAACAGAAAGAAGCGAGCTCTTCAATGAAAATCCAAGTCTTGCCTACTTAAAAAGCGTGGATGAAAAAGCAGCAGAGATTCGTAAAGCTAACCCAAGCTTAAATGCATACAGTAAAATTCCGGCTGCTTTAAAATCTGCTGATAAGGACAACGATGGATATATTTCTTCCGCCGAAATCTCAGCAGCCATCGATTCTTTCTTTGATGGAGATTCGGTTTTCACAGTAGAAAAATTAAACGACCTCATCGATTATTTCTTTGAGCAATAAACAAAAAAAGTACATACACCTAAACAAAAAAATATATGTTAAAATACGGCGCGCTATTATTCAACACCATTGCATTGTTGATTTATCAGTTTTTTTTCGCTGATGGTATTACCGTTACACAAAACATTCCGTCAAGCGCAAAGCCCGACACTGAGTTTACAGTAGAGCTCACTATTTCAAAGGGGACTACCGGCGGATTTGCAAAACTTCAGCAGGACCTGCCGGAAGGCTTTACAGCGGTACAGGACGAAAACAACGGCGCATCCTTCACATTCAGCAACCAGTCTGTAAAATTTATCTGGATGTCGCTGCCAAGCGAAAAAGAATTTAAAATCAAATACAAAGTAAAAGTTGCTGCCGGGGTAAGTGGCGACAAGATCATTGCCGGAAAATTTTCCTACGTAACCGATAATGTAAAACAATCCGTGGACATTGCTCCGTCCACTATTAAGATTGATGGCGGAACAAGCACGCCGGTTGTAACCAACAGCACACCGGCATCAACAACTCCGGCTACAACTACAGCAGCAACCACACCTCAGAATACTTCCAGCGACAATACCTTAACGTCGCAGCTGATCGATAAATCAACGCCGGCTCCCACCGAAGCATCTTCCATTACTTGTGTACGCACAGTTCCTTCAAATCCTTCCGGGGATTTTACCGTAGAGATCAACGTTAATAAAGGAAATGTAAGCGGCTTTGCGAAACTACTGGAAACATTACCAACCGGCTTTACAGCTACTGCCATTGAATCACAGGGCGCTTCTTTCAGTTTCCTGGAAGGAAAAGTAAAATATGTATGGGTATCCATGCCAGCGGCAACGGAATTTAAGATCAGCTACAAAGTAAGCGTAGCTGCAGGAGTAAGCGGCAGCCAAAACATTGACGGCGTATTTTCCTACATTGAGAACGACGATACAAAAAAATATGTATTGCCTACTTCTACTGTTACCATCGGTGGCGCATCACAACCAGTGGCAACAACGCCGGTTACAACCACACCCGATAATACAACAAAAAGTGTAGCAGTTACACCGGTTACAACTACACCCGACAATAACACACCGGTTGCAACTACACCAGCAGTTGATAAAACAACAACCACACCGGCTACCACTACTGCAACCGACAATACAGCAAAAACATTATCGGCAAGCACTATCCCTGCTCCACAGGGAAATGTAAATTTCAAAGTACAGATCGCAGCATTGCGTAACGCCGTAGATGCCGATAAATTGGCCATGCGTTTCAACATCAATGAAAAGGTACAAACCGAAATGGCAGAAGGATACACCAAATACCTGGTGGGGGCACACAACGATTATAAATCGGCACGCGATTCCCGCGAAACGATCAAATCCAAAGGAGTATCCGATGCATTTGTAACGGCATACAACAGCGGAAAAAGAATTACTGTCCAGGAAGCATTAATGATCACCACCCAGAAATGGTACAGGTAATCGTCTGAAAAGCAACTCCTCTACTCAATTTAGCATCTTTGAAGCATGTTAAATTGAGTTTTTTGTTATATTTGTGTCTATGGTAAAACGTCTCTCAGTTGGTCTATTGTTTGCTTTGTGGAGCTTGTTCTCTTTCGCTCAGCAGAACAATGCCGCACCATCCGACAGTACTGCCACTTCTCAAAGCGATCCCAAACCTAAAAAAGAATTTATTTTCAAACCAACGATCGGCCTCGGTACCGGCTTGCTTTCTTATTACGGCGATATTTACGACAAACATTTTCAAAACCCATCCGTAAGCAGGATCGCATACGAACTGGGCATTTCACAATATTTTACAGATTATCTGCAATTTAATTTTTACGTTATGTTCGGCCGTTTAGGCGCCGACGAGCGCAATACCACCAACGGACGCAATCTTAATTTTGAATCACAAATCCGCGCAGGCGGCATTAACCTGACCTATAATTTCGGAAATTTTTTACCAAAGAACAGGTGGGCAAGTCCTTACATTTCACTGGGTTTTGAATCCTTTGAGTTCCTTTCCAAAACCGATTTGTACGATGGCAAAAGCAACAAATATTATTACTGGTCGGATGGCAGCATCCGCGATAAAGCCCAGAACGACCCGCTTGCAGCAAGCGCCGTAGAGATCCAGCGCGATTATACCTATGAATCAGACATCCGTACACTCAATTATGATGGTTTTGGAAAATACCCGGAACGCTCCTGGGCAGTGCCCGTTGGCGTGGGCGCGATGATGAAGATCAACGATTATTTTACTTTTAAAATCGGTGCGACCATGCATTTTACATTTACCGATTATATCGATGGTGTAAGCAATAAAAGCGTGGGTAACCGTGTAGGGAATAGCCGGAATGATAATTTTATGATGACCTCCTGTTCCCTGAATTACAATTTAGGATTGAAGAAAAAATCAGCAGATACCGTGAACGAAGATAATTTCAAAGACGTGGATTTTTATGCGCTCGACCTGCAGGATTTTGACAAAGACGGTGTTCCCGATTTCAAAGACTCCTGCCAGAACACGCCTTTGGGAGTTCCTGTAGATGAAAAAGGCTGCCCGTTTGATGATGATGGCGACGGTGTTCCCAATAACGTGGACGACGAGCCTAACACTCCGAAAGGTATGCTGGTGGATACACGTGGCGTTCAGCTAAACGATTCCACCATTGCCTACCAATACAGCGTTTATACCGATTCTACCGGCATGTTTGCTAAAGTGGAATATCACAATCACAATGGCAGCAGCTTTAAAAACAACTTCTATCAAAAAGAATATACAGTGGAATTAGGCGTATTCAGAAAAGGATTGTCGCCCGAAGTCATGACCAAATTTTTAAGTGTCAATGACATTTCAAGTACCGTAGTGGATGATTCCACCACGGTGTATTCTGCGGGTAAATTCCCGGATCTGCTCAGCGCCGAAAACCGCAAAAAAGAACTCGTAAGTCAGGGCTTAAGTGATGCTAAAGTAGTGTACAAACAAAACGGTAAATTTTACGATGCACCAAAATATGGCAGCACGCCTGCTAATCCGGCCACAACTGCTACAAGTAACGACGGCAATAGTTCCGGAACAACTACCGGAGGCAATGGCAATCATCCGGCAAACAATACACAAGGCGCTACCAACCCTGCAGACTCCAAAACACACCCGGTTGTTACAAACACAGTTCCGGCTAATGGTGGTGTCAATACTACAGGATCGGGCACAGGCAGCAATGATGCAGCGCTTAACCAACAGGGAATTGTATTGCGTGTGCAGTTGGGTGCATACCGCAACCGCTTATCTAAAAACGTGTTCAAGGACATCAATGACCTGATTGAAATAAAAACCGAAGATGGATTATATAAATACATGACAGGTTCCTTCACCAATTTTGACGATGCTGCCAAACATAAAGTAGAAATGCTACTGAAAGGTTACAACGGCGCATTTATAGCTGCTTACAAAGACGGAAAACGCATTTCATTGATGGAAGCAGGCGCCATTATGCCGAAAAAAGACGAACAGCCGGAAGTTTCCGACAGCTCGGCGGTGAACGGCGCCAACAAAGCACTGGTAATTTTTAAAATACAGGTAGGCGTATTTAAAAACGAGCCACCGGCCGATAAGCAGGAACAGTACAACAAAATAAAAGGCATCACAAAAGAAGCAACTTCTACCGGCCTTAACAGGTATACCGCAGGATCGTTCAACGATTACAAAGCGGCTGTGGCATTAAAAAATGAGCTGGTGAAAAACGGTGTTACCGATGCCTTTGTAGTGGCTTTCTTTAACGGCGAATACATTTCCATACAGGAAGCACTGGAGCTGGCAAAATAGCGGAGTACTTGACTTGTACCCTTATTGGCATTATCTTTGCAAAACACTTTTAACTAAAAAAAACAAACCCTCACACCATGAAAAACATATTGAAAATAACAGCTGTAGCAATGTGCCTGGCTGTAGCAAGCAACGGTTTTGCACAAACAACTAAAAAGCAGGAACCCACAAAAAAACCGGCTGCAAAAACAGAAGCAAAAAAATCGGATACCGCCAGCGGAAAACAAAAAATGGCGATCACAGAACAAGGCGTGAATAAAAATAACAAGAAAAAAACAGGCTCCGCAAATGCGGCTGCCACTACAACCACTCCTCCTCCTGCAGGGGAACAAAAAAAATAATTTGGAAAAGGCTTCATTACGAAGCCTTTTTTTGGCATTTATTTTTAATGATTAAACATTGGCTTTGTAAATCAAATTGTTTAAGCATGTCATTGAGGGGAACGAAGCAATCTCATTAATAGTGTAAATCCTGGAGTGAGATGGCTTCGCTACCGCTTGTAATGACGAACATATTTAAACATTTTTTCTATAAAGATGTTTATTGATTATTAGAGTGCTGCCAATTATCGGATACCCGGCATTTTTCATTTTTTTAACAATATGATCTCAATCTGAAAATGAATAAGGGGCGTATATTATGAAAATCAATTCATAAGAAGATGAAAAAAATATTTTTATTTTTAACTGTTGTTTCATTTGGTACAGGCTTTACTTCCTGTGCGCAGAAACGAACGGATTATGTAGCCAACAAATCAAAACCACAAACAACTACAATAAAGAATACAGGAACTATGGATACAGCAACATTTGCCGCAGGATGCTTTTGGTGTGTGGAAGCACAATTTCAATTACTGGACGGGGTTATTTCCGTTGAATCGGGATTTACAGGCGGAACAGTAAAAAATCCCGCGTACAGGGAGGTATGTAACGGTACCACCGGCCATGCAGAGGCGTGCAACATTGTGTACGACAATACTAAAATAAGCTACGACGAGCTGCTTGCCGCTTTCTGGCAGGTACACGACCCTACCCAATTGAACAGGCAGGGCAACGACGTAGGAACACAATACCGCTCGGCGATCTTCTATCACAACGAAAAACAAAAAGAGCTGGCCGAAAAATATAAAAAAGAGCTGAATGCTTCGGGTGCCTGGGACAAACCGGTAGTCACCGAGATCAGTCCGTATACCGTATTTTACAAAGCCGAGGATTACCATCAGAACTACTATAATCAAAATGGAGAAGAGCCGTATTGTCATTTTGTGATCCAGCCAAAAGTAGAGAAATTCAGAAAGGTTTTTAAAGACAAGCTGAAACACTAAACGCTGTTGCTTTTTTGCACATTTGGTAGAAAAATGTTGTTATCTTTGTTGAATGCTTTCAGGCAAAGAACTCATTTTAGCAACCAAACCATTTGCAAAAGAAATCCGCTGGAAAAGCTGGTACCACACAATTGTGGGGTTCCTGCTTTTAACAGGGTCTATTTTGGGTACCTATCTCGTCCCTCCGGTTTGGGGAAAAATTCTTTGTAGCCTTTTCGCTGCCGCGATGTTATCCCGTGTTTTTATCATTTTTCATGATTTTCAGCACCATTCCATCCTTCAAAAATCAGTTCCGGCCAACGTACTTTTTACCATTTTCGGCATTTACATGATCACGCCACCCAGCATCTGGAAGCGCTCACACGACCATCATCACAACCATAACGCTAAATTGTTCAGCGCCAGCATTGGATCCTACCCGATCATGACCCGCCAGAAATACATGGAAGCGACTAAAAGCGAGCGCTTTCTGTACCTGGCCATCCGCCATCCCCTCAATATGTTTTTTGCGTATTTTACCACATTTATGTACGGTATGTGTATCCAGTCGTTTGTAAGCAGTCCGCGCAGGCATTGGGATTCATTGGTTGTATTGATCCTTCATTTTGGCTTTGCCACCTTTTTAGTGATTCATTTTGGCTGGCTCACCCTGCTGCTGAGCTTTATCATGCCTTTCTTTTTATCACACATGCTGGGCGCTTATTTGTTTTATGCACAACATAATTTTCCCGGTGCGGTTTTCCGCAATAACGTGGACTGGCATTATGCAAATGCCGCCCTGGAATCGTCCAGCTTTATGGCCATGAACCCCGTTTGGAACTGGATAACAGCCAATATCGGTTATCACCACATTCACCATTTGAATTCCAGGATCCCTTTTTACCGCCTGCCCGAAGCAATGGCAGCTATCCCTGAGTTGCAAAAAGCAACAAAAACAACCCTCAATCCCGGCGATATTATCCGCTGCCTTCGTTTAAAAGTATGGGATCCTGAACAAAACAGGATGATCGGCTTTGCAGAAATGGTGGCTACTGATAATGTGCCGGTGATCCCCAAAAAGGTAAATTAACCGTCAAACTTATTGCATGTCAGGAAACAGATCAAAAGCGGTTATTTCAATAACAAATCTGAACCTTTACTTGCAGCACCCGCAGCATCTGCGCATTGCTTATAGGAAATAACACACACATCCATGCGCAAAACAGAAATCGTTTTACTGGGACTCCTGCTCCTTTTTTATGTAAATAAAATACTGGGACTGGCACATATCCCCATATTTGTGTTGTTAAACCTGGTTATTTTCCTGATCATAGCAATCGGAGGTTTCAGGCTTTATAAGGCAACGGAGTATAAAAACAAAATAAACGCAACGCTGCTGGCAGTATACTGCGGATTGGCTTTTGCCTTTGGACTTCTTTCTTTCCAGGCAAAGATCTGGAACCACAGCAACATTGTAGTGTTGGTTTTGGGCAGCCTCAATTTTATTTTATTCCCGATCCTTATTATACAATTGGTAAGAAGTAAAAAGGCAAATGCCCCTGTAAGGACGCGCTATTTTAAAGGTTTGCTGATCCGCTCCTCCGTATTGCTTTTTTTATCTTTAACAATACTTTTTGTACCGTTTTATATCCTCAATCTTTATCTGAACAAAGATGTTCCCGAATTACAGAACCGGGGATTCGGCAGGGATTATTACAACACATCCATGGCGCTTTCTTCACAGGAAAAATACGAGGAAGGATTATCCTATGCACAAAAATCGATGGCAGCTTACAGGATTGGATATGGGAACGACAGCACCGATTATGACTATGTGTATGAAGCTTTTTACAATGCGTATTGGGGATTGATCCTGCAGAATGTAAAAGAAGGAAAGGATGATAAAGCATTGGAATATATCCGGCTGATCCAGCAACCGATGAAACTGTGGTACGGCGATAGCACCACGCAGGAAGCAACCATAAAAACCGTTGCAGGCGAAATTTACCAGCGGAAGGAAAAATATGAAATTGCAGATTCGCTTTTTGGCGATGCCTTGCAGCTTTATAAAAATTACTACAAAACAAAAAATCTTTATTATACTTCCACGCTGCAATTGCTGGCAAAATCGTTCCGGGAACAACATTATTATAACCATTCGATCAGGCTTTATAAAGCCGTGGTTGATATAATGGAAAACGATACAACCATTTATACCAGCTCCACCGATAAAGAAAAGGCGGGGAATATGGTTAAAAATACGATCGCAAGTGCGAACGCAGAAATTGGCTGGCTTTATTCGCTGAAGCAGCTATACGATAGCGCAGATTTCTTTTTCGATAAAGCCTTTGAAATAAAAACGTTCGCGCAATACAACAGCTATCCGAAATTGCGTGCAAAGTATGCGTATCATACGCTGTTCAAAGGTGATTTTCACAAAGCAAAAACACTGATGGAAGAAGCGCTCAAAATACAATCAGATGCAAGCGGGGAAAAGGATTATGATTACTTATATGTGCTTGAAGGCCTCAATAAGGTGAATACAGACCTTGCCAATTACAAAGAAGCGGAACAAGGGTGTAATAAAGCAATTGAGATCCTGAAAAAAATGACGCCTGAAAAAGACAGTTATTATGCATCCATGATCTTGCAGCTGGCTTACGTTAAACACGAGCAGGGATTTTATGATGATGCCGAAAAATTATACAATGAGGCGCTCATCCATTCGGATCCAAAATCACTTCAATATGCGGATATACAGAAAGCATTATCGGGTTTAAAAAGTGACCTGAGCTACTATCCGGAAGCGTTGGAATTAGCTGAGGGAGCGACAAAAACAGCGGAAGATTATTTTGAAAAAAATGACAGTCATTTCCTGACAAAATATTTTAGGAATGAGGCGTATGTCAATTACCTGGTTGGCAATACCGATAATGCTCAGAAGATCTATTTAAATTGTTTTTCCATTGATACTGCTAATAAAATGCAGGACAAAATTGGTTATGGCGCTACATTAAACGGGCTTGGGCTTGTAAAAACACGTCAGAAAAAATATGCTGAGGCGGATACGCTTTTCGATGCGGTATTGAAAATTTATGAAAAAAAAATCGGGCTAAACCATCCTGATTATGCCACTGTTTTGTACAACAAAGCCTGCCTGAAAGCTGATTCGGGGGATTTAGCGAAATCCGAAATGCTTTTCAATCAATCGATGCAAATAATTATAAAAACGCTGGATAGCAAACACGACAAGGTTGCTGATGATTTAGTGGGACTGGGAGAGATCCGCTTAAAGCAAAAAAGAATGCCGGAAGCACTGGATTATTTTTCAAGGGCATTGGAAATTTACAAAGCAAAATTCAAAGCCGACCATAAAAAAGTGATCGAGGCAGCAAAGTATGTTGCTATGTGCAAGGGGAAATAAAAATGTAACAAATCCTGTTTTTCCAATTTGAAATCAACACCATCGTGAGATAAAGAATTATTAAATTCAAAACAATATGAAGTATCTTCTTACTTTTTTCATCAGCGTTATATTCCTGAGCGGATTTTCACAAACCGAAACCAATATGAATGACTCTGCTGCCGCATCTTATCACAAAGCAGACGCCGAGCTCAATAAAATTTATAAAACAATTTTATCCGAATATAAATCAGATACGCTTTTCATCAAAAATTTAAAAGCTTCGCAACGGATCTGGATCACTTTCCGTGATGCCGAGTTAAAAGTCAAATTTCCGGAAACCGCACCCGGATATTACGGAAGTATTTTCCCGATGTGCTATTCCGGGTACATGGAACAGTTAACACGGGAGCGTATCGTTACATTAAAACAATGGACGGAAGGAATTGAAGAAGGTGATGTTTGTGCGGGATCGGTGAAGGTGAAGCAAAAATAAATGAAACCTATGCTGGCATGAGCCAGTTCTTTCATAATTACAAAAATGTTAACGAAAATTAAATCCGGACTACATGAAAAATAGCATCACCGCAATTTTAATTGTTATTTCACTAACATCTTTCGCACAGACAACGTTCAATTATCAAAATGATTTTAAAACCATTCTTGCTAAAACAAAGGATGCAACAAATAATCTTGCGTATGACAAACTGCTGAAAAAATACAAAAGTAACGACACTACCATGTCTGACTATGAAGTATTAGCATTAATGATCGGCTTTACAGGAAAACCAGAATATAAACCGTACGAGGACCTCGATATCGAAAGAGAAATATATAAACTGAACGGAGACCACAAATACAAAGAGGCATTGGATAAGTCAACGGAATTTTTAAAAACACATCCCCTTAGTTTAAAAGCACTGTTTGAAAAATCATATGCATTTCACAAACTCGGCCAGGAAGACAGTGCGGCATATTATTTATACGAGGGAAAACGCATTCTCCATGCAATGCATTTTAGCGGAGATGGAAAAACAACAGAAACGCCAATGTTTGCATTAGGACCGGCAGATGGACAGGATTATATTTACAAAGCCGGTGGCGATATTGGAACAATGGGAGACGGGAGAGATAAAAACGGAAATTTTCTGGACATCCTGGAGGCTAAGTTAAGTGATGGCACATCGATGGAACTTTATTTCATTATCCAACACGCTACCGACAAGATGTTTGGAGGAAAAAGTATTGAAGACGAGCTGAAAGAACTTGACAAAAAAGGTGAAAAATAAAACCGGTGCAACAGCATTGCTGCAGCACCGGCCTTGTAAAAGCTATTTTCTATTCTACAGCTTACCTTGTTTCTCAAGCGTATTTAAGCGTTGCACGATCGAATCCAAATTACGGAAATGAATGTATGCTTTCCTGTATTTGTTAGCATCAAAGGCTGGAGAGCCCATTTGTACTTCTCCTTTTTTGGTAATGCTTTTTGAGATCCCGGATTGTGCTGTAATGATGGTATTATCAGCAATTTCCAAATGTCCTACAATACCTACCTGTCCGCTGAACATACAATTTTTACCAATTTTAGTAGAGCCGGCAACCACGCCCTGCGCGGCAATGTAGGTGTTTTCTCCAATTTCCACGTTGTGTGCAATGTGGATGAGGTTATCAAATTTAACGCCTCTGCGTAAAATAGTAGAACCCAGTGTTGCCCTGTCGATCGCGCAGTTAGCGCCAATTTCCACATCATCCTCAATGATCACATTCCCGATCTGTGGGATTTTTTGATTATCGTTTTGCGGGTTAAAACGGAAACCATCGCTGCCAATGACCGTTCCCGAATGAATGATGCAATTTTTACCGATCTGCGTTTCCGAATAAATTTTTACACCGGAAAAAAGTGTGGTGTTATCGCCAATCACGCTATTATCGCCAATATATACCTGCGGATAGATTTTTACGTTATTCCCAATTTTTACATTTTCACCAACAAAAGCAAACTCACCTAAATAAATGCTCTCCCCTACTTTTGCGTTTTCCGAAATAAAACCCAGCTTTGAAATTCCGCTTTTGTTCAATTTTACCTGGTTGTACATTTCCAGTAATTTGGAAAAAGCAATTTCTGCGCTGTCAACGCGGATCAATGTAGCAGATACGGGTTCTGTAGGCACAAAATCCTTATTAACGATCACCAGCGATGCTTTTGTACCATAAATATATTGCGCGTATTTAGGATTTGCCAAAAAGGAGATGGAACCAGGCTCGCCTTCTTCGATCTTTGATAGTTTGCTGATCTTAACATCTGCATTTCCTTCTATTTGTCCGTTTAATAAACCGGCTATTTGCTGTGCGCTAAATTCCATGTGAGTGATTTTTTTGTTTAGAGATACCAAATATATTATTTTTTTACGTGACTTGCTGTGTGTTTTGAACCACAAAAGAAGACAAAAGAAACAAAAGGCCCGGCGTAAATTGCTGATTGTATTTTGAACCACTCCATTAGGAGTCCTTCGGACATAAGGAACAAAGAAACACATAAGGCAAGAGGTGATTTGTTGTGTGTTTCTTATCCCTGCCAGGGTTTTAAACCCTGGCAGGGATAGCTCTATGGCAGGATTGGTTTAGTTTTTCAAACACAGCATCTGCGCACAGCAAACTTTAAACTTTTGAACTTTAAACTTTGAACTCATTCTTCCGAAGCATTGGAGTTAGCATACCCGCGCCATTTATTGATCGCAGCCTGCATATCTTCAGGCAGCTCCGAATCAAAGTGGATGTATTTTCCGTTGATGGGATGGTTAAAGCCCAGTGATTTTGCATGTAACGCATGTCGTGGCAGCAGGGCAAAACAATTATCTACAAATTGTTTGTATTTAGCAAAGGTGGTTCCTTTTAAAATGCGGTTTCCACCGTAGGTATCGTCATTAAAAAGCGAATGCCCGATGTGCTGCATGTGTGCACGGATCTGGTGCGTACGGCCGGTTTCGAGTTTGCACTCGATCAGCGTTACATAGCCAAAGCGCTCCAATACGCGGTAATGCGTCACAGCGTGCTTTCCAATCTCACTGCCTTCGGGATATACAGCCATTAGCTTGCGGTCGCGCAAATGTCTGCCAATGTTACCAACGACAGTTCCGCTTTCTTCCGTAAAATCGCCCCATACCAATGCAATGTAGATACGGTCGAGATTACGATCGAAAAAATCCTTGGCCAGTTTTGTCATGGCCATTTCACTTTTAGCAACTACCATTATGCCGCTGGTATTTTTATCGAGGCGGTGTACCAAGCCCGGGCGAAGCCCTGCGCTTGTGGTAGATTGCGGCGTGGTTTCCAGTGTAGCGCCGGAAGAGCTTACCGGCAGGTTCTGAAAATGATATACAAGCGCATTCACCAATGTACCTTTGTAATTGCCATAACCGGGATGCACCACCATTCCGGGTTGTTTGTTTATAATGATGAGGTCATCATCTTCAAACACAATATTGATCGGGATGTTTTGCGGGATCAGCTCTATTTCGCGTGGTGGGTGCGATAATACGATGGTGATTGTATCGTGGGGCTTTACTTTGTAATTGGATTTTACGGGTTTATCATTCACCAGGATGTTACCATTTTCAGCAGCCTGCTGAATTTTACTACGCGTAGCATTTTCGATGCGGTTCATCAAAAATTTATCAATGCGCAGCAATGCCTGCCCTTTATCGGCTGTTACTCTGTAATGCTCATAAAGACCTTGCTCTTCTTCATTCTCATCGGGGATATCTAACTCTTCTTCGTTCATTCGCTATTGTCTTTACTTTGGCTTTTGCAGCCTTGTGGCATTAAAAAAGCTAATTGGAAATGATAAATTTATTCAGTGAAACATCGTTATTATTGACGATCCTGACAAAATAAATACCATTTGATAAATTGGAAATATCAATGTATTCGGGCAATACACCTGTATTTTCCAATACGGTACGGCCATACATATCAATTACGGTGTAAGTGGTTTTCTGATCTGTTACAGGCGTTGTGCTTCTTAAATATAATTTATTTGTTGCCGGGTTGGGAAACACCGTTATTTTATTTTTATCCGGCTGGTCGTACGTGGCAATGCCTACTGCTCCGGCAGCAGATCCCAGGATAGGATGTATCATCAATGATCCGGGGAATGGCGATGTGTACCACGTTCCGCTGGTGCTATAATACGTTTTGTCCTGTGAATTGGTGTTCATATCCACACCAATATTGATCGGTTGGGTGGTATTTTGGTCGAAACCTACAAAGAATGTGGTTCCACCTCCCAGGAACAAGGGATGCTCAAGATAGTAACGTGTAAATGCATTCCGCCCCGATTGGTTATAAGCAGGCGTATCCAGCAGAGAATAAATGTACAGCACCGTTCCCGGGTTCCCCGAACCGCCCACGCCCCAAACTTTAAGCTTGAATGTAAACAGGCTGGCATCGGTCCATTGCGGATTAAAATAAATATCAACGGCACGTAGTGAATCATCCACCGTAGTGGTATATTTTTCTGCCAGCTGCGCGTGTAAAAACCCGATCAGGCCAAAAGAAACTTCGGCAGTACCGTCATCATAGGCGTAGTAATTATCAAATTCCTGCTTGTGGCGGATGGTATCGTTTCCCAGCAGGCGGTCTTCGGAAGGCGAAGGTGCGATGCTGGTTTCAATGGTATAATTAGTTTTTCCGGTCAATGCCGGAATGGTGTAATTGATAGGCGGTGAGGCAACAGGAGCTGCCGAAATATAGCCGCTGGTGGCATACGGGTCAAAGTTAACCGCACCGGCATTGTACGTGGTGTTTACCTGCACATTATTCTCATCAAAAATACGGTATTCGAAATTACCGCCAAAGCTGGTGGAAGGGTTATTGTTCCTGATGGTGGTGGAATAAACCGTTTTCATATAGGATGCCGTGTATTGCTCCCAGGGCATTACACTGTATGTATTGAGCAGCGAAGGGGTGTTGTAAACGAAAGCAATATCGCGAAGCAAAGTGTCCGAACGGTTTTTATTCAGGTACACATCATCAATGTGCCAATGGTCGCCGTTCCCGCTTAATGTGGCCCAGTTGGTAAAGCGGAACTGAAATCCTTTTTGCAGGTACACCGAGTCGGTCACATGCATCATCACCATTTTGAAAGCGCTGTCGGTGATATCAGTCGTTATGCCGGGGGTAGCCCACACATGGTCCCAGGAACCGGAGAACACGTTTTTAAATTCGAGGATGAGGGAATCATCGCGGTCAGGAAAGTTTCCACGTCCCTGCGCCTGGTAATAAAAGCTGAAATAAACAGAGGTATCTCCCGGAAGGTACAGATCGATAGGTTTTGATGTTAGTGTATCGGCTTTACCGGTAGTGTACTGTCCGGCGAGGAAATCATACGGGTAACCGTTTGCATTGAGTCCGTCGAATGTAGCAACACCCAATGTAGGCGGTGCAATCGGCAGATCGCGGTTAACGTAAACCGAATTGTTCAGCCACAATGCAGTATCGGGATACGGACCATCGTAGGCAAAATCATCCACAAAGCCGGCAGTTCCCAACGAAAGTGTATCCCTGATGGAGCCCCCGCTGCGAAGCAATGATTTTTTTTGCAGTTCATCGTGTTTTGCGATCAGCGGACCGTTCACTGTCAGTGCCGCCTTTGTTAAGCCCTGTGCAAACAAGCCGGCCGAAAACAGCATCAGAAACGAAAGAAGTATATTTTTTTTAGTTGTCAAAATCGTTGAATTATTGAGGATCATTGTCATCATCTGGTGGATTATCAGGATCGGAACCTGTTCCGATCTTACCTTTATCAGACGTAAGCTTTATATCGATGGTTGCCCCCATGTTGATAGTTCGGTCTTTTCCGCAGGCCGGCGACTGCCGATAAACACGCAATGCAGCAGAAGCGGTATCTTTCGGATCATCAAATGTAATGGCGCCAATACTCAGCGAACTTTCTGCCAGCTTTTCCATTGCTTCCTTGCGACTAAGGCCCGACAGGCAGGGAATCCCCACTTCTTCTTCACTCAATCCCTTACCAACTACGAGGTCTATTACGGTGCCTTTTACTACGGTTTCGCCGGGTGCAATTTTTTTGCCTTTTACCAGCTGATCAAGCACACAATTGGCACATTGATCGGCTACAAATTTCGGTTTCCCCAGCTTTAACCCATAGCTAACGATCATTGCAGTTGCTTGTCGCAAGGAGCGGTCGATGAGCCTCGGCATTTGAATGCTTGGTGGCATCAGGGATGTAACGTATAAAAAGATGATCCTGTTTTCTTTTACTTCAGCCCCGGCTTCAGGTTCCTGTTTTACGACAGTCCCTTTTTCTGCTTTTACATCATAAATAGAATCGATCACGAGGTAACGGATGTGCTTATCACTGATAAAATGATCGAGCTCCGTGATTTTCACTTTTGTAAAATCGGGCACTTTTATGACCTGGCCGTGGTTTGTAGAAGACTGCAACCACATCAGCAGCAACCAGATCAATAAACTTAAGGTGACAATGTAAATTGCCAGGTGCTTTAAAAATGTCCTGCTTTTTATAAACTGGAAAATACCTTTTAACATATACAGATTGTGGTCGTAATTAGGCTACTAATGTACGAATTTTACGGGAACGGGAAAAGGAGTTTTTTAGTATGCAGATAGCAAACAGTCTTTGGGCAAGCTCCGGATGACATTGAAAACTACCAAATCGGGGTCTTACAAAACACGAATGTACCAGTTTGTCTGAATGCAATGTATCAATGGCGATTTATCCTGTTTCACACATAGCAAACATCCAGATTCCTGCCCGAATTATTAATGCGGGCGTTATCTGTAACCCTAATTTTGCACTTTAAGCTGTTTTTTCTGTTTTGCAAATCCGAATTCCAAAATGCGGTCAATAAAATCATAAGGCTTGTATCCGTTGATGGCTGTTTGATGGAAGATACAAGTGGCCGGTGTCATTCCGGGCAATGAATTTACTTCGATAAACACTACCTCTACCCTGCCTGCATCATAAATGCGCACAAACGCATCGATGCGGCAATAACCGTTTACATTCAGCACTTTTGCTGCAGCACCTAATGTTTGTTTTATTTTATCAGAAATTTGTTGACGTTCTACCGGATCTTTGGAATAACGTGCCGGTGTAATGTTCTGACCTTGTCCTGCAAGAAATTTTTCTTCCAGCGACAATACTTCTCCTTCACTCAATGCTTCGGATGCTTCAAACACTTCGTAGGCTACATTTCCGTTTGCATCATAATTGGTAAGCATACCGCCGGTGATCTCTAAAAAATGTTTTGCATCGCGTTTCGAGATCAGCTCTTCCACCAGGATCACGCGCTTTTGCGGAAATTCTTCTTTGTCTTTTATGTGCAACAGATCGGCAGCAGCCTGGTCCAATGCTTCCTGCTTGCGGAAGATCAGCTTTGCAAATGCTTCAAATTCGGCCGCCGTTTTCACTTTACGCACTGCAGAACTACAGCCATCATCCACCGGTTTGGCAATGAACGGATATGTAATTTTTTGGTTGATTGCAGCCAGTATTTTATTTTTATCCGCATTCCAATCTTCTTCTGTTACTAATAAATGTTCCGCAACTAAAAAACCATTTTGTTTCAGCAATTCATTGGTGCGGTATTTATCAATGGTAATTTGTGAACTATCTACTCCTGAGCCATTGTAAGGCAATCCCACTTTTTCGAGCTGTGCCTGCACGGCGCCATCTTCGCCCGGACGGCCATGTAAGGCAATGAATACAGCATCCACCATTTTTGCAAGATCATCGTACGTCAAACGTTTTGGTTTCGCCAAACTATCGGCGCTGGAATATTTGGTGGTGATCTCCGAACATTCCGTGATGATCTGCTGCACCATTTCATGGATCTTGTAATGATCGATCTTATCCTTGATATCATCGGCATTGTCTTTCAACAAAATATTCACCGGGATCTGGTAAAGAATGTGCTCATCGGAACTCCCGGTTAAAAAAACAGGGATCGGTTCATACTTTGCCGACGAGGCTAATTTTTCATAAATATTTCTTCCGCTTTCCACGGAAATATGGCGCTCAGATGAATAGCCGCCAAGAATCACCGCTACTTTTATTTTGTTTGTCGCTGCATTTTTATCCTGCCTGATGGCAGCATCCAGCTTTGCAAGCAGTGCATCAAACGCGCCGCTGTTTTTGCTGGCGATGATGCGTTGCGCCAATGATGTACGAATGATGTAGGTTAAAAACTGTGAGGGATTTAATCCAATCTCGGCGGCCTGGTGAAAGAAAAAAGAAGAAGGCATCATCCCGGAAGTGGTGTTGGGATCATTCAAAAATATTTTTCCGGTTGTTGATAAAAAGCCATCGATACGGGCGTACACATCAAAGCTAAGTGCATAAAATAAACGCTCACATTCCGAACGGATCGCCTGAATTTGCTCATTCGGTAAATCAATAGGTGTGATTTTACGCGACAATCCCGGTAAATATTTAGAGCGGTAATCGAACAGCTCTTTCCCTTTTCGAATCTCTGTCGGTGGCAGTGCAATTGGCTTTCCGTGTTCGTCCTGCGCTACAATGCATGAAAATTCTTTTCCTTCAATAAATCCTTCGATCAGCACTTTGCTTTCTCCATCGAGTGCTGCGAGGATCGCACCTTCTTTTTCAGTTTCAAAAAGTGTATCCAGGTATTTAATTAAATCAGCCGGGTGATATACGTCCACTTTGAATTTTGAACTTTGAACCTGCAGCGGCATTCCAATCCCTTCACGAATATCTGCAAGCGTGCGGATGAAGCTGTTTTTTTCTGCGGCAGATAATTTTTTCCATTCGTTTGCATCCATCCATTTGGTAAACAATGCTTTTTCGATGGCTTCCATGAATTTGAATTGATCATCTTCATGTAAAATACTTACGCCAATGGAAGAACCCTGGTTTGCCGGTTTTATCACCAGCGGAAAACCAATTTCTTTTTTTGCTTTTTCAAATAATTCTTTTCCATACATTCCGTTAATGTATCCGGCACGCTCTACCGTTATAAATTCCGGGCTGTTGAACCCGGCGTTTACCATCAATTGTTTTTGAATGCTTTTATCGATGCCGATCGCGGAAGGCAAAATGCCGGAACCGGAATACGGAATGCCCATGTATTCGAGCAATCCCTGGATCTTGCCGTCTTCGCCGAAAGGCCCGTGCAGGCATAAAAAAGCAAAGTCAAACTGGTTTTTCAGGTCGCCTGCTTCTATTTTTTTCCCAATGCGGCTGATCATTTCCAATTGCTGAGCTTCGGTTAATTTTCCGATCTGCTCCGCATAAATTTGAAAATCGCCATCAACTGCAGAAATATCCGCCTGTCTTTCGGGCAGGAACTCTGCAGGCGGATAAAAATCGCGGATGCTGCCTTTATAAACAAATTCCCAGTTAAGCAGTACAAAGTTGCCGAAGCTGTCCACAAACACGGGAACGGCTTCAAACAATGATTTATTGAGATTATCGTACACAGTCCTTCCACCGGCGAAAGAGATTTCGCGCTCTTTGGAAAAACCTCCGAAAATGATTCCTATTTTAATTTTCATACTTCTTTTTGTCGCTATCCTTTTATTTTTTTTCTCGCAAAGACGCAAAGTTCGCAAAGGCCAGGCTTATTTAAAACCTAAAAACATTTTTTTGAGCAAAATGTTTACGTCCTGATACCAGCTACCGGGTACTTATGTCTTTTTTACAAATTTAACCTTCTGGATGCGGTTTTTTAGCCCAGCGTTTTCAAGTATTCAACAAGTTTGTTAACAGCAATACCCCGGTGGGAAATGTTACTTTTTTCGAAAAGCTCCATCTCGGCAAACGAGCGGCTGTAGCCTTCGGGCTGAAAGATGGGATCGTAACCAAAACCTTTTTCACCCCGTTTCTCCTGTAAGATAATGCCGTTCACTACACCTTCAAATTGTTTTTCTTTTCCATCGATCACCAATGATATAATGGTTTTAAAACGTGCGCTGCGATTGGTAATTCCCTGCATTTCAGCAAGGATTTTTTCCATGTTTTTTTGGGCATTTTTTTCTTCGCCTGCATACCGCGCCGAAAACACGCCCGGCCTTCCCTGCAGCGCTTCCACTTCTAACCCGGTATCATCGGCAAAACAATTGTGCTTGTAATTTTCATACACATAAAATGCTTTTTGCGCCGCATTTCCTTCTATAGTTGGCTGTGTTTCGGGGATCTCTTCGATACAACCGATATCTGCAAGCCCCAATAAATTGAATTTATTAGCCAGTAAATGGTTAATTTCTTTAATTTTGTTGCCGTTGTTGGTAGCAAAAACGAGTTTCATACGTGAAAATTTTGAGGCTGATTTTATAATATAGAATTCCGGATAAATCGTTTAAAATTACTAAATATATTAAACAACAGGAAATAACCATTTATGCTAGCCAACAACATCATTCGTCAGTTTTTTACCCAGTTCATCGGGCTGATCAGTGGTTTTGCCATCTCCATTATTACAGCGCGCATCCTTGGCCCGGCAGGCCGCGGCGATTTTTCCCTGATCCTGAATACTTCCGGTTTCCTTTGCCTGCTGCTGAGCTTTAGCTTCGGTACCTCTATCGTGCATGTGATCGCGAGCAATAAAATGCCGCAACGCAGCACCGTTAATACTTTTTTAGCTGCCATTTTCGGGCTCATCAGCCTGTGTATATTCTTATTATTGGTTTTCCCTTTTCAGCGGTTCAACTTTTTATTACCGGCCAACCAGCAGGAACATTCCGTTTTTTATTCGTTTATATTGCTCACGTTGTTTGTGATCTCGATGCTAAGCACGCTGTTTAACTCGGTGCTGAGCGGCAACCGCTTTTTCTGGCAACAGCAAAAAGTATATCTCATCAATACCAGCATTTCCATTGTAGCATACATTATTTTATTTAGCTGCCGTACCAGGCTCAACATCAGCTTTACGGTGTTCTTTTATTTTTACCTGGCCATTATGGCATTGCCCGCTGTGGGATCCTATTACATGTATTTTAAATACAGCCGCCCTGCGTATTCTTTTACTTTTTTAAATGCCAAACAGTTAAAATACATCTTTAATTTTTCCATGCTGGCATATCTTTGCAACGTTTTTCAGTTTTTAAGTTACCGGATGGATTTTTGGTTCGTGGAGTATTTTAACGGCAACAAGGACCTGGGGATCTATTCGCTGGCGGTAAATCTGGCGCAAATGTTATGGTTATTACCGCAAGCTATTTCCACCATTTTATTATCGTATTCAGGAGCCGAAAGTCCGGAAAAAGCTATCCAGAATACCAATTCACTGGGGCGGATAGCAATGGTGCTGATCCTTTCTGCAACTGTAGTTTTGGCGCTTACCATTCAATTTATTATTCCATTGTTGTATGGAGCAGAGTTTACAAAATCTGCATTTTTATTTAAAATTTTGCTGGCGGGAATTGTGCCGTTCAGCCTCACCACCATTCTGGCTTCATACTTTGCCGGTACCGGCAGGATCCGCGTTAATTTATTTTGCTCCCTTATCGGATTTTTAGTGTGCCTTATGTTCGATCTGATCCTGATCCCGAAATTTGGCAATACAGGCGCTGCTATCGCTACGGTCATCGCTTATTTTGCTAGCACGGCATTTATTGTGTTTATTTATCTGAAACGTACCGATACACGATTAGGCGATTTGCTGATCCTGCGAAAAGAAGATGTAAACATGCTGAAAAACAAGATACAAAGTGTGCTGCAAAAAGGCAATCGTTAATGACAGAAGGCAAAACATATTTTAAAGGCATTAATGGATTACGGGCGTTGGCTGCACTCAGCGTGGTGGTTTTTCATCTCAACATGTCTTTAAAACAATACAACCTGCCGCTACTGCGCACCATTGACCTTGCAGGATTTGGCGTTACTATTTTTTTCGCGATCAGCGGGTTCCTGATCACGTACCTACTGCTAAAAGAACAGGATACGCAACCCATCGATATTAAAAAATTCTATATCCGCAGGGCTTTACGGATTTGGCCGCTTTATTTTTTATTCCTCGGCTTAAGCCTGCTCACCACGTATATTTATAACATTGCGCCATTACCCGGCAACTTATTGTACTACATTTTTTTCGCTGCCAATGTACCGTTTATCATGGATGCAACATTGCCTTTCCTCGGCCATTACTGGTCGCTGGGTGTGGAAGAACAATTTTATATTTTCTGGCCATGGCTAATCCGCAATAAAAAAAATGTGTTGCGGACGGTTATTATTTTTACCGTTTCTTATTTTTGTCTGCGTGTTATTGCCCGTTTTATTGATTATAAATTCGGCTACCCGGTTCCTTACATTGCTATTCACGTAACACGCTTTGAATGCATGTCGATGGGCGCTATCGGTGCAATATTATTGCATCAGAACAACCAATTTTTCATGCGCTTTTGCACACATATTTTAACACAGTTTTCTTGCTGGACGGTGATCGGATTACTTTTATTCAACAAATACCACATTGCCTCGGTGCTCGACCAGGAAATAGTGAGCGCTGTTGCTGTTTGCCTGATCATTAACCTGAGTTGCAATCCTAAAACGATCGTCCGCATGGATTACCCTATCTTTGATTTCCTGGGTAAGATCTCTTACGGCATTTATGTAATGCACCAGCTTGTTATTTTTTATTTTGCAAGGCTGCTCTACCATTTTGAATTGCAGCCGGGCATCAAGTATCCGCTGGTTTATATTGGTGTGATCGGGATCACGATCGGGCTGGCTTATTTATCTTACGAGTATTTCGAAAAAAGATTCTTAGTTTTAAAGGAAAAATTCAGTGTTGTTAAAAGCTCCACCTCTCCAAATGGATTCTGATAAGCCGCTTGTAAGCATTGTAATGGCCGCCTGGAATGAAGAAAAACATCTTCATGAGGCGATCGACAGTGTGCTGGCGCAAACGTACCCGTATTTTGAGTTTATCATTATCAACGACGGCTCCACCGACCAGACCGAAACAATTATTCTTTCTTACAAAGATGAACGCATCCGTTATGTAAAAAACGAGCAGAATTTAAAACTGATCGACAGTTTAAATAAAGGACTGGCGCTGGCACAGGGGAAATACATTGCACGAATGGATGCGGATGACATCTGCATGCACAACCGGTTGGAACAACAAGTGGCTTTTATGGAAGCAAACCCCGAAATCGGGATCAGCGGCGCACAGCTGGAAATGTTTGGAAGCGCAACCGGCAGCATGCTGTATCCACTGAGTCATGATGAAATAAAGCTGCAGCTGATGATCACTTCCTGCTTTGGGAATAATGTGGTGATGTTCCGGAAAAACATCATGGAAGAACACCAGTTATTTTTTCCGAAAGGATATTTGCATGCAGAAGATTACAAATGCTGGACGAAATGGATCATGCTAACCAAAGCAGCCAATTTAAATGAACATTTAGTAAAATACCGCACGCACAACAATTCGGTTTCGGTTCAAAACCGTTTGGTACAGCGCGAAACGAGGAACCGTATCCGTGCAGAATATATTTGCACTTTGTTTGATCTTCCCGAAAATTCCAGTTCCGCAACAGCAGCAACGGGCAACATCTCGCGGCAGCGCATACACGCAACAACAGCTATTTTAAAACAAAATACAGCAAAGCCTGTTTTTGAAAATACAAAACTGGAACAGGTATTCCAGCAATTGTGGTATTCCGATTGCATGGAAAAAGTGGAAAGCAATTTCTTTATTTTCTTCAAATATCCTCTTATCTTTAAGCTGGGTAACAGCCGTAATTACAGGAACTGGATGAATGTGCTGAAACATTACATCAACTCGAAACGAAAGAAAAACGCATGAGCAAACCACTCAAAACTGCCTACATCGAAGGTCGTCCGCACGGGCATCCAACGCACAGTGCGTATGCAGCATCTGTGGGCTCGGTGTTCCATCATGTGGATTTCAGGCTGCGTTACCACGATGTTCCGGGAGCCTCCGCATTAAAAAGATATGCAAGCTGGTTTGTTTGTGCTTTTACTTTTCCAAAGCGCAAAACATACGATGTGTTTCTTTCGGAAGAAGCTTATTTTATGCTGGGGATCATGAAAAAATTCGGACTGATCTCCAAAAAACAAAAACTGATCGCGATCATGGGCTCGCACACTTTGTATTTTTTACACACCGATCAGTATGCGGCTTCTACAAAAAAAGCCTTTATTAAACTTTTTAAATTGTATGATGCATTTATTTGTGAAGGCCCGGTCCAATACGAATTATTAAACAATTTTTTAGGGAAAGATCATACCGTAAAACTGTACCAGATCTTTAACGGTAGCCCGGCAAGCCGCTTCGACAAACTGATTGAGCTGCAACCTAATTTGGAAAAATTAAACATCATCACAATCGGCGCCATTCCGAACCAAAACCGGATCCATTACAAAGGCGTTGACCTGATGCTGGGTGCCTTCAATAACCTGAAAATAAAATTCCCGAATTTAACTTTCACCATTGTTGGAGATTATGATGCTGCCCTGATCGAAAAATTACTGGAGGAATATTGCCCGGTATATAAAAAGGATGTGATTTTTACAGGACAAAGCAGCGACCTTTCCATGCAATTGAAAGATGCTTGTTTGTATTTGCACACTGCCCGCGGGGAAGCATGGGGAATAAGCGTTACAGAGGCAATGGCGGCAGGTGTTCCGCCGGTAGTATCAGAATGGACTGGCTCAAAAGAAGCGGTAGCTAAAGTTTCGGAAGAGCTGATCGTGCCGCTGGATGTGACAGTGATCACACAAAAAATAGAATGGTATTTACAATTGTCGTTACAGCAAAAACAGGCGCTATCCACTAAATGCAAAGAAGTATCGCGGTTTTATGTGGAAGAAAATGCGATCGCGAATTTTAAAACTACATTTGAAAAAGCCTGCCTGGAAACAAATTCAAACTAAACGGAATGGAACGCTGCAACATTTTATTTTTCACTTGTTTCAATTCCCGTTCGGTTCAATTGGAATCGTCCATTTATTATTTTCAGAAAAAAGGGTACAATGTCACCTTGCTTACTACAATTGAGAAAGGCGCATTACATACGGCTTTAGAAAAAAATGAAATTACAACCGAAGCAATTACAATTGATAATTCATTTCGCTTGCTGTATTATCTAAAATTGCTGCGTTTCTTGATCCGTTATTCTAAAAAAAACAACATTGATGTGATCCATTCACATTTACAAATCCCGAATTTAATTTCCAGCATTGCACGATTTTTCATCAAAGCGGTTGTACTTAATGTACGGCACAATTCAGATGTGGTTGCCATTAGCGGATCAAAAAAAGAAAAGCTGATCGATAAACTGGTGAACCGTTTCAGCAATAATATCATTGCGATCTCTGATAAAGTAAAAGCACAATTGATTGAAAAAGAAAATGTAAATCCTAATAAAATTTACCGCATTAATAACGGTTATGATTTTTTTGAATATGAAAATTTAAGCACCGGCAGCGATGCTTACTCAGCGATCAGGAAACAATACAACAATGCTTTTTTGATTGTTTCGCCGGGAAGGCTGATTCCCACCAAACGGCATAACCTGGCAATCGAAGCAATGAAAGCACTTCATTTGAAAGGACTTCATATAAAATTATTAATTTTGGGTGACGGCCCTGAACAGAAATCCTTACAAAAACTGATCGCAGAAAACAAGCTGGAGCAATCTGTTTTTTTAACCGGTTATCACGAAAACATTTCGGATTACCTGAAAGCAGCTGATCTTGTAGCGCTTTTGTCGGAATCGGAAGCCAGCAATAACACGGTAAAAGAGGCCGGATATTTTAAAAAAACAGTGATCGTTTGTAAGAATGTAGGCGATTTTAGTGATTATATAGAAAACGGGCTGAACGGTTTTTTGACAGAAAAAGAAAATCCGTTGAATGAATTTATAGCGCTCACAGAAAAAACATACAATGACCCTGCTTCTGTTGTAGAATTGGGAAAAACCTTAAAAAAAACAGTATTGCGCGAGTTTGATATTAAAGCTGTTGGAGAAAAATACGAGGCGCTGCAACAAAAAAAAATAAAAAAATGAGTCTTGGAAAAAAAATATTCAACAAAGTAAAAACCCGTGTGAACCGCTATTTCTATGGAAATAAAAAATTCAAAACGGAGGAGGAATTTTACACTTATCTTTTTACAAAAAATCCCAGTTGGAGTTCCCCGGAAGCCAATGAAGATGAAACGATCCGCTGGAATGAAATAAAAAAAGAGCTGGAAAAATTACACATTTCAGGCAGCACTCAACACATCATGGAGATTGGTTGTGGCAGAGGCTGGCTTTGCAAAAAATTATCGGATTACGGCACCATAACCGGAATTGATCCGGTTGAGCCGGTGATCAGGTACGCAAAAAAATTATTCCCGCAGCTCGAATTTCATACAGGTTATTCTGCTGCCTTTATCCAACAATTCCCCGATAAAAAATTCGACCTGATCGTAAGTACGGAGGTGATCGAACACGTGACGGATAAAAAAATATTCATGCATGAGATCCGCTCCATGCTAAAACCAAACGGTGTAGTGATCCTTACCACACCGCGCCTGGAACATTACGACGACAGCATCAAAGCTTACGGTGGCGATCCCAACCAGCCGGTAGAAGAATGGATGTCGGAGCCCGAATTAAAAGAATTACTGGAAAGTACCGGCTTTACGATCATCAACAAAACGTTTTTTTCTCCATTACCAAACCTGGAGAAGACGGTGCTGATCACGCAGATGTGGGTGGGAAAGATTTAACACAGCGGGCGCTGAGAAGGCAGAGTATTCACAGAGATTTTATTATTCTATATTCTTAAAAAGAACACCCTGCCAGGGCTTTTTTGTCCCTGGCAGGGTTAGCTAACAAACACAGTGTTTTTCTAAAAAAGTATAAAGCTGTTAAAAATTTTAGTCATTTCATTCTAAAACTATTATACCCCGAACTGCTTTGGATTAAATCACGCTTTGTATGACTTTCAGAAGTCCAGATACGGGGCAATGCAAACAGCGATGTGTCTTTAGCGGCTGCGCCATACGCTGTTGTTAAAGCAGTAACATAACCAGCCTTTTCCGCCAACTTTATTTCACGCTCCCCAACATCTGCAGCTGTTCCGAAAGGATATGCAAAATGTTCAACTTTTTTTCCAATCATCTTTTCGAGTATACTTTTAGAATCAGTGATCTCGTGATGCACTTGTTCATCACTGCTTTTGGCAAGGCTTATATGGGAAACAGTGTGCGAACCGATCGTTACCAGCGGATGTTTTGAAAAAGTAACGAGTTGTGTTTCTGTCAAAAACAGGTCGTGGTATTTTTTCAGATCAGGTGAATACAACTCTATGAAAGCACTTAAAACCGATGGGCTCGCTTGAATTTGTTCGCGCAACGCGATAAATGTTTTTTCTTTTTCAGCAGCGGTTTTACAGGAAATTTCTTTTGTGGATAACTGATGTTTGCATACTATTTTTTCATTTTTTGCAATCACATCTTCTAAAAAATACCACCAGGCAAACTGTTTGCGCTCAATAAAATCGGTGGTAATGTATACTGCAAACGGGATGTTATATTTTTCAAAAACGGGAAGCGCTTTTTCGTAATTATCGAGGTAACCATCGTCGAACGTGAAGATCACATAACGCTTGTTATTTTTCTCTTTTAACAATCGAGGCAGCTCATCGATGGAAGCGGGAATAAAATCCTGTTCCAGGTAATAATTGATCAACTGCTCCAGGTATTTTTCCGTTACTTCTATTCCCTCATTCACGATCCTGTTTTTCCCCATGCTGGCTACAACGCGGTGAAACATCAGGATCTGAACTTTCCCGGCATAAAAATACCGGAAAGGTCTTCCTTTTGCAGCGCGTAAAACAGAAAAAAACAAATCGGCGGCGGCCATTTTATTAAAAATTTAAAAGTACTTTTTCGGTGTACAACACATGGATTTCGGAGGAATCAACAGTTGTTTCCGAATAATAAAACCATGGACAATCTTTTTGTGTAGCCGTTACATATTCCAGTTTCAGATCGGTTTTATTGACAAAATTCTCGCTCACATTTACACTGCGGATCTTCATTTTATTAACGAATGCCAGCATAATTTCCGAAAAATAATCGATCAGTAATTTTGCAGAGCTGCTGTATAACAACTCCGCCTGCGTGGTTTTCCCCAGCAATTTATAAGGGATTTCCGACATTCCCGATGATTGCAATTCCTTTTGATTGAATGCCAAAATCAGCTCGTTTGATGATCCGCTTTTTTTAATATTAAATGTATAAAAATGAACATTTTCATACGGTAAATGATCCGCAAACATTTGTTTTAAATTATTGGAAGTGCCAGTATTTTTGATATTTTTCAGTGTTAATTTGCTGCAAAGTACCTCCGCTTTTTTCTTTTTTAAAATATATGCGTAATTCAGTTTTACCGGGTTGATCCTGTATTCTGTTTCTGCCAGCGTTTCAAAGCGCAAAGCTTTAAACATCGGGCGTGTATTTTCATGCGGCGATAAATTTAAAATGATGCAATTACTGATCTTAAAAGCGTTGGAAAGCAGCTGCATGCTTTTGGAACGGAACTCCGGATCAACAATCCAGGAAGAAAGGTTGCAATACCTGATTGCGTTGTTATTATTTGTTCCTGCACTAACAATGTAACTTAAAAAACCAACAATTTTCTCATCATTCAGCAACAACATTCCCTTCTCCCCTGCCTTATTTTCCCATCTATATTCCAGCATTTTTTGCCAGGAAGATTCGGAAATAAGCGAGTTAAAATTTTGTAAAAAAGGTAATAACTGAATGTAATCTTCTGAAGAATAAGGCCGTATATTTATCATTGCGTCGTTCGTAAAACAGGCTCCAAAAACAAGCCTGCAAAGGGCATAAAAATCTGAATTTATCCCGTTTTATTGCGATAAATTTGTTACTTTCGTTATGTAAGCAAATTTAAGATAAAATAATGCTCTCCTTCAACCAATTAAAAAGAAATTTAAAAAAAGATTTCAGTTCGCTTAAACACATTAATGTCTCTGTTTTAACAGAAAATTCGGGCCAGTTACTGGTTCAGGCGATCAAAGGTTACGGGTTCGAGTGCGGTTACGATCTTCAAATGAATGAATGTGGTTACGACGAAATTAATCTCCAGGTTTTTGAATCGCAATCACAGCTTCATACATTTCCATCCGATTACATCATCCTGGTTCCTTCAGCTCAAAAGCTCATTAAAAATTTTTATTCAAAAAATGTATCTGAAAAGCCCGCTTTCGCAGACGAGCATTTAGCGTACATTGAAGATTTGATTTTAACGCTTGAAAAAAAATCTCCTGCTAAAATTATTTTCTCAAATTATATGGAAATGAACGATGCCGTTTTTGGAAATTATGCTTCAAAAACAGACGTTTCTTTTTTATTCCAGCTGCGCAAGATCAATTTCGGATTGATGCAATTGGCGCAGAAACATCCGAATTTGTTTATCAATGATTTGGTGGCGCTGCAAAATCAATTCGGATTGCCATTCATCACCGATCCTAAATTTTACATCAATTCCGACATTGCATTCAGCATCGATTTTTTGCCGCATATGGCAAAAAACATATTAGACATCATCAAAAGTATTGAAGGTAAAATAAATAAATGCCTGATCCTCGATCTTGACAATACGCTCTGGGGTGGCATTATCGGCGACGATGGCGTGGAAAATATCCAGGTGGGCGATCTCGGAATCGGAAAAGCATTTACGGAATTGCAACTGTGGGCAAAACAATTGAAAGAACGCGGAATTATTTTAGCCGTGTGCAGCAAAAATACGGAGAGCATTGCAAAAAATGCATTTGAAACACATCCCGATATGGTGCTGAAGCTCGATGATTTTGCCATTTTTGTTGCCAACTGGGAATCGAAAGTCGACAATATCCGCTACATTCAGTCGGTGCTCAACATTGGTTTTGATTCCATGGTGTTCATCGACGATAATCCCTTTGAACGCAATATTGTGCGCGAGAATATTGAAGGGATTACCGTACCGGAAATACCCGAAGATCCTTCCGAATATTTGCCGTTTTTAAAAACATTGAATTTATTTGAAACTGCTTCGTTTACGGAAGAAGACCGCATCCGCACGGATCAATACCGCGAGGAAGCAAAACGCACTGTGTATCAAAAATCGTTTGCCAATGAAGGCGAGTACCTGGGCGGACTGGACATGCGCTCAAAAGTGGAAGGGTTTAACAAATTTAACATTCCTCGCGTAGCACAGCTTACGCAGCGTTCCAACCAATTTAATTTGCGCACAAAACGTTATTCCGAAAAAGAATTGGAACTTATTTCTTCTTCTGAAAACCATACCTACCTTGCTTTTTCACTGAGTGATAAATTTGGTGATCACGGATTAATTGCCGTAGTGATCCTCGAAAAGCAAGCAAACAATTTATTTATTGATACATGGCTGATGAGCTGCCGTGTGCTGAAACGCGGTATGGAAGCCTTTGTATTGAACACCATTATGCAAAAAGCAAGCGAGCTGAATTGTGATGCAGTAATTGGAGAATATATTCCTACGCCGAAAAACAACATCGTGGCAAACCATTACAAAGACTTAGGTTTTGACCAGGAAAATAATTACTGGAAAGTAAGCGTAAAGGAATTTATCCCTAAAAATACATTTATTAAAACAACAGAAAAGCAATTGAAATGAGTACGGAAGAGATCATTAAACAAGTAAATGAAATTTTTATTGAAGTGCTGGATAATCCTGGTATTGTTATCAACTATGAAACTACCAGCCCGGATGTGGAAGAATGGGATTCGCTCAATCATATACAATTGGTAGTAGCGATCGAGAAACATTTCAAGATCCGGTTTACTGCTGCAGAAATTGTAAATTTTAGCAACGTAGGTGAAATGTGTGAAGCCATCAAAACAAAAACCGGCTCGTAGCCATGAAAAAAGGAGATGTATTTGAACATACGTTTGGCTTAACCGAACAAATTTATAAAGGTTTCATTGATTTGTTCAATGATAAAAACCCTTTGCATACCAGTGCGGAATTTGCCGCTGCCAAAGGATTTGAGTCAGCCGTAATGCATGGCAATATCCTGAATGGTTTTGTTTCTTATTTTATCGGTGAATGTTTACCTTTAAAAAATGTGATCATTCAAACACAGGAAATAAAATATGTAAAGCCGGTATATTTGAATGATATCCTTAATTTCAGGGCGGAGATCACAGATGTGTTTGAATCGGTGAACATGATCGAATTAAAGTTTTTTTTTAAAAAACAGAACGGAATAAAAGTAGCAACAGGCAAAATAAACATCGGCATTATATGAATATCATTGTTACAGGCGGTGCATCCGGATTAGGCGAAGCCATTACTTCAAAGCTGGCGGAAGATAAAAACAATGTCGTTTATTTCACGTATTTCAAATCAAAGGAAAATGCGGCGGCACTGGAAAAAAAGTTTGCGAATGCAAAAGCCATTCACTGCAATTTTAACGACGCACCGTCATTAAATAATTTGCTTGCGCAGATGGAAACGATGCAATTGAATGTACTGGTGAACAATGCATTTTCATTGCTGGAAGTAACCCATTTTCACAAGATAGCGCCCACTTCTTTTGCTGATTCTTTCGCTCAGAACATTGTACCGGCAATGCAGCTGATGCAGAAAGCGCTGGATATTTTCAGGAAAGAAAAATCGGGAAAGATCATCACCATTCTTTCTTCCGCGATCATCAACAAACCACCGCTAGGATGGAGCAAATACGTAGCGGAAAAGAATTATCTATTGTCGGTTTGCAAATCCATTGCGCTTGAAAATGCAAGTTTTAACATTACTTCCAATTGCGTTTCCCCGGCATTTATGCTCACAGAATTGACAAAAGAAACGGATGAGCGCATCATCGAAGAAATGACAAAAAAACATCCGCTGAAAAAATTACTGACCACGGCCGAAACGGCTGATTCTGTTGTTTTTTTAGTACATGCAACACAACAAATAAACGGAACAAACATCATCATTAACGCTGCAGCAGACCTGGTTTGATATCCTGTATATGAAAGAAAAACTGATCACATTTTTCAAACATCTGAACCGCTTTGGTTTTATAAAGGGGATCACCCTTTATTCCAGGAACCATGTATTCGGAGCTTCCGATGCTGTGATCCGCTTAAACGGTTTGCCACATCCTTTTGAATTAAGAAAAAACACCAGCGACCGTGAAACATTTGACCAGGTGTTTTTATTGAACGAATACGATTACAAATTAAATTTCACTCCGGCGTTTATCATTGATTGTGGCGCCAACATTGGATTAGCGTCTTTGTTCTTTCAATCAAAATTTCCGGAAGCAGCTATTGTTGCGGTCGAACCGGAATTATCAAATTACAGCCAGCTGGTAAAAAACACGGAAAAATACAGCAACATCACCACAATCCGTTCGGGCATCTGGAAAAAAAATGCCTTTTTAAAAGTGGAAGACATCCATAATTTTGGCAACTGGGGATTTGTTTGTACAGAGGTGGAAACCGAAACAGCAGATACGATCACGGCGGTTTCAATCGGCGATATTATGCGCCAATTTAATAAAACAGAAATTGATCTTTTAAAAATAGACATTGAAGGAGCCGAGCTGGAGGTGTTTTCTGAAAATTACGAAAGCTGGCTCCCGAAAACAAAAGTGATCATGATCGAGTTGCACGATGCTTATCGCAAAGGCACTTCCAAGCCATTTTTTACAGCACTTATGAAATATGATTTTTCCGTTTTTCACCGCGGGGAAAACATTGTATGTATCAGAAATTAAATACCATTTGAAGAATAAGATGAGTAACGCTTTAATATCCATTATCATCCCAATTTACAATGCGGAAAAATACATTTCGCAAACCATCCATTCGGTGCTGGAACAAACGTATTCCAACACGGAGATCATTTGCATGAACGACGGCTCCACCGATAATTCGGAAGTCATCATTAAAAGCATCGGCGACAAACGCATCCATTATTTTTACAAAAAAAATACGGGCGTTTCTGATTCCCGCAACCAGGGCTTGCAAAAAGCAAACGGCGAATATGTATTGTTCCTTGATGCAGACGATTTATTGTCCACTCAATTTATTGAAAAAAGCATTGCAGCATTGCAGCAAAATAATGCTGTAGGGTTTTGCTGTTCCAAAGTGATCAAGATCGATGAAACAGGAAATGCACTTTCTGAAAATCAATGGAGGGGTGCATCAAACGATATTCTTCATGAAGTGCTGAGCTACAATCCCGATATTGTGACCTGTCCTTCGAACTATGTTTTCCGTAAAAAAGTGCTGATTGATAATTCCGTTTTTTTTAATACTGCTTTGTCCAGTAGCGCCGATCGTTATTTTCTGATAGAGCTGGCTAATTTTACAAAAGGGATGCTCATTGCCGATAACAATTACTTATATTACCGCGTGCATAAAACCAGCATGTCCAATAATTTTACACCCGGATTACTGAACGACAATTTACTTTTTCAAAAAGAAGTATTGAAGATCGGCAACATTCCGGGAAGCTTAAAACGCGAATTCAATTTTAAAACCAATTATATTTTTGCAGGCAGTTCCTTTCGTTTAAAACAATACGGGTCATGCATCGGCTTTTCGATCAAAGCATTTTGTTATAATCCCTTAGGATTTATAAAACAACTCATTATTAAAAATTAAACAGCATGTGCGGTATCACCGGGTATTATTCATTCAATAATAAATTTTCTGAAGCCGAGCTTCATGAAATGACCAATTCGATTGCGCACAGGGGGCCTAATGCCAGCGGGTATTACCGCGACCAGGTAGTTGGCCTTGGCCATCGCAGGCTGAGTATAATTGACCTTTCCGATAGCGCCAACCAGCCTATGCATTCCTCCGATAACCGTTATGTGATGGTGTACAACGGTGAAGTATACAATTACCAGGAAATTGCCGTTGAATTAAAACAAAAATACAAAACCAATTTTCAAACTGCCTCCGATTCGGAAGTGATCCTCGAAGCATTTGTACGTTACGGGCCCGAGTTTTTACAAAAGCTAAATGGCATGTTTGCCATTGCGATCTATGATAAATTAAAAAACGAATTATTCATCTGCCGTGACAGGATTGGCATAAAACCGCTTTATTATTTTTGGGACGGTGAAAATTTTGCTTTTGCCTCCGAATTAAAAGCGCTGACAAAAACAGCATACATTCCACTGGAGCTCAATAAAAATGCAATCTACCAATTCCTGCACATGGGATTTATTCCTGCTCCGCAATCGATCTACCAATCGGTAAAAAAGCTGGAAGCCGGCACATGGATGAAGATCTCGGAGAAAAACCTGCATTCGGAAAAGTACTGGACCGTGAACCAGGCGGTGACAGAAAAAACGGTGACAAAGGAAAAAGAAGCGATCGTAAAGCTCAGCGATTTGCTGATGAGCTCCGTGCAATACCAGATCAAAAGTGATGTGCCTTTTGGCGTATTCCTCAGCGGAGGAATTGATTCCAGTTTGGTTACAGCCTATGCTGTAAATTTATCGGGCGTAAAAGTAAATACCTTCTCCATCGGCTTTGAAGAAAACCGCTACAACGAATCTGTTTATGCAAAAGCGGTTGCCAATCATCTAGGAACCAACCATCACGAGTTTATTGTTTCCTACAACGATGCTATCGGCCTGATCGATACTATTTTTGATACATACAGCGAGCCTTTTGCAGATGCTTCGGCGATCCCGACCATGCTGGTTTCGAAGCTGGCACAACAACATGTAACCGTTACCCTTTCGGGAGAAGGTGGCGATGAATTATTTTTAGGTTACGGCGCCTATCAATGGGCACGCAGGCTTAATCAGCCTGTGGTTAAGGCAATGCGCAAACCAATTGCCGCTGTACTTGCCAATTCGCATTCACGTTTTGAGCGCCATGCCGGCTATTTTAAATACCCGGAATCGGCTTTGCAATACAGCCACACACTTTCACAGGAACAATATTATTTTACGCTGGCCAACATGGATCAGATGCTGACAGAGGATTTTACAACTTCTGCCGGTGCCACCAACATTGAACAGCTCAGTAGGTTTGGTGTGGAGATCGAACATCTTGGAAGAGACCTTGAACCCATGGAAAAACAAGCGCTCTTTGATCTTAATTTTTATTTACAGGATGATCTGCTAACGAAGGTTGACCGCGCCAGCATGCACTTTTCGCTGGAAACACGCGTGCCTTACCTGGATCACCGGATCATTGAATATGCATTGAATATTTCCACCGATCTGAAATACAAAAACGGAACAGCAAAATATATTCTAAAAGAAATTTTATACCAGTACGTTCCTAAAAAATTCTTCGACCGCCCGAAACAAGGTTTTGCCATTCCGCTCGAAAAGTGGCTTAACAATGAATTGCGCTTTTTAATAGAAGATAATCTTTCAAAAGAAGTGATTGAAAAATATGGGATCGTTAAATTTGAATATGTGGCTCAATTGAAAAAAGATTTTTTCAACGGCAAATCTTATTACTACAACCGCTTGTGGCTGCTGATTGTATTGCACAAATGGATGCGGATAAATGTAAAATAAGTTTAAAGTTGGAACGTTTAAAGTTTGCTAAACCGCAGATACGGTATTTATAATATGCAAAAAAAACGTATTGTATTATAGTGAAAATGGGTACTTCGCAGATTCCTTATTTTTTAATTCCTGAATTTTTGTATTTCTTCATCGCTTTTTTATCTCCCGATCTCAGATCATAAAAATACCGGAGCACAAACAAGCTGGACACATAAAACGGGATACAGGGAATCTTTAATCGCACCAACGACCCGAAATTGGACGTAGCAATACCCACAGAAAAAGCAAAAAACAAAGAAAACAAAACGGAAAACAAAAGCAGGGGATTCTGTCCGATAAGGCTGAAAAAGCCTAAAAACTTTAACCGGATCAGCAGAAAGAGCGTAAGCAGCATGATGTAGGTATTTTCCAGTGCGGAAAGCAACATTACAGGATTGCGTGCATCCCATAAATACGGCCGGAACAGTGTAGCTGCAATCGCCAAATGCGCTTTCCCGAGCATACTCCCGATACTGGCATCAAAATCCCCGATATCAAAGCTGTTTCCACCATAATAATCCTGTTTTTGGTCCAGGTTTACGATCACTGCCCTGTCCATTACCTTATCGATGGCATACAAACCCAGGAAATCACCCATCTGCGAAAGCAATAAAAGGCTAAGCCCTACACCCACCGCAATAAAGAAAGGAGCTGCCATGTATTTTAACACTTTGCTTTGCACCCTTGCCAAACGCTCGTTGGATAACCAGATCAAAGATCCCGGCAGTAAGGCAAACAAAATGTAAGGCTTGATCGCGATCAATAAAAAAGCAGCAATGAATACAAAAATAATACTGCTGAATTTGTATTTTTTCCGGATAAAAAAAGAATAAAAATAATAAGTGTACCAACCTACTGCCGAAAGCGTGATGGTATCTTTCAGCAAGCCGGACCCCCAGAAAACAACGGAAGGAATGAATAAAATGGAAATGGCAAACTGTCTTTCCAGCTTCGGAAATTGCTCGTTGAACAGGATAAATAAGCGCCAGATACCGGTATAGCAGATCCAGGCAAGCAAAATCGACATCACCACAAAGCTCTGAAAAGAAAGAAAATAAAGCGGGATCAGTAAGCGTGATACAAACACCGCCGTACCATCACGCCAGAAAACAGGATAGCCGGTATTGTTATCAAAATACTGATAATTGGCCAGTGAATTATTGCCTGATGCCACATCCCAGAACATGTGCGTATCCTTGTAAAACAGGTTGGATATGGCTTTGGTGGTTTCGTAATAATTGGTTGTATCGCCGCCGGTATAATAAAACTGGTAGATGAGGCACACCGAAATGGCACCAAACAGTTTTATCATCAATCCACGGGTATACCATTTGTAGAGCGGTTGCGCTACAATATATTTTGATTGTATATAGCTCCCGATAAAATAGATCATCAACAGGTAAAGCGGCGCCAGCAATAGATCGAAAATTGAAAGTACCATGCGTGTGTATCCTGTTAGATTTGCTTAATTTAAACAAAAGTAACACATTGTTTTAAATATTATCTTAAACTTGTAGTGTAATTTTTGGCTGCAAAAAATGAGAGTAATTTACGTTTCGTACGATGGAATGACCGATCCTTTGGGACAATCGCAGGTGATCCCTTACCTCGCCGGCTTATCTTCCCTCGGCCATACAATCACGATCGTGAGCTGCGAAAAAAAAGAAAGGTTTGAAAAACAGCAGCAGTACATTCAGCAATTATTAAACAAATACAACATTGCCTGGCACCCGGTTCCATACTCCCGCCTGCCATCCGTGCTTTCCAAGCAATTTAACTTATCAGCTATCAATAAAAAAGTGCAGCGTTTATGCAGGGAGCAAAAGCAGGATATCATCCATTGCCGCAGCTATATGGCAGCATTGATCGGCTTAAAGATCAAACAAAAATACGGCCTGAAATTTATTTTTGACATGCGCGGTTTTTGGGCCGATGAACGCATTGATGGCCAGATCTGGAGCATGAAAAACAAGATCTACAAACGCATTTATTCGTTCTTTAAAAAGAAAGAGATCGCATTTCTCGATCATGCCGATTACACGATCAGCCTTACAGAAAACGCTAAAAAGGAGATCCATTCCTGGAAAACGCTGAAAAAACAACCGGTTCCCATTGAGGTGATTCCCTGCTGTGCCGATCTAGACCTGTTTTCGCCTGCCTCCGTTGATGCGGAAAAAATAAAACAATTAAAAGCAGAATTGCATATCAGCGAAAACAATTTTGTGATCAGCTACCTCGGCTCAATCGGTACCTGGTACATGCTGGACGAGATGCTTGACTTTTTCAACTGCCTTCTGCAGAAAAATGTCGATGCTAAATTTTTATTCATTACACCGGATGCGCCGGAGCAGATCCTGAAAAAAGCAGCAGAAAAGAACATTCCTGCACATAAATTAATCATCCGTTCAGCAAGCCGCATGGAAGTTCCACAATACCTGAGCTTATCTGCGATCTCTATTTATTTTATAAAACCGCTGTATTCCAAAAAAGCATCTTCACCCACTAAAACCGCCGAGATCATGGGATTGGGAATTCCCATTATTACCAATACCGGAATCGGCGATAGCGACCACATCCTGGGCGATGCAAAATCCGGCATTTTGATCAACAATTTTTCGGAAGCTGAATATACACGTGCAATTGAACAAATTGACGTACTTTTAAAAATGGATCCTTCAAAAATAATCGAAGTGTCCCGCAATTATTTTTCACTGGATAAAGGGATCCGTTTGTACAATTCCGTTTACCAAAAATTACAATCATAATTCGTATTTTTGCAAAGCTTATGAATTCAAAAAAAAACATATTGGTTACCGGCGGAGCAGGATACATTGGCTCCCACACAATTATTGAGATCCTTGAAACAACTGATTTTAATGTGATTTCTGCCGACAATCTTTCCAATGCTTCTGGAAAAACATTTGAACGCATCGAAAAGATCACCGGTAAAAAAGTGCACAATTACGAGATCGACCTGTGTGATAAAAAAGCAGTAGAACAATTATTTGAAAAAGAAAAAAATATTGCTGGCATCATTCATTTCGCCGCATTCAAGGCAGTAAACGAATCGGTAACCAATCCGCATAAATATTACAGCAACAACATTAATTCACTCTTGAATATTCTCGAAGCCTGCGTCAATTACAACATTTCCAATTTCATTTTTTCCTCATCCTGCTCTGTATATGGCAATATCAGTGAGCTTCCGGTAAAGGAAACCACGCCGTTCAGCAAAGCCGAATCGCCTTACGCCTATACCAAACAAGTGGGCGAAGAAATTGTAAAAGATTATGCAGCAGCACATCCGCAACTCAACACCATTGCATTGCGTTATTTTAATCCGGTAGGAGCGCACGTTTCCGGCCTTATCGGCGAATCGCCACTGAACAAGCCTAACAACCTGGTTCCCATCATTACCAATACCGCTATCGGTAAAATTCCCCAAATGACCGTTTACGGAAATGATTATCCCACGCGCGACGGTACATGCATCCGTGATTATGTGCACGTAAGCGACATTGCCAATGCACACGTGCGCGCCCTGATGTTTCTGCTTGACAAAAAAAACAAATCCAATTTTTCTATTTTTAATTTAGGTACCGGGCAAGGTGTCAGCGTGCTGGAAGCCATCCATTCCTTTGAAAAAGTAAGCGGACAAAAATTAAAATATACCATCGGGCCGAAACGCGCCGGAGATATTGGCGCCATTTATTCCGACAACAGCTTTTCAGAAAAAACACTGGAATGGAAACCAAAATACAGCCTCGATCAAATGATGGAAACGGCCTGGAAATGGGAATTGGAACAAAAAAGAGAAGGTTAATCAATGACCGAAGAAAAAGCAATTCAGCAAAAAAAAGTCTTTTTCCCTAACCTGGACGGATTGCGTTTTCTTTGTTTTCTTTCCGTTTTTTTATTCCATAGTTTTTACACCGAATTTGATTCTATCAAAAATTCCGGCACTTATATTTTTGTAAAAAAAGATTTGTTCGGAAATGGCAACATCGGCGTTAATTTCTTTTTTGTACTCAGCGGTTTTCTTATCACCTACCTGCTCATTGAAGAAAAAAACTTCCATAAAAAAATCGACATTAAAAAATTCTGGCTTCGCCGGATCTTACGCATCTGGCCGCTTTATTTTTTCTGCGTATTTTTCGGGTTTGTGGTATTTCCTTTACTGAAAGCCTATTTCGGACAAACGCCGAATGAAACCGCGCACGTGATCAGCTACCTTACCTTCACTAATAATTTTGATTTTATAAAATACGGTTTGCCCGATTCCTCTGTGCTGGGCGTATTGTGGAGCATTGCCATCGAAGAGCAGTTTTATTTTGTATGGCCCATTTTACTTACCATTGTCCCGACAAAACATTATTTAAAATTATTTGTTGTCATCATTATTTCTTCACTGATCTTCCGCTGCATCGATACCAGTCCGCTGGCCTACGAGCACCACACGCTCTCCTGCATGGGCGATCTTACCATTGGTGCACTGGGCGCTTATTTGTGCCGCACACCCGGCTTTCGCAGCAAAATAGAAAACATGAGCAAAATTTCCATTGCACTTATTTACGCTGTTTTTATCATCATTTTCTTTTTCAGGGAACAGCTGCTGGAAAGCAATTTTTACGTTCATATTTTTGAACGTTCTTTCATTGCTATGATTATTTTAATGATCATCCTCGAACAGAATTTTGCTAAAAATTCTTTCTTTAAAATGTCCAATTTTAAACGATTGAGTAAGCTGGGCCTGATCTCCTACGGCCTGTATTGCCTGCATTTCATCGGGATCCTCATCATAGTAACACTGTCGAAAAAATTCCATCTCAATACGCAGCTCTGGACAGTAATGCTCGTAGAAACCCCACTGGCATTGCTCCTAACCATTTTCATCAGCGGCATCAGCTACAAATATTATGAAACCCCTTTCCTCAAATTAAAAGAGAAATTCGCTTACATTACCAGGTGATTTCGCTTTTATAAAACAGCAAAATTTCGTATCTTTACAACAGGAAAGAAAAAAAATTTGTATGCAATCAGAGACTCCAATAGTTCCAATTGATTTAGAAGCTGAAAAAAAAGAAATATTAAAACGTTACCGCACTCTTTTAAATGCCTGTAAACGTACGCTTGAAAAAGGTGATAAGCTGCTGATCCGCAAAGCATTTGACATTGCCCTGGAAGCACATAAAGACATGCGCCGCAAATCAGGCGAACCGTATATCTACCACCCGATTGCCGTTGCTCTTATTTGTGCCGAAGAGATCGGGCTGGGAACCACTTCCGTTGTGTGCGCCCTGTTGCACGATGTGGTGGAAGATACCGACCTTACCCTCGACGATATCCGTGGATTGTTTGGCGAAAAAGAAGCTAAGATCATTGACGGATTGACGAAAATCTCCGGTGTGTTCGATCAAAGCTCTTCCCTGCAAGCCGAGAATTTTCGCAAAATGCTGCTCACCCTTTCAGAAGATGTGCGCGTAATCCTCATCAAGCTCGCCGACCGCCTGCACAACATGCGCACACTCGACAGCATGAAGCGCGACAAACAATTAAAAATTGCTTCCGAAACACTTTATTTATACGCACCCCTGGCGCACCGTTTGGGGCTTAATGCCATCAAATCCGAGCTGGAAGATTTAGGTTTGAAATACACTGAGCCGGAAGTATACAACGACATCCAGCAACGCTTAAAAGAAGGCGAGCCGGAACGCAAAAAATTCATTACTAAATTTATTGTTCCGATCAAGGAGATCCTGGAAGAACAAGGCTTAAAAGCCAAGATCATCGGCCGACCGAAATCTATTTATTCGATCAATAATAAAATCCGCACTAAAGGCGTTCCCTACGAAGAAATTTACGACCTCTTTGCGATCCGCATTATCATTGACTCACCGCCCGAAAATGAAAAATCGGATTGCTGGCGTGTGTATTCCATTGTCACCGATTTTTATCACCCCAGCCCGGAACGACTGCGCGACTGGATTTCCACGCCTAAAGCAAACGGTTATGAAAGCTTGCATACCACCGTAATGGGCCCGGAAGGGAAATGGGTGGAAGTGCAGATCCGCACGCTGCGCATGGACGAACTAGCGGAAAAAGGATATGCCGCGCACTGGAAATACAAAGACAGTGCAAATGAAAACCAACTTGACGAGTGGATCCGTAAGATCCGCGAAATCCTGGAAAATCCACAGGAAAATGCACTCGAGTTCCTCGATGATTTCAAGCTGAATTTATTTGCCGAAGAGATCTTTGCATTTACTCCGAAAGGAGAAATGAAAACCTTGCCGATTAATGCTACCGCACTTGATTTTGCATTTGACATTCACACCAAAGTAGGCGAAAAATGCATCGGCGCAAAAGTAAATCACAAGCTGGTTCCACTCAGCTACAAGCTAAAAAGCGGCGACCAGGTGGAAGTGCTTACTTCCAACAAACAAACACCCAAAGAAGATTGGCTGGGATATGTAGTGACAGCACGTGCAAAATCAAAAATTAAAAATGCGCTCAAAGAAGAACGCAGAAAAGTATCGGAAGAAGGCCGCGAAATGCTGGAACGCAAATTTCATCATTTGAAGATTGATTTTACCGTTCCCAATATCAACGAATTAGCGAATTATTTTAAATTGCCAAGTAGCCAGGAATTATTTTACCGTGTAGCAGTTGGCAATATCAACATCAAACACCTAAAAGATTTCCGCCAGGAACAAGGAAAGATTGTTCACAAAACCGGAAGCATTAAAAAAGCAGATGCCGCACCATCACTGGAGCAAATGGTGGCAAATGCCCGCGGCAAATCCGATATGCTGGTGATTGGCGAAAACCTCAACAAAATTGACTACAAGCTTTCACCTTGCTGTACACCTATTCCCGGTGATGACGTATTTGGTTTCATCACCATCAACGAAGGAATAAAAATTCACCGTGTCAATTGCCCTAACGCGATCCAATTGCTTTCCAACTACGCTTACCGCGTGGTGAAGGCAAAATGGACCAGCCAGGAGCTTATCTCCTTCCTTGCAGGAATTAAAATTACCGGGATCGACGAGGTTGGCCTCGTAAACAACATCACCAAAATTATTTCCAACGAGCTAAACGTAAACATGCGTTCCATCAGCTTCGATACCAATGACGGTACGTTTGATGGAAGTGTAACCGTATTCGTACACGACACCAACCACTTAACGGAGCTGATGAAAAAGCTCAAAAAAGTGAACGGTGTGTTAACGGTTACACGGATGGAAAGCAATTAGCAGGGAGTTGTTAGTCGTTAGTAATTAGATGCTGGTTGTTAAAAGTTCGTAGTTTGTACGTGCGATAAAATTTTCGATTGGATTTTTATTTAAATAAATCTCAAAAAAGAACTGTCATCCCGCAATTTTCCGGGATCTTATGAATGGAATGCCTGCAGAAATGAATATTAATAATCTGTGAATCTGTGGCTGCATCACACAAGCTTTTTTTTGCGCCTTTTACGCCTCCTTTACGCGCTCTGCGGTTAATTCCCCCCTCTTCCATTTTGTGGAAAATTTTACATTTCCGTGCTGATTATTTTCGTATTTTTATATCCTAAAAATTTATTGGACATAATGCCAGCAGTTGATACAAAAGAAACGGTAAAACAACTTTTTTCAGATTACCTGACCACGCACGGGCACAGGAAAACTCCTGAGCGTTTTGCTATTTTAAATGAGATCTATTCACATGGCGGACACTTTGATATCGAATCATTGTACATCCACATGAAAAATAAAAAATACCGCGTAAGCCGCGCAACACTATATAACACCATCGAGCTGCTCCTCAACTCTAATTTAGTGACCAAGCACCAGTTCGGGAAAACCTGGCACAATTCGAAAAATCGTATGAATACAAACAGCACGATCACCTCATCTGCCAGGATTGTGAAAAAGTGTTCGAATTCTGCGATCCGCGCATCCAGCAGATCCAGAAAATGGCAGGCGACATCCTCGATTTCAACATTTCGCATCACTCTCTGAACCTGTACGGCAAATGCAATAAGTTAGCTACTGCAGGCATGTGTGAAAATAAAAAGCTGAAAAAATAAAAACATCATCCTATGATATTCGAATACAAATCATCCGTTAAAAGTGGCGTTCATTGTTTTCATCTGCTTGGCCAGCTGATTGATAAAGGCCAGGCAATGGGAATGCTTGATGAAGTAAAAGCTGCTGCCGCAAAAGGAGAAAATAAAATTCTTCTGAATCTAGCTGATTTGAAATACATCAACAGCAGTGGACTGAACGTGTTGATCAATATCCTTACGATATCACGCCAGGCCGACGGTGATGTAGCCATTTGCAATGTCAATAAAAAAATAAATGAGCTGCTGGTGATCACAAAGCTCAACAGCGTATTTAATGTCTGTAAAACAGAAGAGCTGGCTATCGCACTTTTAAATAAGTAGATGTCGGATTTTAGATGTCGGATATTAGACTGTGTGTGATAAAGTTAAATAGGACGGTGTGTGATGAATGTTAAATTTGAAAAAAATATTTTATTTTGAACTGTCATCCCGTGCCTGACACGGGATCTGTTAATTAAAAACGAAAATCTTAAATAATAAACACAGATTAGTATATTAGTAAAGATTGGTATTTAGTAGATCACACAGATTTGTAAATTCGTAAAAATTAGTTATTCGTATATATGAAAGTAGATGTATTATTGGGTCTTCAGTGGGGAGACGAAGGTAAAGGTAAAATTGTTGATGTATTAACGCCAAAATACGATATTATCGGGCGTTTCCAGGGCGGTCCGAATGCCGGGCACACCTTGGAATTTAACGGAATCAAGCACGTATTGAGGACCATTCCTTCCGGGATCTTTCATGATACAGCCATCAACATCATTGGCAATGGCGTAGTGATCGACCCTGTAGTGTTGATTGCCGAGATCGATGCACTCATTAAAATGGGCGTGGATGTAAAATCAAAATTACTGTTTGCAAAAAAAGCACATTTGATCCTTCCTACACACCGCTTGCTGGATGCTGCTTCTGAAGCAGCAAAAGGAAAAGAAAAGATCGGGTCGACCTTAAAAGGGATCGGGCCAACCTACATGGATAAAACCGGCCGTAACGGGATCCGTATCGGAGATATCTCTTTGCCCAACTTCAAAGCAAAATACGATGCACTGGTAGAAAAGCACAAACAGATGCTGGGCCATCTCAATTTTGAATACAATCTGCCGGAGATGGAACCGGAATGGTTCAAAGCAATTGAAACGCTCAAAACTTACCAGCAGATCGAAAGCGAACATTACATCAACGATGCGCTGCAAAACAATAAAGCCATTTTAGCAGAAGGCGCACAAGGCTCTTTACTGGACATTGATTTCGGTTCGTACCCTTTTGTAACTTCTTCCAATACCATTTGCGCAGGCGCCTGCACCGGTTTGGGCATTGCTCCTAACCGCATTGGTAATGTTTACGGCATTTTTAAAGCGTATTGCACGCGCGTTGGCAGCGGCCCTTTCCCTACCGAATTACACGATGAGATCGGCGACCAGATCAGGAACAATGGCCGCGAATTTGGTTCTGTAACCGGGCGCCCCCGCCGTACCGGCT
>OLLL01000021.1_pt1 | contig 121878 bp, 77 predicted proteins | sample 1604541 | NCBI WGS metagenome assembly OLLL01 (sample SAMEA104055722, study PRJEB20765) | soil metagenome | isolation source: soil
TGGGAATGATATTTATTTTAACAGCGGGCAGTATAACCCGGCAAGTAGCCAGGGAAAACACTTGCTGGCGCATGAGCTGACGCATACGGTGCAGCAGGCAATAGACGGAAAGATTTCACCTTCACGAATTTCCAATATCATTGTTAAAGAAAAATAGATGGAGGTGGGTGGAGTCAAGATGGATTAAAAAAAGAAGGAGATCTTTATTATAAAACAAAAGGAGAAGCGGAATATAGACTTAAAACACTTAAAGCTGAAGGGAAATGGAAAGAATATCGGGTAGTAAGTTTTGAAAATAGTACGGGAACAAATTGGAGGGTGGAAACGAGAGGTCCAGTTAATTCTGATGTAAAAAAAGAAGCAGTACCGGAAAAAAGTAATAAAAAAGAGGCAAGTAGTAAATCTTCCACCACAGCGCCCGCAATAACTTCAACAGCAACTGGTACAATAGCAATCACATTTGATGATGGACCGATTAAAGAAGCAACCGAAGAAGTAATAAGCGCCTTGGGAACTGAACATGCTACGTTTTTTTTAACAGGCAAAAGTCTGGTGTCTGATCCTAAAGAGCAAAAAAGGCTCGTAGAATTGGAATTATCCAAAGGTCATCAAATAGCGAATCATACATACTCTCATGAGCCATTTAAGAAAGAACAAAATGAAAAATATGGTGATTTAAGTGATCCTGAAAAGAAAAAAGAATTTTTGGAAAATTTTAAAAAAAATGATAAATATTTTAAGAAATTCTTAGCAGATAGTAGCACCAAATTTTCGGGTTTTGAACTGGCTCGTTTACCTGGTGATGGTAAAATGATGAAAGATAAGCAAGGACATCATACGTTTATAGACTCTCTCCAAAATGATTTGGGATTGGTGCATGTTGGATGGGATTTTGAATTTGCGCCCAATGGTGTAATGTCTACTCATCTTAAGGTGTTTGATTGGCAGAAACAAGAAGGTGTCGCGTCTGAAGTTTCAGGACTTCCCAAAGATGGAGATGTCGTATTGCTTCATGATATGCATTGGAAAGGGAAAGGAAGCATATTGAAAAAATTGATTGATTTTTTAAAAACGAAGTTCAAATTAGGTAAATTAAATAAGTCCGGTAAAGTTTCTTAGCAATCGTAATACTAATGAAAAAAATAACCTTAATTTTAGGACTCTGCAGTTTTTTCGTGATTTACATCTCGTCATGTAATAGGAATAATGTAGGTATTTCATTTGATAAGTATTTTAAAAATGTAAGTCAGGCTACATTACACTTGTCCTATTGGCATTCCACGGAAAAAGACTCAATTTCTTTGGGTAAGAGAATTCCTTATTCCATCATCATAAACGCTTTTGATTCAGTGATCTTATTTCAATCAGAGTTCTACAAACAATTCCCATTAAAAGATAACGATTATTATGCTGTGGGAAAAATTAAAATATCAGATGATGTAGATGGATTTATAATTAGAACTCTTACGATATCAATGCTGAATCAAAATATCGAGTTGTGTATATACGATCATTCAAAAAAACATTTTATAAAAGGTATAGAACTTTCTGAATTGACAGGGGGGGAAAGTGAAACTCAGCAAACAGATTGCTGGATTACATCTTTAAACTCAGATAATCATCCGGATCTTGTGTTTCGGAACCACCTTTCTTATCAGCAAAAAGATTCGATTATTGAGAAGGATACGTTATATACTAAAGTCTGGGAAAATGCGACTAAATCTTTTATTAATTATATTCCGGAAAATGGAAATCTATATAAATCCAAATTTTCAATTGCTTTTTGATGCGAAGTGAAATAATCTGTGTTAAAAGGATAGATTGTCTGTTGGAAATAGCTTTGTAGACAGAAAATTCGGAGATTTTTTCATCTACCCTATGCATGATGAAACGATTGATAGTATCTGGCGAGATCCTGCTAATCACAAATTGCTTGAAGAGATTATTGAGGATGACTCGATATCTGATGAAATAAATAATAACCTTGTTGAAAGCATTCTTTCATAATTAAATAGCATCAAATATGATTAATAATTCGGCTCTGGAACTTGACTTGGATTCCCTGGATAAAATCCTAGAAACAAGGAATAATATAATCGAAAAGATACTTCCACCCGACACACCGTTAGGTAAATTTTCAGGTTTTGAAGATGATTCATCCACATATGGAAAGTTAATCAACAAATACAAATTCAATTTTGAAGAGCGGCTTGTATTAATACTTTCACTCGTTGTTCATATCAACCCAAAATTATTGGATTCTTTCAAAGAGGCAACTAAAATTCCGACTGCATTTGGAGGAATTATTGGTAAATCTCATAGAGGGTTTATTCCAACAGGAGAGACAATTATGTTTATCCTTGCGGGGAGTGACATTAAAAAAAGATTGAAACTGTTGTACTTATTTGATAAGGATCATGTTTTTTACAAAGATAATCTTGTTTATCTTGAACCGCCTTTACCTTCTGAACCTGAATTAAGCGGTGTGCTTGCAGCTTCCCGGGATTTAGTAGATTTAGTGTTGCGGGGTAAAATAGGAAAACCGGATCTTCGGATTGACTTCCCTGCGAAATTATTAAGTACGGAAATGAACTGGGAAGACATTGTACTTACTGCATCTACGTTTAACCAGATAAATGAAATAGAGCGTTGGATTGAGTATCGCCACGAGTTAATGACAGATCCTGTCATAGGTAAAAAATTAAAGCCCGGTTTTCGTGCCTTGTTTTACGGACCGGCAGGAACGGGAAAAACATTATCCGCCTGCCTTATCGGGAAAAAAACGGGCCGTGATGTATATCGCGTTGATCTTTCAACAATCGTGTCGAAATACATCGGAGAAACAGAAAAAAATCTTGCAAAGCTTTTTGATCGCGCTTCACGGAAAGACTGGATCTTGTTTTTTGATGAGGCCGATGCTTTATTCGGTAAACGCACCAATGTTAATGATTCGCACGACCGTTACGCCAACCAGGAAGTAAGTTATTTATTACAAAGAATTGAATACCACGATGGACTGGTGATCCTGGCAACAAACCTTAAAAACAATATCGATAATGCCTTTCTCAGAAGGTTTCAATCCATTGTTTATTTTCCTTTACCTAAAGCCGAAGAACGTTTGCTGTTATGGGAAAAAGCATTTTCAGAGAATGTTCCTCCCGATCGTTCAATCGCTTTAAATGAGATCGCTCAAAAGTATGAGCTTAGCGGCTCCCTGATCCTGAACATAGTTTCGCACATTACACTCCGGGCCTTGACTGAAAAAAGCAGTGTGGTCACCATGTCCATGCTAAAAGACGGGATTGTGCGCGAGTTAGCGAAAGAAGGCAGATCATTATAAATTTCTTTCAACACATTCAAAAAGAAAATGAGCCGCTTGCTCAAACACCTATTCAGCCTCAGCTGGAAATAGGCAAGGAAGATAATGAGCATGAAAAATAAGCCAGCTCTGTTGCAGATGATTAAATTCTCCTTATTTCTTCGGCCTGCTAACAGGCAATGTTCCAAATAATCTGTTAATTGTATTCATATAAAATGATTTTAAATAAATAATTTATCTGTTAATTTTTTATCGGGTAATTTAATTCCTGATTACGCCACCAGCTTCGATTTTGCTTTTTTGTTTTTTAGCTGGCTGGCTGCTTTTTCTTTTATCCAGTTCTCAAACGGGATCGGTTCGTACCCGCTCATAAACCAGGAATTGGCATGACTCGTTTCCGATAAGCGCTCCAGGCGCTCCCTTTCCTCTTCCAGTGTTTGCACATAATCGTAATTGTTTTTGTGCAGTGTCCGCAGGATCTTATAGATCAGGTCGAAGCGGTTTTTTTGATGCCCTGCTTTATCCTTATTATAACGCAGCATCATTTTGCGGAATGCTTCTGAACGGTATTCCAGCCATTCGAGATGACCGTTCTCGATCCTGCAGATCGCTTCAAAAATGTTGTATGCAAGCAACCATCCGTTCTTATCTTTTAATAGTACACTGCATTCCTTCAGCGATTTTAATGCAGTGGCATGTTCGTTCATCCTGAATTCGATGCCCGCTTTTAAAAAGCACCATTTTGATTGAATGAACTCGTCCGGTTGCATGCTCGCTTTTATAAATGCAGTTTCAAATACCGATTTTACTTTTTTATAATCCTGCTTCATCAAATAGCTGTGCAATAATATTTCCAGCACCGCCAGTTCATTTAGTGCATCCTTCTGCAAATGCCCGTTCGAAATAGTGGCATGTGCAATTGCTTTATCATAGTTTTCTGTCAGCAAATAACATTTTGCCAGCTCCATGTTGATTTTGCCGGAATAGAAAGGCGTTTTTAAAATCTCATGGAATTGTGATAGCTTATGGAGTGCTTCGGCAAATTCAAGTGATTTTTTTAAATCATTTATTTCACGGTGATAATTGATCGCCGAAAGATGGTAGTAAAAGCCAATTTTCACCGATTGTGTTTGTTCGTAATCTTTGCAGACCGTATCCAGTTTGTTTTTCCATTCCTGCAATGGTTTTGTTTCTGCTGTTTTGAAGAGTAATGCCGCCGTTACTTCGTAATGAAAATATTTTGCATACTGCACTTTTTCAAGCAGAGAGGTGTTGGTTTCTATACTTTTCATAAAGCCCATGAACAAATCCTCTCCAGATTTCAGTGAATTATAATTCCTGCACAATTCGTCAATCAGCACCTGTTCGGCAAACAATTCATTCTTCCGCGCAATGGAAGAAGCCTTTTCCAGGATATTGATTCCCTCCTGGTAAATGCCGCGGTCGAGCAGGATCTCGCCCTGGATCAGCATTCTTCTGCAATCAAAAATGGCCATATCGTGTTTGCTGCGGGTTTTGATAGAAGAAGCCTGTAGCAGAAGAATGTTGAAAATGTCATTCTTCAGCCTTAGCTTCAACCGGGCAAAAGTTCCTTCAAACTTACGGTCATTGCCGTAAAGTACTTCGAGCGCTTTTTTCTCGACCTCATCTGTGTTTTTACAATTTTTCGACTTTACAGCAAAATCAAATAATAAGTTGATCTTTTTTGAGTCCTTGTCTTCCTGGTATTTATAAAAATGCCTTAATAATTTAATTTCGCCGGTGTGAAGGTTTTTCACCAGGTTAATAATGTTCTCCATAAAAAAAGCGTATTAGCGGTTAGTCTTTAATTTTGATACGGCTAAATTCCACAAAGCATTTCCCTTTTCCTTGGACACTTTTGCCTGTCTGTGACATGAAAATCCGGCCGGAATTTGCTCCAAAACCTCCTTTTTACACTGTCCGGTTTCCCGAAAATTGTGCTTACATATTAATTTTGTTTTATTAATTAATTGAAAAGCAGATGTTTGCGATATTTTTGGCAAAATTGTATGAATTGGAATATTTTTGTCCGATATCAAAAAAGGGATCTATTGAAAAGTATGTACAGAGGATAATAAAGGCTCTAATTGCATATTTGGCAATATTTGCCGGAGCAAATAATATTATTTTATAGGATGTCGAATTTTGAAGACGATGTGTATTGTCTTATGTCAATTAAAAAAATGAAGCAAAACAAAATCATCACTTTTCTCTTAGGGTTTGTACTGCTGTTTTGCCTTTCCAACAATTGTGATGCACAGGAAACGGTGAGTATAAAAGGAATAATCGAAGATTCGCTTTCGAAAAAGCCGATCCCGTATGTGAACATTATACACAAAGCCAGTTCAACCGGCGTCAGCGCAAATGAAGAAGGAGTGTTTGAATTGTTAATACCGTCGCCGGATGCAGATTCTGTTTCTTTTTCAGCAATCGGCTACCATACGTTGATTATAGCCGTGCTCGATCTTCAAAATAGCACCGGGCTTGTCAAATTAAGCCCTGTTGCTTATTCTTTCCCCGAAGTGGTTATAAACGGATCCTTAACGCCGCTCGGGATCGTAAAAAAAGCGATTGCGGAGATCCCCAATAATTATGGTGATCAGCCTTTCCGCATCACTGGCTATTACAGGGAATATACGCAGGAAGAGGAGCGCTACGGCAGGTATGTAGAAGCGCTGGTTTCCGTTTACGACAAAGGATCTAAAAAAGCCGTTCCCGAAAAATTTAAAATCACCGCCCTGAAAAAAAGCGACGGGCACATTGATGTCTTTCCCGAAGTGAAGAGAGAAAATCACCTGGACGATCTTTTTTCAAGGAATCCCATCAAATACAAGGGTTTGTTCAATAAAAATGAATTGGAAAAAACTACTTTCAAAATAGATAGCCTTACCTATATTGACAATGAAGAATATTATGTCATCAGCTTTACTTTATCAGAAAAAACAGGAGTGTTACTGATCAATTCAAAAGACTATTCGATTTTGGAATTAAAAATCAACTCGGATTTTTTCATTCGGATGCCGGATGACAGCCATCAGCATTTTTTAAACTATTCATACACCATCCGTTACCGGAAATACCAAAACAGGCTTTTTGTTAGTTACATAAGCTACAGCGATAGTTCTGACGCCTTGGAAGCTAAAGATCTGACAGCAAAGCACAATACAAATTTTTTTGCTGAATTTATGGCCAGCCAGGTTGATCCGGCCGGTCAGCCCATTGATCCAAAGGAAGAAATGAATAAGAACAGGGATCTGTTCATTCAATACGATTCATTTAACACAACGCTGCTTACGAACTCAAATATCCTGGTGCCTACCGAAGCACAGAAAGCAATAGAAAAGCAGACCGGGCTTTCCAAATAATGTAATTCTTGCCGTTTTTTGGTTTTTCAGGTGATAATTCTACCGGCTAAAAAGCGCATTTCAAGTAAAAAAAACTCAAAAATGTTGGATGAAATAGGAAAATATGTATATTTGCATCCCAATTCATGAAAAATGTAATCGCAGTTGGATTATATAACTTGTTGAGAAGCAGGCTGTTTTGATGAGAAAGGATGCCTTTTTTAAGGCTTTGGAAAAGTAAAAAATTAATACAAATTTTGCCTTAAACGGCAACGAATAACACAAAAAGATGGCAAATCACAAATCCAGTATCAAAAGAATCCGTTCCAACGATGCTAAACGTTTAAGAAACCGTTACCAGGCAAAAACAATGCGTAATGCAGTGAAAGAATTAAGAGCTGACGATAGCAAAAAATCAGCTGCTGAAAAACTTCCTAAAGTGGTTGCGATGGTAGATAAATTAGCGAAGAAAAACGTTATTCACAAAAATAAAGCTGCAAACTTGAAGTCAAAACTGACTAAAAAAGTAAATGCACTGAAAAAATAAGGTTATTTATTGCTTGAAATAAATAAAGGCTCTGCTTAAGGCGGAGCCTTTTTTTATATCTTTAACCGAGCAAAAAAACAGATGGAAAAAACAAAGTTGGTTTCCGGGATCAAAGCCTGGGCAGAGGACGACAGGCCTCGTGAAAAGCTGTTGGGGAAAGGAAGACAGGTATTATCGGAAGCAGAGTTGGTCGCGATCCTGATCGGGTCGGGAAGCAAAAACGAAACAGCCGTGGAATTATCAAAACGAATCCTGGGAACAGTGGAAAATAATCTCAATTCACTGGGAAAATTAAGCATCCAGGAACTTACAAAATTTAAAGGCATTGGCGAGGCAAAAGCAATCAGTATCGTTGCCGCCATGGAGCTGGGTAGAAGAAGAAAAGAAGAGGAGATAGTAAAAAACGAAAAAGTGGTGACCAGCAAGGATGCATACGAGATCATGAAACCCGTTATGCAGGATCTGCCCCACGAGGAATTCTGGCTGCTCATGCTGAACCGCGCCAATAAACTGATAAAAAAAGAACAGGTAAGCCGCGGAGGTGTTTCCGGAACTGTGGTCGATACCAAAATAATTTTCAAAACTGCCATGGAGCAGTATGCCAGTTCCATCATTATTTGTCACAATCACCCATCGGGGAATTTAAGGCCCAGTGATGCAGATATCCGCATCACAAAAAATATAAAAGAAGCAGGAAAGATCATGGAAATTTCACTGGTGGATCACCTGATCATTACAGATAACGGTTATTACAGCTTTGCCGACGAAGGGATGGTATAAAAATAGAGTACAGGAATATGCCCGGTCCGGCATTTTCCGCTAAAAGCGATTGAAGCATTTGAAATAAATGAAAAAAATTTTAACAATAATCGGTGCGCGCCCGCAAATCATTAAAGCTGCAGCTTTGAGCAGGGCTATCAAAACTAAATTTGCCGATCAGGTTACAGAGATCATTGTTCACACCGGGCAGCATTACGACGAAAATATGTCGGAAATCTTTTTCGAAGAGCTCGACATTCCCCATCCTAATTACAATCTCAATGTAGGCTCCGGAAGCCACGGAAAACAAACCGCTTCGATGATTGAAGGGATTGAAGAAATACTTTTGCGTGAAAAGCCAAACTGTATCGTGCTTTATGGAGACACCAACTCCACCCTGGCCGGGGCTGTTGCCGCTTCCAAGATCGGGACACCGATTGTACACATAGAAGCAGGTTTGCGCTCATTTAATAAATCCATGCCCGAAGAAATCAACCGCATCATGTGCGATCACGTTTCTACCCTATTGTTTTCACCAACCAAAGCCGGTTATCAGAACCTGGTCAGCGAGGGATTTAAAGAAGATCAGCAACCTCCCTATTCCATTGATCATCCGAAGGTGTATCATTGCGGTGATGTGATGTATGACAATAGCTTGTACTTTTCACAACTGGCAGATGAAAAAACAAATGTGCTGGAGAAAAATCAATTAAGCAGCGGACAATTTATCCTTGCAACGATCCATCGCAACAATAACACCGACGAGCCGGCACGCCTGAATTCATTGTTTTCGGCCATGCACAAGATCGCGAACGAAAATAAAATAAAGATCATTATCCCATTGCATCCGCGTACAGCCAAATTACTGGCAAAAAACCTTTCATCCGAATTATACAGCCTTGTAAAAACCAGTGGTTATATCAGGATCATTTCGCCTGTTTCGTTTTTAGAAATGATCTCGCTTGAAAAAAATGCGCTGATGGTAATGACTGATAGTGGAGGAGTTCAGAAAGAAGCATTCTTTTTTAAAAAGCCCTGCATTATCCTGCGCTCCGAAACAGAATGGATAGAATTGAAAAATTGCGGCGCTGCAAAATTAGCGGATGCCAGTGAAGAAAAAATAATGGAAGCATACACTTATTTTTCCAAAAAACAAAAACTCGAATTCCCGGACCTGTTTGGAAACGGAAAAGCTGCCGAGTTTATTTGTGGCGAAATCCTGGAGCAAATCAATTAAAAAATCGTTCATACGGGAAATAAAAACATGCTGCTCATATACACACATAAGATCACGCACCGCAACAAATACATTTTTAATTTGTTGCTTAAAGATACGTTGGGTGTGGATTTTGCGTTGACCGATGATGAGGCCGATTTTAAAAAACAGCAAGGCGCAAAGATCAGCTATTCCAGCTATCCATTAGAAGACGAGCTGCATTTTATTTCCCGCCACTTGTTATTTGAAACAGGGATCACCGAACAAAACATTTCAGTATTTGAATACAATTCCGAAAAAGTATTTTATGCCACAGGGAAAGTATCTGCTTTGCCTTTTGATATATTTGCAGCAAGCTTTTACCTGGTAAGCCGTTACGAGGAATACCTGCCGCATATCCGCGATGAGCATGATCGTTTTGATGCAAAAGACAGCCTGGCTTTTGCCAATAATTTTCTGCACAAGCCATTGATCAACATCTGGGCAAACTGGCTCAAAAATGTGATCCTGAAAAAATATCCGCAGGTTATTTTTCCGGAAAAAAAATATGAATTTATTTCCACCATCGACATTGATAATGCTTACGCTTACCGCGAAAAAGGCTTTACACGGAGTCTTGGTGGCTATTTAAAATCGATCTCGCAATTTAATTTTAAAGAAATAAAAGAGCGCAACCGCGTATTGCTGGGCTTGAAAAAAGATCCGTACGATACGTATGATTTTCAACTCCAGATCTTAAAAAAATATGGCGTAAAAAGTATTTATTTTTTTCTGCTGGGTGATTATGGAGTGAACGATAAAAATTTACCTATCGAGAGTAAAAAATTTCAATCGCTGATCAAAATGATCGGTGATTATGCCGAAGTAGGCATTCATCCGTCATACGGCTCCAATAAAAGCATAGATCAGTTGAAAAAAGAAGTGGACCGTTTGTCGAAAGTATTGCACCGCGAGATCACACAAAGCAGGCAGCATTTTTTAAAGCTTACACTGCCGGAAACATATCGTAATTTAATTGATCTGGACATTACCGATGATTACACGATGGGCTTTGCATCACAGGTAGGCTTCCGGGCAAGCATCTGCACGGCATTCAACTTTTACGACCTGGACATGGAGCTCGAAACGAAATTAAAAGTGCATCCTTTCGCGGTAATGGAAGGAACATTAAAATATTACATGCATGTAAGGCCCGAAGATGCCATGAAAAAAATAAAACCGCTCATCGATGAGGTGAAAGCTGTAAATGGCGTATTCATGAGCTTGTGGCACAATGATACACTGAACAATCAGAAATTGTGGCTTGGCTGGCAAAAAGTATATGAAGAAATGGTGCAGTATGCAGTGGAATAGCCTTTCAGAAGTTAGTGATTAGTACATTAGTAACAATTGGTATCTGATAGATGCACAGATTCGTAGTTTCGTTTTTTATTCGTTATTCGTAACATGAAGCAATTAATTTTAAAATACGCTCCTGAATTTTTACTTAATTGGGTCAAAAGTCTGAAGAAAGACCAGCGTAGAAAACAATTGCAGAAGCAGCAGGAGATGAAATCCGTTATTTCGAAAGAACGGCTCAAAGAAGATCTGCAAAAGATCGGGATTCACGCCGGTGATTCGGTATTGGTGCACAGCAGCATGAGCCGGATCGGTTTTGTAGAAGGTGGCGCCAAAACCATTGTGGATGTTTTGTTTGAAACAGTTGGTGAAACCGGAACCATTTTATTTCCCACATTCCCTGCAAAAGGTCGCAACAAAACACATCTCGAAGAACATCCTTTTTTTGACATAAAAAATACACCCTCACAAATGGGCAGCATTACGGAATATTTCAGAACATTCCCAAATGTATTCCGCAGCTTTCACCCAACAGATTGTGTATGTGCAAAAGGCCCGCTGGCTGATTATTACACCAATTCACATTTCGGGCAACTGACACCGTACAACGAATATTCTCCCTTCCGGAAATTATGTGATAAAAAAGGAAAAATTTTAATGATCGGGACTACACTCAACGGCGCCTGTACCAATTTACATACGCTGGAAGATGCTGTGGATTTTAAATTCCCGGTGTACGATAAAAAAATATTCGAAGTGAAAATGATTGATGCTGAAGGAAAAGAAAGCACCATGAAAACCAAGGTACACAACCCCGAATATTCTGCAAAACGCAATTGCGATGCACTAAAACCAATGTTTGAACGCGAGCAGGTATTGGTGAACGGAATGATCGGCGAAGCAAAAAGCATGCTGATCGATGCAGATGCAATGCTGCAATCCATGATCAAAAATTATAAGGAAAAAGGTGTGACCATGTATACACCTTTCGGAAGCTAAAACAATTAAAATGAATATATACATTACACTCGACTATGAAATTTACTTTGGCGAAAACCACGGTACGGTAGAGAAATGTATTATTTACCCAACTTCCGAACTGATGCGCATTGCTGAAAAACATAAGGTGCGTTTTGTTTTTTTTGTGGATTGTGGCTTCATATTAAAGCTGGATGAATACCGTAAAAAATACCCTCAGCTGGAAAAAGATTATGAGTTAATTACCTCCCAGGTAAAAAGATTAAGTGACACGGGCCATGATGTGCAGCTGCACATCCATCCGCATTGGGAAGATAGTTTTTATAACGGCGAGCGCTGGATCATTGATGTGAAACGCTACAAGCTTACCGATTTTAATGAGCATGAAATAAGTGATATTGTTACGCGTTATAAAAAAGTGCTGACGGATCTTACCAATAAGAAAATATTTGCGTATCGTGCTGGCGGCTGGTGTTTACAGCCATTCGATAAATTGAAAAAGGCATTTATTGAAAATAACATTTCACTTGATAGCAGCGTATTCCGGAATGGTTTTTTTGAAACGCAACAATATGCCTATGATTTCAGGAACGCGCCTGATAAAGATATTTACAAGTTTGAAGACAATGTTACTATTGAAAATGAAACCGGTTTTTTTACAGAATTGCCAATCAGTCCGATCCGCAATTCACCTTTATTTTTTTGGAAATTGTTTTTGCTGGGCCGTAAAAATCCCTTTCTGCATAAGCCTTTGGGCGATGGGCGTGCAATGGCTGCTCCGGGGTACCGTAAAAAAATATTAACGCGTTTCACCAATAACCCGGTTTCGGTGGATGGATATAATGCACATTTATTGCAGAAAGCGCTGAATAAATTTCAGCGGAAAAAATTAAAGCACATGGTGGTGATCGGCCATCCGAAAGCATTATCGCGTTACTCAATTGAAAAGATCGAAACGTTTGTTGTGAAAAATAAAGCACAGCATAATTTTACAACATTTGAAAAAGAATTTTTAAAATAAGGGAACAGAAAAACAAATCACGCATGATTATATTTGTTGAAGGCAAGAATATTAATAAAAAGAAGTGGGATGCCTGCATCAGCAAAAGCGTTGATGCTTCTGTTTTTGTGTATTCCTGGTACCTGGATGTGGTGTGTGAAAATTGGGTTGCCCTGGTATTGAATGATTACGAAGCGGTTTTTCCGCTGGCTGAAAAATCGAAATACAAGATCGAATATTTATATCAGCCTTTTTTTTCACGCTATTTCGGCGTGTATTCGCAAACTAAAATAACTGAAAACATTGTTAACGAGTTTTTGCAGGCCATTCCGGAAAAATACAAGCTTATGGAATTTTGCCTGCATGAGCAAAATGGCTTAAAAGCAAAAGGTTTTGAAATAAAAGAAAAAAAATACCAGCTGCTGGACCTGAAAAAAAGCTACGAGTTTCTTCGTGAAAATTATTCGGAAAACGCCAGGCGCAATATCAAAAAAGCCATCAAAGCAGGGCTGATCATCCGCCCGGATATTTTACCGGAAAAAGTGGTAAACCTGTTCAGGGAAACGAAAGGCAACGAGTTGGAAGTTTTTAAAGCAGAAGATTATAAAATACTGATTCGGCTGATGAATGTATGTGTTGAAAATAATAAAGGACAATCGGTTGCGATCTATGATGGTACGGAATTATGCGCTGCCGGTTTTTTTATGTTCAGCGACAGCCGTTTTGTATTCCTGAAAAGCGGTGTAACCGACGAAGGAAAGGCAAAAGGCGCTATGCACCTGTTGTTTGATTATTTTGTCAGAGAAAACTCAGGCAAACATTACGAGCTCGATTTTGGCGGATCTTCTGTTGATTCTGTAGCGCGATTTTATAAAAATTTCGGAGCAAAAGATTGCGTATATTTACAAGTGAAAAAAAATACGCTGCCTAAAATCTTAAATTGGGTCAAATCGTTAAAAAAATAGTTTTATGATACATATTCTTGGAGCAACCAATTCCGTTTTCAATCAATACATTGCCGAAATCCGCGACGTGAATGTGCAGGGTGACAGCATGCGTTTTCGCCGCAACATGGAACGGATGGGAGAGATCATTGCGTATGAGATCAGCAAAACACTGCATTACGAAACACGTGAGTTCACAACGCCCCTGGGCATTGCAAATGTTTCGGTTCCTAAGGAACAACCTGTGATAGGGACCATTCTGCGTGCAGGATTGCCGGTTCACCAGGGCATTTTAAACTATTTTGATAAAGGCGAAAATGCTTTTATTTCGGCATACCGCCGTCATCATAAAGATGGCAGCTTTGATATTCATGTGGAATATTTATCTGCCCCCGATATTACAGATAAAGTATTAATCCTTTGTGACCCAATGCTGGCAACAGGTTCATCTATGGTGCTTGCATACCAGGCATTGCTAAAACGCGGTAAGCCGCGTCATACGCACATTGTTTCGGTGATCGCAAGTAACGAAGGATTGGATTATACCAAAAAACATTTGCCCGAAAACGTTACCTTCTGGTGCGGGGCAGTGGATGAGGAGTTAACGGCACAATCCTACATTGTACCGGGATTGGGCGATGCCGGCGACTTGTCATACGGGCATAAACTTTAATTTTCATTAAAATTGAATTCGTGGTGGGAAATAGTAATCATCTTTTTACTGAGTACAGTAAAATTTGTTTTTGGTGCTGTTCCCACAGCGCTCGGATTTGGCTTTTCATTTTTTAAAGCAGTTACCGTAACTTCCCTTGGCGGTTTTACAGGCGTTACTTTTTTTGTATTCATGAGTGAGCGGATTGTGGCGGGGCTCAGGAAAAGAAGGGAAGAGCGAATGAAAAGAGGCGAGCCGCACGGCAAGCGTTTCACCCGTAAAAATAAATTTATTGTAAAAGCAAAAATGCGTTTCGGATTGGCCGGCATTGCTTTTTTAACACCACTTTTATTTTCTATTCCGCTCGGCTGTTTCATCGCCGTAAGGTATTTCAAGCACAAGCAAAAAATACTTATTTACATGTTCCTGTCTATTATTTTCTGGTCGGTTTCCATTTCTTCCCTTAAATTACTTTTCAATATCAATGTCGAATTATAAACATATCTTTTTCGACCTCGACAAAACGTTGTGGGACATTGAACGGAATTCCCGTGAAACATTGCTGGAGCTTTCTGTAAAATACGATCTTACTGGTCGCGGCATTACTTCCGTAGATGAGTTTATTGTGGAATATAACAAGATCAACGATCAGTTGTGGCTGGAGTATGCCAACAATAAAATTGACAGGAACACCTTGCGTTTCGACCGTTTCCGGAAGGCATTTGCACTCTATGAAATTGCCGATGAGGAATTATCGGTTGCATTTGGAAATGATTACACGGGCATTGCGCCTTTAAAAAATAATCTACTGCCTTATGCGATCGAGATTTTGGATTATCTCTCCCCGAAATATCATCTGCACATCATCACCAACGGTTTTGAAGAAGTACAATTTGTGAAGCTGACAAACAGTAAACTGATTAGCTATTTTAAAGAGATCATCACTTCCGAAAAAGCAGGCTTTAAAAAACCGGATAGCCGTATCTTTGAATTTTCCATGTCGCTTGCGGGTGCAGATACTCATAACTCACTCATGATCGGTGATAGCCTCGAAGCTGATATCATTGGTGCGCGCAGCGCCGGAATTGATCAGGTGTTTTTTAATCCGGGTAAAGTGGCGCACTCCGAAAAAGTAACGCATGAGATAGCAAACCTGGAAGAGTTGTTGAAACTATTATAGCCTGGTTCCTGTTCCTGCCCGAATTGTTCAGGCGGGCCATTTCCGCATTAAATAAAATCCCGCTACAAATACATGCAGCGGGATTGATTCTTAAAACTATTTTGCCTGAGGATTAATTACTAAGGGCTCAATACTAATTAAACGTTGCAATTACCGTTGTATTTCCGGTTACTTTTTGCTCCAGGTTCACTTTCACTTTTACACCCACAGGCAATAATAAATCCACACGTGAGCCGAATTTAATAAACCCGAATTCCTGCCCCTGTGTTGCCGTATCACCTTCTTTTGAATAATACACAATGCGGCGTGCAAGCGCACCTGCGATCTGGCGGAACAACACTTCCTGTCCGTTCTTATGCTGGATGACGATCGTAGTGCGTTCGTTATCCGTAGATGATTTCGGATGCCATGCGACTAAAAATAACCCCGGGTGGTATTTTGCATATTTCACCAATCCCGCAATCGGGTAGCGGTTGGCGTGTACATTTATCGGCGACATAAAGATCGAGATCTGTAAACGCTTGTCTTTGAAATATTCGTTTTCCATCACTTCCTCGATCACTACCACTTTTCCATCAGCAGGAGCTACAATTGTATTTTCATCGATCACTACTTTGCGTTCAGGATTGCGAAAAAATTGCAGGATGGTGATCAGTAAAAAAGCCGACAACGTATAACCCAGCCAGATAATAATTGGGTAAGCCGGTGCAAAGTGCAGCGTCAGAAAATTAATGACCGCCACAACAATAATTGTCAGCACAATGGATGGATAACCTTCTTTATGAATCATATCAAAAAACGTTTATAAAAATTATTTCTTCTTTTGGCGTTGTTCTGCTTCCTTTTGCATGGCCTGCAAACGTTCCTGGAATTTGGATTGTTTTACAGGTTTTAATTTATTTTCCTGTAATTTTTTATGCAGCGCATCACTGTCGATTACATATTTTTGGATGAACCAGGTTTGTCCGAACGTGAACATATTTGCAAGGAAATAATACCAGCTTAAGCCCGCAGAATAGTTATTTAAAAAGCCAAGGAACAGGATCGGCATCAGGTACATCATCCATTTCATGCCCGGCATTTGGTTGCTGCTGCCCATTAATTGACTGTTGCTCCATGTATACAATAATGTAGAGCCGGTCATCAGTAATGCAAACAAACTCACGTGATCGCCGTACCAGAATATTTTGAAACCAAAGTTGTAAACAGAGTCGTAAGTTGATAAATCAGTTGCCCACAGAAAACCTTGCTGACGCAATTCAATAGAGGCAGGGAAAAAGCTGAACAAGGCCATCAGGATCGGCATTTGCAGCAATACCGGGATACAGCCTGCCATTGGATTTACGCCGGCTTGTTTGTATAACGCCATTGTAGCCTGTTGTTTTTTCATCGGCTCATCATCCTTGTGTTTTTCATTCAATGCATCAATCTCCGGTTTTAACACGCGCATTTTTGCAGATGATAATACCGTGCGGTAAGCGATCGGCAACATCAGTAATTTGATGATAATCGTAAGGATCAAAATAATGATCCCGTAATTCATGTGAAAGCCGTTTAAGAAACCAAAGATCGGGATCACCAGGAAGCGGTTGATCCATCCGAAAATTTTCCAGCCCAGGTTGATCTGGCGTTCCAGGTCCAGGTCGTATTTTTTCAAAGTTTTATAATGGTTCGGCCCGAAATAAACACGCATACCGAATGAATCCGTTGCTGCATGGTTGTATGGGAAGTTCAACGATGCTGATAATTCCTTTACGTATTTTTCGGAACCAAGATCGTTGTTGGTTTTGATCTTACTGTTTGCATCAAATGCGTGATCCGCAATAAAAGTGCTGGTGAAAAACTGCTGTTTCAGGCCCACCCATTTTGTTGGCTGCTCCAGTACTTTTTCCTCGTTGCTTCCTTCGCTGATCTTATCAACTGTTTCTTCAGAATTTTCAAAATAAATAGTCGATGCACGGGCTTGTGTCTGTTGATTTTGTTCAAGCATCGGGGTTTTCATCGAAATATTGAGCGTCAGGCTTTTTTCTGATCCAAGGATCGTATTTTGCATGCCGATGATGTTTACACGATATCCCATCATGTAATCATCGCCTTTGAGGGAGTAAACAAATTCAATGTATTTTGTTTTGTCGCCGCCATATAAGCGCATGGAAAGCGATTTTTCATCTTTCCCGCTAACAGTAAGATTGCTTGTAGCATCCGGTACAAAATAAAGAGTATCGGTAGAAAGCTCTTTTAAAGCCGTTTTAAAAGTGATGTTTTGTGTGGACGAATCCGTGGTGAACAGCAGCAGTGGTTTTTTATCAAATGTTTTGTAATTTTTCAATTCAACGGAAGCAATCCGGCCGCCTTTGGTGGACACGTTCACTTTCATTAAATCGTTCTCCATCGTGATCACTTTGTTGTCGCCGGAAGCAGCATCCGCAAAATCACCATAAACCTGTTTTTTGATGATGTTTTTTACCGAATCGCTTACCATGCCATTTGCATCAGCAGCAATCCCGCCGGTTAATGCTTTCAGCTTTTTTTGCTGTTCTGCATTTTTTTTCGCGTCTTCAATCGCTTTTTGTGTGATCACATAATGCGCAACCGAATCCTGTGAGTGCTGTAATTTTGCTTTTTCTGCTGCATTAGGCTGAGCGTAAACCATCCAGCCAATTAAAATTCCGCCAATCAATAGCAGACCAAATATCGAATTCCTGTCCATTTTAAGTTTTTTAAGGCCTGAATAAGCCTTTGAATTTAGGGCGCAAAGATAACAATTATTGGTGTCGGAGGGGCGATTTTTCCGCAGAAAATGCAGGGATATTAAAATGATTCGGCAGGCGGTGGCTGCCCGTCGGTAAGCTGTAAAAAAAGCTTACTGGTTGTCTTTTTACAAGAATTTAGGGCTTGTATACCCGCTCGTAATTATTATTTATAACAGTATGGTGGCGGCTGTTATTCGCTACGGCGTCTATAATTGTGAGCACATTCACGATCGCATCCAATACCGAAACCTCATTTTTATTTGGATTGGGCGCAGTGTGTTTTTTCTCTTTTGTGGCCACCAACACAACCTGTGGCATCGGGGGAGCAGGGGGAGCCGGTTTTATTCTTTCTACTGTCATATACATGTCAAGCAATTGGCTAACGGTTATAGATCTTTCTATACGCACATCCTTTGCTGAATGAAAGATGAAGGTATAGGTGCTGTCATCATATTTTACCAGTTGCGCCATTCCAAATGTGCTGTCGGGCATTTCGGGGAAAAGCCCAAATTCTTTTTTTGTCTGTTGTGTGATCGCATTTCCCAGCGAAGGATGCAGCCTTACGATCATTCCTGTTCCTAACATCCTTTTTACCGGTGGAGCTTCATTGTTTTCCTGTTCCGCATGTTGCGAAAGCGAAGCCAGCGTTAGCACCGGTATTTGTGCATTTCCGCTGATAACGATCCAGTAAAAAAGAAATATAAAAAGTGCTTTCATGTGGTTGGTTAGTGAGCAGTAAAAAAGGTTAATCTGCTTTACCTTTTTTAGGAATATGGCATTTTCCTGAATAGCTGTTAATGTTGATATGAATGATATTGGCCGCTTACCTCTGCAACAAAAACGAGTAACTGCTCAGATGAATGAAGGATGTTGCCCAAAGCATCCAGTACGGAGACCTCATTTTTATTTGGCGAAACTGTTTTTCTTTTTGCTTCAGCAAGTACCGGAGCAAGTACTGGAGGAAGGATCGGAGCAGGTTCAATGCTTTCTATTTTTATATACATCTGCAGCAATTCGTTGATGCTAATGGTATTTTCAAAACGTCCGTCGCATGCTGTCCGGAACAGGATCGTATAAGTGGTATCATCGTATTTCACCAGCTGGGCCATTTCAAAGGTGCTATCGGGTTGCTGCGGAAATAATCCGAATTTTTGCTTTTCGTTAAGCGTGATCGTATTTCCTACGGAAGGATGCATCATCATAATTTGCCCGGTACCGCGCATTTGGGCTTGAACGGCAAGTATACAGCACAAAAAAAGTGAGGTAAAAAATGTTTTCATTAGTTGGTTAGTATCACGTTAAGCACTATTTCAAATGTTGCCGCCGCCATGTTGATCAGGAAATTAGTCCAGAATTGGCTGCGCTCTTCCTTTATACGCTGATCGTGCTGCCGTTTTTTTTCTTCGGCGGTTATAACATAATCACCTTCCTGTGTTTTTCCATTCACAATGTTATCGATGTGGTTGTACATCTCATCCATTTGACTGCCGGTAATGGCTGTTTTCAGGATGCTGCCATTGCTGGATGCGATCCGCAGCTCGTAAGTGGTATCGTTGTAACGGAATACCTGCGCACTGTCAAATGTGTCGTCCTTGTATTCGGTAAACAGCTGGTATTTTATTTTTTCATCACGTGTAATGGTTTTTCCTACCGCTTTGTGAATGCCGATCAGCTTTGCGGTATCCGCGGTTTGCGCATTCGCAAGGAGCGACACTAAAAAAAGCAATATGAAAAGTTGGAGCTGTTTCATGTATTTCAAATGTACAAAAAAGCAGGTGTGAAATTTTGCCTTTTTATGTTAAAAAATGTTTAGAAACCGCATTTTGTTAATGCGGTATAAAAAGACTGACGACGTAGAACAATTGTAGTGTTGCCAGTAAAACAGACCCGATTTTTTGGTTCACATCGGCCACGCTCATGTGCTTCCTGTAAGTGTCATTTTTTTCCTGCGTGGTAATGGCATATTCGGGATCTTTTATTTTTCCTTTTTCCACTTCATCAATCCGGTCATAAAAATCATCCATCTGGTTGGTGCGGATGGTGTCCTGTAACAGGCTGCCGTTGGTTTGTGTGATCTTCAGCAGATAAGTAGTATCGTTGTACATGAATATCTGTGCGCTGGCAAACGTGTTATCATCATACAATTTGAATAAGTGGTATTTTATTTTTTCATCCCGCGAAATGGTTTTGCCAACCGCCGGGTGCAGCCCGATAAGCTTTGCTGTATCGGATTGTGCATTCGCGCAAAGCGACAGAAATAAAAACGCGATGAAAAAGGAGAGCAGTTTCATGTATTTCAAAGATACGAAGAATCAAGCCTGATTATAATGTATGGGTTAAAATACCACTTTTGGATGAGGCCGGTAAAAGGGTTTAAATAAAAAAACGCTGATCCAATCACGATCAACGTTTTTTCATACTGCAAACATTTTGAGATCCCGTGTCAAGCACGAGATGACAGTTGTTTATTATAATTTTATTAGAAATAAAAATCCAGCATTACACAGATTTGTAGTTTCGTTCCTGTTTGCTATCCGTACAAATAGTATTTATACTTAGTGTACAAGTTTCTTTACCTCGATCGCTGCTTTCACAAAATTCACGAACAGCGGATGCGGGTTGGCAACAGTACTTTTATATTCCGGGTGAAACTGCACGCCTACAAACCACGGATGATCTTTGATCTCCACGATCTCTACCAGGCCGCCTTCCGGATTGATGCCCGATGCATACATTCCTGCTTTTTCAAAATCAGCAAGGTATTCGTTGTTAAATTCGTAACGGTGGCGGTGACGCTCGGTGATCTCTTTTTTCTTATAAATTTCCCAGGCGTTGGTGTCTGGTGTAACATTACAAGGATAAGCGCCCAAACGCATGGTGCCGCCTTTGTTGGTAATTTTCTTTTGTGCTTCCAGCAGATCGATCACCGGATTTGTTGTGCCCGGGTTCATTTCAGTAGAATTGGCATCTTTAAAGCCCAGCACATTTCTTGCAAATTCGATTACGGCACATTGCATTCCCAAACAAATCCCGAAGAATGGTACATTGTTTTCGCGTGCATATTTAATGGCAGTGATTTTTCCTTCAATACCTCGTTGTCCGAAGCCCGGAGCGACTAAAATCCCTTTTAACCCTTTAAATTTTTCGGCAACATTTTCATCGGTAATGCTTTCGGAGTGGATCCATTCGATGGCTACCTTGCAATCGTTGGCAGCGCCGGCATGAATGAACGATTCGGAAATGGATTTGTATGAATCTTTTAATTCCACATATTTTCCAACCAATCCGATACGGATTTCGTGTTTCGGGTTTTTAAAACGGTGTAAAAATTCTTTCCATTTTGTCAGGTCCATGTTTTCGGAAACCGGCATGTTCAAGTGGTTTAGCACCGCCACATCCAGTTGCTCTTCTTCCATCAGCAATGGCACTTCGTAAATGGTGCTTGCATCGCGTGCTTCTATAACTGCATTTGGCGCAACATTACAGAACAATGCAATTTTATTCCGGATCTCTTTATTGATCGGATGCTCTGTCCTGCAAACCAGTACATCCGGCTGAACGCCGTATTCCAATAATAATTTTACAGAGTGCTGTGTGGGTTTTGTTTTTAATTCACCGGTAGTGGATAAAAACGGCAGTAAGGTTAAATGGATCACCATTGCATCTCTTCCCAATTCCCATTTCAACTGGCGAACAGCTTCCACGTATGGCAAAGATTCGATATCTCCCACAGTTCCGCCGATCTCAGTAATTACAAACTGGTAATTGCCGGTTTTTCCTAATAATTTAATGCGGTTTTTTATTTCGTCGGTGATGTGCGGAATTACCTGTACGGTTTTCCCCAAATAATCACCGCGTCTTTCTTTTTCAATAACGGATTGATAAATCCTTCCGGTGGTAACGTTGTTGGCCTGTGAAGTAGGAATATTTAAAAACCGCTCGTAATGGCCAAGGTCCAAATCTGTTTCGGCGCCGTCATCGGTCACAAAACATTCGCCATGCTCATACGGATTCAGAGTTCCGGGATCTACGTTAATATATGGATCCAGCTTTTGAATGGTAACGGTATAACCACGTGCCTGTAAAAGTTTGGCAAGCGACGCAGAGATAATTCCTTTTCCCAGCGATGAAGTAACGCCTCCGGTAACAAAAATGTATTTGGTTGATGATGACATGGTGGTTAATGCAGTTTTAATTATTCAATTCTTTGATTATCAGACCGAATAAACTCAATTCCACTGGATCCTCCCGGAGAGTTTTGGAGGAAAAATGCCGTTTTTATTATTGGTCGTACAAAATTACGAATAATTCCTCCCGGTTGAAAATGTTTTGGTCGAATTGTTACAAAAAAAATCCGCAGCAATTGAATGCTGCGGATCTTAAATGTGTTCTGTTCTTTTTTAGAAAGTAAGGGAAATGCTTGCTGACGGCATGATCGGTAACTGATTCACACGTTTGTACTGCACACGGTCAAAATAAAAGATGTTTTCGCGGTTATACACGTTTGTAGCGCCAACTGTTGCTTCCAGCTTGGTGTTTTCAAACAGTTGCCAGCCTTTTTTAAGGTTGATGTCTAAACGGTGATACCAAGGCAATTCTTTTGTTTGGTCAGGAGCATAAAAATAATTCAGGTTGCCATTGTTAGTGGTGTAATTAGTGGTGATCCCATCGCTGAAATTCTCATCTTCATAAAATCCACCGGTTGGTTTGAACGGAAAGCCTGATCCGATGTTCCAGCGTACATCTGCTTCCCAGTTCCTGTCTTTTCCGAAGGTATATGACGCCACAATGTTGATGTTGTGCCTTCTGTCGTAATGCGTCCTGTATTCCTGGATCGGATCTTTTTGTGTTACATAACCCAATGAATATACTACCCACACGTAAAAACGTTTGTAATCGTATTTTAAAACCACATCCACTCCTTTTGCTTTACCGGTTTCGATGATGTAATCGTTTTTCTGTAAAGCATTCACATTTGGTGTTGTTTCGTCGTAAATTTTGTAAGGGTTCAGGTTGGTCAATTGTTTAAAATCCTTGATGTATCCTTCAATGTTCAGGTCAAAATGTTTGGCAAGGTCAAATTCAAATCCGGCCACATAATGGTTGGCTTTCTGCAATTTGCTTTTCGGGTCTTCGTTTTGTCCCTGCGCGTTTACCACATATAAATTGTCGGGGCCGGACAAGAAACCGGAGAACAAATTCACTACATCACGATCGGTGTTGGTCGCGATCAGGTTCTGAGAATACATTCCGGTAGCTCCTTTGAAGCGGATCCGTGGTGTAATGTTCCACTTTAAGTTCAGGCGCGGTTCCGGCGATGTATTTGCCAGTGATGCATAATATTGTAAGCGGAAGCTTGGCTCCAATACTAATTTTTTATGTTTGGATACCCATTTGTATTTTACGTAACCGCCAATTTCGGTAGTGTTCTCATTTTGTGAAAGGTGGCGGCCAACGGAATTGTAAAAATCAAAGTCGGTGGTGAATCCCAATACTTCCAATCCGTAATTCAGCTCATTTTTACCCATGAAATAGGTAAAACCAACGCCCATGTTAAAACCTTTGATGGCGCTGCTTTCTTGCTTTTCTCCTTCCGGCTGCATCACAATTTTGTATTGTGAATAAGCGAAATTACCATTTACCAGGATCGGGGAGTTTTGAGGAACAACCAGGAAATTACCGCCACCGCCGTAGGAGTTCCATTTCATATCCTGCAATGATTTGTAGCTCACTTTATCATCGAAATTAAAACCGAATAAATTCAACTTACTTCCGTTGTTGGAGTTAAAGGAAACTTTTCCGTAATAATCGTCGAAGCTGAATGGCAAACCGTTTTTATCCACGTAGGAATACAATAATTTAGAAGTAGTAGGCAGGTAAGATGTTTTTGCCGACAGGATGAAAGAGATGGTGGAGTTGGAAGTTTCTTTCAATCGTTTCAGCGGTCCTTCCAGCAATACTTTAGAGCCGAAGGGGCTGGCAGAAACTTTCCCGGCAAGGCGTTTTTTATTACCATCGCGGGTGCTGATGTCCATGATGGAGGAAACACGGCCGCCGTATTCCGCGCCAAATCCACCGCTGTATACATCCGCATTACGGATAATATCGGCATCAAAAACAGAAAATAAACCAATGGAGTGGAAAGGATTGTAAACGATCATCCCGTCCAGCAATACTTTGTTCTGGATAGGTGATCCACCGCGAATATAAAGCTGTCCGCCCTGGTCACCAGTAAAGATTACACCCGGTAATACCTGTAAATACTGTGCTAAATCGGGCTCACCGCCAACACTTGGTAATCTTTTAATGGCGATCGGATCAATTTTATTGACTGAAACCTGTGTTTCGGTTTGTTTTGCTTCTGTTTCGGCAGAGATCTCTACCATTTTCAATTTCACATTCGATTTTATCAGGTATAATTTTTTGTTGATGATATCGCCTGCCGTAACAGTGATACTTTCCTGCAAAGTATCGTATCCAAGCGTGGAAGCGATCATCAGTGTGTATTTTCCCGGAGGGATTTTTGTGATCGAGAAAAAGCCGTTTACATCGGTTGAGTTTCCAATGGTAGTACCTTTTAAAATTACATTGGTAAACAACATCGGTTCACCGGTATCTTTTAAATAAACAAATCCACGGATGCTTCCTGTTGATTGCTGTGCAAAAGCAGCATTTACAAAAAGAAGGGAGAGAGTGATGATCAGTAGTTTACTAAATTTCATAGTCGTAGCATTATATAATAAAAAACACGCCTTTTTTTAAGGCGTGTAAATGTACTAATTTATTGATTTGAAAGAGGGCCAATTTTCTGGACTACCTAAACTTTGAGATGATCGGTCGTTTTTGGCGGGTGAGCGGCGGTGATTTTAACAATTTTTATAAAATCGGGGTGTTTTTAAAGCCTCTTGAACTTGTTTTCAACGTGCTAACAGTTAACAGGTTACCTAAACCGTTTTTTTGCTCCTGCCAGGATCTTTTATCCTGCTCCGGGAAAAAATTTTAACATTTATTTTTTCTGGGAAAGCGCCAGGATGTGGTCAAATTCGGTTGTGGTGACCGCAGAAACCGAAAGCCTCGATAATTTGATGATCTGCATGTTTTGCAGCTGTTTGTCGGCTTTGATCTCCGCCAGTGTAACAGGGCGTTTTAGCTTTTTGAACGGTGCAAATTCCACCACGCTCCATGCCGGATCTTCGGTGGTAGGGTCCTGGTAATGTTCTTTTACCACTTTGGCGATACCAACAATTTCCAAACCTTCGTTACTGTGGTAGAAAAAAGCAAGGTCGCCTTTTTTCATGGCGCGCATGTTATTGCGGGCAGCGTAATTGCGTACGCCATCCCAAACGGCTTTTCCGTCTTTTTCAAATTTTTCCCAGCTGTATTTAACGGGTTCTGATTTTATGAGCCAATGATTCATGTTACGAATTGCTACGAATTTTTAAAAACTAATTTTTTACGAATCTGTGTGTGAGCTGTACGCAGATCACTAATAAAACAAATTTTTTATTTATAATGCCATCCCCCAAAAGGAGCGTTGGTACAATTAACATCCAGTAATTACATAGGAAACATCCAGATTCGTAGTTTCGTTTCTGTTGGTTATCTATACTTTAATGTAAAATTTTAAAAACAAGCTCTTTCAATAATTCCCCTTCCGTTGCCGACCCTGAATCCACGCCTTTTGAGCGCAAGTCATAATCGCGCAGATAACTGAAAATGGATTTTAGTTTTCCGACCGAATAATTTTTCGCAGCCATTTCATAATCTTTTACAAAAAAAGGATGTACGCCCAAAGCCGATGCTGCCGCTTTTTTATCTGTTAAAAAATGATAGGTCAGCAATTTGCAAAAATAACCATACAGCGATGAAATGGTAACTACCATTGGGTTTTCTTTGGAATTGGCTGCAAAATAATTGATGATGCGATTGGCTTTTAATACTTCTTTTTTCCCGATCGAAGTTTGTAATTCAAACACGTTGTAATCTTTACTGATCCCGATGTTGGCCTGCACGTGATCTGCAGTGATCTCCGATTTTGGCGGCAGATTAATCATTAATTTATCCAGCTCGTTGGAAATTTTACTCAGGCTGGTTCCTAAATACTCAGTCAGTAATTGGCAGGCTTTCGGGGAAACCGAATATTCTTTTCCTTTCAGGTAATTGTTGATCCAGTCGGGAACCTGGTTATCGTAGATCTTTTTAGATTCGAACAATACCGCGTTTTTATCGATCAGCTTTGCAACTGCTGTACGTTTATCGATGCTTTTATATTTGTGACAAAAAACTAAAATAGTAGAGGATAAAGGATTTTCCAGGTACAGCTCAAACGATGATTTTTGTTTGTCCTTTTTATCTTCCTTTTCTTTTTTGATCAGGTCTTTTGTGTCCTGTGCTTCCTTGATGATCACTACCTGGTGCTCGCTCATCATCGGAAAGCGTTTGGCTGTTCCGATAATGTCGGCGGTGGTTACATCGCGTCCGTATAAAACCGTCTGGTTGAATTCTTTTTCGCTTTCATCCAGCACATGCTGCTCGATGTAATCCGAGATCATGTCAATAAAATAAGGTTCGTCACCCATTAGAAAATATACCGGGCGGTATGTTTTCTTTTTGAGGTCCGACATGATCTGGTTAAAATCCATAGTTACGAATCTACTAATTTTTACGAATTTACTAATCTACGTGTGAAATGTGCTTATAAAGATTGTGCCCAGCGTAAAATAAAAAACAATCAATTTTTTCTTTGTGTCTAAGTAGTAAAAAACACTTCGGAGGAGCAACCTAAAACCTTAAATGTTTTACGGTTAACCCGTTATTTTTTAGCTCATTCAACGCATCAATGCCAATCTTCAGGTGATCGTCCACAAAATTTTGTGTTACTTTTTTGTCGCTTTCTGCAGTTTTCACACCTTCCGAGATCATCGGTTGATCACTAACGAGCAGCAGGGCGCCGGTAGGGATCTCGTTGCTGAAACCAGTGCTGAAAATAGTAGCTGTTTCCATATCAATTCCCATGGCGCGGATGGTGCGAAGGTATTCTTTAAATTCTTCGTCGTGCTCCCAAACCCTTCTGTTGGTGGTATAAACTGTTCCGGTCCAATAATCTTTTCCGTGGTTCCGGATGGTGGTGGAAATTGCTTTTTGCAGGCTAAATGCAGGCAATGCGGGTACTTCCGGTGGAAAATAATCGTCGGAAGTTCCTTCTCCGCGAATGGCAGCGATCGGTAAAATAAGATCGCCAAGTTGGTTTTTCTTTTTTAATCCGCCGCATTTTCCAAGGAATAAAACAGCTTTCGGCTCAATCGCACTAAGCAAATCCATAATGGTAGCAGCGTTTGCGCTTCCCATACTGAAATTAATAATGGTAATGCCGTTTGCGGTAGCGCTTGGCATTGGCATGTCCAGGCCTTCCACTTCTACATTGTTCCACTCTGCAAATTTGCGTACATATTTATTAAAATTGGTCAGTAAAATATAACTTCCAAAATCTTTTAATTCTTTGCCGGTGTATCGTGGCAACCAGTTTTTTACAATCTCTTCTTTGTTTTTCATCTTTCTGTATCTCTGATCTTTACTGTTTTAAAATCCGGCTGCGTAGCGCGGAATTTTGAGTAAAAATTTAATCCCTGCAAAAGTACAAATAAACGGGGCGGATAAAAAATCTGTTAAGAATTATTCATAAAAAAATTACACGGGCTTAATCTGAAAAATACGTACTTCGTATTCAAATGCAAGAGTTGAATTTACCAACCTATTCGTTTAAATTTAAGGATGATCCGGCCGGTTATATCCGCATCTTTGATGCTATCCGTAAGAAATACGTGGTGCTGACGCCGGAAGAATGGGTGCGCCAGAATTTTGTTCAGTTTTTGGCAATCGATAAAAAATATCCGGTGTCGCTCATTGCACTTGAGATCAGCTTAAAATACAACCAATTGCAAAAACGCGCCGATGTGCTGGTGTATAACAAACAAGGAAAACCTTTTTTGATGGTGGAATGCAAAGCGCCGGAAGTAAAGGTGACACAGGAAGTTTTTCACCAGATAGCGATGTACAACATGACATTTAAAGTGGAGTACCTGGTGGTAACGAACGGGCTTGACCATTTTTGCTGCAAAATGGATTATGCCGCAGGAACTTACCGGTTTTTGCAGACGATCCCCGATTTTGAATAAGCGTTTGTTTTTCGACAAAACATCACTACCTTGCTTTAAATTAATTCCAAACCAATGCTACAATTTACTAAAAAAATCAGCGCAGTGCTACTTGCTGCGTGTGTTTCCTCTTTCGCTTCTGCCCAATACAATGGTGCAGCAGTTTCAGGCACAAATCAAACACATTTTGTGTTGCCGGCAAATTTAAAAGCCGGTGATTACATGGAGAAAACCATTATCATTAAAGTGAAACCGGAATATCGTTCGGCCTGCTCAAATGAAAAAATAAATAACGACTCTTTTTCTAAATTATATGGCAGTATCGGCGGGAGCGGGCTGACGAAAAAATTCCCGATGGTAACACCTCCTGAGAAAAAAGTAAATGCCCAGGGACAAGCGTATGCAGATCTTTCGCTGATCTACGAATTTAAGTATTCGGCCAATGTGAGCTTCGAAAAAATTATCAATACTTTTAAAAACCTGGGAATTTTAGAATATGCCGAGCCGCATTACATTCCGCACATCAGCAGCAGTTATGTTCCCAACGATCCGGGCCTTGTGCTGCAATACGGTATTACCAACATCCAGGCGGAACCGGCCTGGGGGATCAATACAACTACTGCCCGCGGTGATACCAACGTGGTAATCGGGATCACAGATACAGGCACTGAATTAACGCACGACGATCTGCAGGGGAATTTAAAACATAATTACGCTGATCCGGTAAATGGTGTGGATGATGATGGCGATGGTTATGTGGACAATAACATTGGCTGGGATTTAGGCGATAATGATAACGATCCAACCTGGACCGGTAACCAGCACGGTGTGCACGTTTGCGGAATTGCAGCGGCAACAACCGATAATAATACCGGCGGAGTTGGTGTAGGTTTTCATTGCAAATATATGCCGGTAAAAATTGCGGATGCAACCGGTGCGCTCACACAAGCGTATGAAGGAATTCAATACGCGGCAGCACATGGATGTAACATCATCAATTGTTCCTGGGGTGGAGCCGCCGCCGGGCAATTTCAGCAGGATGTGGTAACATTTGCAACCATCAATGAAAATGCGCTGGTAATTGCAGCAGCCGGAAATGACGGAATGATCGAAGATTTTTACCCTGCTTCGTTGCAATATGTGACCAGCGTTGCCAATACGGATAATTCGGATGTGGCTTCCAGCAGCAGTAATTATGGGTATAGCATTGACGTGTGCGCTCCCGGCGAAAATATTTATTCTACTTTTCCTCCGAACAGCTATGCGTATGAAACAGGTACTTCCATGGCTTCACCTTGTGCAGCTGGCGCTGCAGCGATTATCAAATCGTTTTACCCTTCCTACAATGCATTGCAGATAGGGGAACAATTGAAAGTGACCTGTGATAATATTTATCCGGTAAATACTGCAGCTTATACTAACCGTTTGGGGAAAGGCCGCATTAATTTATACCGCGCGCTTACTGAAACCACATCGCCATCTGTAGTGATGACCAGCCGTGCAGATACAGACAATAATGATAATACCTTTGTAGCGAATGATACTATCCGCATGCGTGGAATGTACACCAATTACTTGGCGCCGGCATCCAACGTGATCGCTACATTAACTGCTATCGGCGCCAGCTCCACCAACATCACCATTTTGGATGGAACCACTACGCTTGGCGCGATGGGACAACTGGGAACAGCCAATAACAATGCTGATCCGTTTACAATTAAAATTAAGCCAACGGCGCCATTGAATACAGTGATCCAGTTTAAATTAACATTTACGGATGCCGCCACTTCTTACACAGCATCGCAATATTTTACGGTTACTGTAAATGTGGATTACATCAATATCAACATCAACGATGTGGCTACCACAATGACCAGCTCGGGCCGCATTGGTTATCGTGCAGACGGACAAGCAGGTGGATTGGGCTTTAATTATATGAACGGCGGAACACTTTTGTATGAAGCGGGACTGATGATCGGAACCGGCACAACGAGAGTTTCCAATGTGGTACGCGGTGTAACTGCCGGCGCTTCCGACATGGATTTTCAATCGGCGGTAACGGTGCACAGTGTATTGCCAAGCACCGTTTCGGAGTTTGACGTGGATGGTATTATTAATGACATTCCGGCTGCAACAGGTGCATTGCCGGTGACTGTGAGGAACCGCGGTTATGCATGGTCGAGCGCAGGAAACAGAAAATACATTATTATCGAATACACGATCAGCAATACCGGAACTGCAACATTGAATAATCTGTATGCCGGAATTTTTGCGGATTGGGACATTGATGCGGCAACATACGGATCGGACCGTGCTTCGTTTGATGCAACAAATAGAATGGGCTATGCTTATTATTCGGGCGCTGCCGGAAAATATGCGGGAATTAAATTATTATCGCATACAGGTGGGGTAAACCATTACGCGATCGATAACGTGGTAGGCGGCGCAGGTGGAATGGATATCAATACAGGCGGTTTTGGGGTGGATGAAAAATATACAGCCATGTCGACTAGCCGCACCGATGCAGGAGTTGCCGGTGCCGGTGCAGATATCTGCGATGTAGTAAGCTCAGGACCATTTACGATTGCCGCAGGCGATTCGGTGAAAGTGGCATTTGCACTGATTGCGGGCGACAGCTTGCCGGACCTGCAAACAAGTGCGGCTAATGCGCAGATCATGTACGATGGATTATTTCCAGCCGGTGTGACCGAAAACCAACTGGATGGTAACGGCATGTTTATTTATCCGAACCCTGCTGCCGGAAAGTCGATGATCAACCTGACGATCGCGCAAAGCGGGCCGGTGGATATTGAATTATACGATATGCTCGGAAGAGTTGTAAAAACAGTGGTTTCGGAACGGATGCCTGCAGGAACACAACTGCTTTCGGTAGACGTTTCACAGTTGGAGAACGGGCTGTATTATTACCACATGACGGTGAATAATAAAAAATATACGTATAAATTGATGATCGCAAAGTAATCATTAGTTAAATTTTTTACATTTGTATACTATTAATTAAAGGAAAATAAAAGAAAAAGTACTATGGATTTAAGTGGAATAATTTCAATTGCGGGAATGAGCGGCTTGTATAAAGTAATTGCTCAGTCAAAAAACGGCTTGATCGTGGAATCATTGATCGACAAAAAACGGATCCCTGCGCACTCAACCAACAGAGTTAGCGCATTGGAAGATGTAAGTATCTATTCAACCGGCGATGATGTGCCTTTGAAAGATGTTTTTCAGAAAATATACGACAAGGAAAAAGGCGGAGCTGCGATCGACCATAAAGTAGCGGATGCGGAATTAAAAGCGTATTTCAAAAAAGCGTTTGCTGAATACGATGAGGACCGTGTTTATACTTCCGATATTAAAAAGGTGGTGATGTGGTATAACATTTTGCAAAAAGAAGGTTTGCTGGAAACAAAAGAAGAAAAAGAAGAAGGAAAAGATTCGAAAGAAGCAAAACCGAAAGTAAAAGCAGATGCAAAAGCCGGAGCTAAAACAAAGGCAAAAACAAAAGATACAAACGCCAAACCTGTGAAAACAGCTAGTTCGAAGGTGAAAGTACAAGGTGTAAGAAAAGCCGGAACTGCGTAAGCACCCGTTTTTTTTCATTTATCATTTTATCCGGAATTGGGTGTTTTTATACAAACATCCAGTTCCGGAATTAATTTTCTACCTCCATGGAAACAAAGCAAATTGTTATTCCCCGTAAGCCTCTCCGCCATTTTTTACCCCAGGACCTGATCATTGACCAATGGAGTACGATCGAATCGTATTACAGGGACCTGAATAACCGTTCTATCAGTTCGGTGCAGGAGCTTGAGAAATGGCTGAAGGACAGAAGTGAGCTTGAAGCAGTGATCAGCGAAGACCTGGCATGGCGATACATTAAAATGACCTGTGATACGGCGAATGAAGCGCTGACAGAATCGTACAATTATTTTGTTTCTGAGATTGAGCCACACATTGCACCGTATAGTAATGATCTCAATAAAAAGCTGATCGATTGTAAATTTATTGATCAGCTAAACAAGCCGGAATTCCTGGTGTATTTCCGCGGTGTAAAAAAAGCGCTGGAAATTTACCGTGACGAAAATATTCCGCTGAATACAAAAATTGCGACGGACTCACAAAAATACGGTGCCGTGGTTGCGGCTATGACGGTTAGTTGGAACGGAGAAGAAATTACGCTGCAAAAGGCTGCAAATTTGTTGAAGGATACAGACCGCAGCATCCGTGAAGAAATATTTTTTAAGATCCAGGAGCGCAAGAGTGCTGATACGATCATGCTGAATGATTTATTTTCAGAGCTGCTGCAATTGCGCCACCAGGTGGGGGTAAATGCAGGCTTTAAAAATTATCGCGATTATAAATTTGCGGAGCTTGGCCGTTTTGATTACACGGTAAACGATTGTTTTGATTTTCATAATTCTATTTCAAAAGAAATTTTACCGATCAGTGCCGGCATTAATGCAAAACGTAAGGAAAAATTAAAGCTGGATGTATTGCGCCCATGGGACATGGATGTGGATGTGGATGGAAAACCGGCATTGAACCCTGTAAAAACAGGTGCAGAGCTGATCGATAAAAGCGTGGAGTGTTTTTACAAGATCCGGCATTCTTTTGGTGAATACCTGGAGATCATGAAAGCAATGGGACACCTGGACCTGGAATCCCGCAAAGGAAAAGCGCCGGGCGGATACAATTATCCCTTGTATGAAATTGGTGTTCCGTTTATTTTTATGAATTCGGTGGGTGCGCAACGCGATGTAATCACGATGGTGCATGAAGGCGGCCACGCGATCCATTCGTTTGTAACACGCGATTTGGAAATTACTGATTTTAAAAGCACGCCATCTGAAGTAGCTGAATTGGCTTCCATGTCGATGGAGCTAATTTCGATGGAACACTGGAATGTGTTTTATGATAATGCGGATGAATTGAAACGTGCGAAACAGGAGCAATTGGAGCAAACTTTAAAATCACTGTTGTGGATAGGTGCGGTAGATAAATTCCAGCATTGGGTGTATGAAAATCCCGCACATACGGTGGAAGAACGCATGAACAGCTGGATGAGAATTATCAATGAGTTTAGCAGCAATGTGGTGGATTGGAGCGGAATAGAAGAAATAAAAAAACGTGGCTGGCTGAGCCAGCTGCATATTTTTGAAGTGCCTTTTTATTACATCGAATATGGAATGGCGCAATTGGGTGCAATTGCCGTTTGGCGCAATTATAAATCGAATCCTGAAAAAGCCCTTGATCAATACGAAGCGGCATTACGGTTGGGTTACACAAAAACGATCCCGGAAATATACAAAGCGGCAGGAATTGAATTTAATTTTTCGCAAGCTTATGTAAAAGAGCTTGCACAATTTGTAAAAAATGAACTTGACAAACTTTAAAAATCTCTCACTGATGAAACGTCCGGAAGCAAACGAATACAGTCCTTATTTTAAAAAATACATTGATCTTGTAAAGCATGACAATGTGTTGAAAGCATTGAAAGACCAGGTGATGGATATCCAGGCATTGGTTTCCGGAATTCCGGAAGACAAAGAGGAATATGCGTATGCAGAAGGAAAATGGACGATCAAGGAAGTGCTCGGCCACATCATTGATACGGAGCGGATCATGAGCTATCGTGCTTTACGTTTTGCCAGGAAAGACAAAACAGAATTAAATAGTTTTGATGAAAATTTGTTTGTTGCGAATGCAAAATTCAACAAACAATCGCTTTATAATTTAGCACATGAATTTGCAATTGTGCGTGAAGCCAACCTTGCGTTGTGGAAACAATTTGAGGAGGAAGAAATGAGCCAGAGCGGTATTGCGAATAAAAATGAAATGTCGGTGCGCGCTATTTTATTTATGATCGCCGGACATACAACGCATCACATGAATGTGATCAAGCTGAATTATTTACTGGATTAAAAGAGTTCAAAGTTCAAAAGTTTAAAGTTCAAAGTTTGCTGTGTGCCTCCTTCGGAGCGATTTTTATCACTAAGACATTAAGAAAAAGAAGAAAAAAGTAGACAGTTAAAGTTTGCTGTTTGGCTCCCTTCGGAGCGGATTTTAACGGCAGAGGCGCAAAGAAGAGAAAAAGATTATTTGAAGAAGCTGTCATCCCGGACTTGATCCGGGATCTCATAAATGTTTGCAGTATTTAATTGACAGATCCCGGATCAAGTCCGGGATGACAGAATAAAATAAAACAGCACTCCGAATTCAACACAGAAAACACACAGATTAGTATATTCGTACTAATTAGTATAGTAGATATACTATTGTTTAATAAATTTTTTATTCACTATTCCATTTCCTGACCTTACTTCCACCACATACATTCCGCTTGCGAAAGCGCCAGTGTTTATTTTTGTATTTCCGCTAAATTTTTGTGAGAAAATTTGTTCGCCGATTAAATTGTAAACGCTTACAACACATTCTTCCTGTATCCCTGTTTCGATGGTCAATGCATCTGTGAAAGGGTTTGGGTACATCGCAATGTTGCTTTCATTTAACTCGCTGATGCCGGTGCTGAAACCAACCAATGGCAATGTGATGTAAGATGTTTGTATGGCATTTGTGTAAATGGTATTTGCGGCAATTTGCGGGCTTACCAGCACATCCATGTTGTTGCCCGGATACATGGCAGCGCCGGTATTCATATTGCGGTTAAAGCGTGGATAATTGGACGAACTTACATCCACCCTTATTTTATGTCCGGCTAAAAATGTGATAGCGGTATTCGGCAGATCGATCACACAATCATAAATAGTATTAGGAATGATCACAGAAGTATCGGTAGCGGTATTTCCATTTCTGAAACGCATGCGAAAATCGCCATCGTTTACCAGCATAGAGCGGCCATCGGGATATACATCCGTTAAACGGATGTCAAAATCCGTATCCAGGCGATCGGATGCAATTTTCATATGAACGGCTGCGCTGCCTTTTAATACAGCATTCTGCGGAAGTGCAGCGGTTGTGAAAATCAATAAATCGTTCCTGCTTTCCACAGTATCTTTTTGATCCCATGGGCCTTGTTTTAAATCGGCGCGCAGTGTTGGGCCGCCGTATGTAGGGGAAGGATCATTCGGATCATAATTATAAGTAAGCTGATCGGTGGTGTTGGATGGCGTTACCATTGTTAATGACCCATCCTGGTGAAAGTAAAAATTAGTATTGCTTGTTCCGGTTGCCGGCCATGAATTGGTGGATTGCCATGTGTTTTCGCCCATCTGGTAATATTGGATGTAGGGTGTGGTGTTCCATCCGTTGGAAATGTTGCGCATGTGATAATCAAAAAACATAATGGCAAGTGAATCGTTCCAGTGTGCAGCATTGGCGTATGTTAATTGTCCCTGGTTGGCTGTGCCCACCGATGCGGTTGAATGCCCACCGTGCTCCCATGGACCCATGAGCAGGCGATGTTCATTTCTTACAGCAGTGGGTGATGAGGTGCGGATCTCGTTAAAGAACGGCAGCATTTTTTCGATGTTGTGATCGTACCAGCCACCGATCATAAAGCAGGGAACCTGTATGTTTGTGGGATAGTCGTTCAGGTTTTCTACATATGTCCACAAATTGTTGTGCACCGGGTTTGCCATTAAGGTAGCTGATAATCCAAAACCAAGTGCATCTAATTGTTCAACATATTCGGTGCGTAAATCACCTTTCGGAAAATATTCTTCATATTGAAATTGCGGGCCGGCAACCAGCGGACAAATACAGGTAAGGTGTGGCGGATTTTCTTTTGCAGTTTTGTATTGCACATCTCCCAATGCAGATGGCCCCCAGGTTCCAATTTTTCCATTGCTCCAGGATTGTGCAGCGATCCATTCGACTGTGCTTTTTCCATCAACGCCTGTTGTTGGTGCGCCTGCATAAGCTGCAGCTGCGGATCCGTAAAATCCGCGCCAGTCGGCGATCACAAAAATATAATTACTGCTGTTGAGCGCCATGCCAATCCCTAATGGTAATCCTAAAAACCGGTAATAAGTGCGGTTGTAAGGTGTTTGGATCAGGATCACGGGGCCAGAGGTCATGCCTGAAGGAATGTACACATCGGCAGCTAATTTTTTTCCGTCGCTCATCGGTACGGAATCTACAATGGGACTGAGCTGTGCGGAAATTTGTTGAGCAGCTGCTGTGAAAATGCACAAAAATAAAAGCAGGCGAAGGAAGTAGGTTTGTTTCATATTAGAGGTTCAAAGTTCAAGGTTCAAAGTTCGCTATGTGGCTCCTTCGGAGCGGTTTTTACCACGAAGGCAGAAAGGCGCAAAGAAGAATATAAAAATATTATTTTTGATTTGGCTTTGCTCACAGATGTTTTTGTTTACTAGATATAACTAAATTACATAAAAATAAACTCAAAGTGTTTTGTGTGCTCCTTCGGAGCCGTTTTGCTATTATGACGCAAAGAAAAAGGGAATGTTTAATTTTCTGGTATTTTTCTTCGGAGCTGTCATCCTCGTAATGTTCCTGGATGACAAAAAAAAGATTGTATTTCTAATTAAACACAGCAAATACGTAGATTGGTAAATTTGTATTAATTGGTAATTACTAGATAATATTGACTTCTCTTTCCAGCTCCACGCCAAATTTCTCTTTTACAGAATCCATTATTTTCTGCGAAAGATCATAAATTTCATTTCCTTTTGCATTGGCATAATTAACGAGCACCAATGCCTGTAGTTTGTGAACACCGGCATCACCGGATGTTTTTCCTTTCCAGCCACATTGTTCGATCAGCCAGCCGGCTGCTAATTTTACGTTGCCGTTTTCCAGGTCATAGCCCACAATGGCCGGAAATTTATTTTTTAATTGTTTAAATGTTGATTTGGCAATTTCCGGATTTTTAAAAAAGCTCCCGGCATTACCGATCTCGGCAGGGTTGGGTAATTTGCTGCTGCGGATATTGATCACGGCCTGGCTGATGTTTTGAATATTTACTTCTTTCACACCCATAGCTTCTAATTCTTTTTCGATGGCGCCGTAAGAGGTATTTAAAAAGGGCTTTTTGTACAGCTTAAATGTTACGGAAGTAATGACGAACAGATTTTTTAATTCGCGTTTAAAAACACTTTCGCGGTAACCGAATTTGCATTCGGCATTATTGAAAGTATGCAGGGTTTGATCCGTTATTTTTAATGCTTCCAGTTCGTAAAACAAATCTTTTATTTCCACGCCATAAGCGCCAATGTTTTGCATGGGACTTGCGCCGACGTTGCCCGGAATAAGTGATAAATTTTCGAGCCCTGCATAATTGTGCGCAATGCAATACATCACAAAAATATGCCATACTTCGCCTGCAGCGGCTTTTACGTAATAAAAACCCGCATCTTCTTTTACAAGCTCAATGCCTTTCAGATTATTTTTTAAGACAATGCCATTAAAATCAGCAGTGAACAATAAATTGCTTCCACCGCCTAAAATCAATTTTGGCATGTTGGAAAATGCAGGATCGGAAAGTAATTGTTTTAATTCCTCTACGCTGGAAAATTCGCTGAAAAAGCGTGCTGATGCATCGATCCCAAAGGTGTTTAGTTTTTTTAACGATTGATTTTCCCGGATGTTCATGTGCAGAATTTAAGATACTCAAAATTCATGAATCATCCGCAGTCAATCAATATGTTCAATAAAAAGTTATTCATAGCGTTATACACATTTTATAATCTTTATCTTCGCAAAACAAAGCCAAAACGTGAAAAAAGCAATTGTATCCGTCATAAACGACCTCAGCACCGATCAGCGTGTGCACAAGGTTTCCCTTACATTGCACCAGCTGGGTTATGATGTAACGCTTGTGGGAAGAAGGCAGCGTAAAAGTTTGCCGCTTGCGAAACGTGACTATGCCACCAAACGAATGTTTCTACTATTTGAGAAAGGGCCGCTTTTTTATGCAGAATATCAATTCCGGTTATTTCTTTATTTATTATTTCACAAAGCAAATGTGCTGGTTGCAAACGACCTGGATACGCTGCTTCCGAATTATTTAATTTCAAAATTAAAAGGAAGTAATTTGGTATATGATAGTCATGAATTATTTTGCGAAGTGCCCGAATTACAAAACAATCCCGCAAAAAAAAATACCTGGAAACGCCTGGAACGCTGGATTTTTCCGAAATTAAAAAATGTGTTTACGGTAAATGATTCGATCGCAAAAATATACAGCGAAGAATACGGGGTGGAGCTGAAAGTGCTGAGAAATATTCCATTGCTTTCCAATCAGCAGAATTTTAAAAAAGCAAGTAAAGAAGAGCTGGGGATTGCTACAGATAAAAAAATAATTGTGCTGCAGGGTGCCGGGATAAATGTTGACAGGGGAGCCGAAGAAGCCGTACTGTCCATGCAATTTGTGGAGAATGCCGAGCTGTTGATCATTGGGAGCGGTGATGTGATGGATGTGTTAAAACAAATGGTACATGATTTAAAGCTGCAGGAAAAAGTAAAATTCATCGGGAAAGTGCCGTTTGAAAAATTATTGCAATACACGCACCATGCAGACCTGGGCCTGACCCTCGATAAAGACACCAATATTAATTACCGGTACAGCTTACCCAATAAATTATTTGACTATATCCATGCCGGCGTTCCGGTGCTGGCATCAGGTTTGGCGGAGATCAAAAAAATAATTACAGATTACAAAGTCGGCGATTGCATCCAAAACCACGATCCCAAACACATTGCGGATAAAATAAATGCGATCCTGAATAATGAACAATTACTGGCTGACTGGAAAAAAAATTGTAAAATTGCAGCCGAAAAACTAAACTGGGAAACAGAGCAATTGCAGTTGATCAGCGTGTATAAACAATTTTTATAAATTCTTCCGCTACTCAATTTACCGGGGAATATCATAAATGGAGCAAAAATATATACATATCATTTCCTTTGATGTGCCTTATCCTGCCAATTACGGCGGCGTGATCGACGTATATTATAAACTGAAAGCGCTGCATGCACAGGGAATAAAAATTCATTTGCATTGTTTTGAGTATGGCCGGGCTGAAGCATTGAGCCTGGAAAGTATATGTGAAAAAGTGTATTATTACAAACGCAGTATGGATCGTATGCTTTTACTCAATCCATTACCATTTGTAGTGGTTACACGCGCTTCCGAAAAATTAATGGAGAATTTATTACGCGATCAGCATCCGGTTTTATTTGAAGGTTTGCATTCCTGTTTTCATTTGAATGATGAGCGTTTGAAGGATCGCATAAAAATAGTACGCACACACAACATTGAGCACGATTATTATACCAACCTCCAAAAAGTAGAGAAATCGTTTTTTAAAAAAATCTATTTTGGAATGGAAGCGAAAAAGCTGGAACGCTTCGAAAAAGTATTGAACAAAGCCAGTCACGTTGCTGCTATTTCCCGCGCAGACGCAGAGCAATTAAGCGCGCGTTATAAGAATGTACACCACATAACGGCATTTCATCCCAATGAAGAAGTGAAAATAAAAGAAGGAAATGGCAGCTTTTGTTTGTATCACGGAAATTTAGAAGTAGGAGAAAACAATGAAGCGGCTTTGTTTTTAGTAAATGAAGTGTTTTCCAAAATAAGGATCCCGCTCATTATTGCAGGGAAAAAACCTTCTGACGATTTGGTTGCCGCGGCTGCAAATTATGATCACATCAGCATCAAAGCTAATATCAATACGCAGGACATTGACGGCCTGATCAAAAATGCGCAGATCAATGTATTGCCAACTTTCCAGGCAACGGGCATAAAATTAAAATTGCTGGCTGCTTTGTTCACCGGCCGCCATTGTATCGTAAACACGCCCATGGTAAGCAACACCGGTTTGGAGCAATTGTGTTCCATTAAAGATTCTGCCGGAGAAATGATTACTGAAATTTCGCGCTTATTTACAATCCCGTTCGATATGAACGAAAAGCAAAAAAGAGAATCTGTTTTACTGGAAGATTTTTCGAATGTAAAAAATGTAAAAAAGCTGGTGGAGTTGATTTAAGTCACAGATTTTTTGACAATCAGCACACACTACAAATCCCAATTCCTGAATCCAAAATTATTCTTAATTAATTAGCCAGGGAATCAAGTACTTTCCCATTTTCGCATTTGATAGTGCGGGAAGGAAACTTATCAAACATCATAATATCATGTGTGGCAATTAAAACGGCTCTCCCGTTTTTTGAAATTTCCATCAATAAGTTCATGATCCCTTCCGATGTTTCCGGATCAAGGTTCCCGGTAGGCTCATCTGCTAAAATCAATTCGGGATCATTTAACAAGGCGCGTGCAATGGATACACGCTGCTGCTCACCGCCTGAAAGCTCGTGTGGCATTTTAAAACCTTTGGTGTTCAGGTTTACTTTATCAAGCACTTCCTGCATGCGCTTTTGCATGGCTGCTTTATCTTTCCAGCCGGTAGCTTTCAGCACAAACATTAAATTATCGTTCACACTTCTATCCGTCAGCAATTGGAAATCCTGGAATACGATGCCCAGTTTTCTTCTTAAAAAAGGAATGTCTTTTCGTTTGATGGCTTTGAGATCGAACCCGGCAACCGTTGCTGCGCCTTCCGTAAGGTCCAGGTCGGCATAAAGCGTTTTGAGCAAGCTGCTTTTTCCGCTGCCGGTTTTACCAAGCAGGTATACAAATTCACCTTTGTCGATGTTGAGTGTGACATTGGTAAGCACCAGGTTATGCTTTTGAAAAATAGAAACTTTATCTAAACTAATAATGCTGTCTAATGCCATGAGCTGCTGATTTGATCCAAATTGCCGGTTTTATATGTTACCCGGAGCATTGTGGATATTGATCCACAACGTTACCGCGTTGTTCATTTAAAAATGTACAATGTATTTTCCTGCCGGAAATTTCATCCGAAAATTACTTCTAAAAATCTTCGGGCGATTTTACTTTATCGCAATACTTTCAACATCCTTGCGTTAATAACTTGCAAAACCCACAACTGCATGATGCACCTATCCGCGTTAATTTTACACAATTCATTCTTTAATACATCTGATGAACAAGCTAAAAATAATTGTATTAGCAGTAGGGTTTTTATTTTCATTCACATGCAGCACACATTTGCTTGCCCAGCAAACAATGATCTATGTGCACGAGGATGCCGAATTTAAAACTGCGATCGAGCTCTTCCAGAAAGAGAAATATGGCGCTGCGCAAAAAAGTTTTGTCAAAATTATCGAATCCCATTCTGATCCAAAGTCGCTCGTACGGATCGATGCAGAATATTACAACGCTATCTGCGCCATTGAATTATTCAATAAGGACGGTGAATTATTCCTGAAACAATTTGTAAAAGATCACCCGGAAAGCCCCAAAGTAAAATCTGCTTATTTTTATTTAGGCAAATATAATTACCGCAAAAAGAAATGGAAAGATGCGCTGGATTGGTTTGCCAAAGTGGACATTTACGACCTGACAACCGAAGAACTTTCCGAATTTTATTTCAAACGGGGGTACAGTTATTTCAGCACCGACAAATTCGCGGAAGCAAAAAAAGATTTATACGAGATCAAAGATGTGGATAATAAATACGCCGGCGCTGCCAAGTATTATTATGCGCACATTGCTTACACCGAAAAAAATTACGAGACAGCGCTTACTGATTTTTTAAAGCTGCAGCAGAATGAAACATTCGGCCCGATCGTGCCTTATTACATTGCGCAGATCTATTACCTACAAGGAAAATACGATCTCGTGATCACATACGCACCCGCTTTGCTCGATTCGGCAAACACCAAGCGTGCGCCGGAAATAGCGCGCATTTTAGGCGAATCGTATTATCGCACCGGTAAATACGGTGAGGCAATTCCCTTCCTGAAAAAGTATGAAAAGGCAGCAGGCAAATTGCCGCGTGGCGATCAGTATGAATTGGGTTATGCATTTTACCAGGTGAAAAGTTACGATGATGCGATCGATTATTTTACAGGCGTTACCAACATCGATGATTCACTGGAGCAAAATGCGTATTATCATTTGGGTGATTGTTACTTAAAAACAAACAACAAGCAGAATGCGCGCACGGCATTCGGACAAGCTTCCAGGCTGGATTTCGATAAATCGATCCAGGAAGATGCGCTGTACAGCTATGCGAAATTATGCTATGAATTGGCATATAATCCATATAATGAAGCTATTAAGGCATTTCAGGCGTACATCAACAATTACCCCAACTCGCCGCACCTCGATGAAGCCTATACATACCTGGTAAATGTATTTACCACCACGCACAATTACAAAGGCGCTATTGAAGCCATTGAAGCGATCAAAGTACCTACTCCCGAATTAAAACAAGCGCATCAGAAAGTAGCGTATTTCCGCGGTGTCGATTTGTTCAACAACGGCGAATTCGCAAATGCGATCCAGTTGTTTGATAAATCTATGACTTACAAGTTCGATAAGCTGCTCACTGCGCAGGCTATTTACTGGAAAGGCGAATCGTATTACAGGCTGAAACAATATGCAAAAGCGATCGAAAATTACCAGGCCTATATTTCAGAGCCCGGCGCCATTGGTAAAAGCGAATTGAGCGATGCCAATTATAATATCGGCTACTCGTATTACAAGCTGCTGGATTACGATAACAGTAATTTGTGGTTCCGTAAATTTGTAACCTTCAAGCCGCAAGCCGATCAAAAGAAAATTAACGATGCTTTTAACCGCATTGGCGACGGGTATTTCAAGAAAAATGATTATTCCAACGCTGCCGATTATTACGACCAGTCGTACAAAATGAAATTACTGGATGCCGATTATGCCTTGTATCAAAAATCGATGGCAAACGGAGTGCAGAAAAAATACCCGGTGGAGATCAATGATTTGCAAACGCTCATCAGCAGCTATCCTAAATCGGTGTATGTACAGCAGGCAAAATTAGAATTGGCAAAAGCCTATGAAAAAAATAATCAGTTGGATCTTGCCCTGGATGCATACCAGAAATTTACTGAAGCATATCCGAACAGCGCTGATTTGTCTGTTGCACTGAGCAAGATCGGCCTGATTTATTTTCAGCGTAAAGAAGATGATAAAGCGCTTGTTTATTTTGATAAGCTGATCAAATATAACCGCACATCAGAGGAAGCAAAAGCTGCGATCAGCAGTGTGAAACAGATCTATACTGCAAAAGGCGATGTTTCCGGTTTGGAAACCTGGATGAGCTCTATCGGCGAATCGTTTCCGCAAATGGAAAAAGATTCGCTGGCTTTTAATATTGGGAAAAAACATTACGCGTTTGGAGAATATAAAAGCGCTTCCGCAGATTTTGATAAATATGTTACCGAATTTCCTGCCGGATTTTTTATACTGCAGGCACTTGGGCTGAAAGCAGATGCGGATGACAGGTTGGGCAACACAGATGCCGCATTGATTGATTATACGGCCATCATCGCGAAGAGTAAAAATGAATACACAGAGCAGGCGTTGTACCGCGCATCCGACATTGTGTATAAAAAACAAAATTACACGCAGGCATTGGATTGGTACAAACAGCTGGAAGAAATGGCGGAAAATACCGATAACCTTGCTGCTGCCAGGATCGGCCTCATGCGTTGCAATTACCAGCTGAAGAATTATCCGGATGCTGTAGTGTATGCAAACAAAGTATTGTCGCTGGAAAAACTTAGCAATGAATTAAAAAACGAAGCACATTACGTGATCGCACAATCGGATTTTGCAACTGAAAAATACGATGATGCATTTGCCGAATTCAAAGCGCTTTCCAATACCGCTAAGAATGAAATGGGTGCCGAAGCAGGCTATAATGTGGCGTACATACTTTACCTCAAAAACGAATACAAACAATCGCAAAAAACAATTTATGATTTTGCAGGCGAAAATGATTATGAATACTGGGTGTCAAAAGCGGTGATCCTGTTAGCCGATGATTTTGTAGCGATGAAAGACCTGTTCCAGGCAAAAACAACATTGAAAGGAGTGATCAAGGATTCGAAAATACCGGAGCTGATCAAAATTGCACAGGCAAAGCTGGATAAGATCATGGCTGACGAAGAAGCGGCAAAACAAATAAAGTTAGCGCCGGAGCCTATAAAAGTTCAATTTCAGGGCGATTCTACCGAGCAGAAAAAATTATTTAACGAGCCTGTGGTTGTTCCCCAAGGCGATGCACCGAAACAAGAAAATTAAAATAATCGATATGATTACGTCCATCAAAAGAATAACAGTATTGCTTTGTGTATTTATTTTACACCAATGCAATTTGTTTGCGCAATCAAAAATAGCGGATACCTTAAATTCGTACACTGTCTTTGGAAAAGGTGATTATCATGCAGTAATCGCTGATGCGAACAAAATAAACAACAACCCGGAAGTAAAAGACTCTACTCAAAAAATTGCCGTAGGGCCATACGGGATCCATTCGCAGCGTATCAATACGCCGTATGCAATTGACCCGATTGTGCCGGCGCAAATGGTAGGCGAGCCGCTTACCAAGCTGTACAATGGTTTGGTGAAGGTAGGTTATGGCAATTACAACATGCCTTACGGCGAAGTATGGTACAACAATCTGCGCTCAAAAGAATATGCATACGGCATTCACATGAAACATTTGTCGTCCACTTCCACGCTGAAAAACTATGGCAACAGTAGTTTCAGCGATAATGAGCTGGGATTGTACGGAAAAAAATTCCTGAAAGAACACACCTTGCTTGGTAATTTTGATTATAACCGCAACGTGGTGCATTTTTACGGATACGATCCGATTTTGCACCACCTGGATAAAGATGAAACCGTGCAGCGCTTTAATTTATTCACTGCCGGTGCCGAGCTGCAAAGTCATTATACCAAGCCGGAGCGTTTCAATCACGACATTCGCCTGAGTTATTACAATTTAATGGACCTGTACAAATCATCCGAAAACAACATCAATGCAAATGGCTTTGTACAAACCGCTATACAAGGTGAATTGCTGAAAGTAAATGCCGGTGTGGATTATTACAATTACAAAACAAAAACGGATACAACCAACAACACCATCATCACGCTGAACCCTAATTTTATTGCTACCGGCGAAAAATACCGCGCCAGCATTGGAATTACAGCTGCAATTGATGCGCAGCATTCCAGCTCAAAATTTTATTTTTATCCGAATGTGGAGTTGAGCTATAATATTTTTGAAGACATCATCATTCCATACGCTGGTGTTACCGGCGGTTTAAAAAAGAACAGCTTCAAATCACTGACAGATGAAAACCCGTTTGTATTGTCAGCATTGCAAACAAAAAACACCAATACCAAATATGAATTGTTCGGCGGTTTGCGCGGAACCCTGTCGTCCAAGATCGCTTATACCACACGTGTTTCGTATGCAAGCGTAAACAATCTTGCTTTGTTTGTAAACGATTACGAACAACTCCTGCAAAATCGTTTTGATGTAGTTTACGACAATGCAGAAGTGCTGAATGTGCGCGGAGAAGTATCGTACCAGGCGCGTGAAAAATTGCGAATCAATATCCAGGGCGATTATTTTAATTACAAAATGGAAAACGAGGTTCGCGCCTGGTTTAAGCCACAGGTAAAATTCACGCTTTCCGGAAACTACAACCTGAAAGATAAAATTGTGGTGAAAGCCGACCTGTTTTACATCGATAGCCAGTACGCAAAAATAATTACGGAAGATGATTTCGGAAAACAAACCATCACCGCAAAAGAGCTAAAAGGCGTGTTTGATGCCAACATTGGAGTGGAATACAGGTATACCAAAAAGCTGGGTTTCTTTGTTAATTTGAATAACATCGCAGCACAGCGTTACAACAGGTGGTATAAATACCCTACGCAAAAATTCGGTTTTATGGCCGGATTATCCTACTCATTTTAAGCATTTTTTCCCAGCTTACTATAGCTATAAAAATCGGCAAATCTGCCAAAAAAAAGAAGCCTTATTTTTATTAACATTTAGTTGATAAATAAGGCTTTTTTGTGTCCTTCTTTCTCGCTATTTTCAAGGCAATTCGCTATATTTGTTAGCCTTAAAAAAAAGCAAAATTATATTATAAATTATGGAAGAAACAGTGAATGATATGGAAGAAACAGTGAATGAAAAAAACCTGCAGTCGACTCAATATTCGGCTGATAGTATCCAGGTATTAGAAGGATTAGAGGCTGTGCGTAAACGTCCGGCCATGTACATTGGTGATATCGGCAATAAAGGCCTTCACCATTTAGTGTACGAGGTGGTGGATAACTCTATTGATGAGGCATTGGCAGGGCATTGTAAAAATATATTTGTTACGATCAACGAGGGCAACTCAATTACGGTGAAGGATGATGGACGTGGTATCCCGACCGATATACACCCAAAAGAGAAAAAATCGGCACTGGAAGTGGTAATGACCGTACTGCACGCCGGTGGTAAATTTGATAAAGATTCCTATAAAGTTTCCGGTGGTTTGCACGGAGTGGGGGTAAGCTGTGTTAATGCACTGTCTACCCATTTAACGGTAAATGTGCACCGTAACGGTGTAGAACACATCCAGGAATATAACATCGGGAAACCGCTTTACCCTGTAAAAGAAGTGGGGGCAACCACCTACCGCGGAACAATTACAACGTTCCAGCCGGATGCTTCCATTTTTACCACTACTGTGTATCATTACGATATTATTTCGGCCCGCTTGCGCGAATTGGCTTACCTGAACAAAGGCATTCACATTACCCTTACGGATATGCGTGAAAAGCTCGACGACGGCAGCTACATGACCGAAGATTTTTATTCACAGGGCGGATTAAGAGAATTTGTAAGCTACCTGGATGCTACCCGTGAGCGCCTGATCGAAGACGTAATTTACATGGAAGGCGAAAAAAACGGGATTCCCGTAGAAGTTGCCATGATGTACAACACATCGTATTCCGAAAATCTGCACACGTATGTTAACAATATCAATACCCACGAAGGTGGAACCCATTTGGCAGGTTTCCGTCGCGGATTAACCCGTACATTAAAAACATACGCCGAAAAATCCGGGCTGCTTGCAAAAGTAAAATTAGAGATCAACGGGGATGATTTCCGTGAAGGATTAACCGCTGTAATTTCTGTAAAAGTACAGGAGCCTCAATTTGAGGGACAAACCAAAACCAAATTGGGTAATAACGAGGTAATGGGAGCGGTTGACATTGCGGTAAGCGAAATGCTGAACAATTACCTGGAAGAACACCCGAAACAGGCGCGCCAGATCGTTGATAAAGTTATTTTGGCAGCAACTGCCCGCCACGCAGCACGTAAAGCACGCGAAATGGTGCAGCGTAAAAATGTATTGACCGGTAGCGGTTTACCCGGAAAATTATCCGATTGCTCCGATAACGATCCTGCAAAATGTGAGATCTATCTGGTAGAGGGTGATTCCGCAGGCGGTACAGCCAAACAAGGCCGTAATCGTGCTTTTCAGGCGATTTTACCTTTGCGTGGTAAGATTCTGAACGTGGAAAAAGCAATGGAATATAAAATTTACGACAACGAAGAGATCAAAAATATATTCACCGCTTTAGGTGTGTTCCGCGGAACTTCTGAAGATGAGCGTGCATTAAACATTGATAAATTACGTTATCATAAAGTAGTGATCATGTGTGATGCCGACGTAGATGGTAGCCACATTACCACACTTATTTTAACCTTCTTTTTCCGCCACATGAAAGAGCTGATCGAAAGCGGATACATTTACATTGCAACACCGCCATTGTACATGGTGAAAAAAGGGCAGCAGCACCGTTATGCCTGGACAGAAGAAGAGCGTAACACCGCTATTCGCGAAATTGGCGGTGAAGGAAAAGAAAACACGGTGAATGTACAGCGTTATAAAGGTTTGGGTGAGATGAATGCGGAGCAATTGTGGCAAACCACAATGAACCCTGAGTTCCGGACTCTGCGCAGGGTATCAATCGACAGCGCTGCAGAAGCAGATCGTATTTTCTCCATGCTTATGGGCGATGAAGTTCCTCCACGCAGAGAATTCATTGAGAAAAATGCAAAATATGCAAAGATCGATATCTAAGAAATAATTTTATAAAACACGAAAGGCGGAATTCATATTCCGCCTTTTTGTTTTTAATTCAAAGCTCAAAAGTTTGCTGTATCTACTAAATCGGAGAACAACTCCAATCCGGACTGTCATCCCGGAATGACAGTATTATTTGTGAATGTTGTAAAAAAACAATATTTTCCGACAAACATTGAAGATTGTATTGTGCACAGATTCAATACAAAATCCGTTTAATCAACTCCATTCACTTTATCGCGCTCCATTAATTTGAAATAAAAAAAGCCGCATCATTTGCGGCTTTATTATTATTATTTGAAATAGTGTATGATTATTTTTTCGGATCAATCACTGCCTGCTCTGTTTTTGCAGGCGAAGACTGCTGTGGAGCAGGATTACCTGAGGCCGGAGCATTACTGCCGGCATTTGCAGGAGGAGTGTAAACGCTCTGTTGATTTTTTCCTGCTCTGCTAATTGTTCCATGAGCGGTGTTAGCTGTACTGCTTGCTGAGTCAGTATTAACAACAGCCGTTTGCTCCCGTTTTGTTGAAGCCTGGCTTTGAGCGCAGGCATGTGAAATACAGAAACAGGATGATACAACGACAAGCAAAATATATTTTTTCATAATCCGAATTATTGTAAAATTAACTGTACTGAGATCATTCCCTGTCTGATATCGCCGGCAGCTCCACCAACACTGGCATTACAGCTTCCTGTTAATTGTTCCCAGGTACGAAAATCATACGTATATGTTCCTGCTGTCAGTGTTTCGATAATGTCCGTACTTGGATTTCCATACACGTCATTTGCGTCTAAGTCAATGAGGGCATCCCCAAGATAAGTACGTTTAAAACCACCATTGGACACTAATACTGCGTTACGATAGATCGCAACATCAGTTCCGCTTATAGCATCATTTGTTGCGCAATTGGTAAACATTCCTACTTCAGCATGAACAATGGCTTTTGCTGTCATACCTGCAGGAACGGTTACTGTAATGGTCATTCCGGGAATGTTTTGCCATGTTGTAGTTGTTGCAACTGCCGCGGTACTGTAAGCAACAAATATATTGCTAAAAAGCAAGCCTGTTGGCCCGGTAACACCTGTAGCTCCGGTAGTTCCGGTAGTTCCGGTAGCACCTGCAGGGCCTGCAACTCCTGTACTGCCTGTTACACCGGTAGTTCCTATAGCGCCTGTAGCACCTGTAGTTCCGGTTACACCTGTAGTTCCGGCAACTCCCGTGCTGCCTGTTACCCCGGTAGTTCCTGCAATACCTGTAGCACCTGTTACCCCTGTAGTTCCTGCAACACCTGTTGTTCCTGTTACCCCTGTAGTTCCTGCAACTCCCGTGCTGCCTGTTACCCCTGTAGTTCCTGCAACTCCTGTGCTGCCTGTTACCCCGGTAGTTCCTGCAACACCTGTTGCACCTGTCGTTCCGGCTATTCCAGTAGCACCTGTGCTACCTGCTATACCGGTTGGTCCAATATCTCCTGTAGCGCCAGTCGTTCCCGCAATTCCGGTTGCACCTGTAACACCTGTTGTTCCTGTAGCGCCAGTGCTTCCTGTTATACCGGTTGGCCCGATATCACCGGTTGCACCAGTAGTTCCTACTATTCCTGTAGCACCTGTTGCGCCAATATCACCTGTTGCCCCGGTGCTTCCTGTTATCCCTGTTGGCCCCACATCTCCTGTAGCGCCGGTTGTTCCTACAATTCCAGTTGCTCCGGTAGCACCAATGTCTCCGGTAGCGCCCGTTGCTCCAACATCTCCTGTTGCACCTGTTATTCCGGCAACTCCCGTAGCGCCAATATCACCTGTTGCGCCGGTAACGCCAATTGCTCCTGTTGCTCCAATATCGCCGGTAGCACCGGTTATACCAGCTACGCCAGTAGCACCTGCCACACCGGTTGCCCCTATATCACCTGTTGCGCCTGTAGCACCTGGTGTTCCCGATCCAAAACCGGTAGGCCCAACTAAGCCTGTTGCTCCTGTTGTGCCTGCAACACCAGCTGCACCCGTTGCACCGGTAGCTCCTGAAGTTCCGGCTCCAGTTGTTGAACAAAGGGAGATCCAGGCAGCAGAAGGCTGGCGGTAAAAGAAGAAACACATTGAATCGGTGTTGTAAATTAACAATGCATTGGCTGGGGCGGTAATGGCATTCATCCCCGCAGTATTCATGCGCGGCACCAATACACCTTTGTTGGTGGATTGCATTTCTAAAATGGCGCTTGCATCCGGAGCAGTAGTTCCAATACCAACGTTATCCTGTGCAATCATTGCAAACGAAGGCAATAAAAATAACGCAAAAACAATAACGGCCTTCATAGAGAATTTTAGTTTCATAGTATTTAAAGTTTTTTCCAATGGTAAATATAGCTGAGTTTTATTGATTTCCAAACATTACGGGTATGTGTATTTTCTGTTTATTCAATAAAGACCGGAGCTCTAAGCTCCGGTCTTTGATAAATCTGCATCAGCAGAAATTATTATCGTATGATAGATCCTCCTGTAACCCTTGCATTGCTAACAGCCGATGAAGAATTTTTTGCGGGTGCATGGTCAAAACGAATTTGAGAACCATCCCACCACAAAGAAGTAGGAGTGTCGCTTGTGTTGTTATCGTTGAACATAACGCCGTTCATTTTTCCGTCGAAATCACTTGCAGATACCTCCGGTGGAACAATTGCATTCATGTTGGTGTATCCTTTTACAGTTACTACTGCAATCCATGAAATCTGTACGCTGGATGTTCCGCCATAGTTTTCCATTATTGTAAATCCGTTTGCAGTTACCGACGAAACATATACGCCGTTTGTGCTTCCGCGTGGAGTTACCGTAATTACCAGGTCTTGTGGATCAGAGATCAGCTTCATAAATTCGGGGCTGAATTGGATGAATGCTTGTCCGCCCATCATTTGTGCGTTTCCTCTCGATTGTACATCGGCACTCATGCCCATTGTTGCCTGCGCCGCAATTCGTGTGCTCTCGCCCACATTGATCAATTGTGTGATTGGGCTGTTTGTAAAAGTGGTACCATCTACATATAAACCGTAACGGTTACCTTTTGCGTGAAAGCCATATTCCAGGCCTCGTACCCAGCCTCCCATCACGCCACCGTATATACCCAAACCAATTTGTGTATTTTCCTGTTGTAATGGATTATTTGCAGTTAATGATCTTGTTTCGCTTCCGCCGTAGGTTGTTAAGCCTGCTGCAGTTCCAATCTGGTAAGCGGCACCGAAACCATACACACCATAATCAACACCTGTAGAAGCATAATAACCCAAGCCACCAGCTGCAATTCCAAAGTCATCACCGTATACGGCGCCACAACGGATAGAGGTAGATGCAAATGAACCGTGGATACCAAATGTGTAGCTTCCTGTGGTTGCTGATACGTTTCCGGCAACTCCAATACGGGGGCCTGTTGCAGCCAATGTACGGAAACCTGTTCCTGCACTGGTATTTGCATTAATACCTCTAACTGCGGCACTATTAAATGTTGCTGTTCCATAGTATTCACCCTGTACACCTGCAAATTGAGTTGTACCTGCCATAATCCCACCGTAAACAGCACCACCGTTAAAGCTGCTGTAGCCGTTTACCGCCCATGGGAAGGTTGCATTGGATACGCCGTTCATTAAATCCCCTGCCAATGCTGTTGCAGTAGTTCCGATAAAAAATTCACCTAAATTACTTAAGCGGCCTCTTATAAGATTGTTTGTAACAAGGTCCACGTGATTATTGGAAACTGTTCCAAATGCACCTGTTGCTGCCAGTGTATTTCCTCCAACAATCCATGCCTGCGCAGTAGTTGTTACCGGTGCGCCGGATCCGGCAGTTCCGTTAATGGTAATGGTACCGCTTGTATTTATTGTTGGAGTTGTTAATGTCCATGTAGGGCCTGTTGCACCTGTATCGCCTGTTGCACCAGCAACTCCGGTGCTTCCTGTAACACCAGTTGCTCCTGCAATTCCTGTGCTTCCTGTTGCACCTGTAGTCCCAACGGAGCCTGTAGCGCCTGTTGATCCGGTATTGCCAGCCACTCCTGTATTACCTGTAACTCCGGCAACGCCTGTGCTTCCTGTAACACCTGTAGTTCCTGCAATTCCTGTGTTTCCTGTTGCACCTGTAGTTCCAACGGTACCCGTAGCACCAGCTACTCCTGTACTTCCTGTAACCCCTGTTGTTCCTGCAATTCCCGTACTTCCTGTAGCTCCCGTAGAACCAGTTGTTCCCGGTGTACCTACTCCAAATCCTGTAGGGCCAACAAGGCCTGTTGCCCCGGTAGCACCTGTAGTTCCTGCAATCCCAATGCCTGTAGTTCCGGTTGCTCCTGTGGCACCAATATCGCCTGTAGCACCTGTTATTCCAGCAACACCGGTTGCCCCGATATCACCTGTAGCTCCTGTTATACCTATAATTCCGGTTGCTCCTGTGGCACCAATATCTCCTGTGGCACCTGTTATTCCAGCCACACCGGTTGCCCCGATATCGCCTGTAGCTCCTGTTATACCTGTTGTTCCGGCTGCTCCTGTAGCTCCTGTTACACCAGCAACACCGGTAGCCCCGATATCGCCTGTAGTCCCTGTTATACCAGTTGTTCCGGCTACACCCGTTGCGCCAATGCTGCCAGTTGCACCCGTATTTCCTGCCACACCTGCAGTTCCGGTATTTCCTGTAGCCCCTACGGTACCTGTACCTGTTGTGGAGCACAAAGAAATCCATGCAGAAGACGGTTGACGGTAGAAAAAGAAACACATAGAATCTGTGTTATAGATAAGCAATGAATTGCCCGGTGCCGCAATGGCATTCATTCCGGCTGTATTCATGCGTGGCACCAATACACCTTTGTTGGATGACAGCATTTCTAAAAGGGCACTAGGGTCTGGTGTTGTAGTTCCAATACCAACGTTATCCTGTGCAGATAATTTTGCGACACTGAAAATTAACATAATGGCTGCTGTAAGAGTAATCCTGGAGAGGGAGTAGCTTTTTTTCATTGTAAGATTTGTTTAGTCAAAACAAATATAATATAAAGTTCGACGTAGCATAATATTTTGCCCATATTTTGTTTATATACAGGGACAAACTGCTAAATTTTGTATTTAAACGACATTCTTAGGCAAAAAAACATAACCGGGCAACGCAAAAAAAATCCGGAGATTTACTCCGGATTTTTTAATGATTGAAAATTTTATTTTATTTGATACCTGTAACAACTCTTTCTTTTGGCTGTTTTGCAACTGCTTCCTGAGGAGGAATTGCTTTAGAGAAACGTTCTTTCGAGAATACGAATGTAGTACCGTTAACTGTTTGATCTGCACGGTTTGCAACTACATGATATGAGAATTTAATGTTTGAATTTCCGGATTGTAATTCTGTAACATCAAAACCGTTTCCGGATTTATTTGTTACGTAAACTCCTTTGCAATCACCTTCTACCTGGATGTAGACACGTAGTGGATGTTCGCTGCTCACAACAATGTTTTTTGCAAAAACAGGATCCAGCTCAATGTGAACGGTTCCGTTTACGAGTGTAGCGCTTCCGTAATCTTCAAATAAATCTTCCGGTGCTTCAGGGCAGCTCAATACCACCCATTGGTCGTTCATGTCTTTTACAACTGTGTTTACCGTTCCGATACCTTCGATCTTACGTGCAACTGTACCGTTACCGCTAACAGCTCCATTTGACATGGCGCCTACGTATGCCCATGTAGAGAATACAGGAGTTGCTGCACCGTTTGATCCGGAAGTAAAATAACCGCCGGTACGGATTTGTGTTCCTGTTGTAGCTGTGCTCAATGCGTTTCCATATACACCAATGCTTGCACCGCTACCGGTAACACCAGAACCTGAAGGAGAGAATACAGAGCCCAAACCTCCGGATGATCCTACAATTGCAGCACCCGTAGCGTTAGAGTTTACACCCCAGATTCCGAACGTAGTTCCTGCGAAGTTGGTGAATGCATCCATACCATCGCCGCTTGTTGCTCCCATATCAGCGTAAAGGCCAACGCCTAAATTGCCGGCAGTACCAAATACTCCGATACCATCATCGCCGTTAGTACCGGCAACACCAATGCCTGCAGCTGCACCAGTTCCGTTATTTGTTCCGAACACGCCAATTCCGTTTACAGTAGAGCTGTAACCCGCGATAGCACGTAGTCCCAACGGATTGATCGCTCCTGTGTAACTTGTTCCGTATGAAGAGAATACATCAGTTGCTGCGGCTGTTGTATTGTTCACAACCGTTTGCCCCGCAGCAAGCACCCTTATGCGCTCGTTTGCAGCAGCAACACCGCCTGTTTTAATTATGAATGCCTGTGCATCGTTTGTTCCGATATAATTTGTTCCGGCTGTAGTGCCTGTGTTTCCGGTAGTAAGCCATGCACCTGTAGTGGTTGTAAGTGGCCCGCCTGATCCGGCAGTTCCGTTCAGTGTAAGTGTACCGCTTGTGTTATACGCAAGTGTAGACAGTGTCCATGTAGGCCCTGTTGCTCCTGTGCTTCCTGCAGCGCCTGCAACTCCGGTACTTCCTGTAACACCAGCTGCTCCTGTAGCACCTGTAGTTCCATTAGCACCTGTAGTTCCGTTTGCACCCGTAGCACCAGCCACTCCGGTACTTCCTGTAACGCCTGTAGTTCCATTAGTTCCGTTCGCTCCTGTTGCACCCGTTGTTCCGTTTGCACCCGTAGCGCCTGTATTACCAGCCACTCCGGTACTTCCTATAACACCTGTTGTTCCGGCAATACCTGTAGCTCCTGTAGCACCTGTTGTTCCTGTAGCTCCCGGTGTACCTGTTCCGAATCCTGTAGGGCCAACCAATCCTGTAGCACCTGTTGTTCCTGCAATACCTGTAGCTCCTGCAATACCTGTAGCTCCTACATCGCCGGTAGCACCAGTAACGCCGTTTGTTCCGTTAGCACCAGTAGCTCCCGTAGGGCCCGCTGTTCCGGCACAATCAGCTGTATTCCATAAGCCATCGCCATTTGTATCTTCGGAAGGATCATTAATGCCGTTACCGTTTGTATCCCAGCAATGGATACCGTTTGTACCGGCAATTCCTGTTGCCCCGGCTGCTCCTGTAGCACCAGTTGCGCCCGAGCCGCCTGCAGCCAATGCACACAAGGATACCCATGTGGTGGATGGCTGACGGTAAAAGAAATAGCACATTGAATCTGTGTTGTAAATTAACAAAGAGTTAGCCGGAGCTGCAATTGCGTTCATGCCTGCAGTATTCATCCGCGGAACCAAAACACCTTTGTTAGAAGAGAGAATTTCCAGTATAGCGCTTGCATCGGGTGTGTTTGTTCCAATCCCGACGTTGTCCTGTGCTGATAATTTACCTGGAGAGAGTACAGCTGCAATTATGGTCATGCCAAAAATAACAGATGATTTGAGTAGGTTTGATTTCATTGGTTTTTATTTGGTTTTTCTATCTAACAAATATAAAGAAATAACAGCACAACAAAGCAAAATCACCTATTTATTATAGATGTTTTTTGCAATAATTTTAAATGCATTTATTCCGGTTTTTTTCGTCCGCTTGTCGTTTTTTCTTCCCCGGTAGCAGGAACAGCCTGTTGTTCCGGTGCAGGATCCGTGTCTGCATTTTTTTTCACGGAAACCACTTTTTGTGCATCCGGTTGTAAAGTTGTATCATTTTTTGCCGGCTCGGTTGCCGGTATTTTGGACGTTGTAACAGCCGTTTGTGCAGATCCTAAAAGTACAAAACCGGCAAATAAAAGTGTGATGATTATTTTCTTTTTCATGTTTTTAGTTCAGGATTAAAATAGTCATTTCGCCGGGATTGACATCTGTTGTTGCGTTTCCGCCAATGTCCACTGTTGAGGTGCTACCTGCAAGGCGCAGCGTTCTCAGCTCGATGGTGTGTGTGCCTGCTGCAAGTGTAAAGCTGGTATTGATCGCGCAGGTATTGAATGAATTGGTAGTGGAGGGATTTGTTACCTGGAAACGGTTCCATCCTCCTAATGGTAAAAATGCACCATCCAGATAAACGATCATGTCCACGTTGGCATAATTGGCATTGCCGGTTCCCGTTGTTCTACCGCCGATGGTGGCCCAAACAATCACTGTAGAGCTGGCTGCAATGGTAAACGTTTGTGTTAAACCGGGCTGAAGTGTAGGAGTGGCAGTTGCTACAGCAAGCCTGCCTGCTGTTCCGTACAAATGAAATTTTTGAATAATGCCGGTAGGTCCTGTAGTGCCTGTAGCGCCTGCAGTACCGGCAACTCCTGCCGCACCTGTAGGTCCTACATCTCCTGTAGCTCCTGTTACTCCGGCTGCACCCGTAGTTCCTGCCGCGCCGGTAGGACCAATATCACCTGTCACGCCTGTTGTTCCAGCAATTCCTGTAGGGCCAACATCACCTGTTGCACCTGTAGCGCCTGTTATTCCTATCGCACCTGTAGCGCCAGTATCACCGGTAATTCCTGTAACTCCCGTAGCACCTGCAACACCGGTAGCACCGATATCACCTGTTGGGCCGGTAGCGCCGGGTGTTCCTGTACCAAATCCTGTAGGACCTACAAGGCCTGTTGCACCTGTATTACCAGTTGTGCCCGTATTTCCGGTAGCTCCTGTTGCACCGGCAGAGCCGCTGCTTCCTCCACTCATCGAGCAGAGTGAGATCCAGGAAGCGGATGGTTGACGATAGAAAAAATAACACATGGAATCGGTGTCATACACCAGTAGTGAATTTGCAGGTGTGGTAATTGCAAGCCGCTGTATAGCAGTCAGGCGGGGGATCAGGATCCCTTTGCTGTTCGATACGATTTCGAGTGATGATGTAGGATCCGGCGTATTTGTGCCGATACCAACATTGTTTTGTGCTGTTGCCTTCGTCGATGAAAAAATACAGAAAAAGGTAATTGCTCCAAGTATGGAGAGATTGAGTACGGTTTGTTTCATGCAGGGTTTAGTTTATTTATCCAAAACAAATATAAGAAAATCAAGCGTAATCGCTAATTTTCCCATATTTGTTTTTAGGTTAAACGAAGCTATTTTACAATGGTTACAGTCCCAATGTAGTTATGTTTTTTCCCAAACACATCTGTAAGCTTTACTTTCCATACATATACATCCTGCTGGGCCATTTCAGCACCGTGGTTTGCCTTGCCATCCCATGGTTTGCTTAATGAATCAGTATCGAAGATCAGGTTGCCCCAACGGTCGAAAATATACATTTCATATTTATCAATACCAATGCCGGCCCCGTTAAAATAATCATTGATCCCATCATTGTTTGGTGTAAATGCATTTGGGATGTAAAAGGTAAATTCCGGCCCGATGTCGATGGTGTGCGTTACTGTAGCATAACACTGGTGATTGTTATGTATCGTTAATGTTGCATTGTAGCTGGAAGCCACTGCATTGGGGTATGTATGTACAGGGTTCTGAGTAAGTGGCGCCAATGTATCCCCATCGCCAAAACTCCAATACCAATAAACTGCATCGGAGGAAGATTGATCGGTAAAATTCACGGTTGAATTTAAAACGGATGCAGGATTTGGTGTCGCTGTAAATTCGGCATCCGGTAATGCATACGCATCTATCATGTTTACATTGGTATAGGTTGCAGAGCAGCCTGCCGCCGAAGAAGCCGTAAGTGTAATGGAATACAGGCCGGAAAGATTGAAGCAATGTGTTGCCGGGTTTTGTGCTGAAGAAGTTCCGTCGCCGCCAAAATCCCATGCCCAGCTGTTGATGGTACCGCTTGTAATAGTGGATAAATCTGTAAAATTAACGCATAACGGAACGCAACCCGAAGTTACATCAGCAGCAAATGCAATAACCGGTACGGGTAATATGGTAACGGTAACGCTGTCGATTGCCGGTGGAGTGCCGCAATTATCAGTTGCAACCACGGTGTAAGTGGTAGTTGCATTTGGCGCTACGGTTACAGGCGATCCTGCCGGCGTACCTAAAGGTCCCCATGTGTAGGTATAAGGTCCGCCGTTACCGCCTGCAGCTACTGCTGAAATTGGAGTTGTAGAACCCGGACAAATAGATGTAGTACCGGCTGCAACCACTGTTAAAGGTGGGTTTACGTTTACTGTTACAATTACAGGAGGAGCGGTACAACCGTTTGCATCCGTTACGTTTACGGTGTAGTTGGTTGTTACAACCGGCGCTACTGAAACGCTTGCTACATCACCGCCTGTACCGGCCGGAAGCCAGTTATAATGATACGTTCCATTTCCACCGGATGGAAACGCGGTGATGGTAGTACTGCTGCCGATACAAATTGTAGTTGCCGGAATGGGTGGTACTACAACGGGTGTAGGTTGAATGATGGTTACATGAGCTGTATCCTGGCAACCATGCGAATCGCTTACTGTTACAATGTATGGGCCTGCACACAATGCGGTGGCTGTACTTGCAGCTTGTGCGGGAACCGAATTCCATGAATAGGTATAACCTGCTCCCGGTGTTCCGCCATTGGCAGATGCTGTGGCTGTTCCATCACATACCGCGTTACAGCTGGTAGGTGTTTGGCCAGTGATCACGGCATTTACCGCTGTAGGTTGCGATACAGTAGTATCAGCAACAGCAGTACATCCCCATGAATCGGTTACTGTAACCGTGTATGAGCCCGGGCACAAACCTGTGCAGGATGCAGTTGTGCAGCCGCTTGTCCAGTTGTATGTAAACACGCCGGAACCTCCGTTCGGGATCACAATGGTTTGCCCGTTGCAGGCGCCGTTACAGGTCACATCAATTGCTGTTTTTGCGATTGTGATCTGTGGATCAGAATAAATGGTAACGTTATCAGAGCCAACACAGCCGTTCGCATCCGTAATGGTTACGGTGTAATTGGTAGTAGTGGCCGGATTCGCAGTTGGATTAAACGTATTTGTATTGCTTAATCCTGTAGCACCTGTCCAGCTATAAGTATAACCGGCACCATTCGGAGTGGCGTTCAATACAGTGCTGGCGTTAAAACAAATGGTATCATCAGGGCCTGCGTTAGCAATCACATCCGGGTTCACGGTAATGGTGTATGTAGCCGGAGTTCCGCTACAGGTATTGGCTGCCGGTGTTACTGTAATGGTCCCAATCAATGGCGTTGTACCGCTGTTGGTTCCGTTAAATGCCGGGATATTGCCTGTGCCGGTTGCTCCAAGCCCGATCGCAGGATTGGAATTTGTCCAGTCGAAGGTTGCTCCCGTTACATTGCTGGTAAAATTTGTAGTGGCAATGTTGCTGCCATTGCAAACCGCAATGTTTGCCGGTACGGTTACATTCGGTGTTGGATTTACAGTAATGGTGTAAGAGCTTGGCGTACCCGGACAGCCGGCTGCAGGAGTAACTGTAATGGTTGCAGTGATAGCTGTTGTACCGGTATTGGTTGCATTAAATGTGGAAATGTTTCCTGTTCCGCTAGCCGCGATCCCGATTGCGGGATTGCTGTTCGTCCATGTAAATGTAGCGCCGGTAACATTGCTTGTAAAGTTGGTTGCAGCAATGCTTGCACTGTTACAAACAGTTATGTTTGCCGGAACGGTTACTGTAGGGATTGGATTTACGGTAACTGTATAGGTTACAGGTGTGCCCGGACAACCATTTGCAGTGGGTGTTACCGTGATGGTGCCTGTAATTCCTGCCGCGCCGGTATTTGTTCCTGTAAATGCAGGTGTGTTTCCTATGCCGCTTGCACCGAGTCCGATAGCGGTATTGGAGTTGCTCCATGCAAATGTGGTTCCGGTAACGGTGCTTGTAAAGTTAGCTGCCGGGATGCTGGTACCATCGCAAACAGTGCTGTTTGCGGGTACGGTTACATCTGGCGTAGGATTTACGGTGATGGTGTATGAGCTTGGCGTGCCCGGGCAACCCGCTGCAGGCGTTACGGTAATTGTTGCAGTAACGGGTGCTGTGCCAGTATTGGTTCCGCTAAATGCCGCAATGTTTCCGGTTCCGCTTGCTGCGATACCGATAGTAGGATCGGTGTTTGTCCATGTAAATGTAGCGCCGGTAACAGGGCTCGTGAAGTTGGTTGCCGCAATGTTAGAACCGTTACAAACCGTAATGTTTGCTGGTACAGTTACAGTCGGGATGGGATTTACAGTAATGGTATATGTAACAGGTGTACCCGGGCAGCCATTTGCAGTGGGCGTTACGGTAATGGTGCCTGTAATTCCGGCTGCGCCGCCATTGGTTCCCGTAAAGGCGGGCGTGTTCCCAATTCCGCTGGCACCAAGGCCGATAGCCGGATTGGAGTTGGTCCATGCAAATGTGGTTCCTGCGGTAGTGCTTGTATAGTTGGATGCTGCAATGCTGGCACCGTTACAAACAGTGATGTTTGCCGGTACTGTCACATTTGGTGTTGGATTTACAGTGATGGTGTATGTTACAGGTGTGCCCGGACAGCCATTGGCTGTGGGTGTTACCGAGATGGTAGCCGTGATGGGCGCCGCGCCTGTATTGGTACCGCTGAATGCTGCAATGTTGCCAATTCCACTTGCAGCAAGACCGATCGCCGGGTTGGAATTGGTCCAAGCAAAGGTAGTGCCGGTAGTGGTGCTGGTAAAGTTTGCTGCTGCAATGGTGCTTCCATTACAAACAGTGCTGTTTGCCGGTACAACCACAACAGGTGTGGGATTCACGGTAATTGTATAAGTTGCAGGCGTACCAGTACATCCGGATAACGTGGGCGTTACCGAGATGGTTGCTGTGATGGGATTTGCAGTAGCATTGGTTGCCGTAAATGTTGCAATATTGTTAACGCCGCTTGCAGCAAGACCTATAGCCGGGTTGGAATTGGTCCATGCGAAAGTAGCGCCGGTTGGCGTGCTTGTAAATATAGCTGCCGGAATGCTGGCGCCGTCACAAACAGTGCTGTTTGCCGGTACGGTAACGGTTGGTGTGGGGTTAATCACAACAGTAACGGTAGCACTGGCAGAGCATGCGCCAACATGTGAAGTTACAGTATACACACCGCTTGCAGCTGTTGTAACACTTGTGATTGAAGGGTTTTGAACGCCAGATGCAAATGAGTTAGGGCCGGTCCATGTGTAGGTTGCGCCGGCAACGGTGGAAGCAGTCAAATCTAATGTTCCGCCTGCACATACGGGACTGTTGCTGCCAGGTGTAGGAGGTGTGGTGCCGGCAGGGCCGGAAACGGTAACGGTATTGGTGGATACGCAGTTCAATGCATTTGTGATTGCAACGGTGTATGTGCCGGTAGCAAGGCCGCTTGCGGTGTTCGCTCCGGCTACTCCTGTTGAGGTTGACACAACGGTTCCAGATGAATTTGTCCAGGAATAATCATACGGGCCGGAAGTGCCTACAGGTGTTGCGGTTGCGCTTCCATCATTTCCGGCACAGGTAGCTGCAACGGAGGTCATGGTGGGTGGGCAGCAGGAACCCACAGCATTGAATGGTGTGGCAGGATCGGTGGAACAGCCTGCGCTGGTCCAGGGGCCTGATTCTCCATCGCCTGAAGTATTGATGGTAACACTTAAATTGGAACCCGGGCTACAGCCGTTGGCTACAGTTACATCAAAGCAAAAATTCCAGGTGCCTGCCGGAATGATATGTACCAGCTGATCGCCTGTGGTATTGGCTGTTACGTGATCCCCGTAATTGTTCCCCGGAATTCCGTCGGCAGCAGTTCCACCGCCCAAAGGTGCACAGGTTCTGTTGAAATAAAATCCTGCCGGCCATGCTTGCCCGGATGGATCGGTGATCCCGGCCGGGTAATAGGTCCAGGTACCGCAATCATACGAAGTTACAGGAGAAGCCACAACAGATGCAGCATTCCATCCGGATCCTAATCCAATCTGAACACCGTGCATCCAGTTGGTATTGATCTCAGCATAACTGTTGATGTGGTAACAAAAATGAACTGTTTGTCCGGGATTATACATCCCGTTTACAGGTTGTGGGGAAACAGTGAGTGTGGTGGAATTGATACAATCGGTACAGCTTTTATTATTTTTTACGCTAATATTGAATGTTCCTGTTTGTCCAACGTTACCGCTCACCTGCAGGTAATAGGTTGTTCCAATTACCATCTGTTCTACAGTAAGTGTAACAGTACCGCCGGCACCAACGGCACAACCGCCAACTCCGCCGCCAAGGCTTGCGCAGGAGCCTGCATACATGGCTACGTTTGGATTTGCAAATGTACTGTTGATTGTGATCACGGCTTCGTAACCACTGGCAACAAAGGAATACCAAACATCTGTTGCAGGAACACCCATATTGGGCCCACCCGCACCGCTGCAGCCATTCTGAAATATGTAAGGGTTGCTGGATGTGGCTGCTGCCAGTGTTCCGGGAACGGTAACTGCTGTGCCAACACCGCTGGGGCAGGCTGCAGGAGTTGGTAATGTTCCAAGGTTTTGTGCGGTCGCGCATTCGTCGTTTGCCGGCTGGGCAAAAGCCTGCTTGCTTAAAAGGGAAATGAAACAGATGATAAGAAGTACAAATTTTTTCATGCGAATGAAATTTTATATGCGATTTTTTGTCTGCGTGCGATAAAACAACCGGTATTTACCGGCATCCTGATTGCTTCAGAAATAGTTGGATTTAGCGAATTTAACGATCGGTTTTTGTGACCGGCCGGTGCATTTCCATGATGTAATTGTTCTGCCCAAGCGAGAACACCGGCTCCTGCCGGGAAGAATCAAAACTATCCGGATAATCTGCGAGATCAATGTGTTTTCCTGCTGCGATGAGTTCAGCAGCGGAAAACAATTCTACTTTAACACCGGTATCGAAAATGATGGTATAACGGGTGTTTTTTAAACGGTGGTATTTCATATTGGCGGTGTTCAGCGCGTTGATGTAGGGCTGAACGTCCCTGATACTGCCGTTGTCGGTGATGCGATAAGTAACGTTGACTTGTTCCTGTGCTTTCATTGTAAGTGAAAGGCAGAGCAGAAAAGGAATGAAGAGTGAGAGAGCTTTCATTAATTTTTTTGTTTTAGTTTTTTGTGAAGATAGACTATACTTCAGCGTAAAGCAACACACAAAAAACCAATTTATTAGGTTTCGGATTCTGTAGGATTTCTGTAGTAAAAAACAGCAAATTTTTGCAAGATTTAAATTTTTTTGTTTTTAAGTTTTATACGGCTTTTAGGGTTCTATTTTCACAATTTTATTGCTTTTTGCACCCTTTTCAAGGTGTTTTTATATAATTTGGAGGATCCTGGAATCAGCCCCGGTACTTTTTTGCACCGTCCCAAAAGTATTTTTAATCATCCACAGGGTTCAGAAAATCATCCACGGAGGTTTGTGGATTGTCGAAAAAGTATTTTTAATCATCCGCAGGGTTCGTAAAATCATCTCCCGTAGGCGCCAGGCTCTGCAAGATATCCAACGTGTACCCGATATACTCATCGATTTTATAAAACAAAAAAAGGGAAGTTAAATGCTTCCCTTTTCTGTTTGTTTTATTTTACAATGCTCACATGCCCTATATAGGAATGGGCGTTTCCGCGGTAATCCCTGGTTTTGACTTTCCAGACGTACACATCGATCTGTGCAATGTTGGTTCCTCCGTTGGCACGGCCATCCCAACCTTTATTCACATCGGTGGTTTTGTAAATCATGTTGCCCCAACGGTCATAGATCTCCATTTCAAAATCATCCGGGTTAATTCCTACACCAGTTACCATGAACGTATCGTTTAATCCGTCGTGGTTGTTTGGCGTGAATGCATTTGGTGCATAGAATACGTATTCCGGAACCACTTCTACATTATTGTAAGCAGTATCAGTACAGCCATAGCTGTTGGTTACCACTTGCTGCACTATATAAATACCGGTATCCGGGTAAGAGAAGGTGGTATTTTGCAATGTGTCGGTGTAAAATCCGTTTGGAATTGGCGACGTGTAATCAAAATCCCAATGCCATTTGTTTGCGCCCAGCGACTGATCTGTAAAGCTTACCAGCGGCGTGGTGGAAGTTGCCGGTGAGGTGGATGTAAATCCTGCGGTAGGTGCAGGGTACACATCTATAAAGCTGTTGTTGGTTACGGAGGATACACAACCCAATGCAGTTGTGACAGTAAGTGTTACGTTGTAGGTTCCGGATACGGTGTACAGGTGAGAAGTGCTTGCTCCTGTACCTGTGCTGCCATCGCCAAAGTTCCATGCATACGTTACGCCGATGTTGCTCAGGCCTGTAAACTGTGCGTTGAAATCCTCGCAACCAGCAGTATCTGCTGCAGTGATAAAGGATACTGCCAGCGGATGAACAATAACGGTGGATGTATCGGTGATGGAGATTGAACAGCCTCCGTCGTTAACCGTTACAATGTAATTTGCAGGGGAAGTGCCAATTCCCGGGCTAACTATTTGTGATTGTCCGTTTACACCATTGCTCCATGAATAAGTGTAAGGACCGCCTGTTCCACCGGCAGCGGATGCAGAGATCTGTACAGTGCTGCCATCACACACAGTGGTATCGATGGCATGTACCTGGATCTGCGGATTAACAAATACAGTGGTTGTTTGGTTGGTGGAGATACAACCGTGTGCATCTGTTGCCAGTACCGTATAGCTGGTTGTGGTAACAGGGTTAACTGTTGTAGGGCCTGCGCCTGTTACTGATGCCGGGTTCCAGGTATAGGTATAAGGCGCTGTACCACCGTATCCTACTGCGTAGATCTGGCTCAGCTGACCGATACAAATAGTATCCGTAGGGCTTACGATCACTTGTGTGATTGCTGGTTCGGAGAATGAAATAACACCTTGTACGGTACAATGATTGGCATCCGAAACAGTAATGGTATAGGTTCCTGCTGTGAGTGCTGTTGCCGTTTGTGTGATTTGCGCCCCGGTTCCCGACCAGAGATAAGAGTAGGAAGGTGTGCCTCCGTTTGCTATTACAGTGGCGGTTCCTGTAGGAGTGCCGTTACAAAGCGGTTGGGTGTAAGTGATGTTGCTGATCAACGGGCCTGCAATGTCACTTACGGTGGAGCTGGAGCTTGCTGTACAGCCATTGTTATCAGTAATAGTAACGCCGTATACACCGGCTGGCACGTTAGTGATTATGGCGGTAGTGCTGCTTCCCGGTGTCCACAGATACGTGTATGTTGGAACTCCGCCTGCTACTGTAACGCCTGCGCTTCCGTTGCTGTTACCGCAAGTGCTAGGGTTGGAGTTAGGTGTAAGTACCAATGGGGCAGGTTCGGTGATCTCGAAGATGGAAGTTTTCGAACAACCGTGTGCATCGGTTACGAGCAGGGTGTATGTTCCTGCTGTTAAATTGGTTACCAATGGGCCGGAGCCTACGTTTGGCGTCCATGTATATGAATAACCCGGTGTGCCGCCTGCCGCTACAATGCTGATAGAGCCATTGTTGCCGCCGTTACAGGAAATGTTAGTAGATGTAACCAGCGTAATGCTCAATGCTGCAGGCTGTGTTAAGGAAGCTACACTTTGGTTGGTACAGCCATTTGCATCGGTTACGGTTGCGGTGTAGGATTGTGCACACAGGCCGTTTGCGGTGGAGGTGCTTTGTGTAGCTCCATCGTTCCATAAATAAGTGTACGGTGAAGTTCCGCCGCCGGCAAGCACAGTGGCTGTTCCGTCGCAGGACAGGTTACAGCTTACATTGGTAGTGGAAACAATGGTGCTGACTAATGAAGCCGGTTCGCTGATAGTAACGGAAGATGATCCCGTACAACCTGCTGAATCGGTTACCACCATTGAATAAATACCGCCTGACAAGCCGTTGATGAATGCTGTGTTTTGTGAACCCGGCAACCAGTTGATGGTGTATGGTACAATACCGCCGGTAATGCTGCCTTGTGCACTGCCGTTGGCTGCACCAAAGCAAGTTACGTTGGTGCTTGCAGGGATGGTCACTACAGGAGCGTTGATGTCGTTCACGTTGGCTACATTGGTAACGCTACAGCCATGTCCATCGGTGATGGTGATGGTGTATGCGCCGGCATTTAATCCATAAGCACAGCTGGTAGCCTGTGTTCCAGGATCGTTCCAATGGTAAGTGAACGGAGGGCTGCCACCTACAATAGCTGAGCAGGCACTACCGTTTGCTGTTCCACAATTAGAATTGGTGGTGGTGGTGGTTACTGCAAGCACTGTAGGTTGTGTGATGGCTACCGATGCATTGGCGGTACATCCGTGCGAATCGGTCACGGTTAAGCTCTGAACGCCTGCGCATAAAGCTGTTGCAGTTGGTGTAGTAATCAGTGAAGGTGTCCATAAGAAAGTATATGGCCCCGTACCGCCGTTGTAAACAGCTGTTGCCTGTGCATCACATGCATTGTAACAAGTCACGTTTGTATTGGTGATGGATGCTGTTAATGCATTTGGTTGCGTAATAGTAATAATAGCAATAGCTGTACAACCGTTTGCATCAGTTACTGTTACCGTGTAGGTAGCGGCACATAAATTATTTACAGAAGCGCCTGCTGTTCCTCCCGGCATCCAGTTGAAGCTATACGGAGCAGATCCTCCGGTAACGCTTGCCTGTGCAAAACCGTCGCAGGCATTAAAGCATGTTACGTTGCCGGATGAAACGATAGAAGCTGTCATTGCATTCGGAGTAGTAACGGCAGCACTTGCAGTGGCCGAACATCCGTTTGCATCTGTTACTGTTACGGTGTAGTTACCAGCACATAAGCCGGTTGCTACTTGTGTTGTTTGTGCATTGATATCATTCCAGTGATAGGTGAAGGGGCCTGTTCCTGTTGTAGGATTTGCCGTTGCTGTTCCGTTACACAGTCCGTTACAGGTAATGTTTGTTGCTGTGGTGGTAGCAGTTACTGCAGCAGGATTGGTAAGGATCACCGTGGTTTGATTGGTACAACCGTGCGCATCTGTTACCACCACTGAATAAGAAGCAGCTCCTAACCCGGTTACGTTTTGTGTAGTTGCGCCACCCGGAGTCCAGGAATATGTGTAAGGAATTGTTCCGCCGGTAGAGTTGGTGCTGATGGTTCCATCAGTAGCAGCATTACATGTAGGATTTGTAAATCCGTATGTGGTAGCCAATACGGCCGGTTCGGTGATTACTGCCGAGGTGGATGCAATACATCCGTTAAAGTCAGTTGCCACTAATGTATACGTTCCGGCAGCCAGGTTGGTGGCGCTTGGAAGCAGTTGCCCGTTGCTCCATGCAAACTGGTACGGGCTGGTACCGCCGCTTACGATCGCCGTAGCGCTACCATCGCTTAAGCCGTTGCAGGAAACATTGTTGGTTGCAAAAATAGAAGCAACCGGACCAGCAAGGTTATTGATCGTAACAGATAATGTTTGAGTACAGCTGTTGCCATCGGTAACAGTTACCACATATGTGTTTGAAGCCAGGCCTGTAGCTGTGGATGTAGTTTGAACCGGTGTTGTACTCCATGAATAAGTGTATGGGCCAACGCCTCCGGCAACGTTTACTGTTGCATTACCGTTCGACTGGCTGCAGTTTGCATCCACATGCGTTTCGGTAAGCGTCATGCCGGTAGGTTGCGTAATGGCAGTGCTTGCTGTTTTGATACAACCATTGTTATCGGTAATTGTACAGGTGTATGTATTTGCAGCAAGGTTCACAGCGGTTGGCGTTGTTTGTCCGCCGGGTGCCCACATGTATAAATACGGAGGCGTACCACCAGCAGGTGTTACCGTGGATGTTCCGTTTGATCCGGTGAAACACGATACGTTTGTATTTGTAAATGTATTGGTGATGATTGTTGGCTGTGTGATCACTGTGTTCGCTGTAGCGATACAGCCATTGCCATCGGTAACGGTTACAGAGTATGCGCCCGGTGCTAAGCCGGTAGCGGTAACGGTAGTTTGGCTGGATGGTGTCCATGCATACGAGAATGAAGGCGTTGCACCTGCACCCATGGATACGGTTGCAGATCCGTCGTTAGCACCTGTACAGGTAACATTGGTGCTGGAGGAGATGGTAGCGCTGCCGCCTGGATTTGCACCTACAGTAATGTTTGCTGTTTGTGTACATCCGTTGAAATCCGTTACGAGTACCGAATAATTTCCGGCGATTACGTTACTGGCTGTTGCGGTTGTTTGTGAACCCGGCGCCCACAGGTAGGTGTACAGTGGGGTTGCTCCTGTTGCAATCACAGTAGCCGAACCGTTTGCTGCGCTACAGATAGCGTTAGTAGCAGATGTTGTTAATGTTAACGCGGCTGGTTGTGTGATGGTTACCGGAACGGTTACAGTACATCCGTTTCCGTCTTTGATCACTACAGGGTGAGCGCCTGCGTTGAGGCCGGTGAATGTAGCACTTGCTCCAAATGCGCCGCCGTCAATAGAATATGTATAAGCGGGTGTTGTGCCACCGCTTGCGCTCACTGTAACTGCGCCGGTGCTTGTACCAAAACAGTTGATGTTAGTTTGTGCTGCAATCACACCAGCCAATATGGATGGTTCGGTGATGGTAACCGGTACAGGGAATGTACATCCGTTCCCGTCTTTTGCAGTGATGGTGTATGTGCCTGCTGCCAGTCCGCCGAATGTTCCGCTTCCGCCAAATGCGCCTGCATTAAATGAATAGCTGTAAGGTGCGGTAGAGCCGGATGCAGTAACGGTAACGCTTCCGTTTGTTCCTGCATTACAGCTTACATTAGTTTGTGCTGTTACGGATGCTGTTAATCCGCTCAGGTCGATGATGGTTGCCGATGAGGTGAATGTACACCCGTTTGCATCTTTCACAATTACGCTGTATGTATTTGCCAGCATGCCGCTATAAGTGGTGGTTGCTGTAAATGGGCTACCATTTACCGAATATGAATATGGAGATGTACCGCCGGTGGTTGTACCAATGGTAATGCTGCCGTTAGCACCACCACATGTAGAGTTGGTTACAGTTGTTGCAATGGCGGTAGGCCCCGGAATGTTGGTAACAGTTGCACTTGTAGTGAATGTACATAAGTTGGCATCCTGTACGATCACAGGGTATACACCTGCCGCTAATCCCGGATAGCTTGTAGTTGCAGTATATCCACCGCCATTAAATGAGTACAGGTAAGCTGCAGTACCGCCGGTAGTTAAGCCTACGTTTACTGTTCCGTTTGCATTTCCGCAGGTAGAGCTGTTTGCTGCAACTGCAAGGCCTGTTGGGCCAGGCGTGTTGGTAATGTTTACGCTGGTAGTGAATGTACAACCGTTGACATCTTTTACCACAATGCTGTAAGAGCCAGATGCAAGCGATGTGTAGGAAGTGGTAGCAGTGAACGGGCTGCCATTGAATGAATAAAGGTATGCCGGTGTTCCGCCTGTTACCGTTCCAATCGCTACAGCGCCGTTGCTGTTACCACAGGTGGTATTGGTGATGGTGGTTACAACAGCTGTAGGGCCGGGAACATCAATGATGGTAGCGGTAGTGGTAAATGTACAACCGTTTGCATCTTTCACAACTACGTTGTAAGTGCCCGCCACTAAAGCCGTGTAGCTGGTTGTTGCGGTAAATGCACTTGCGTTCACCGAATAAGTGTATGTTGCCGTTCCCCCTGTTACTGTGCCTATTGTTAATGTTCCGTTTGCATTTCCACAGGTTGTATTTGCAGTTGTTACTGCTAATGCTGATGGCCCCGCAATGTTGGAGATGGTAACAGAAGTAGCAAATGTACAGCCGTTTGCATCTTTCACAATCACAGCGTAAGTGCCGGCTGCTAAGCCTGTATAAGCCGTGGTAGTAGAAAACGGTGCTCCGTTGAACGAATACGATAATGGCAACACGCCGCCGGTGGTAGCACCAATAGTGGCTGTGCCGTTGCTGTTACCGCATGTTGCATCGGCATGTGTTATTGCTAAAGCTGTTGGCCCGCTGGAGTTATTTACGGTTGCGCTGGTTGTAAACTGGCAGCCGTTTGCATCCTGCACGATCACCGGATAGGTATTTGCTGCTAATCCTGTATAAGAAGTAGTGGCTGCAAATCCGCCTCCGTTAAATGAATAGGTGTATGCAGCTGTTCCACCGGTGGTTGCACCAATTGTTGCTGTTCCATTGCTGGATCCGCAGGAAGAGTTGGTGGTAGTTGTTGCTAAAGCAGTTGGGCCAGGTGTGTTGATAACTGTTCGGGTAACGGTAAACTGACAACCGTTTGCATCCTGCACAATTACAGGATAGGCGCCTGCCGCTAATCCCGTGTAAGAAGTGGCAGAAGTAAACCCGCCTCCGTTAAATGAATACGTATAAGCCGGTGTTCCGCCTGTGGTAGCGCCAATACTGATAACACCATTGCTGTTGCCGCAAGTGGAGTTGGTAATAGTAGTAGCTAAAGCAGTTGGTCCCGGTGTATTGGTCAATACAGCCGAAGTGGTAAATGTACATCCATTCGCATCTTTCACTACAATGGAATATGTTCCTGCCGCTAACCCGCTGTAGGTAGTAGTTATTGTGAACGGACTACCGTTAAATGAGTAAGTGTATGACGATGTTCCGCCGGTTACTGTGCCCAGCACAACTGATCCGTTACTATTGCCGCAAGTAGTGTTCGTTAATGTTGTTGCAATGGCGGTAGGCCCCGGAACATCAATGATTGTAGCAGTAGTAGTAAATGTACAACCGTTTACATCTTTCACCACTACGTTGTAAGTGCCTGCAACCAAAGCTGTATAGCTGGTTGTTGCAGTAAATGCACTTGCGTTTACCGAGTAAGTGTACGTAGCTGTTCCGCCTGTAACTGCACCTATTGTTAATGTTCCGTTAGCAGCCCCGCAAGTTGTATTGGTGGATGTTACTGCTAATGCTGTTGGCCCTGCAATATTAGCAATGGTTACAGATGTAGTGAAGGTACAACCGTTTGCATCTTTCACGATCACCGAGTAGCTTCCTGCAGCCAATGCTGTGTAAGAAGTGGTGGTGGAGAAAGGCGAACCGTTGAAAGAATATGACAATGGTAATGCGCCTCCGGTAGTTGCACCGATAGTAGCTGTACCATTTGTGTTTCCACAGGTTGCATCAGTATGTGTAACGGTTAAACCAATAGGGCCGCTGGAATTACTAATGATGGCAGTGGTTGTAAACTGGCAACCGTTTGCATCCTGCACAATCACAGGATAAGAGTTGGCCGCTAATCCTGTATAAGTAGTTGTAGCTGAAAATCCACCGCCGTTAAATGAATAGGTATACGGTGCTGTTCCGCCGGTAGTTGTACCGATGGTGGCACTACCGTTACTAGCTCCGCAAGAAGCGTTGGTAGTGCTGGTTGCTAAAGCAGTTGGGCCGGGTGTATTGGCCACTGTCCTGTTAATGGTAAACTGGCAACCGTTTGCATCCTGCACAATAATCGGGTAAGTACCTGCCGCTAATCCTGTATAAGAAGTAGTGCCTGTAAATCCACCTCCGTTAAAAGAATACGAGTATACAGGTGTTCCGCCGGTGGTTGCGCCAACAGTAATTCCGCCGTTGCTGTTACCACAGGTAGAGTTAATGATAGTAGTTGCTAACGCTGTTGGTCCCGGTGTGTTTGTTAAAACTGCCGAAGTGGTAAATGTGCAACCGTTTGCATCTTTCACCACGATGGAATACGTTCCTGCTGCTAAACCGCTGTATGTTGTGGTTGCAGTAAACGGACTGCCATTGAATGAATAGGTGTACGCCGACGTTCCTCCTGTTACTGTTCCCAATACAACGGATCCGTTGCTGTTTCCGCAAGTAGTATTTGTTAATGCAGTAGCAATAGCCGTAGGTCCCGGAATGTTGGTAATGGTTGTTGTTGTGCTGAACTGGCAACCGTTTGCATCTTTCACGATTACAGTGTAAGTACCGGCTGCAAATGCTGTGTAAGAAATACCTCCGGTAAACGGGCTACCGTTCACCGAATAAGTGTAAGCAGCAGCACCACCAGTAACTGCACCAATGGTTATGGTTCCGTTACTTGCACCGCAAGTGGAACTACCCGGTGTAACGGCAAGCGCTGTAGGCCCTGTTGTTGGATTTACAACAGCAGTGGTGGAGAAGGTACAGCCGTTTGCATCTTTCACGATCACCGTGTAGGTGCCCGCTGCAAATGCAGTGTAGCTGGTAGTTGCCGTAAATGCACTTGCATTTACCGAATAGGTATAAGGAGCTACGCCGCCTGTAACCGCACCAATGGTAATAGTTCCGGTACTTGCACCGCAGGCTGCATTGGTGGTATTCACCACTAAAGCAGTAGGTCCGGTGGAATTATTTACAGTGGCGGTGGTACTAAATGTACATCCGTTGGCATCTTTAATTACTACAGGATAAGTATTTGCAGGCAAGCCGGTATAGCTGGTGGTAGTAGTAAACGGACTTCCATTCACTGAGTAGGAGTAGGGTAATGTTCCGCCTGTTCCCGCTCCAATAGTAATACTTCCATTACTTGCGCCGCAAGATGCATTGCCTGTTGTTGTAGCTACTGCCGTAGGCCCCGCTACATTGGTGATGGTTCTGGTTGCGGTAAACTGGCAACCGTTTGCATCCTGTACAATGATCGGATACGAGCCTGCTGCCAAGCCTGTATAAGCGGTGGTAGATGTAAACCCACCTCCGTTAAACGAATAAGTGAAAGGTCCAACGCCGCCGGTTGTTGCACCAATGGTAATGGTTCCGTTACTGTTTCCACAGGTTGGGTTGGTAAAGGAAGTTCCTAATGCCGTAGGCCCCGGAGTGTTTGCTACTGTCCTGGTAACGGTAAACTGACAACCGTTTGCATCCTGAACAATAATAGGATATGAGCCTGCTGCCAGGCCTGTATAAGAAGTGGTTGCTGTGAACGGGCTGCCGTTAAACGAATATACATAAGATGGTGTTCCACCGGTGGTAGCTCCAATAGTGATTGTTCCATTTGCATTTCCACAGGTTGAATTTCCGGGAGTGCTTGCCTGTGCTGTCGGGCCTGCTGTATTTGCTACGATTGCCGATACACTGAATGTACAACCGTTTGCATCCTTTACGATCACGGTATAAGTACCAGCTCCAAAGCCGGTATAGCTCACAGTAGTTGTAAACGGACTGCCATTTACCGAATAAGTATAAGCCGGTGATCCGCCGGTTACTACACCAATGTTGATAACGCCGTTGGCATTACCACAGGTGGAATTAACCGTGCTTGTTGCCAATGCCGTTGGCCCGGGCGAGTTGATAATAGTTGCTGTTGTGCTTAATGTACATCCGTTCACATCTTTTACGATCACGGTATACGTTCCAGCTGCCATAGATCCGTACGTTGTTGTTGTTGTGAATGGGCTTGCATTTACAGAATAGGTGTATGGTGCCGATCCTCCTGTAACCGCACCAATAGTGATCACACCGTTGCTTGCACCACAGGTGGAGTTAGTAGTAGTAGTTGCCAGGGCTGTAGGAGCAGAATTGGATCCTACTGTCACAGAAGTGCTGAACGTACAACCGTTCGCATCTTTTACAATTACCGTGTACGTTCCCGAAGCAAGCGCTGTATAGGAAGTAGTGGAGGTAAACGGACTGCCGTTGAATGAATACGTATATGCAGCAACGCCGCCTGTAACCGCACCAATGGTTGCTGTTCCGGTGGATGATCCGCAGCTTGCATTGGTAGAAGATACTGCCAGTGCTGTTGGGCCGCTTGCATTATTGATGGTTGCAGAAGTTGTAAATGTACACCCGTTGGCATCTTTCACAACTACGGAATAAGTTCCGGCTGCAAAGCCTGTATAAGATGTGGTAGCTGTAAATGCGCCGCCGTTCACCGAATACGTGTAAGCTGCAGTTCCGCCTGTAACCGCACCAATGGTTATGGTTCCGTTGCTCGATCCGCAGCTGGAGTTTGTAACGCTTGTTGCAAGTGCCGTTGGCCCTGGTATGTTTGTAACAACTACCGATGTAGTAAATGTACACCCGTTCGCATCTTTTACAATTACGCTGTAAGTTCCAGCCGCTAAAGAGCTATAGGTAATGGTGGCTGTAAACGGGCTGCCATTGAATGAATATACATACGCTGCCGTACCGCCTGTTGTAGCGCCTATGGTAACACTTCCGTTAGCGGAGCCACAGGTTGCGTTTACATGTGTTGTTGCCAATGCTGTTGGTCCCGGTGTATTTACAATCGTTGCCGATGTGGTGAAGGTACATCCGTTTGCATCTTTCACGATCACGGTATATGTTCCGGCGGCCATCGATCCGTAAGTGGTGGTAGTGGTAAATGCGCTTGCGTTTACCGAATACGTATAGGGTGCCGTTCCGCCGGTTACTGAACCAATATTAATGGTGCCGTTTGCATTTCCACAGGTGGAGTTAACCGTGGTAGTTGCCAGTGCAGTTGGTCCCGCCGAGTTGCTTATGATCGCAGAAGTAGTGAATGTACAACCGTTTGCGTCTTTAACGATCACGGAGTATGTGCCCGCCGCCATCGACCCGTAAGTGGTGGTGGTGGTGAAGGCGCTTGCATTTACTGAATAAGAGTAAGGCGCCGTTCCGCCCGTAACAGCACCAATGTTAATGGTTCCGTTGCTTGCGCCACAGGTGGAGTTAATGGTTGTTGTTGCTAAAGCTGTTGGCCCCGCTGTGTTTGCCACGATGATGGATGTGGTGTAGGTACATCCGTTCACATCTTTTACAACTACCGAATAGGTGCCGGCAACTAATCCTGTATAGCTTGCTGTGGAAGTGAATGGGCTTCCGTTAAATGAATATGTATAGGCAGGTGATCCACCCGTTGTTACCCCAATACTTACTGTTCCGTTGCTTGCGCCACAGGTAGAATTGCTGGATGTTACCGCTAGTGCCGTAGGGCCGCTGGAGCTGCTTACAGTGATAGTGGTGGTGTATGCACATCCGTTTGCATCGTGAACAATTACAGTGTAGGTTCCGGCTGCAAAGCCGCTATAGCTGGTGGTGGTGGTAAACGGACTGCCATTTACAGAAAATGTGTATGGTGCTGTTCCGCCCGTAACCACACCTAATGTGATTGTTCCGTTGCTCGATCCGCAGGTGGCATTGGTATGCGATCCTGCCATGGCTGTTGGCCCGGGTGAGTTTGCAACATTAGGATTAACTGTAAAGGCACATCCGTTGGCATCGTGCACAATCACAGTATGTGCACCGGATGCCAGTCCTGTGTAGCTGGTTGTGGCTGTAAATCCGCTTCCGTCAAGGGAATAGGTATAAGGCGCTGTTCCACCGGTTGTAGCACCGATGTTAATCACACCATTGCTGTTGCCACAAGTTGCATTTACTGTAGTAGTGGCTTGTGCAGTTGGTCCGGCTGAGTTTACCACCGTTGCTGTTGTGGTAAAAGCACATCCGTTTACATCGTGTACAATTACCGTATAGGTTCCTGCTGCGAATCCTGTGTAGCTTGTAGTTGCTGTAAATCCGCTTGCGTTCACCGAATAAGTATACGGAGCTGTTCCGCCTGTAGTGGCTCCAATGTTAATGGTTCCGTTTGATCCGCCGCAGGTTGCATTTACCGTGGTGGTTGCCTGCGCAGTAGGGCCTGTGGATGTAGGTACCGTTACCGTGGTGGTAAACTGGCAACCGTTGGCATCCTGTACAATTATGGTATGGCTTCCTGCTGCTTGTCCTGTATAAGAGAGCGTTCCGGAAAATCCGCCGCCGTTTACAGAGTAAGTGTACGGAGCAGTTCCGCCCACGCCACCAGTAATGGTAATGGTTCCGTTGCTGGCGCCACAGGTTGCAGCAGTAGTTGTAGATGTTAATCCTGTTGGTGCCGGAAAAATAGTAACGTTAGAGGTTGTTGTAGATGTACAACCACCTGTTGCAGTAACCGTATGTGTTATTGTGTATGTTCCGGCCGGCGAAAACGTAACGCCTGTAGGGCTCACTGCTGTGGAAGTTGCAGGCGTCCCGTTCGGGAATGTCCAGGTTTGTGATGCACCGCTTACCCCCGTATTGGTAAATGTAAATGAGTTGCCTGCCAAACACTGGTTGGCCGATTGTGTATATGTGGAAGTCGGTTGCGGGTTTACTGTAATTGTGTATGTAATAGGTGTTCCTGCGCAGCCGGTAAGTGTTGGCGTAACCGTGATAGTAGAGGTGATCGGGCTGGCTGTAGCATTGGTTGCTGTAAACGAAGGAACGGAAGTGATTCCGCTTGTTGCTAATCCGATAGCTCCGTTTGAATTGGTCCAGGCAATAGTTGCACCGGCCGGTGTACTTGTAAATGTTTGTGCAGGAATGGTTGCCCCTGCACATACTGTTACGTTTGATGGTGGGGTAAGCACCGGTAATGGATTTACCACCACTGTTGTAGTGGCTGTACAGTTAACTGCTCCGTTGGTTACTGTTACTGTATATGTTCCCACCATTGCGGCAGTTGCGCCTGCGCGTGTTGGATTTTGTGCTGTAGAGGTAAACCCTCCCGGCCCGGCCCAACTGTATGTACCGCCGCCACCGCCGTTCAGCTGTATGGTTGCCCCGGCACAATAAGCACCGGTATTGGTAGCCGTAGGGTTACAGGTATTACAAGGTGCGGGTGCTGTATAAGGTTGTGTAAGCAAACAGGTAGCATCTGCCGAAAAGCCTGCTGTGATGCTGCATGCTGCACCGTTAGCGGTTAGGCCCGGTAATGTATAAGAAATAGGGCTAACCCACGGGCTTGGAATGGTAACGCTCCCGCCGCAGCTGCTTGTAACTGTGAGTGTTCCGCTTGCAGGTGGATATTGAAATACAATTTGTCCGGTTACGGAATAAGTGTTTGTTGCAGGTGTACAGGCGCCCGGTGTTGCGGTAAGCCCCGTCATGTTACACAATACATTACAGTTAGTAGCACCTGTTCCGCCGGTTTGCGAGAAAGCAATAGTACCTGGCTGGTTGGAAAAATTTGTGATCAATAAAATATAAAACTGACCTACTACTGCCGAAGGAATAGTACATGTTTCCTGGGCGGCAATGGAATAACTACAGGAAACGGAAGTTGCTGTTCCCGCCTGTATCGCGGCGCAGCCTGCAGCCTGTGAAGTAAACGGCCCCCAGCAGTCGTAATCCACATCAAGGCCGGTGCCGCCTGCGTTGGTTTGCGCAATGTTAATGGTTAAAGACCCTGAAGTAGCAATATTCATAAAATACCACACCGGGTTTGGAGTGCTCAATAAACAATCGATGGCACCAAGGCTGGGTTGCGCAGTATTGTTGGGGAATGTGTAAGTGTTGCTTGTACAAAACGGGTTGGCTACGGCACATACATCGCCCGGGCCCGGAGGTGGAGGTGTGATCACGCAAATAGTAAATGTAGGTGTGGTAGTGGTGATGGTGCTGTAATCATATACACGTACCCAATATGTAGCACCAACGGTAAGTCCTGAAACCTGGTTGCTTCCGGCTGTCCCGTAAGGATAAGCCGCATCGTTACAATTGATACTGGTAAGCGCACCGCAGGCAGCTCCCGAAAAAACCTGCACTACAGGATCCATGCTCGCGCCCGGGGTAATGTTGATTTGTTGTGTGGCAGCGTTTGCTACAAATGAATACCAAACATCGTCTTCGGCACTTCCAAGGCATCCGGCAAGGGATTGCGTTGCTCCGGCTACTGTTCCTGATGTAGGTGTACAGGTTGTTCCGGTTGCACTTAAAGAAATGGCGCCGCAGGCATTGTCATTGGCTGGTGGTGGTGGTGGGGTGGTGATACAAATCCCGAATGTTCCGGTACCTGTGTTATATTTCCAAAAGCGCACGTAATAAGTTGTTCCCGGGGTTAAGCCTGTTTGTGTGATCTGCGACATGGTACCGATTGCATCATCGTTACAGGCCAGTGAAGTTGGTGTTGCACATGGGCCTGAGTACAAACCCATACCGCTATCTGTGATTGTTCCTGCTGATGTGGTGATGATTACCGATCCGCCTGCAGGTGCCACAAAGCTGTACCAAACATCGGGCGCACCCGGTAATGCACAACTCGGAACACCGCCATTGGCTGCGTTGCTCTGGTAGGTTGCACCCACGGTGGTTCCATTGGTAACGTTACAAACACCGGCGGTATTTACCGTTAATGCTGCGGCAGTACAAGGGGTATTGCCCTGTGCGTGTAATAAATTTGTTCCCGAAAAAAGAAGCCCGGAAAAACAAAGAACAATTTTTAGTAAAAAAAGAGAGTAGCGATTTGATTTCATGAAGAGAGATATTACAGGAAAAAAATAGTGGTTTCTTATCGGTATAATAAATTTTAATTATGGTAGGCAGCCTGTTTGTAGCTGGTCATTCGTAAATGATAGGCGTCCATCAGCGCTTTTATTTCAGCAATATGTTCGGGGCCTTGTGCTTTTTCAGTTTCCATAGGAAATTGAACATTTACCGTCAAGTTCATTAAGTCAACATTACAGTTGATCACACCTTGTATGTTTTTAATTCCTGCAATCAGTTGCTCTTTGTATTTTTCTGCAACAGCTGCATCATCAAAACTGATATTATACTGCTCGTAAATTTTATAAAAAGCAGGCAATCCGTTTTTCTGATTTTGCGACATTAGTTTTGCAAGCGCATCTCCACTCAGTGGTTGCCCGCCCTGTGCGAGAACTACAGCGCTGAAGCTAAAAAAAATAAAAAATAAAAATGCAGTTTTAAAAACGCGTTGAAGAGAGTAGTGAATGCGCATAGTTTTAGTTTTTGTGAATACGTGTGTTGTTCTGTTAAACACTTGTTAAAACTAATTTTACATTAGCAGCAATGCAGTATATTTTCTGCTCAAAAAATAATTGCAACCTGAATAGAGAGTAAAAAAAGTATTAGTGTTTAAAAGAGTTGTGTTTCAGCTATAAAGATATTATTTTATTGTTAATATGCAATAAAAAAGAGGGACATTTTGTCCCTCTTTTTTTCCAAAATTCATTAAATTTTATTTTTCTTATTTCACAATTGATACGTGTCCTAAATACGAGTGATTCTGACCTCTTGTATCTTTCGTTTTTATTTTCCAGACATATACATCAATCTGTGCAATGTTACTGCCGCTGTTTGCTTTTCCATCCCAGCCTTTATTCACGTCGGTGGTTTTGAAAATCATGTTGCCCCAACGGTCGAAGATCGTCATTTCAAAATTGTCAGGATCAATGCCTACGCCTGTCGGCATAAACACATCGTTCAATCCATCGTGGTTATTCGGTGTAAATGCGTTTGGCGCATATAGCACATATTCCGGAACGATCTCTATATTGTTGTAAGCAATATCAGTACAACCGTAACTGTTGGTGACAATTTGCTGCACTACATAAATACCGGTATCGGGATATGAGAACGTCGTATTCTCTAATGTATCTGTATACAATCCGTTTGGAACCGGGTACGTGTAATCAAAATCCCAATGCCATTCATTTCCGCCAATTGACTGATCGGTAAACGTTACCACCGGTGTTGTCTGCGAAGCCGGATTTGGCGAGAACGTGAATCCTGCTGTTGGAGCCGGATACACCGTTATTATACCATTGTCGGTTACCGAAGAAACACAACCCAGTGCCGTTGTAACCGTAAGTGTTACATTGTACACACCCGGTATGGTATACAGATGTGATGCTGTTGATCCGGTTCCGGTGCTGCCATCACCATAGTTCCATACATAAGAAATACCGATGTTGCTCAGCGCTGTAAACTGCCCGTTGAAATCTTCACAGCCCGCACTGTCGGCAACCGTGATAAATGATATCGCCAGTGGATTTACTGTAACCGTGGACACATCCGTAATCGCAATCGAACATCCGTCATTTGCTGTTACTGTGTAATTCACCGGTGATGCACCGATTGGAGGCGTTACCGTTTGAGAAGCGCCGGAAGCACCATTGCTCCATGTGTATGTATATGGTCCGCCATTTCCGCCGGATGCCGCTGCAGAAATTCCAACAGGGCTTCCGTCACAGACTGAAACATCCGTAGCCGTTACTGCAATTTGCGGGTTTACAAATACAGTTGCAATTGCGTTTGGTGACACACAACCATGTGAATCCGTTGCCGCTATAGTGTAACTTGTTGTAGTGGTAGGTGTTACTGCAAACGGGCCGGCTGTTGTTCCGATTGAGCTCGGGTTCCATACATAACTGTAAGGAGGCGTTCCGCCATACCCCGCGCCGTAAATCTGGCTCAGCTGCCCGATACAAATAGTATCTGTCGGGTTGGCGATCACCGACATCGGTGAAGGCTCCGTTACTACAATTGTTCCTGTAACAGCACAGTGATTTGCATCAGATACTGTTACGTTGTATGTTCCTGCCGGTAATGCCGATGCCGTTTGCGATGTTTGTGCGCCCGGGCCCGACCATGCATACGTGTATGCCGGTTGTCCGCCTGTTGCCACTACCGTAGTTGTACCATTCGATAACCCGCTGCAGGATGGCATTGTAGCCGTGATGCCCGTAATTGATGGCCCTGCAAGGTCTAATACGGTTGAACTTGCATTGGCAATACAACCGTTTGCATCCGTTACCGTAACATTATACGTTCCTGCTGGTACATTCGGAATAATAGCGGTACTCAATGCTGTTGGCGACCAGAAATAAATATATGGAGTTGTACCGCCTGCAACGCTCACGCCCGCACTACCGTTAGAGCTACCGCAGGTGCTTGGGTTGGAGTTTGGTGTAAGCACCATGGCACTTGGCTCCGTAATATCAAACATTGCTGTTTTGGAACAACCGTGCTGGTCTGTAACCGTTAATGTATAAGTGCCTGCAACCAGGTTGGTGATCGTAGAGCTGGAACCTGCCGGGCTCCAGGCATAGGTATAACCAGGAGTACCACCGGAAACACTTACAGAGAGCTGTCCGTTGTTACCGCCGTTACAGGAAACGTTGGTAGTAGAAACCAATGTGATCGTTAATGGTGTCGGTTGGGAGATTACAGCTACACTTGTGCTGCTGCAACCGTTTGCATCAGTAGTAGTAACCGTATACGACTGTGCGCACAGGTTACTAGCAGTGGTGGTGGTTTGTGTTGCCACATCGTTCCACAAGTAAGTATAAGGAGTTGTTCCACCGCCTGCCAGTACCGTTGCCGATCCATCGCAGGAAAGGTTACAGCTGGTGTTGAAGGAAGAAGTGATTCCGCTGATGAGTGTCGATGGTTCTGAAATTGTTACAGAAGCTGATCCAATGCAACCAACCGAGTCGGTTACCACCATTGAATAAATGCCACCTGATAAGCCGTTTGCAAACAATGTTGTTTGTCCGCCCGGTGTCCAATTGATAGCATACGGTAAAATACCGCCACTGATGCTTCCTTGTGCGCTGCCATTTGCCAGGCCATGGCAAGTTACGTTGGTGCTTGTCGGGATAGTAACAACCGGTGCCGTATTGTCATTTACGTTGGCTACATTGGTTACGCTGCAACCATTGTGATCGGTTACCGAGATAGTATATACGCCTGCATTCAATGAATTGGCACAACTTGTGGCCTGTGTTGCAGGGTCATTCCATGAGTAAGTAAACGGTGGTACCCCGCCGATTACGCTTGCACAAGCAGTTCCATCAGCAACCCCGCAATTGGAATTTGTAGTGGTGGTGCTTACAGCAAGTATAGTAGGCTCGGTAACTACCACCGATGCACTTGCCGTACAACCGTGTGAATCTGTAATGGCAAGGTTTTGAACACCTGCACATAAAGCAGCTGCAGTTGGTGTAGTTTGCAATGATGGAGTCCATAAGAAAGTGTATGGCCCTGTACCACCGTTGTACACTGCTGTTGCCTGCGCGTCACATGCATGGTAGCAGGTAACATTGGTGCTGGTGATAGATGCTGTTAATGCATTCGGTTGTGTGATCAGTACGGTTGCAGTTGCGGAGCAGCCATTGGCATCCGTTGCAGTTACCGTATATGTTCCGGCACATAAGTTATTTACAGATGCTCCTGCAGTTCCTCCAGGCATCCAGTTATAATTATAAGGTGCAGATCCGCCGGTTACTGCTACGGTTGCAAATCCGTCGCAGGCATTAAAGCAGCTTACGTTGCCCGATGAGGTAATGTTAGCCGTTAAAGATACAGGGCTTGTAACGTTGGCTACAGCCTGTGCGCTACATCCGTGTAAATCTGTAACGGTAACGGTATATGTTCCACCGCACAATCCGTTTGCAACCTGGGTGGTTTGCGAGCTGGCATCAGTCCATGCATAGGTGAAAGGGCCTGTACCTGTTAATGCATTTGCAGTTGCTGTTCCATTGCACAATCCGCTGCAGGTAACATTGGTTGCTGTTGTATTTGCAGTGATCGCAACAGGATCGGTTAAATCCACATTTTTAAATACGGTACAATTGTGTGCATCCGTTACCTGTAAAGTATAGTTTCCGGCACACAACCCGCTTACATTGGGAGTTGTTAATCCGCCCGGCGTCCATAAGTAGGTATAAGGAGTCGTTCCCCCGTTGCTGGTAGTGGTTACGCTTGCATCACAAACGCCTGCACAGCTGGGATTGATCCCTGCAAAAGAAGTGTTCAGTAATAAAGGCTCGCTGATGTTTACCGTGGTAGAAGTAGCACATCCGGTAGCATCAGTTATACCCAGGATATAGTTTCCTGCATACAAGTTAGTTGCTGTTGGTAAAATTCCACCGGAAGGCGACCATGCATACTGAAATGGTGGTGTTCCTCCTGTAACCACACCGGTTGCACTACCATCGTTCAATCCGTTGCAGGATACGTTGTTGCTGCTGGTGATCGCAACTGTAGGGCCGGCAAGGTTGTTTACTGTAGATGGTAAGTTTTGCTGACAGCCGTTTGCATCCGTTACATGCACTATATAAGTGTTGGCAGCTAAAGCGGTTGCAGTTGCGGTAGTCTGGGCCGGTGTGCTGCTCCATAAATAAGAGTATGGGCCTACGCCGCCGGCAACCGAAACAGTTGCGCTACCATTCGACTGGCCGCAGTTTGCATCCACGTGCGTTTCTGTCAATGCCATACCGGTTGGCTGAGTGATTGTGGTTGAAGCTGTTTTTGTACATCCGTGTGCATCGGTAACAGTAACAGTGTAAGTTCCTGATGTCAGGCCACTTGCTGTTTGTGTAGTTTGGCCGATACTTGTCCAGAAATACGTATAAGGAGATGTTCCGCCCGTTGGGTTAACTGTTGCACTTCCGTTGGTACCGTTAAAACAGGATACGTTTACATCTGTGAACGATGTGTTGATCACTGTCGGTTCTGTTACCAGCGTAGTTGTTGAAGCAATACATCCGTTGTTGTCTGTTACGGTTACAGTATATCCGCCGGCCCCAAGCCCGGTTGCTGTAACTGTAGTTTGCGAGTTGCTCCATGCATACGTAAATGGAGGTGTGGATGCACCACCCATTGATACGGTAGCTGTACCATCGTTAGCGCCGTTGCAGGAAACGTTTACGGTAGATGACATGGTTGCCGATCCTCCCGGACTTGATCCTACACTCACGTTTGCCGTTTGTGTACAACCGTTAAAGTCGGTAACCAATACGGAGTAATTACCGGCGGGAATATTATTCGCAGTTGTGCCTGTGCCGCCAGCCGGTGACCATAAATAAGTATAGGTTGGTGTAGCACCCGAAGCAACAACCGTTGCCGATCCGTTCGAAGCAGTACAGATTGCATTTACAGAAGATGTTACGAGTGTTAATGCTGTTGGCTGTGTGATCGTAACCGGTACGTTCACCGTACACCCTTTTGAATCTTTGATCACTACCGTGTGTGCAGTGGCGTTCAATCCGGTGAAAGAAGCGCTGGCGCCAAACGTTCCGCCGTCAATAGAATAAGTATATGTTGGTGTACCGCCGCCACCTGTTACAGTTACTGCTCCCGTTGTTCCGCCAAAACAGCTTACATTGGTTTGTGTGGCAATTACACCTGTTAATATTGCTGGTTGCGTGATAGTTACCGGAACGGCAATCGTACATCCGTTTCCGTCTTTTGCTGTGATCGTATAGGTGCCTGCAGTTAAGCTGCCGAATGTTCCACCGGCTACAAATGCGCCGCCGTTGAATGAATAGCTGTATGGTGCTGTAGATCCGCTGGCTGTAACTGTTACAGATCCATTGTTTCCACCATTACAGCTTACATTTACCTGTGTTGTGATAGAGGCAGTCAAACCGCTTAAGTCGGTGATCACTGCTGAAGTAGTAAACTGGCAACCGTTTGCATCCTGCACTACTACAGGGTATGTATTAGCTGCCAGGCCGGTGTAAGAAGTAGTGTTTGTAAACGGACTGCCATTTACTGAATAGGTATATGCTGCTGTTCCGCCTGTTACAGCGCCCAATGTGATAGATCCGTTTGTTCCTCCGCAAGTGGAGCTTACTGTAGTTCTGACAATAGCTGTTGGCCCCGGTGTATTTCCTACGTTAGGATTTACTGTGAATGTACATCCGTTCGCATCTTTCACAATTACTGCATGTGGCCCCGAAGCTAATCCTGTGTAATTTGTTGTTGCTGTAAATCCACCTCCGTCAAATGAGTAAGAATAAGGAGGTGTACCGCCGGTAGTTACACCGATGTTCACTGTTCCATTGGAATTTCCGCAGGTGGCATTTGTAGTGGTAGTTGCTTGTGCTGTTGGCCCCGGTGTGTTGGATACAATTGGGTTTACTGTAAAGGTACATCCGTTAGCATCTTTAACGGTAACTGTGTAGGTAGTTGCCGCTAACCCTGTAAAGTTAATGGTAGAACCAAATGCTCCCCCGTTAAATGAATACATGTATGGGCTTGTTCCACCGGTTGTGGTACCGATCGTAACTGTTCCGTTTGCATTTCCACAGGTGGAGTTCGTAGTAGATGTTGCCTGAGCTGTAGGCCCTGGGGTGTTTACAACCACAGGGTTGATCGTAAAGGTACAACCGTTAGCATCCTTAACAGTTATGGTGTAAGTGTTTGCTGCCAACCCTGTAAAGCTGGTTGTTGGCCCGAATGCGCCTGCATTAAATGAATAAGTGTATGTTGCCGTGCCACCTGTTACAGCGCCCAATGTGATCACCCCGTTTGCATTTCCGCAGGTGGAGTTGGTTGTTGTGCTGGCCAGTGCCGTAGGCCCCGGTGTATTAGTAATGGTAACCGTTGTACTGAAGGTACATCCGTTCGCATCTTTTACAGATACGTTATAAGTACCTGCGGGTTGCCCGGTATAGCTTGTTGTTGCAGAATAAGCTCCTGCATTATAGGAATAGGTATAAGGTGCAAGTCCACCGGTAGGAGCGCCAATAGTTACTGTTCCGTTGCTGGCTCCGCAGTTTGCAGCCGTAGATGATACAGCCAGTGCAGTTGGCCCGGTAGAGTTGTTTACCGTAGCTGTAGTTGTAAATGTACATCCGTTTGCATCTTTTACTATAATAGTATAAGGCCCGGCTGCAAATCCGGTGTAAGCATTTGTGCCGCTAAATGCGCTTGCATTAACCGAATAAGTATAAGGAGGAACGCCTCCTGTTACAGCTCCCAGTGTAATGGTTCCGTTACTGGCACCACAACTGGAGTTTCCCGTAGTTGCAGCAATAGCTGTAGGCCCTGCCGAGTTATTGACTATCACCGTTCTGGTAAACGTACATCCGTTGGCATCTTTTACTATTATAGTATAAGTGCCTGCTGCATACCCGGTATAAGTGGTTGTAGCTGTAAACGCGCTTGCCGCAACCGAATAGGTATAAGGAGCGGTTCCGCCTGTGGTAGCACCAATGGTAATACCACCATTACTGTTTCCGCAGGTAGAGTTAGTACTGGTAACTACCAGTGCTGTAGGGCCTGCACTATTGGATACAACCGGGTTTACTGTAAATGCACATCCGTTTGCATCGTGTACAATTACGGTATAGGTTCCTGCTGCCAGTCCGGTATAGCTGGTTGTTGCTGTATACGCACTTGCGTTAAAGGAATAGGTATAAGACGGTGTTCCGCCTGTTGCTGCTCCAATGGTTACTGTTCCGTTGCTGGCACCGCAAGTAGAGTTTGCTGTTGTTGTTGCCAGTGCCGTAGGGCCAGGTGTGTTTGTAACCGTAACAGTAGTGGTGAATGTACATCCGCTTGCATCTTTTACAATTATGGTATACGTTCCAGCTGCAAATCCGGTATAGCTTGTTGTTGCTGTAAACGCGCTTGCATTTACTGAATAGGTATAGGGCGCCGCGCCGCCTGTAGTTGCACCAATGTTAATGATCCCGTTGCTGTTTCCACAAGTGGAGTTAACACTGGTTACTGCCAATGCTGTAGGGCCGGATGATGTACCCACCGTTACGGTTGTGGTAAACGTACAGCCATTTGCATCTTTCACCACAATGGTATGGCTGCCTGCTGCCTGTCCGGTATAGCTTAATGTACCGGAAAATGCACCTCCGTTTACCGAATACGTATAAGGAGCGGTTCCGCCGGTAGCGCCGGTAATGGTAATGGTTCCGTTGCTTGCGCCACAGGTTGCAGGTGCTGTAGTAGCTGTGATGGCTGTTGGTGCGGCAAAAATAATTACGTTGGAAGTGGTGGTAGAAGTACATCCGCCGGTTGCCGTTACCACATGTGTAACAGTATAAGTTCCGGGTGTGGCATAGGTAATGCCTGTCGGGCTTACTGCCGTAGATGTGGAGGGTGTACCGCCTGTAAATGTCCAGTTTTGCGATGCTGCGCCGGTTCCTGTGTTAGTGAAGTTAAATGAGTTACCTGTTAAACACTGGTTGGCTGATTGTGTGAACGTAGAAGTCGGTTGCGGATTAATAGTAATAGTATAGGTAACCGGAGTTCCTACGCATGTTCCAATAGTGGGCGTAACCGTAATAGTTCCTGTAATAGGGCTTACTGTGGCATTGGTCCCTGTAAATGAAGGAACGGTGGTTGTTCCTGATGTCGCCAGTCCGATTGCGCCATTTGAGTTTGTCCATGCAAATGTTGCCCCGACCGGAACACTGGTAAAGCTTTGTGCTGCTATGGATGTTCCGGCGCAAACTGCAACGTTTGCCGGTGCAGTCATGGTAGGCACGGTATTTACAACCACAGCGGTGGTGGCAGTACAGGTAGCTGCACCATTGGTAACCGTTACCGTGTATGTACCGGCCATTGCTGCGGTAGCGCCTGCACGTGTCGGGTTTTGAGCGGTAGAGGTGAAGCCTCCGGGGCCCGACCAGCTATAGGTCCCGCCCCCGGTAGAATTGAGCTGTATGGTTGCCCCGGCACAATAGGCGCCGGTATTGCTGGCTGTGGCAGTACATGTATTACATGCGGCGGGTGCTGTATAAGTTTTAGTCAACACGCAGGTAGCATCTGCTGAAAAAGAGGCTGTAACGGTACATCCCGCTCCGTTGGCGGTAATGCCGGGTATTGTATAGTTGATAGGACTTGTAAATGGTGGTGAATACGAAACACTGCCACCGCAGGAACTACTGACTGTGAGCGTTCCTGTTGTGGGAGGGTGCGTGACCGTGACCGCCCCCGTGACCGAATATTGCCCAGTAGCGGGATTACAAGCCCCCGGAACAGCTGTTAATGCAGTAATATTACAAAGTACGGCACAATTGGTTGTTCCCGCACCGCTGGTCTGTGAGAATGCGAGTGTTCCTGCGGATCCGTTGAAATTGGTCATTAATACCAGGTAAAACTGCCCGGTAGTGGCTCCTGTAATATCAATCACCTCGGTAGCTGCCGTAGAATAGCTGCAATCCACAATGTCTCCGGCTCCATACCCCGTACACATTGCTGCCTGGTTTGGAAACGGTCCCCAGCAAACAAAATCGACATCGATCCCCGAACCGGAACCATTAGTTTGATTGATGGTGATGTGCAAGGCTCCCGGGTTTAAGATCTGCATAAAGTACCAAACCGGGTTAGGGGTTGAGCCTAAACATCCATAAGCGCCGCCGCCGCCCAAACCGGCAGGGTTTGATGTGGTATTGGGAAATGAGTAAGCTGTTCCTGTGCAAAAAGGTGCTGCATTCGCGCAGTTAGCACCGGATTGGGCCTGGGTAGTGCCAATAAGCAAGATGCAAAAGTTAATGAGGAGTAGGAGTTTCTTCATCATAACAGAGGTTAAAAGAGGATTAATTTTAGTTTGAGAGCCTTGAGTATTTTATTGATGCCGATTTTATGCAAAAAGTTGCACGTTCTTTTTGTTATTCTACTAATGTTACATGTCCAAGTAGTTTTTTGTGCCTGCCTTTCATATCTTTATAGCTGATCTTGTAAACATATACATCTTGCTGCACCAGGTCGCCGTGATTGTTCATCGCCCCGTTCCAGCCCTCATACAGGTCATTTGTTTTTAAAACCCGGTTGCCCCACCGGTCAAAGATCAGCATCTCAAAATCATCGAGTGAAACCCCGTGCGAGCTGATATTAAAAATATCATTTTTCCCATCGCCGTTGGGTGTAAATGCATTAGGAACATAAATGGTGGAAATGTCATTGATGACCACGTAATTGGTTGCAGAATCAATACAATTGCCAATTCCGGATGCATACAGCGTTACCATATAAGTTCCGGTCTCAGGATAAGTGTGTGCCGGATTTTCGGAAATGCCAGCGGTTCCATCGCCAAAATTCCAGAGCCAGTTTGTGGAATGGCTGGAAAGATTATGGAATTCTGCATTTGGATTTAAAATGTCAATATCCGACGGACTTATATAAAATGCAGCGTCCGGCTGAGGATACACATCGATCATGCAAACAACCGAATCGGTACTGGAGCAGCCCGGGTAATAGCTTGCCGTAAGGGTCACAGTATGACAGCCATCACTGGTGTAATCATGCGCCGTGGTAATGCCGGTTCCTGTAGCCCCGTCTCCAAAATTCCAATCGTAATAAGCGCCTGTATTGCCTGTTCCATCGGCTGCAAAATGAGCAACTACCGGGTTACATCCGCTTTGCACATCCGAAACGAAACTTACAGTAGGAGCAGCAGTGGTGGTTACCGTAGCAATAGCCGAATCTGCACAACCAGCAGATGAAGTCCCTACCACGGTATAAGTTGCTGCTGTACCGGGAACGGTAAGGGTTGCTGTGTTGGCGCCGGTCGACCATAGATAATTTTGGCCGCCTGAAGGCGTAAGCGTTGTTGGCATTCCCGCACAGGTAACAGGAGAATTGACTGTTATTACAGGATTTGCATTGATCGTAACTACAGTTAAGGAAGCGCTGGTACAAGGTGTTCCGCCCGGTACATTTACTGAGACCGAATAATTTCCTTCCATGGCAAGGGTTACATTCGTAAGCACAGGATTTTGCAATGCCGATATAAATCCGGCCGGGCCTGTCCAGCTATACGTTGCACCCGGTACAGTGGTTGCAGTTAGATTTATGGTTTGGCCCACACATACCGGCCCTGAATTTCCGGCTGTTACCGGGCATAAGGAGCAGGATGCTGGTGCAGAGTAGCCTTGTGTGGCTGTACATCCGGCATCATCTGAAAAGGCGGCCGTTATTACGCAGGCTGCTCCGTCGGATGTAAATCCAGGAATAGTATAGGCTTGCGGGCTTGTAAAAGGTGCGTTAAATGTTTGTGAAATACCGCCGCAGCTGCTGGAAACAGTTAGTGTTCCGGTAGAAGGCGCGTTTACAAAAGTGACGTTGCCGCTTACCGCATAATTATTTGTAGACGGATTGCAGGGAGATGGCACCGCCGTTAATCCGCTGATAGAGCATGTTGTGATGCATGGTGCAGGAGCGGTGTAAGCTTGTGCTGCAGTGCAGATAGCATCAGCAGAGAATACTGCTGTTACACTGCAGCTGGCGCCATTAGAGCTTAGCCCGGTAAATGAATAGGACGCAGGGCTTGTGAACGGTGCGTTTAATACTACCGGCGTTCCGCCGCAGGAGTTGGTAATTGTTAATGTACCTGTTGCAGGAGCGTTTACAAAATTCACATTTCCGTTTACAATGTATTGCTGTGTCAGACTGTTGCAGGGGGTAGGTACGGCTGTCACAGAGGTAATGGCGCAGGTAATCGGGCAGGGTGCCGGCGCAGTGTACGCTTGCGTATATGTGCATGCCGCATTTGCAGAAAATACAGCTGTGATAGAGCAGGAAGCGCTGTTGGATGTTAATCCGGTAAAACTGAATGCAGCGGGGCTGGTAAACGGTGCGTTCAATATCACCGGTGTGCCTCCGCAGGAGTTAGTGATCGTTAACGTGCCTGTTGCAGGCGCATTTATAAAGGTTACAGAACCGCCGTTGATGTCATACAATTGTGTGGCGCTGTTACAAACAGGTGCAGTAAATGAAATCCCGGAGATGGCACACGTGACAGTACAGGGAGGTGGAGCGGTAAAGTTGCTGGTATAAGTACAGGCAGCATCGCCCGAAAAGACTGCTGTAACGGAACATGCGGCTCCGTTGGATGGTAACCCGGTGAGGGTGTAACTGGTGCTGCCGGCTGCAAACGGTGCATTAAAAACCTGCGTAGCACTGTTACAGCTGTTGGTTACCGTAAGCGTCCCGGTAGTAGGCGCATCGGTATAACTGATAGTTCCCATTAGGGGATAAGTATTCGTAGCGACATCGCAGGCGCCTGTGAGGGCTGTAAGCCCGGTCATATCGCAGAGGATATTACAATTGGTGGAGCCGGCTCCGGTACCTGTATTGGTTTGTGAAAAGGTAATGTTGGAAGGTACATCGGCATAATTGGTAAGCATTATCATATACCACTGGCCTGCCACAGCGGCTGGTATTCCGCATACTTCCGATGCCGAAGCAGAATAGCTGCAATCCACAATGTTTCCGCTGCAGCTTACATTCGTAGATAAAGGATTGGAACCCGGCCCGTTGCAAGCTCCGGTTAAACCGGTACAGGTGGAAGCCTGGTCTGGAAAAGGGCCGTAGCAGATAAAGTCGACATCGTTTTGTGATCCGGCAGCATCCGCACTGTTGATATTGATCACAATATCACCGTTGGTGCCTACCTGCAAAAAGTACCAGGCCGGGTTGGGTTCGGAAAAAAGGCAACCGTAATCGGGGCCGGTTTGTGCGCTGGTACCTCCGGTGGTAGCCGGAAATGTATAGGTTGAACCTGTACAAAAAGCATCTGCCGATGCACAGTCAGAACCCTGCGCTTGCAAGGTATAATGGGAAATTAAAAGGAATAGTAAAAGTAGGGATGTTGCTTTTTTCATGGCAATGTCAAATTGAATTCAGGAATGTGGTTATAAAATAATAATAAGTTAAAAGAATCATAATAGCTAAGTCTTGATTTAAAAGTATGATTTTTATTTGATTAGCTATATAAATGGATGAAAAAAGTGTGTTTTAAGTTGCACCGGTTTTAAAATTGTTAGTAATTGTGAATTCTGTTGAAAAAAAACATTCCGGATATAGGTTTCTTTCCTAATTTAGCACACGAAAATTCAATAACCATTAAAATCTATATACAATGAAAGTAACAGTAGTAGGAGCTGGTAATGTAGGCGCAACATGTGCTGATGTTATTGCTCAAAAAGAATTGGTAAATGAAGTTGTTTTACTTGATATTAAAGAAAATTTTGCAGAAGGAAAAGCGCTTGATATCTGGCAGACAGCGCCTGTAAACCTGTATGACACACGTATTACCGGTTCTACAAACGATTATTCCAAAACAGCAAACTCCGATGTTGTTGTAATTACTTCGGGATTACCACGTAAGCCGGGAATGAGCCGCGATGATCTTATTTCAACCAATGCCGGCATTGTAAAAACAGTTACTGAAAATATTTTAAAACATTCTCCAAACACAATCATCATTATTGTTTCCAATCCATTGGATGTAATGACCTATTGTGCATACTTAACCGCAAAAATTGACCCCAGCCGTGTATTTGGTATGGCTGGTATCCTGGATACAGCGCGTTACCGTGCATTTTTAGCAGAAGAATTAAACTGTTCTCCAAAGGATATCCAGGCTGTATTGATGGGCGGACATGGTGATACAATGGTTCCATTGCCACGTTATACAACTGTTGCAGGGATACCTGTAACGGAACTGATCGCGAAAGAAAAATTAGATGCGATCATTGACCGTACTAAAAAAGGCGGCGGAGAAATCGTAAATTTATTGGGTACTTCCGCATGGTATGCGCCAGGTGCATCCGCAGCTCAGATGGTAGAAGCGATCATTCGTGATCAAAAACGCATTTTCCCTGTATGCGCATGGTTACAAGGCGAATATGGTTTGAAAAACATTTATCTTGGTGTACCTGTTAAATTAGGTAAAAAAGGAATTGAGCAAATCATTGAATTGAAGCTGAACGACGAAGAGAAAAAATTACTTGCAGATTCTGCAAAAGCAGTAAAAGAAGTAATGGATGTACTCGACAACATGAACGCTTCCATAGCTAAATAAAAATAAATTATAAAGTGAAAGTCCCGCAACATGCGGGACTTTTTTTTACCCTGGAAAATAAATTATGACGACTTCAATTCCCTTTAAAATTTTATCGCTCGACGGTGAAGGATTTCATTTGATGCTGAAATTACATATCAATAAAAAAGTAGCAAATGTGATCATCGATACAGGCGCTTCTAAAACAGTCCTCGATCTTACACTTACAAAAAAATATGTAGCGGAGAAAAATTTTGATGCGCATGATAAATTATCAAGCGGATTAGGAACCAATACTATGGCCAGTCAAACCACGGTTATTAAAAAATTAAAGATCGGCGATATCGAAATTGAAAATTACACTACTGTATTGCTGGATCTTTCGCATGTGAACACCTCCTATGAGCAAATCGGATTAAAGCCCGTTGTCGGCGTTTTGGGAAGTGATCTGCTTTTGAAATACAATGCGGTGATCGATTATGAGAAGAAGGTACTGAAACTTAAGTATAAAAAAAAATAGTTTAAAGTTCAAGGTTCAAAGTTTGCTGTGTAATGCTGTAATTTTTTACCGCAAAGGCGCAGAGGCGCAAAGGAAGGCGCGCAGAAAATTGCTGTGTGAAAGAGGATGGTTTTTACAAATATTAATGCTGTGCACAAATGAATGATGATTGTGAACAGCATTATTTTTTTGTACTTGTTTTGGATTGATTGAATTCACATTGGTTCGTGTTACCAAACACAATTAGATCTTCAACTGATTTTTTCTTTGCGCCTTCGCGTCTTCGTGGTAAAAAAAATGCTCCGCAGGCGCCATCCGGCAAAGTTTTTGAATTTTAATTTTTTTCTCTTTCTCTTTTTTCTTAGTGACTTCGTGGTGAAAAAATAATCACGCAAGCGATTCACACAGCAAACTTTGAACTTTGAACTTTGAACTTGCGACTTTGAACTTATTTTTTAGCTACCGAATACGGATCAACCGAGACCTCTATCTTTTTATCCGCTGTTCCCGTAAAATTTTTCACTGTTTCCAGTGTGTTGATATCTATAAATGTTACATAGCCGTTTCTTCCCCCGCATGCATTGGCATGATGAGGTGCAGGCCCGTCCGTAGAAAAATTCCTGTTGGCTACGACCACTAAATTACGTTCATCATCCACGGCGATCCCATGCGGCTGCCAGCCGGTATAGATCGCTTTTTTAAATGTATTGCTTATGTAATCAATCACGGCAACCGATCCGCGTCTGCCCGGAAATGTAAGCGTATCTTCCGTACAGCTTACAAATAAATTATTGGAATGCAGCGAAAAACTCATCTCCGTTGGCGATGCACCCACAGGAATAGTCGCAAGCAGACGATCCGTACCTGTTTCAAAAACCCTTACATCCGACGATGATTGACAGGTGACAAAATATTTACTGTGATCCGGGGAAAAAATAACTTCATGCGGATTTAAGTAAAGTACAGGCGGGGTTCCGGTATATAAATTCACATTTGACAAGGCTGAAAAATCATTGACAGGTATTTTATACAATTGGTTACTTCCAACCTGTTGTGTCACGTAAAGGGTGTCATCATTGGCATCCAGCGCCATGCCGTGCGGATAATTAAACGGTTGTAATGTGTATGATGTTAATGCATCAAGGTTAACGATCGCTACTTTTCCGGAGCTGATGTCGCTCATATCGCTGCAATAAGCAGTGTGCGAATCGCTCGAAATCGTGAATGCATTCCAGTAGCCGGGGCCAATATTTGCTTTCCCGGTAATCTGATCGGTAGTGGTGCTGTACTGTTCGAGATACAATCCGTCCAGCGATAATACGTACCAGTATTTTTTATCCGGCGAAACCCTTACCATGTGCGGCGCTTCCGTTCCTGCTGTTTGTCCTACATTCACCATGCGCATCTGCAAGCCACTTTCCGCGTCAAATACGGTAACCACATCGCAGCCCTGGTTGGTCACATAATATTTGGAACGGTTGGGATTGTCCGAAAATTTTACGAAATTTTCTTTGCTCGGCGCGCCTGCATCGATCCAGTTTTTTAACAGCAGTACTTCATCACGCGTTAGCGGCGTTCTGCCGTAAGGCATGGTTGGGCCGAGGATCGTTCCCAGATCTGAAAATGTATTGGTGAAATAACACATTGTGCTAAAATCGCTCCGGTATGGGATTACAGCAGCACCGCTGTGTCCGCCTTTAAACAAGGATTCCCAGCTTTCCATCGATAAGCCGCCAGCCGCTTCTTTGCTTGCATCGGTATGGCAACCGGCTGTGGCACATTTGGTATAAATTAATTTTCCTACTTCATCCGGATAACCGTTAAAAGTAGGAGTTGCTTTTTCGTAGGTGCAGGTACTTAAAAAACAGCATCCCGCAAGGAGCATTAAAAAAATAAATACACGCGGCTTAAGCAGTTTCATGAGTGTTGATTTAAATGATTAATTATTTGCGCTGCCGTTGTTCATCCAGCATTTTATTTGTTTTCGCTGATCCAGTGATAATCCACCGGATGGCGGCATCGAATTATTTGTAATTGTTTCCCGCTGCAGGCTTCCGTTATCCGCAGCAATCTTTAACCCGGTATAGGTTGTAAAATCACCGTTGGCTGAACCGGCAACGTGACAGCCGGATACAGCGCAGGTGCTTAACGTAAGCGGTTTTATATTGACGCTATAGGTTGCCGGGATCGCAGAGCAATCAAGGTTTTTAAAATCATCTTTTTTGCAGGTTTGAAAAGCGATCAGCGTAAAGAAAAGAAGAGTTGCAATTAGAATCGTTTTTTTCATGATTGAAAAATTAATGATCGAAATTTAAATTTATTCCGTTACCGGTACATCCGACGCCAGCGCTTTATTTCGTTTCAGCTTTACGTGGATACCGCCAGTTACGTCGTACGGTCCGGTAGGATCATAACCAACTCCGTACAAAAAATAATCGCCCGGCTCCAGGTCTTTGAACTCGTAATGCGCCGCTGCATCAGCAGTAACCGACGCATCGTATTTGGAAACATCCGTGCCCGGAAATTCTGTTGCGCCGTATTTGATGTACACCCTGCAATTCGGGATTGGTGCGGAGTGGTGTTTCACCGTTCCGCTTACACTGGATTTTCCTCCCGTACCTTCTTTGTGGCACGAAAAAAAAGTGATCACTACAACAAAGCAAATTACTTTCAGTAATGTTTTACCAGAATTTGATATGATGCCCATGTCCTTATTTTTTTATTAAAGGTACTAAATATTCTACTTTTTCTCTTGTTAAAAATCAATAATGAAATCCTCACAAAATGTGAGGCTTTCATTGCGAATTCATTAATTGTTTTTTGCTTTTTGCTGGATCCACTTATATACCAGGTCGATCGTGCATTTATCCAGTTTGCCTGTTGGCGGCATTGGGCTGGAAAGCGAATTCATTTGTGCGTATAGCACGCTGAAATCGGGATTTATGGTGTCCACATAGCCTGTACCGCTTGCCATCAGGTTACTGTAGGATACAGCAGCCGTTAAATTAAGCCCGCCTTCGGGGCGCGTACCCGAATGACAACCAGTTGTGGCACAATTTGCATCAAAGATCGGTTGTATGTTCCCGCTGTAGGAGATCACATCCGGTGGAGTGCATTTTGGCTCTGCTTTTTCATAGGTACATGAATAACAAAAACAAAAAGTAATCGTGATCAAAAAAAATATGCTGATCTTTTTCATTATTCTTCGTAGCTGAACATGGATGAAATATTATTGCTGAGCTGTGTTCCCAATGGGCTTGCATTTGCCCCGGTCGTATTCATAATCAGGTTACTGTTTACATTCAGATGGATTCCGTTGAACAACATATTGTAATCGATGTTCATGTGAACAAACTGAATCTGATTTGGCGACACTGTAAAGTTTTGATCCGGCAGTGTTACTGTTTTTAAATTTGCATTTGTCCCGATTTTATAGGAGAAAGGGTATAAAATGCTTCCGTTGCCGGCAGTGGTCGTATCAATGGTTCCCTGGAAATTTACAAAAACAAACCCCGATGGTTGTGCCGTGGCGCCAAACCACATCGCCGGCTGGTTTAAGGTGCTGTCGCCGGCTGCAGGAGTTGCAGCGTTTGTGGCAGAGCTTAACCCAATATTGAATCTAACCGATTTGTAGTTTCCGGATGGAACACTTCCCAGCGTATATTCTTCTTCCTGTTGCTTTTTTAGCTTAATTGTGCCCGCCAAATTAACGGCAGAGCCATCCAGTTTTATCAATTGAATGTTGGAAAGGTACAGTTGTGCAATGCTTACGGTTATTTTTCTTCCGTTACTCATTACAATCACACTGTTGTAATCTTCTACTTCTGCCGTATCAACATTTGTATGAAGATGGAATGCAATCGTGCCATTTCCTGTTGGAGCAGGTGTTTCATCTTTGTCTTTTTTGCAAGCGCTAAATGTAAAAGCTACAATTGCAGCAACTAAAATAAGCCCGGTTTTTATATAATTTTTTAAGTTCATAATCAGAGAATATTTTTAATGTTAGTTTAAATTGTTTTTAAAAAGAGATCAGCCATCCTGCATAGATCGTGGATTTCGGCACCAGCTGGATCCCGTTAAAATTCTGGTACAAAGGCATTCCGTATTCAACCGATAATTTGTTGTTTTTTAAAAATCCTTTGTTTAAATAAAAATTAAGCCCCACGTAGCCATTTATATTTTGGCCGCCATAGCATGCAGGATTTGCATCCGGTTCTAATACCTGGTACAATTCTGCATCCTGACCGGAAATAGCTCCAACCGAATTTCCTTCCACGCGCAGCGATGTGCTGATCCATGGAAACCATTGATACGCACCCCATACATTGAGCGAATATTCGTTGCCCAAATGATAGTTCAGTGAATTATTAAACGGGCGCAGCACGGTTGTGAGTTGCGTGCTGAATGAAAATTTATTTGCTTTCAGTAAATACGTAATGCCCGGCATAAAATCAAAGCTGCCCGATCCCATTTGCATCATGTAAGGCAATCGCGCACCGGCATACATCATGTCGTCGCTGGCGCCTTTTACACGAATGCTTCCGGTAGGCAGATTAAATCCTGCACTCACAATTACATGATGGATTTTTTTATTCAGCAGCGAATAAACAGCGTATAATTTTGTATCGCCCAACCCGGATGAATGCGAATGCATGGAGGTGTTATCGTTGGTCGACATAACCATTGTTCCGCCATCCATGTGCATGTGCATTGTACCAGGGAGCATGTTCATATTCATCGACATTACATTGTAATTGAACATTGCCATCACGGAAAGCTTGTTAGTAATGCCGTACATGGCCATTATCATGTGCATGTCCATGCGCATATTCTGCGGCGCCATCAGGTAATTATTAAAAACATAATTGTCATCCACGCTGCTTGTACCTGTTGCATTTCCTTTTGCATATGTGCTCATATACCTGTAGGAAATTTTCCAGCCGCCTTTCGGATGCTGATGTCCCAGCATGATCCCGGCCGGACTTAAATCCTTGGAAGCACAATCACAGCTGACAGACATACTGCTGTCGCATGTTTGTGCGGTTAGAGCGCTGCTTGTAAAAAGCAGCAGCAACCAACCAAAGTAAGTTGTTTTCATTGTGTTAAATTTTTAAACAATGGATAAATTCAATTAACATGAATAGTAAACAAGCTATGTTTTCATTCAGAAAATGAAAAGCACATGCAAGCGCTATGCATATAATTTTTTAGTGTTTAAGAAATGTAAACAGAAGTACGGGGAGGATGAAAGATCGACGTCAGAGTCGTTTTAGGGATAAAAAATGAATAGTCAGAATGAAACGGAATTGTTTCCGGATCAGCTTCTGTAAAAATAAGCGGGGTGGTTTTGGAAAAAAACTGAAGTTCCAGTTTTTCTTTCAGGCTTTGAACCGGTGCATTTTCCTTTTTTTGCTGTTCTGCCAGTTGTTTTCGCAAATGACATTTACCGTTACAATGCAGCATTGGCTTATCGCGGTTCTCACACAAATTTTTTGCAATAAAATCCTTGTTCACCATATAATTGGTAAGGATCACGCCACTGTAAAACGTTTGCAGCATAATTCCGACAAAGGATAATATAACAAAAAGTTGTTTCAAATCCAATAGATTTTGTATTACAAATGTATTGAAAATATGCTAATTATCATAAGGAAAAGCAATAATTTGTGATTACCTTTGGGTAAACAAACCGTTCGGCATGAAAACATTCAGAATTTTACCGGTACTGTTTTTCCTGATCTTTATTCAGCTAAAATCCAATGCGCAATTCGCTTCCGCAGAAATTGGCGTTGACGGGCTTACCTGTTCTGCCTGTACCCGCAGCGTGGAAATGAGCATCCGGAAGCTTAGCTTTGTCGACAGCGTTTCAATGAACCTCGAACATACAGAAGGCAAAATAATTTTCAAAAAAGGTTCGAAAGTCGACATCGAAAAGATCGCGAAAGCAGTAGAAGATGCCGGCTTTTCATTGCGCAGCTTAACTGCAGAGATCACCATCGACGGATTAAAAACAAGCAATGATTTTTGCTGGGATTATCAGAACAATGTGTACCATTTTGTAAAAATGCCTGCAAATACGGAACTGAAAGGTCCTGTTAAATTAAAATTTATTGGTGGCGAATTTATGTCCAACAAAGAATTTAAAACCTGGAAAATATATTGCACCAGTACTTGCAATTCGGGAACACCTGCAAATGCACCTCATTCCAAAAATTACTATGTTTCGCTTCTGTAAAAAACAAATCCTTTTTTGTTTGCTTTTTGCGCTTGCGCAGAAGTTGGTGTTTGCACAGGAACTATATCCGCTTAACGAACCCGCCAGCAATGTACCCAAAGGCGTTTTGGGCGTTAGAGCATTTGATGATACCTACAAGGAAATAAACCAGGCCCGTAATTTAATCGGCCTGCGGCTGATGTACGGCGTGCTTCCGCGATTAACCGTAATGGCAACTGCAAGCGTGTCCAATCACCACGACCGTAACTTTCCTGCAAACCTTGTTTCGCATACACACAACGGAAATCAGTCTACATACTCCACCGGCAATTTTCAGCGTGGATTAGTATATCCTTATCTTTTTACCGGAATTTACCTGTATGCAAAATACCGTTTCATTTCAGTGGATGGCGAACAGAAGCATTTTCGGATGGCAGCTTATGGTGAATGGTCCAACGTAAAAGTAGCCCACGATGAAACCGAACCTGATCTGCTGGATGATACAAAAGGTTTTGGCGGCGGATTGATCACCACGTATCTCAATCATCATTTCGCTGTTTCACTTACGTCAGGTGTGATCATTCCCGGCGCATACAATGGATTGTCGCCTGATCTGTACGGTGGCCCGATGGTTCCTACCGAAATAAAATACGGCCGCGCAGTGAAATACAATTTATCCTTCGGCTATTTATTATTTCCCCGTAAATACGAAAATTACGATCAGGGCAACTGGAATGTGTACCTCGAATTTATGGGTAAAGCGTATGAAGGTGCCAAAGTAACCCAATATGGTGTAAAGCCCGTTCCCGTTTCCACACCTTTGTTAAAAGCCGGTAATTACATGGATGTTTGCCCGGGCATCCAATACATCGTCAAATCAAATCTCCGCATTGATCTTTCCGCCGAACTCCCCATGATCAATAAATCCTACGCCCATTTTTACCCGGTGGTGATGCTGGGTGTGCAGCGGTATTTTTATTTCAGGAAAAATAAATAAGTTCAAAGTTTAAGGTTCAAAAGCTTAAAATTTTGCTGTACGCAGATACTTTGTGTATTTACCGCAAAGGCGCAAAGAAAAAAAGAAAGAATTCATTCTTAATATGTTTTGGTCAAACGAATCAATGAGCAATTGTTTAATTGAAAAACAATTCATTATTTTAACTGTCATCAGGCAGAGCCTGGTGCCTGCATAAAAAAATGCTGTTCACAAATCATTATTCATTTGTGAACAGCATTAACATTTGCAAAAAATCATAATTCTACACAACAATTTTGCGCACCTCCCTATTCGGCTTTGCAGCTAAAAAATACTCCGCAGGAGCCACACAGCACACACAGCAAAACTTTAAACTTTGAACTCCCTTTTTATTTCCTAAAGTTCAACGGCATCATCAATTTAAAGCTAATATTCCTTCCCATATTGTACACCCCCGTTCTGCCCGTTACATTATTAATGTCTTCGTATTTCAGGCGGCTCAAATGACTTTGGTAAGCCACATCCGTAATGTTGTTTGCGCTGATGTAGATCGAGCAGATCGTTCTCTCTTTAGAAACAATCGTTCCCCCGATTCCTACATTAAACAATGTATAGCCGGGCGTTTTTGTTTCCGTTCCGTAAGCCGAATAAAAATGATTTTGCTCAAAATAATTTTCCGCTTCCACTTTTACATACGCATTCGTCATTACTTTTCCAAGCTTTTTTATATCAGCACGCAGCTCCGATTGAATTTTTGGTGCTGGAGTGAACGGTAAATATTTTGTAGAATCAGGCTGATGTTTTTGCGTGGCATTTACATATGAAAATGAATTTTCAAAATGTAGCCAGTCCAGCGGATGAGGGTGAATATCGATCATGATCTCACCACCCATTAAATTGGCATTTCCCGAAACAAATTTAAAAGTGCTGTATCCCTGCGTGATCGAATCACCGCCGCTCACACTGCTTAGCTTGCGCGCGAAAATAAAATTGTCGATCGAGTTATCAAACACGTCCACTTCCGCAGTTACATGTGTGGTATTGATCCCGAATGCAGCATCTGCCTGTAAGCTGTTTTCCGCTTTTAATTTCGGATCACCGATCTCGTAACGCGTGGTGCCATCGTGCACGCCGTTAGCGCCTACTTCGCCAATGCTTGGTGCACGGTAACCGCGTGCCGCATTTACTTTTGCAAACACTTTATCATTGAATTGATAAGTAGCGCCCAAACTTCCGGAAATACCGGAAAATTGCGAATTAAATGCGGTGAACTGGTGATACGTTCCTGCAGTAACATCCGTTTTTACGCCATTCGCATCCAGGAATAAATCTTTGCTGTGTTCTGTCCGCGAGTCGTACCGGATGCCTCCGCTAATGTCCAGTTTGTTAAATGATTTTCGCACGATCGTGAAAACGCCCACATCAAATAAATTATATTCAGGGACCAAAAATTCAATCCCTTTGTTTTGCGATGTTTGCTGCATTCCATTTGCACCGAATGAAACATTCCAATGATTTTTTTCCGGCAATACATAACGGATATCGTAATTGATCGTGTTCAGTAAAAAATAAAGTCCATACGCATCGGGTGTCAATACATTTCCATATTCCTGCCGGCGGTTTTGCTGAAAGCCCAGCGTTGCTTTTAAACTTCCGTTACCGATCACAAAACTGTTGTTCAATACCGCTTTATAATGCCGTATTTCCTGGAAAGGCGTACTTGGAGTATAGCTTTTAAAATCACTGTTAGTGGCAATACGGCTTCCTTCCGTAGAATCATTTATTGCGATTGGCTTAATGAACTTCCCGGTAGCACTATCGCGCTCACCTTCCACAATACCGGGCGTTAGCTCATATACGCTAAAGTGTAAATGCGAATATCCCCAGGATTTATTCAGGCCAATGATCCCGCTCACGGTATTTTCGCGGTAACCCGAATTGAACACATACCCATCATATTTATTCTGGTATGCATGCGCCATTTTATTGCTGTAACGCAAATCCCAGATAAATCCTTTGATATTTCCGGCAACGTTTGCCGAATAGCCAAACAAGCCGTTATTCGTTTGATAGTTAGCTACCACATTTCCAACAATTTTTCCTTCCGGTAATGTTGGTGCTGTGATGAAATTAATTACACCTGCAATTGCATCCGAGCCGTATGAAAGACTGGCAGGCCCTTTCAGGATCTCCACTTTGCTTACCGAAAACTCATCAATTTCAATTCCATGCTCATCGCCCCATTGCTGGCCTTCCTGGCGGATCCCGTCGTTTACCACCACCACCCTGTTGTAACCCAATCCGCGGATCACCGGCTTTGAAATGCCCGAACCGGTTGTTACCTGGGAAATTCCGGGTTGTTTTGCAATAGCATCAATAATATTGGTAGAAGCATTTTGCAGCAATTGCGTTTTGCTGATCAGGCTGATCGGTGTAGCCGTTCTGTTTCTTTCTCCAGCCTGCGATAAACCTGTTACCACCACTTCATTCATCTCTTTTACCGATGTTTCCAGGGCATAATCCTTTGTAGTGATCTGGGAAAGATCCAGAGTTTCAATAATGGTTTTGTAGCCAATAAAGCTGATCTGGATCAGCACTTTGGATTGCGGTAAATTTTCGATCAGGTAAGTGCCGTCCACATTACTCACGGTTCCTGTTTTTAAGTCGGGAATAAAAATGCTGACGCCCGGTAACGTCTGTCCCGTTTGCTTGTCTGTGATCTTCCCGGATAAAGAAGTTTTAGATCCAAATGCAAAAGCACTTGCATCCGTGATCATGCACAGCATAAATGCTGAGATGAAAATAGATATTATTTTTTTCATAAATGAATGCGCGTTTAAAGTTTAAAATCGAATGGTAATTTGTTATTCGCAAGATGTTAGTTTGAAAAATCAGCAAATAAAATGCATACGGCCTTTACAACCGGAATAACAAAAAATAAACACAGAAATTCTCTGCAGATTTTAAACAATAGGGGGAGCCCTGGAAGGTAAGTTTTGAAATGCGTCGGGTGTATGTACACTTTCAATTAATGATTGAAAAATAATATCGTGGGATGCGATGGAAAAGGAGATCGCCTGATCAGCGGTAGCATTAGAATCGGTTGCAGTATAATCACAAATCGGACAATGGTGTTCCTGCGAGTGAAAATGTTTGTCTGTTGCGTTGCAATGTAAATCTGCACGGTGCTCATACGCATGGAATTGTGTCTCTACTGTCGGAAACAGGAAAAGAAACAAAAAGAAAAATGAAAGATATTTTTTGACCTGCTTGTGCATTTGCTTCACAAAAGTATAAAATAAAATTTCATGAATTATTTTTTGTGATGAACGGTACAAAAAAGTTCAAGGCTCAAGGTTCAAAATTTTGCTGTGTAGCATGGTATCTTCTTGAGGTTTCGCGCCAGCGAAATATAGCTTTGCGTTCTCTTACACTCAGTAAACACCTAATAAACATATAGCCTCTGCGAACTCTGCGCCTCTGCGAGAAATAAACACAGTAGTTTTAATTCAAAGTTTGCTGTGTGCCCAATACCTGTGTCAATTAAGAAGCAAAATTAAATACAGCAACCGCACAGATTTGTAAATTCGTATTCATTCGTAATTTGTAACAAACACAGATTCGTAGTTTGGTTCCTGTTCGTTATCCGCATTGTACTAATGTTGCACAACAATCCTTCTCGCGAGTGGCGCTCCCTTCGGCATTCCTTCTTTATTCAGTTCCGTTACTTTGCAAAAGTAAATTCCCGGAGCAATCATTTCCGTATTCAGTTCAAAACTATTGTTCATTGTTTTCTCCGATGTGATCAGTTGCCCCACTGTATTATACAATTCCACCTGGTAAGCGGACGTGTTATCATTCACAATATGGATCGTAATGCTGTTGTTGGCCGGGTTTGGATATGCATCCATATTCCAGTGGTTGTTGGGTGCATCCATCTCATTCACTGAGGTTAAACTTACCCTGCCTTTGAAAAATGCAACACCTCCCTGGTAATTTCCCACAACCAGGTCCATCAGCCCGTCGCCCGTTATATCCGCACCGCAGGGTGCCGTGCGTTCTCCTTCCCTTACACCCATAAAGGTAGAATCCACCAGGGTGAATGTGCCGGCCAGATTACCATCAATGTGGCTGTACATGCGCAGATAACCCAGCTGCGAGCCTGCCATTAACTGCGTAACTCCTCCTTCTTTAAATACAAAAGGATAGCTGTAGCCGTAAAAATAACCAGCCTGGTTCACTTTTACATGTCCCCAGAAATTGGTCATCGAATCCAAAGCGGGATTAGTGCTTGTGGGACTTCCTGTATGGTGATAATAGCTAAGCTTTCCATTTGCTGCGCCAATCACAAGGTCATTCATCCCATCATTATCAACATCCACAATTTGCGGTGCTGCAAAATCACCCACATCAATAAAATGGTTGTTTGTATTTTTGTAATCGGCAACACTCAGTACAAAATTTGCAGTGGCTCCCAGTGGCGCAATGTTTTGAAAATAATCAATCCTTCCATCCGATCCGCCAATGATCATGTCTGCATCGCCATCGCCATCCATATCTCCAAACGTAGGGATCATGTTCACAATGTTCAGCGAGCTCAGGTTGTCGTAATCGCGGGTTACCAAATCGTATTTCGGAACGGTAGGCGTACCTACATTTTTAAACAGTGCGATCTCATGTTGAAACCCTGCTACATTATAATAACCGTAATTGCCGATGAACAGATCTTTTAATCCGTCATTATTATAATCGAAAAATACTGGGTAAGCGCCTTCACCCACTTCAATCATGTTGTCCTGTAAAAGATTTCCTTGCTGGAATTCAAATACCGGTGCCGTATTTGTTCCCGTATTTTTATAATACACCTCACTGTTAAAATTTTCCGAAGCATTGGTCGCATTCGGGCTCACGATCAGGTCTTTTACATTGTCGTTGTTTACATCTTCGTAATACGCACAAGGGAAAAGTGTGAGGTTAACCGGAATGGTACTCGATGTATTTTCCGGGAAATGTGTATCCACAGCTACCATGTTCGCTTCCTTCGGCGTTCCGCCATTGGTGAGCATCGTTAAATTTGCAAATGAAACATCGCCCACAATAAACTCTTTGTCACCGTCATTATCTAAGTCAATGCACAGCTGGCAGGAGCCCGAGTGCCGCTCCGCCGATCGTACACCGCCAATGCTGTCGCCGGGATTGGTAACAATACCGGGGTTTCCCACATTGTACTGGCCCGTAACACTGTCATTCAGGTAATAATTATTATTCGACGGATCTTCCGCCGCATATCCCCAGCTGCGGTTTTTCATATAGAAACATAAGCTGTCTGCATTTCCATACAGCTCCATGCTCAGGTTCTGATGGTATTCCATAAATGTTCCTGTAATGGCAAACGTCACCACATCCAGGTCGCCGTCATTGTCAATATCGCTCAGCGCCGGAATATCCACCGAGCTGACAAATAAATTGATCATGGAAGCGGAGGGAGTAGGTGGGTATGTCGGAGAATAAAATGTAAGCGACCAGTCTTTGATGATCCCCGTGTTTCCGCTTGTCTGATCACCCACATTCAACGACCACACTCCATTCGGATTGCTGATGCCGGCAATAAAGCTGTCCCAGGCTGCAGATCCGGCTTCAGGTGCATAATCGTCTTTAAAGGGGGCCGAATTAAATCCGGCACTGCCGATCACATTGGTTGCATTCATTTCAATGCTCGTGCCTGTAAAATTATGCCCGCTTCCGCCTGCATTCCTGATCAGGCGGATCTTATTGCTTCCGCCCGGGGCTACAAGGTAAACAATAACATCCGCATCATTTGTATGTGTGATGTCAAGGGAAACCGACATCAATTTCCAATAGGCAAGGTTCAGGCCTGTTACCGTTACCGCTTTGTTTACAAACGTTCCTGTGCTTCCGTCCCAGCTATTGGTAACGCCGCCATCCGGGATAGGCGATGGGATATAATTGCTTTTGGTAGGATTGTAGATCGATTTTTGCTGTAGCGCAACCAGTTGAAATTGCAGTCCACCGGCAATTGTAGACACATTTTTATATATATCCATTCCTCCGCCCGCATTCGAGTATGTAAAAATATCCTTTTTCCCGTCGTTATTATAATCTGCCAGGATCGCCCAGTTGTGCATAACCGGGAATTTGCTTTCGTAGGAAGCATCATATTTATAATCCACCGTATTGGCAGTTCCACGGTTAATGAACGTACGGATTTTGTCCCCCGTACGGTCAAACGTAAAAAGATCGTCTATTCCATCCATATTCAGATCGATCGAAGAGGTCTGCACAAAATTTAATCCTCCGGCCCATGGATTTACAAGTGAAGTTCCACTGATAGTCACATCAATGCTATCGTATCGTTGAAAAAAAGGTTGTGCTGTTAATTCGCTGCCGGAACAGGCAAAGATGATCAGGGTGGCAAAGAGTATAATTCGTTTCATTTGGTATCTGGAATATGATTTACAAAGTTATTAAATAAGCGGCATTGGGGCCAAAACCTGATATGTTTTCAGCATAATTGCGATAAAATTGGTAAATAATAATTGTTATTCTATATTTGCACCCTTAAATTTAGGAATAAAACCAATTAACCGGTATTTTATTTCTCTTATTTTTGATAAACAAAATAACAACTTAATATTACAATTATGCAGAACAAAGGCGCTATCAGGCTGTTTGCAATTTTATTGGCACTCGCATGTGCTTATTATTTAATGTTTACATGGGTGGCCAGCGGGATCGAAAAAGATGCCGAAGCATTTGGGAAAAAGTATACTGAAAGAGCAGATGTAGTTGAAAATGCGAAAAAAATGTCGGGAGATGCCAGTCATTTGCAAACATACATGGATTCGGTTCGTGTTGCTAAAACCAACTACTACCTGGATTCCTTAAAGAAAAAAACTGTTTACAACCTTTTCATTGCTTCATATACCTATGAAGATGTAAAAAAACGCCAGTTAAATCTCGGACTGGATTTGAAAGGTGGTATGAACGTTACACTTGAAGTTTCTGTTGCAGATATTATCCGTGGATTATCCAACAATAGCAACGACCCTGCATTTATTGCCGCATTGGCAAAAGCACAAGTTGTTCAAAAAACATCCACGAAAGATTTCATAACTATTTTTGGTGAAGAATTTACTAAAGCCAATCCAAACGGGAAATTAGCCATCAATTTCCAAACCATCGAATTAAAAGGAAAAATCGATTTTAATACTTCTAACGACGATGTGCTTAAATTTATACGTGACCGTGTAGAAGAAGCCATCGAAACTTCCAAAAATACATTACTTGCGCGTATCGATAAGTTCGGGGTAACACAACCAAACATTCAGCGTTTGGCTTCATCCGGACGTATCCTTGTCGAATTGCCAGGCGTAAACGATAAAGAACGTATTCGTAAATTATTACAGGGAACTGCCAATCTGGAGTTCTGGGAAACATATGACAATGCTGACATTGCTCCCTTACTGGACAAAGCAAACGGAGTATTGAAAGCAATATTGACTCCAATGGCATCAGATTCCATTGCAAAACAGGATTCAATTGCAAAAGCTAACAGGGTAGCCGATTCATTAAAAGCATTGGTCAGCACACCGGATAAAAAAGGGAAAACGCCTGCTGAGATTGCAAAAGAAGATTCGGTTGCAAAAGCAAAATCGGCTGTTTCATTAGATGATCAGTTAAAATTGAAGTCAGGCAAGTCAGAGTCATTAAGCAAAGTAGGGCCTACAAAAGACGATACTCTTAAAATGTTCCTGAAAGATCACCCTTTGTTTTCACAGGCATCTATATTAAGGCCGAGCCTGATGCAGTTGGAAGGTGGCAAGGTTGATCTGACAAGAGGGCCAGTTGTAGGGATCTCCCTGATTAAAGATACCGCTAAAGTAGACGAATATTTAAACATGCCGAAAGTCAGGGCATTGTTTAAAAACACTAAGTTTTTATGGCAGTTCAAAGCAATTGACAAAGACGAAACTGCTGTACAGCTTATCGCGATTCGTGTAACTACACACGATGGTAAGGCGCCTTTATCGGGTGATATTATTGCTGATGCGCGTAAAGTATTTGACCAGGCAAGTGGTGGTAGCCCGCAAATTTCCATGACAATGACTGCGGAAGCAGCACAGGTTTGGAGACGCTTAACAGCTGCTAATATTGAAAAATCAATTGCAATCGTTCTCGATAACAGCGTGTATTCATTTCCTACCGTACAGGGCGAAATTGCAGGAGGTACTTCTTCCATCACCGGTAATTTTAGCAACGAGGATGCGGACGATTTGGTAAATATTTTAAAAGCCGGTAAATTACCAGCTACTCCTCGCATTGTTCAGGAAACTGTGGTAGGCCCTACATTAGGAGCCGAAGCAATTCATAACGGTTTCTTCTCAACAATCATCGCGTTGATATTGGTGCTGTTATTCATGGGTTTCTATTACAACAAAGCAGGTTGGGTTGCCGATTTTGCGATGATCATCAATAACTTCTTCGTCGTCGGGATACTCGCTTCTTTCGGCGCAGTATTAACATTGCCTGGTATTGCCGGTATCGTATTAACCATCGCCATGTCCGTGGATGCGAACATCCTGATCTTTGAACGTGTGCGTGAAGAGTTAAACCTGGGTAAAACAACCGCTGTCGCGATAAAAGAAGGTTACAGAAACGCAATGTCCTCCGTGATCGATTCCCACGTTACCGGTTTATTATTGGGGATCATCCTGTATGTATTCGGTACAGGCCCTATCCAGGGATTTGCAACCACGCTGATTATCGGTATCGTTTCCTCTTTATTCTGTGCGATCTTTATCACACGTTTAATTTTTGATCGTTGGTTGTCTAAAAATAAAGCAATCCCTTTCGGAAATAAATTTACAGAACATGCCTTCAAAAAAATCAACATTAACTTCGTAGCCAAACGTAAATTCTACTATTTGTTCTCCGGGTTGATCATTGCTGTAGGTGTTTTCTGCTATGTGAAAAAAGGCGGATTCAGTCTTGGTGTGGATTTCAAAGGTGGACGTTCCTATGTTGTTCGTTTCGATAATGCAAGACCAACCGAAGATGTGTTAAAAGCGTTGACTGTCAGCTTTGGTGAAGCACCGGAAGTAAAAACATATGGTGAAGCAACACGTATGCGTATTACCACTACTTATTTAATTGATGATTCCACGCCGGAATCAGAAGCAAAAGTGGAAAGTAAATTACTGGAAGGCTTAAAGCCATTTGGTATCGGTAAAGCCAATATATTAAGCTCCGATAAAGTAGGAGAAACTGTTTCCCGCGATATCAAAGCGAAAGCAATCTGGGCGGTATTGTTGTCCTGCCTGGTGATGTTCGTTTTCATCTTCGTGCGATTTAAAAAGTGGCAGTATGGTTTGGGTGCGGTTGTCGCCTTGTTCCACGACGTTGCCATCGTACTTTCCTTTTACCTGATCTTCGATGGTATATTACCATTCTCATTAGAGATCACGCAGGATTTCATAGCTGCGATCTTAACAGTAATGAGTTACTCAATGACCGATACAGTCGTTGTATTTGACCGTATCCGTGAATACTTAACAGAGCGTAATAAATCCGATCTTGATAAACATGAAAGAGAGCGCGTGATCAATTTTGCATTGAATAGTACATTAAGCCGTACCATCAATACATCATTAACCATCTTCTTCGTATTATTGGCGATCTTTATTTTCGGTGGAGAAACGATCAAAGGCTTCTCTTTTGCATTGCTGATAGGTATCGTTATCGGTACATACTCTTCTATCTGTATTGCAACTCCGATTGTAATTGATCTGGAAAGAGAAAAACCGGAAACAGAAAAAAAATAACACTGGTTGTTAAATCATAACAAAAGCCCCGATGCGATCTGCACCGGGGCTTTTGTTTAATTGAGCCCGGCGATCTAATGTATAGTGGGAAAAATGGAGAGTGCTTCGCGGGCCTGCGGGCATATTAACAATCATCGCCTTTGCATTCTTTTTCAGGAGGACTCCTGTGGAGCGGTAAAAAATACGAGTAACTTTTAAACTTTGAACTTTCAACTAATATTATTCTGTACTTTTGTACAATAATATTCTACCATGTTAAATTCAATTTTTTTATTTCTAAACCTGGGCGGCGGCGAAGTGTTTATGATCGTGCTGGTGATCCTGATGCTTTTCGGCTCTGATAAATTACCGGAAATAGCAAAAGGGCTAGGAAAAGGGTTGCGTGAGATCAACGATGCAAAAGATCAGATCCAGAATGAAATTTCAAAAAGTACCGAAGGCTTTGCTTCTGAAATTAGAAAGCATACTTCCGAAATTCAATCCGAAATTGAAAAAGCCGGCGAAAGCATGAAACGTCAGATGGATGATGTGGGCAAGGTGATTGCCGATGAAGGCAAAAACATGGAAGACACCATGAAATAAAAAAATCAAATGATATATGCTCTTGCAATTTGCAGGAGCTTTTTTATTTATAATACCATCTAAAACCAAACACATGAAGTTTAATAAATTAGTTCCCAATGTTTTTTACATTGATGCAAAAGTGGGATTAAAAACATTTGTGGATTGCCTGGGCTTTAAGATCGGATATGATGATTTGCAATCTAAAGAACAACCTTTTTGTACATTGGAAAGGGATAATCTTTGCCTCCATTTGATCCAAAGCAAAGAATTTGCAGAAAAAGACCGCCCCGAGTTTCGCCTCGAGACAGATAACATTGAAGAAGTTTACAAACAGGTACACGAAAAATTTCCGGAGCTGTTGCATCCCAATTTAAAAAAAGTAACTGAACGCGCCTGGGGTGCAAAAGAATTTGCAGTGCTGGACACATCCGGTGTTTGTATTGTCATCCAACAATGGAAAAAATAATTGCTGCTTAAACCTGTTTAAATGAAAGTAATAGAAACCGAACGGCTGGTGCTGGAAGAAATGGTGGCAGAAGATGCCGCTTTTATGCTGGAGCTATTAAATACAGCATCCTGGCTAAAATATATTGGCGACAGAAATGTGCATACCATCGAAGAAGCACGTAATTATTTATTGTACGGAGCTATGAGCAGCTATAAAAAATCGGGTTTCGGTTTTTATCGCGTACGATTGAAAGATTCGGATACCATTATTGGCACTTGCGGCCTTGTGAAAAGGGATACGCTTGAAGATGCAGACATTGGATTTGCTTACCTACCCGAATACGAGAAAAAAGGATATGCCTTTGAAGCGGCATCCGCAACATTGGAATTTGCAAAATCAAGGCTGCAGCTAAAACGCATTGTGGCCATCACGCTCGAAAATAATGAGAGTTGCATCCGCCTGCTCAAAAAACTGGGCTTACAGTATGAGCACAATGTCCGTTTTGATGAAAACGAAGAGCTAATGCTATTCGGAATTAGTTTGTAGGACATTGGGTTTTTAGATGTTAGATATTGGATACAAGCGTTCCTCTCAATTCATAAGTCCGATATTTTTTAAAATTCCCACCATCCATCCTCCCCTTTTTTTACCCAATTTAACATCCAAGATCTAACATTTTCTTCCTCGCGCTAATTTCTTTAGTCGCTCTAAAATGCTATTTTTTTAATAATTGATTAGGTTTTAAGGACCCTGTTAATAAAAAATAATCACTTTTTTGTACAAGACCCCCTCCTTTTTTATATTTTTGTGTCAGAAAGTTGATTTTTAAATTTTAACCCGCAGTTTTCAGGCAGTTAATACCGAATATCTAAAATTCAGCACTTTTTACGCACAGTTTAATTATCCAATATCTAAAAATTCAACATCTTTTATACACACATTCTAATTACTATTTACTAATTACTAACGACTAAAAAACATGGCATTTCACAGATTCAAAGCATTAGAAGCGGTTTTAACCAGGAAGCCCATCGAAGTAACGTTGCCGAGCAACAAAGTTTCCGAATTTTTCGGAGAAAACGTATTTGGCATTGATGCCATGCGTGAATATCTTTCGGAAGAAGCATTTAACAGTGTAATGTCCGCGATGCAGCAGGGCAGCCGCATTGATCGTAAAATGGCCGATCAGGTAGCTTCATCTATGAAAGCATGGGCCAACTCAAAAGGTGCAACGCACTATACGCACTGGTTTCAGCCATTAACAGGTACAACTGCCGAAAAACACGATGCTTTTTTTGAGCCGACAGAAGGCGGAAGAGCGATCGAGCGTTTTGGAGGCGGGCAATTGGTACAACAGGAGCCGGATGCATCCAGCTTCCCGAACGGAGGGATTCGTAATACATTTGAAGCACGCGGTTATACTGCATGGGACCCAACTTCTCCCGCATTTGTGATTGGTAAAACATTGTGTATCCCTACCATCTTTGTTTCGTATACAGGCGAAGCGTTGGATTTTAAAACGCCATTGCTGAAAGCATTACACGCCATCGATAAAGCAGCGGTGGATGTATGTCAGTATTTCGATAAAAACGTGACCAAAGTAAACGCAACTTTAGGCTGGGAACAGGAGTATTTTTTAGTGGACGAAGCGCTCTATAATGCCCGTCCCGACTTATCAATGACCGGGCGCACCTTGTTTGGCCATACACCGGCAAAAGGCCAGCAACTGGAAGATCATTATTTCGGTTCCATTCCTGACCGTGCAACGGCTTTTATGCGCGATTTTGAGATCGAATCTCTTAAATTAGGCATTCCGATCAAAACACGGCACAATGAAGTGGCCCCAAACCAGTTTGAGTGCGCACCTGTATTTGAAGAGTGTAACATAGCTGTAGATCATAACCAATTATTGATGGACGTTATGGAAAAAGTAGCGCGCCGTCATAACTTTTGCGTATTGCTGCACGAAAAACCGTATGCAGGCGTAAACGGAAGTGGAAAGCATAATAACTGGAGCTTAGGCACAAACACAGGCAAAAACCTGTTAAGCCCGGGCAAAACACCGAAAACCAATTTACAATTCCTGACCTTTTTCATCAATACCGTAAAAGCGGTTCACGATAACGCTGATCTGCTGCGTGCTTCCATTGCTTCCGCGAATAATGATCACCGTTTGGGCGCCAACGAAGCGCCTCCTGCAATCATGTCAGTTTTCCTGGGAACACAGCTTTCCAATGTATTGGATGAACTGGAATCAAAAGTAAAATCAGGAAAAATGAGCCCGGATGAAAAAACGGCTCTGAAATTAGGGGTAGGTAAAATTCCGGATATTTTGCTGGACAATACCGACAGGAACAGGACTTCTCCTTTTGCATTTACCGGCAATAAATTTGAATTCCGTGCTGTAGGGTCCTCTGCAAACTGCGCCGGCCCGATGATGGTGCTCAACAGCATTATGGCTGACCAGCTGATCAAATTCAAAAAAGAAGTGGATGCGCTGCTTGCAAAAAATGTGGATAAAGACGAAGCTATTTTCCAGGTGCTGAGACAATGCATTGTGGATTCAAAAAAGATCCGTTTTGAAGGAAACGGGTATGGCGATGAATGGGTAAAAGAAGCAGAAAAACGCGGCTTGTCCAATATCAAAACCACGCCTTTGGCACTGGGCGGATTTATATCCAAACAAAGTATGGAATTGTTTGAAAGGAATAACATCATGACCGATCGTGAGCAACATGCGCGTTACGATATTTACCTGGAAACATATACTAAAAAAATTCAGATAGAATCCCGTGTAATGGCTGATCTGGCGCTGAATCACATTATTCCTACATCGATCAAATACCAAAGCTCGCTGGTGGAAAATGTAAGAGGTTTGAAAGAAATTTTCGGCGCTGCAGAATTTAAAAAAGCATCCACCATACAGCTGGAAATGATCACGGCAATTTCAGACCATATCAATACCATCAAAACCAAGGTGGATGAAATGACGGAAGCCCGTAAAAAAGCCAATTCCATTACCGACGTAAAAAAACAGGCAGTGGAATATTGCGAGAAGGTAAAAGCCTATTTTGACGACATCCGTTACCATGTGGATAAGCTTGAATTGCTGGTGGATGATGAAAGCTGGCCATTGCCGAAATACAGGGAATTGTTGTTTACAAAATAATCGATCTGGAAAATTAAAAAAAAGACCCCGGAAGCATTGCTTTTGGGGTCTTTTTTTCCCTTGGGAACGAGGTCACAGCTTGAAGAAAACGGAAATAAAAGAGCTTTTATCTTGTTAATATTGACAAGCAGGGTGTATTCATTTGATATTTGCAATGTTTTCGGCTAAATAAAAAATCAATAAAGAATTTTTTTGTTTCAAATATTTCTTTATTTTAGCACCCAATAATTAGTTAAAACCTAGAAACTGATATGAAGATAATTACAAAATTAACCGCCGGATTAGCAATTATTCTATTCTTCTCCACTACTGCTGTGGCACAGAAAAACTTTTCGAAGGATGCGGATAAAGCATTTGACAACAAAGAGTATTTCAATGCTATTGAGCTTTATAAAAAAGCATATACAAAAGCAAAAAGAAAAGAAGACAAAGCGCTTATCATTTTCAGAACAGCGGAATGTTATCGTATGATCAACGATAACAAACAGGCTGAAGCCTGGTATACAAAAGCAATCAAAGCAAGCTACAATGACCCGAAAGACTTAGCGGAGCTGTATTTGGCAGATGCAAAAAAAGCACAGGAAAAATACAACGAAGCATTGATCGAGTACAACAACTATAAAAAACAAGTTCCTTCTGACCCTCGTGGAGAAGATGGTGCAAAATCCTGCGAGCTTGCTCAAAAATGGAAAGATAATCCAACCCGCTACAAAGTGGAGAACTTAGCACAGATCAATACAAAAGATCCTGACTTTGCTCCGATGTATGCAGATAAAAAATACAACAAAATTTATTTTACTTCCATGCGCCCGGGTGTTACCGGAAGCACAACCGATCCTACAAACGGTGAGCTTTATAGTGATATCTTTGAAACATCAATGGATAAAAACGGTAAATGGAGCACACCAACTGCACTTCCTGAACCGGTAAATACAAAAGACAACGAAGGGTTATCTACGATCTCTAAAAAAGGAGACATGATGGTTTTTACACGTTGTATCGTTGAAAAAAATAAAGAAATGTACAACCAGTTATGGTCTTCTGCTAAAAAAGGAAATTCCTGGGGCGATCCAGTAAAATTGTCTTTCTGTGTTGACACACTGAAATTTGCATCTCCATCATTATCTTCTGATGGATTAACATTGTTCTTCTCTTCAAACATGCCTGGCGGACAAGGAGATAATGACATCTGGTATTCAAAATACGATAAAAAATCACAAAAATGGGGTACACCGGTTAACTTAGGACCTGGTATCAACACTCCCGGTAATGATGTATTCCCTTTCATTCATGATGACGGTACTTTGTATTTCTCTTCAACAGGCCACTTAGGAATGGGCGGTCTGGATATTTTCAAAGCAGAGAAAAAAGGAGATGACCAATGGGCAAACGTTACCAATATGAAATACCCGATCAACTCTGCAGGAGATGATTTCGGAATTGTTTTCGAAGGTAAAAAAGAGAGAGGTTACTTATCTTCTAACCGCGAAGGAACAAAAGGTGCTGATGACTTGTGGTCATTTGTATTACCTCCGTTGTTGTTTGTAATCGAAGGTGATGTAACTGACTGTAAATTTAAAGAAACAATTGCTGGTGTAACTGTTAAATTAGTTGGTTCTGACGGTTCTTCCGTTGAAACAAAAACAGATGCAGCTGGTCACTATAAATTTGCAGAAAACGGTTCTGCACGTTACGTAAACCCAAATACTTCTTATGTTATTTCTGTAAGCGTAGCTAACGATGTGAAAACAACACAGGCTCCACAAGGGTTCTTAAGCAGCTCTGAAAAACCAAAAGAAACAACTGTTGGTGTGGAAGATGCAAAAACATTCAAACATGATTTCTGCTTAGTGCCTATCGAGCGTTTCATCCGTTTCCCGGATGTATTATATGATTTAGGTAAAGCTGATCTTCGTCCGGAATCGAAAGATTCATTGGATTTCTTATACCAGACATTATTGGATAACCCTACATTCGTTATCGAGTTAAGCTCCCACACCGATTACCGTGGTAGTGATGCTGCCAATCAAAAATTATCTGAGGCTCGTGCTAAATCCTGCGTTGATTATCTGATCTCTAAAGGAATTAACCCGGCTCGCTTAAAAGCAAAAGGTTACGGTGAAAAAGCGCCATTGGAAGTGAAAGATGACAAAGGAGTGGTATTGTATACACTTACTGAGGCATACATTAATAAAACTACCAAAGGACAGCCGAAGCAAGTGTACGAAGCGCTGATGCAGAAAAACAGACGTACTGTGTTCTCCGTATTAAGCAAAGATTTTGTTGATCCGAATGCACCGAAAGATGTTCCTAAAACAGATGCACCGAAACCGAAAACGGACGATGACGATAGCGGTGAATAAGAAATAATATTTTTATCATTAACAATGCAAAAACATCCTGACATTTGTCGGGATGTTTTTATTTTAAGACATTTCCACAGCTCTAACGAATATATGACAACAGATACAAACAGATACAATCAACGGGGAGTTTCGGCATCAAAAGAGGATGTACATGCCGCCATTTCCAAAATTGATAAAGGATTATTCCCGAAAGCATTTTGCAAGATCGTGCCGGATTATTTGAGTGGCGATGAAGAGTATTGCATTGTAATGCATGCGGATGGTGCAGGAACAAAATCATCGCTTGCTTATACTTATTGGAAAGAAACAGGAGACATGTCGGTTTGGAAAGGCATTGCCCAGGATGCGATCATTATGAATACAGATGACTTGCTATGCGTGGGCGCTGTGAACAATATTTTACTTTCCTCCACCATTGGCCGCAATAAAAATGTGATCCCCGGCGAAGTGATTTCCGCGATTATTAATGGTACGGAGCAGGTATTGGAGCAATTACGCAAATACGGCATTGGTATTTATTCCACCGGTGGCGAAACAGCAGATGTGGGTGACCTGGTGCGTACGTTGATTGTGGATTCGACTGTAATTTGCCGCATGAAACGCAGTGATGTGATCGATAACAGCAATATACGGCCCGGAGATGTGATCGTGGGCCTTGCTTCATACGGACAAGCCAATTATGAAACAGAGTACAACGGCGGAATGGGAAGCAACGGGTTAACATCTGCAAGGCACGATGTATTTCAAAAAGCATTATCTAAAAAATTTCCGGAAAGTTTTGATCCTGCAGTGCCGGAAGACCTTGTTTACAGCGGAAAAGTAGGTTTGGGTGAAAATATCAACATCCCGCCCACGGATTTAAATTCGGCTTTTGAAGTAACTGCAGGTAAACTGGTACTATCGCCCACAAGGACGTATGCACCGGTGATCAAAAAAATCCTGGATAAATACCGCGGACAACTCCACGGAATGGTGCATTGCAGCGGAGGGGGACAAACAAAAGTGTTGCATTTTACAGATAAAGTACATGTAATAAAAGATAACCTGTTTCCGATCCCACCGTTATTCCGGCTGATCCATGAACAAAGCGGCACCGATTGGAAAGAAATGTACAAAGTGTTCAATATGGGGCACCGGATGGAATTATATGTGCCGGAAACAATTGCTGCAGACCTGATCGCGATTTCCAGGTTATTTAATGTAGATGCCCGTATAGTAGGCCGTGTAGAGGAAAGTACGGTTAGTAAACTCACAATAAAATCGGAGTTTGGAACCTACGAATACTAAATTATGTTAAAATTTACAGAGGGTTTATAAAGCATGTAACTTTACTGAATAATTAACTAATCACTTAAATCAAAAACATCCAAATCACCATGAAAAAAACAATGACACTTGTAGCTTGTGCAGCATTTGCATTCAGCTCATTAGTAGGAGTAGCTCAAACAGACACTAAAACTGCTAAAAAAGATGATTCTAAAAAAGAAGCTCCGGCTAAAAAAGATGATTCTAAAAAAGAAGCTAAAAAAGACGATTCTAAAAAAGCAGATTCTAAAAAACCTGCTAAAAAAGAAGCAGCAAAACCAGCTGACAAAAAATAATAATATCACCCGATATTATTTAACAAAAAAAGCCCTTTATGGGCTTTTTTTGTTGGTGTTTATACTCCCACACGAACGCTTTACACCTTTTTTTCATACCTTTGCACCCTGAAAATAAATCAGGTGATAGTAAAAATTAAAATTTAATAAAGTGTTAGAGAAATTAGCTGCCATAAAAAGACGCTGGGAAGAGGTGGAACAAAAGTTGTCGGATCCGAAAGTGATTGGCGACATGAAAGAATTTAAAAAATTCAATAAAGAATATAAAGATCTTACGGAAGTTGTGAATGCTTACCACGAATATAAAAACGTGGTGGAAAACATTGAATTTAATAAATCTGTTTTGGCCAACGAAAAAGATGACGAGATGCGCGAGATGGCAAAGATGGATATTGATGAATTGCTTCCGAGAAAAGAAAAAATGGAAGACGATATCCGCCAGATGCTGGTGCCGAAAGATCCGGAAGATGCCCGTAATGCTGTAATGGAAATTCGTGCAGGGACAGGCGGGGATGAGGCAAGTATTTTTGCAGGCGATCTTTTCAGAATGTACACCCGTTATTTTGAAGAAAGAGGCTTAAAATATGAAGTGGTGGATTCCAATGCCGGAACAATGGGTGGTTACAAAGAGGTGATTATTAATATTAATGCGGATAGCGCTTACGGGATGCTGAAATTTGAAGCCGGCGTGCACCGTGTGCAGCGTGTTCCGTTAACGGAAACAATGGGCCGTGTTCATACATCTGCCGCGACAGTATTGGTAATGCCGGAAGCGGATGAAGTGGATGTTGTGCTGAATCCCGGTGATATTGAAATGCAGACTTCCCGCTCCGGTGGTGCAGGGGGGCAGAATGTAAATAAAGTGGAAACAAAAGTGCAGCTGACACACAAACCTACAGGAATTGTGGTGGTTTGTCAGCAGGACCGTTCACAGCTTGGTAACCGCGAATTGGCGATGCAGATGCTAAGAACGAAGCTATATGATATTGAATTGCAAAAACACCTGGATGCCATTTCTAAAAGAAGAAAAACAATTGTGGCAACGGGAGATCGTTCGGAGAAAATCAGGACATATAACTATCCGCAAAACAGGATCACGGATCACCGGATCAATCTGACGCTGTATAACCTTACCGATTTTATGGATGGAAAGATCCAGAATATGATTGATGCATTACAGCTGGCCGAAAACTCTGAGCGGTTGAAAGAAGGCGGAATTACAGTTTAATTTGAAAATGAGCTGTGTGATTGATCAGCAGCTATAAAATGTGTTGGAATGTTGATAGTGCTGTCGGTTCAGGCGAAGCCGGGAACAAAGCACTATGAGAATATCAAATTGATTTGACAATGACCCGTACTGAATTATTCGAGAATATAAAAAAGAAAAAAAGTTTTTTGTGCATCGGCTTGGATACTGATCTCACAAAGATCCCTGCGCATTTATTAGAAGAGAAAGACCCGGCATTTGAATTCAACAAGCAGATTATTGATGCCACTCATGATTTGTGTGTTTCCTACAAACCCAACATGGCGTTTTATGAAACAGAAGGTGTGAAAGGCTGGGCCAGCCTGGAAAAAACAATCAATTATATCAACGAAAAATACCCGGACCAGTTTACTATTGCTGATGCGAAGCGTGGCGACATAGGGAATACATCAAAAATGTATGCAAAAGCATTTTTGGAAAAAATGGAATTTGATTCAATCACCGTTGCACCTTACATGGGTGAAGACAGCGTAATGCCTTTCCTCGAATGCCGTGGTAAATGGGTGATTTTGCTTGCGTTGACCTCCAACAAAGGCGCGTTTGATTTTCAAACAACCCTGCACGGAAACGATGAAACATTGTACCAGCAGGTATTGGAAACTTCTAAAAAATGGGGTAATGCCGACAATCTGATGTATGTGGTGGGCGCTACAAAGGCAGAGATGCTGACAGAGATCCGCAGTATTGTGCCGGATAATTTTTTACTGGTGCCTGGTGTTGGCGCTCAGGGCGGAAGCTTAAATGAAGTAGCAAAATACGGGATGAATAATCAATGTGGCTTGCTGGTAAACTCATCAAGGGGAATAATTTATGCCGGCAACGGAAAAGATTTTGCGATGAAAGCGCGTGCGGAAGCATTGCTATTACAGCAGGAAATGCAGGCATTGTTGTTGGCTGCGGGATTAATAAATTAAGAAAGAGATTTTAACAATTCAATAAATAATCAGATCATGAAAGTTTTACGTTTTTACATTTTATACCGCTTACCGATCATTGCCGTATTAATTGGGCTTGGCGTTTGGTCGCATTTGACGCATGACAGCATTACAGCCTGGATCTGTTACATCCTTGCGGGAATTTCCCTGCTGCTTTATTTTATGATGGGAACCATGCGCATTGTTCAGGAAGCGATTACTGACGGTGATCCGGAGCTGGCTATGAAATACATTAAGAAAATTAAATTTCCACGTTTGCTTTTTAAACCGATCCGTTCGGCCTATTACATGATCCAGAGTAATTTATTTTTGGCTACGGATGATTTGAGCGCAGCAGAAAATAACATCCGCAAAAGCCTGAAAACAAAATCCAAAATTGTAGGTGATGTGGAAGGAACAAATTTAATGCAACTGGCATTTATTCAATTAAAAAAAGGAGAAACCAAAGAAGCGCGTGCCAATCTGCAAGCAGCGGTTAAAGCCGGAATTCCAGATAAAGAAAGCCTTGCTGCATGTTATTTACAGTTATCCTCCATTGAAATTCAGCGAAAGCAAAATAAAGTGGGTAAGGAATATTTCAGAAAAGCAAAAGCATTAAAACCAAAATCAGATGAGCTGGTAAAACAAATCCAGCAAATGGATAAGCACATTTCGCGCTTGCCGGGATAGGAGCTCAAAGTTTAAAGTTCAAGGTTTTCTGTGTTTATAGAAAAGGTGGAAAGTTTGCTCTGCAGATGCTGTGTTTGTTAAATGGGAGAATAATCTAAATATATATTTCATTTAGCCGCGATCATTGATCGCGGCTTTTTTATTTGTAACTGTTTAACTCATCAATTGTTTGTTTTAATTGGCGCAATTGTTAAATTTTGGTAATTCCCGGTACATCACCAACCAGCTGCTTCAAAAGCCCTTACTTTTGAAATTAAATGCAACATCCGCTTAAACTATAGCGTGATTTAAAAGTCTGATGAAAATGATAAAAATAACCTTCCCAAAAATCCTTACAGTGCTATTTGTGCTTACGCTGATCTCCTGCACAAAATACATTTACGTTTCCCGCAATCCATTTCAGGAGGGGCCGGTTGTAGCCGATGGAAATCCAACAGAATGGAGTATCCCCTTAAAATATTACGATGAAAAAAGCAAGCTGCAATATTCGGTTACAAACGACAATGAAAATTTATACATCTGTATAAAAGCGACAGAAGATGAAACGCAATCAAAAATATTCCGTTCGGGTTTGCAGATCTGGATCGACACAACCGCCAATAATGAGCACCAGGCAGGGATTAATTTTCCATTATCATCTGATCTGAGAAGAGGTGACCAGACACCGGAAATGCGCAAAACAAAAATGCAAAGTGGGGATGGAAATGCTTCTGAAAAGAAAAAATTCTTCAATAATTTTATACAAATGGATCTGTCGGGATTTAAAGCGCCTGTAACAAATGGAATGACCTCCGTTCAAAATCCTTATGGAATTGAGGCAAGCCTGAATAAAGATAGCATTGGTATTTTGACTTACGAAGTTGTGATCCCGTTTCGCACATTTTATAAAAATTCATTGGCCAAATCCGACAGTTTAAAATTGATCGGGATTTCAATTGTTTTGAAAGCAATACCAAGCGGAGAATCAGAAGGACATAGCGGCGGGGGAAGATTTGCCGGCGGCGGTGGAGGCGGAGGTGGC